>ERZ807291.781-NODE-781-length-53690-cov-8.838930_pt1 | contig 53690 bp, 43 predicted proteins | sample MGYA00521257_ERZ807291 | MGnify/ENA primary metagenome ERZ807291 (study PRJEB31413, sample SAMN03169783) | marine metagenome | biome: Marine; feature: Water; material: Subsurface seawater | place: North Sea | collected 2011-04-28 | depth 1 m m ... | reverse complement strand
CAAACAAGTGGCTGCAAATAGCTTTGGGTGATGATTTAAAAACTCATTAGGGCGCTCGAAAAAGTTCTCTAAGCAAATAGCAAAAAACTCGTGCATATTGGTTTTGGCTCTTTTCTTAAAAAATGTTTCTTCTTGTATTTGCATATCAAGTTTAACTCGAGTAGCGTGTTCATTCCAATCAGAATATTTTTTATTGGGTAAAATAGAAGACGCATCTAAATAATTAATTTTTAAAGCGTGAGCTATTTCATGCAAAGCGACATTTATGCCATCAGAATCATCAGCAAAACCAAATAAAATATGCTTCCAACTAAATACCAAAATTCCATCAGGATGACTTGCACCTTGCATTTTTGGTAACCTTGGGCTTAACCTAAAAATATCGGGATAAATATGAATTTCATAAAATTTATCGAGGTCAAATATTTTCCATCCAAATGTGGTTTGGGCTATGGCCGATGCAATTAAAACTTTTATTTCGGTATTAATTTTTTGACCACCTTTTCCAATAAAGTCAAAAGAATTGGTTAACTCAATTGTTCTATAAATATACTTTGCTTTTCCCTTGGGTGATAAGGGTTTAAAGCACGGGTTGTACTTCTCTAAAACTACTTTTACTACATTTTTTTGGTAGGCAGTTTTAGAGTTCATCTTTCGGTAAACATACCAATCTTGATTTGCCAAAACCTCATCAGCAAAATACCTTACAAATACGTAAACAAGAATAAATGCAAAACCCAAAAATTGGGGAACCCAATCTGCCATTGGGCATAAAAGTAAACTTAGTTTTTTTGTGGAGGGTCGAAGTCTACAAAAAAGTTAATCCAAATAGCCCTGCAAAGTTTAAATATGTAGGGTGTTAAGGCTACCATTGAGCCAATGCCTACAATCAAATACAACTCTAACGAAAAGCTAGGATACAAAACAGAAAAAGCCACAAAAACTGCAACCATGTAGGCCACGCAAACAGCATAACTCACATACATTGAACCGTAATAAAACCCAGGTTCAATTAAAAATTTTTGGTGACAAACTGGGCATTCATTAGGCATATCGAAAAAGCCTTTTATTTGAAATGGATTTTTATTTACAAACAAATCTGTTTCATGACATTTTGGACATTTCATCCCAAACATGCTATACAATTTACTTCCCTTTCCAAACATGGTCTATACTTTTTGCAAAAGTGCAAAATTGCTCAGTTTATGAAGTGATATCAATCACAAATCCTAGGCTTTTTAAAACTTTCCAATAATTAGGAAACGACTTTGAAACAACCTCTTCATCAATAATGTTTAGTTTTTGAATTAAGCCCAAAGCTGCAAATGCCATAGCCATTCGATGATCGTGATATGTTTCTATTGTTGCAATTGGATTTTGATTAAATTCTCCTGAGATATTTATGGAGGTTTTACTTGTATTTATAGTTTTTCCAAACTTTTGAAGTTCAGTTTTTAAGGCTTCAATTCTATTGGTTTCCTTTGATGGCAGAGTTTGTAAGGCCGAAATATTTGCTTTAATATTTTTTTTAGCTAAGGTAACAGCCAAAGCTTGGGTTACATCTGGCATTTGTAGCAAATTACAATCAAAGTTGTTTATCGAACTTTTTGCTGATTTCAATCTTAACCCCCTTTTTTCGAAATAAAAATTCGTACCAAGTTGCTCAAATAAAGCTACCTGACTCTTATCTCCTTGCAAGTCAGATTCTTTTAAGCCTCTTAATAGTAAATTACTATCGCTACTTAAACAGGCCATACTCAAGAAAAAACTTGCTGCCGACCAATCATTCTCAACAATAAACTTCTTAGTTTTAAATGATTGAAACTTTGCAAAAATTTCATTTCCCTCAATCTTGGTTTCAAAACCAAATTTTGATAATAAGGCTAAAGTCAATTCGATATATGATGCTGAAACAATTTGATTTTTCAGTTGAAGCTTTAAGCCCTCTTTAAAGTTGCCTGCCATTAATAACAAAGCGGTTACAAACTGCGAGCTTGTTGAAGCATCAATGGTTACTTCTCCAAAATTTGGGGGTTTTACGCCTTCTATTATCAATGGAGCAAAGCCCTCCTTTTCTTGATAAGTAATTTTTGCCCCTAAAGATTTTAGGCTATCAACCAAAATCTTTATTGGTCTTTGTTGTAGCCTTTTACTTCCCGTTAATACAACTTTACAACCTGCTTTAAATGCAAAATATGCGGTTAAAAAACGTAATGAACTTCCTGCATGGTTTACATCAATTGTTGAAGATTTTTGTTTCAGTGCTTTATGAAGTAAAACAGTGTCTTCTGCCTCAGACAAGTTTTCTATTTCTATTTTAGGATATTGTGCTTGAAGGATTAAAAGTCGATTACTAATGCTTTTTGAAGCAGGCAAATCAACTTCACCTTCTAATTTTCCATTGGGGTGAAAAATCGAAATCATAATAACCGATTAAATTTATCGAGCAGTTCTTTTACCTCATCTAAATCTAAATTATTATCAATTGAAGAACTTCCAATTGAATGTAAAAGGGTGAAATTTATTTTTTCAGATAGATTTTTTTTGTCTTTGATAATTAGCTTTGAGATACTTTCAATTTCAAGGGTAGGATTTCCATAATTTGAAATAATAAGAGCTTTAATTTTATTAAATTCTAATTCAGAGAGAAACTCTTTTTGCCAAGATATAAAAGCCTCCACCAACATTCCATGAGCAACAGCTTCGCCATGAAGTAAGCCATTTCCATCTACATTTTCTAAAGCATGACCAATTGTATGCCCGAAGTTTAATTTCTTCCTCTCCCCTTTTTCGTATGGATCAAGATTTACAATATGTTGTTTTACCTCAATAGACTTTTTGATTAAGTCTAAGCCTGTCAAATTAGTTAGATTTTCTTCTGCTTTTTGCCAAATTTCTGAATTACCAATTAAGCCATGTTTTATGGTTTCAGCTAAACCTGAAATTATTTCCCTTTGGGGTAAAGTATCAAGAAAATCAGGGCAAATAAACGTAGCTTCTTGAGCATTGATAACTCCTACTTGGTTTTTGGTGTTTAGCAAGTTTATTCCTTGTTTTCCGCCAATGGAAGCATCTACCATTGCAAGGTAAGTTGTTGGAATATGAATAAACCTCATTCCGCGCTTAAAAGTACTTGCCACAAAACCACCCAAATCGCATATCATGCCGCCACCCAAATTGATAATTATATCGGCTTTTGTAAAGTCTAACTCAAGCAGGTTTTCCCAAATATGATTTGCAATTTCAATGTTCTTTGAGGCTTCTCCAGGTTCAACCTCAATTATTTCTGCCTCTTTTAAAAAAGGTAAATCTGCTATTTTGGTATAGCAATTTTCAAGTGTATTGGTATCGCAGAGCAATACAACTTTTTGTGATGGTGAATTTGAAAAAAACTGTTTTAAACTTCTTTTAAATTCGCCTAAATTTTCGGAAAAATTTATTGGGGTAAAATCTATTTCCATCAATCGCAATTACAACTTTTAGGTACATCGATACCATAAAAATAGTTTAACGAAGCAAGAGTATCTTGCAATGTAACCTCAAACATATATTCTAACCCATGAAAATTTGAATTAATTAAATATTTGCGGGGTTCAGTTTCAGTTTGGCTTTTATCAAAATCAACTTCACCTTCTAAAATAAGCTCTTTAAACTCTTTGTTTTTCAACTCAAAGCAATCGCGAAAGCATAAATATTTAGTATTTGTAGTATCTAATCCTCGCGATACTTTTTTTAGCACACGGCTATTTGGAAAATATCCAGAAAAATCTCTTCCTCTATCTTTTATCAATGAAAAATAAACGAAAAAACACCCGATGATAAATCCGGATAGGTAAATAATAACTCTTCGTAACATCTATTAGGTAAAGGCAGCTATGAGTAAATCTAAATCTTGGTAAGGCAAATTGAACGCCTCGCCTAAATACTTATTGGTTAAAGTACCGTTAAACATGTAAACTCCATTTCTAACCCCGTGGTATTTTCTTAAAACACCTTCAAAGCTTCCGTGTTCTCCAAAGTTTAATAAAATTGGAACAAAAATGTTGCTTAAAGCATAAGAGGCAGTTCTTGAAACACGAGATGGAATATTAGGTACACAATAATGAATTACATCATGCTTGATGAAAATTGGATTATCGTGATTAGTAACTTCTGAAGTTTCAAAGCAACCACCGTGATCAATACTAACATCAACAATAACAGCCCCATATTTCATTTGGCCAACCATTTCTTCGTTAACAATTACAGGTGTTTGACCTGCTTTTGCTCTAATTGAGCCAATGGCTACATCGGCGGTTTTTAAAGCCGCCAAAATGGCATCTGGTTGCGGTGTACTTGTAAATAACCTGCGTTGTAAATCAGTTTGTATTCTTCGAAGTTTGTAAATTGATTGGTCGAAAATTTTTACGGTGGCCCCCAAACCTATGGCTGCTCTTGCTGCAGATTCGCCAACAGTTCCAGCTCCAAAAATTACCACCTCAGATGGTCTTACTCCTGTTACATTTCCAAGCATGGCCCTTCTGCTATGTCTGCCTGTAGCCAATAACTCAGCAGCAATTAAAATAGAAGTATTTCCTGCTATTTCTCCCATTGCACGAACTACAGGATAAACTCCTTCCTCATCTTGAATATAATCCCATGCAATTCCATGAATTTTTTTCTCGCTTAGCTTGCGCATGTAATCTTTTGGTTGCACTGTAAGTTGAAGCGCCGAAACCAAAGTTTGCTGGGGTTGCATAAACTCAATTTCTGCTAAAGTTGGAGGCGCAACTTTCATGATTAAAACCGCCTTTTGGTAAACCTCTTTGGCAGAATAATACAATTGAGCTCCTGCTTCGCTGTATTCTTGGTCGGTAAAGTTGGCTCCTTTTCCTGCGCCACTTTCTATAATAACATCGTGACCATTGGCAACCATTACCTTAACTGCATCAGGCGTTAAGGCAACTCTATGTTCTTGAAAAACAATTTCTTTGGGAATTCCAATAACCATTTTTCCATCGCCCTCTTTTACGGGCATCATTTGCTCTTTGGGTTGAAATAGAGCAGATTGTGATAACGATTTGAGCGTATCTTTTGAAATATCCATTCAGCGTGGTAATTGAATGGTAAAAGTAAAACAATTAAACTGAAATTAATTAAACTGAGGTTACCTGCATTTCTCTTATTTGCAAGTTCATTTCAATTTCAATTAGCAAATAATTATCAGGTATTAAATTGGGTATTTTTTCTGGCCATTCGATAAAACAATAATTGCCAGAAAAAAAGTAGTCTTCGTAGCCATAATCAAAAGCTTCTTGCTCATCTTCTAACCTATAAAAGTCAAAATGGTAAACAACCTCGCCACTATTGGTTTCATACTCATTTATCAAAGAAAAGGTTGGCGAACTCATTGCTGATATAACCCCAATTTGTAGGCACAATTCTTTAATTAGGGTAGTTTTACCCGAACCCATTTCACCTTTAAAAACAAATATTTTTTCAGAATTTGATTCATCTAAAATCTTTTTGGCTGCCAAAGGCAATTCTTCCATAGAATTTACCTGAAGTTTCATTTTACTTTGGTATTAAGCTGATAAATGGAACCATTACCTCTTCTAAAGAAAGACCTCCGTGCTGAAAAGTGTTTTTATAATACTTCACGTAGTAATTGAAGTTATTTGGATAGGCAAAAAAGTCAGTTTCTTTGGCAAAGATAAAACGAGAACTTACATTAGATTTTGGTAAAAATGCCTTTTCGGGATGTGGAACTTCAAAAACATCTTTTTTATCGTATGTAAGATTCTTTCCAATTTTGTACCTCAAGTTAGAATTGGTATTTCTGTCTCCAACAACTTTAACAGGTTCTTTTACCAAAACACTTCCATGGTCGGTAGTAATAATAACTTTTCTGCCCATTGCGGCAACTCTTTTTAATATTTCAAAAAGTGGCGAATGCTCAAACCAAGAAACTGTAAGTGAGCGATATGCAGATTCATCATCAGCTAATTCTTTTACCAATTCCATTTCGGTTTTGGCGTGCGAAAGCATGTCTACAAAATTGTAAACCAGTACATTAAGGTGATAATTCTGCAGGTTAGAAATTTGATCTGCTAGTTTTTTACCTTCAGTTAAATTCAAAATTTTGTTGTAGGAGAATTTGAAATCAGCACCTAACATTTTTAGCTGCCTTTCTAAAAACTTATCTTCATAAAGATTTTTTCCTCCTTCATCTTCTTCATTTTTCCATATATCAGGGTAAACCTTGGCCATATCACTAGGCATCATTCCCGAAAAAATTGCGTTTCGTGCGTATGATGTTGCTGTAGGTAAAATAGAGTAATAAATTTCTTCGCTTTCAATTTTAAAAAGTTGACTAACTAAGGGTTGAATAGACTTCCATTGATCGAAACGCAAATTATCTACTACCACCAAAAAAACAGGTTCTTCTTGTAAATCAGGAAAAATCCAATCTTTAAATAAGTTGTGAGACATTATTGGAGAATCTTTACTTAGACCGGAAACCCAATCGAAATAATTATCCTTTACAAATCTGAAGAAATTGCTATTGGCCTCTTGTTTTTGCATGTTTAAGATTTCTACCATGCCTTTGTCATCAGATTTCTCTAGCTCAAGCTCCCAATAAATCATCTTTTTGTATAAATCTGCCCACTCAGTTGTATCCAACCTGTCGTTTAAACGCATTCCAATTTCTCTAAACTGTTGCTGATAACTTGATGTGGTTTTTTCACTAACCAATCTTCTTGTATCCAAATTCTTTTTGATGGAAAGCAAAATTTGATTTGGATTTACAGGTTTTATAAGATAATCAGAAATTTTAGAACCAATAGCATCTTCCATGATATACTCTTCTTCGCTTTTAGTAATCATTACCACAGGCAAATTGGGTTGCATCTCTTTAAGTTTCACTAAAGTTTCGAGGCCGCTAAGGCCAGGCATATTTTCATCTAAAAAAACAATATCAAAATCTTGCTCCTCCAAAAGATCTAAAGCCTCGCTACCATTATTTGATGTTGTTACATCATATCCCTTCTCTTCTAGAAAAATAATATGCGGTTTAAGCAAATCAATTTCATCATCGGTCCATAAAATCCTTATCTTATCCATTAAATTGTCAATTTTTGCAGTGAAATTAAAAAAAACGAAAGTGGAGCAAAATACTTTTTCCAGTAAACGTAAGATTTTTAACGACCCGGTATATGGTTTTATTACTATTCCTCACGAGTTAATTTTCGATATTGTTCAACACCCTTATTTCCAACGTTTAAGGAGAATCACACAATTAGGTTTAACCAATTTGGTTTATCCAGGTGCAAACCACACTAGGTTTCAACATGCATTAGGCGCCACACATTTAATGGGTTCGGCAATTGAGGTTTTAAGAAACAAGGGTAAAGAAATCACTCACGATGAAGCCTTGGGAGTTTTATCAGCTATACTTTTACATGATGTTGGCCACGGACCATACTCTCACACTTTAGAAAGCACTTTGGTAGAAGGTGTTCACCACGAAACTATCTCGAAACTTATTATAGAAAAGTTAAACCGCCAATTTGAAGGTAAACTAGACACAGCTATTTCAATTTTTAAGGGAGAATACCATAAAAACTTTCTTCACCAATTGGTTTCTAGTCAATTAGATATTGATAGACTTGATTATTTAAAACGAGATAGTTTTTTCACTGGTGTTTCTGAAGGTGTAATTGGTTCTGACAGAATCATAAAAATGCTTGACGTTGTTAATGATGAATTGGCTATTGAAGCAAAAGGAATCTACTCTATAGAGAAATTTATTGTTGCTCGTAGGTTGATGTATTGGCAAGTTTACTTACACAAAACAGTTTTGGCTGCTGAATTTTTATTGACCAAAATTTTACAAAGAGCAAAACAATTGGCAAGAGAAGGAAGTAAAATACCTGCACCCGAAACTCTAAAACTATTTCTTAAAAACACTTATACAGAAAGCCAATTTGCCAACAACCAAGAAGTTTTTAGCGCCTTTTTAAATTTAGATGATTACGATATTTTAAGCTGTATCAAGAATTGGTGCAATCATCCTGATAAAGTTTTAAGTACACTATCTAATAATTTAATCAACCGAAAACTCAACAAAATAATTCTTCAAAATGAGCCTATAGATCAAAATAAATTGGATGAACTAATTCAAAAAGCCAAAACACAATATCGAATTTCAGATATTGAAGCTAGTTATTTGGTTTATGCAGGCGATATAAGCAACAACGCTTACAATATTGAAGAAGACAGAATAAACATTTTATTCAAAAACGGAAAAGTTGCAGATATTGCTGAAGCTGCTGATTTACTAAACATCTCGGTACTTTCTAAACAGGTAACAAAACACTTCTTATGTTTCCCTAAAGAGTTACTTCAATAAAGTAAGTTTTTGGTGTTAATAAGTTGTAGTTATCGAATCTGCAATTCAGTGTGTTATTCATATTTTTGACGGTTTGACAGAATTTTAAAAGTTAATATGGAATTTACTGCGCAAGCCTTAGCACATATTTTAGAAGGAGAAGTTGAGGGAAACCCTGATATTGCAGTAAATAAATTATCGAAAATTGAAGAAGGTGAACCAGGTTCAATTTCATTTCTTTCAAACGAACTTTACACAGAATACATATATTCTACCCTTGCATCAATAGTAATTGTAAACAAAAGTTTTGTTGCCGAAAAATCAATTCCAACTGAAACTACTTTGGTTAGAGTTGAAGATGCAAGAATTGCTTTTGCCAAATTGTTAGAAGCTTACCAAAAACTAACTGCTCCAAAACCTGGCATTCATCCAACTGCAGTTGTTGAAGAAACCGCTAAAATTGGAAACAACTGCTACATTGGCCCAAGCTGCTATGTTGGAGAAAATGCTAAAATTGGTGATGACACATTTGTTTATGCCAATTGTTACATTGGAGCCGATGCAAAAGTTGGCAACAACACTACTTTAAAACCTGGAGTTAAAGTAATGGAAAACAGCCTTGTTGGAAACAATGTTCTTTTACACCCAGGAGTAATAATTGGTGGAGATGGATTTGGTTTTGCCCCAAATTCTGAAAATAATTATCAAAAAGTGGTTCATACCGGAAATGTAATTATTGAAGACCATGTTGAAATTGGAGCAAACACAGCTATTGATAAAGCTACTTTAGGTTCAACAATCATTAGAAAAGGTGTAAAACTAGATAACCTAATTCAAGTTGCCCACAATGTGGAAATTGGCGAGAACACAGTAATTGCTGCACAAACTGGAATTGCAGGTTCTACCAAAATTGGCAAAAACTGCATGATTGGTGGTCAAGTTGGAATTGTTGGCCACCTAAAAATTGCCGACGAAGTAAAAATTGCTGCCCAAAGCGGCATAGGGCAAAGCATTGAAAAACCAGGCACTATTGTGCAAGGTTCTCCTGCCTTTTTTATAGGCGATTACAAAAGATCCTACGTTCTTTTTAGAAAACTACCTGAGATTTATGATAAGCTTAATGAGCTAATTAAATCTTTAAAAAAATAGATTAGAAAAATGTCAGACCTTCAAAAAACTTTAAAAGAAGAAATTGCCATATCTGGCATTGGCCTTCATACTGGCGAAAAAGTTAACATGACCTTAAAACCTGCTCCCGAAGACCATGGTTATGTTTTTCAAAGAATAGATTTACCAGAAAAACCTTTGGTTAAAGCAGATTTAGACAACGTAGTTAGCACAAAACGAGGAACTACACTCGAAAAAAATGGAGCTGCCGTAAATACTACAGAACATGTTTTAGCGGCGCTTTATGGTTTAGAAGTAGACAATGCTCTTATTGAGCTCGATGGCCCTGAAATTCCGATTTTAGATGGAAGTTCAAGGTTGTTTGTTGAAGCAATTCAAAAAACTGGAATTGTTGACCAAGCAAAACCGAAAAACTATTTTGTATTAAACGAAAACGTTGCTTTCGAGAATAACGAAAAGCAAGTTGAAATGTTAGCTGTTCCAACTCCGCAGGGTGAATTTAGAATTACAGTTATGGTGGATTATCAAAGTCCACTATTAGGAACACAACACGCCTCCATGTATCACATTGGAGAGTTTGCCACAGAAATATCAAAGTGTAGAACTTTTGTGTTTTTAAGAGAGCTAATTCAGTTGGTAAACAACGGCCTTATAAAAGGTGGTGATGTAGCGAATGCTATCGTAATGGTTGATACCAATATTTCTGAAGAAGAAAAAGAGCGTTTGGCTTCAACCTTTAACAGAGATAAATCTGAACTCCAAAAAATTGGAATTGGCATTTTAAATAATGTTGAGCTTCAATACGAAAACGAGCCTGCTCGCCATAAACTATTAGATATTGTTGGTGATTTGGCTTTAATTGGAAGACCTTTTAAAGGACATATTTTAGCCGCAAGGCCTGGTCATCAAACAAATGTAGAGTTTGGCAAAATGCTTAGAAAAATCATGTTGGATGACGAAAAGAAAAATCCAAAATTTGATTTACACAAAGAAGCCGTTTACGACATCAATAGAATTACAAAAATGTTACCTCATAGGTATCCATTTTTATTAATTGATAAAATTATTGATGTTGATGAAAACTACATAACAGGCGTTAAAAACGTTACTCGTAATGAGCCATTTTTTGATGGTCACTTTCCTGAAGAGCCAGTGATGCCTGGTGTTTTACAAATTGAAGCCATGGCTCAAGTAGGAGGAATTTTTGCATTACACAATGTTGAAGACCCTGAAAGGTATTCAACCTACTTTTTAAAAATTGATAATGTTAGGTTTAAACAAAAGGTTATTCCTGGTGATGCAGTCGTTTTTCACCTTACTTTGCTCTCGCCAATAAGAAGAGGTATTGTTCATATGGAAGGTAAAGCCTACGTTAGAAATAAATTAGTTTTCCAAGCTGAAATGATGGCTCAAGTAATAAAAAATAAATAATGGGAGTTTCCGCAAATATTCACCCAAATGCAAAAATTGGATATGGAACTACAGTTGAGCCCTTTGCTACTGTTGGAGACAATGTAATTATTGGAGAAAATTGTTGGATAGGTCCAGGTGCTGTATTAATGGCTGGCACAAGATTAGGAAACAACTGCAAGGTTTTCCCTGGAGCTGTTATTGGTGCAATTCCGCAAGATTTAAAATTTAAAGGTGAAGACACTACTTGTGAAATTGGCGATGACACAACCATAAGAGAATGTGTAACCATAAACAGAGGAACTTCTGAAAATCATAAAACTTCCATTGGCAAAAATTGCCTTATTATGGCCTACGTTCATGTAGCACATGATTGCGAAATAGGAAACTCGGTTATTTTAACCAACAATGTAACCTTGGCCGGCCATGTTATTATTGAAGATTTTGCCATTTTAGAAGGGTTAGTTGCAGTTCAACAATTTGTAAGAATTGGAGCCCACGCTTTTGTAACAGGAAGCTCTTTGGTTAGAAAAAATGTGCCCCCGTTTGTTAAAGCAGCTAGAGAACCTCTTGCCTATGCAGGAATAAATTCTATAGGATTAAAAAGAAGGGGTATTGAAGACAAAACAATCTCTGCAATAGAAACAATCTATAAAAATCTTTTTGTGCTTCAAAAAAACCTCTCTGCCGGTATGCAAATGGTAGAAAATGAAATACCTGAATCTCCTGAAAAAGAGCAAATTTTATCCTTTATCAAATCTTCAGAAAAAGGAGTAATTAGAAGCATGCTTCAGAAATAATTATGGAAATTAAAGCTGTTGAACTTTCAAAAAAATTCGGCAACAATTACCTTTTCTCCAAAGTTTCTTTTTCCCTAACTAAAAATCAATCATTGGCTATTCTTGGACCAAATGGCTCGGGTAAATCAACACTTTTAAAATGCATTTTGGGTTTTAATGTTCCTAGTAATGGAACCGCTCAATTAATCTTAAATAGCAAGGTTTTAGAGTTAGACGTTTTGGCAAAAAATATTTCTGTGGCTGCTCCATATTTAGAATTAATTGAAGAATTAACTTTTCCTGAGCTTATAGAGTTTCAGCAGAAGTTTAAACCTTTTAGAAATAATTTATCCTCAAAAGAAATTTTAGAAATTACTTATTTAACAAAAGACAAAAACAAGCAAATAAAAAGCTTTTCTTCAGGCATGAAACAAAGAGCAAAATTGGGTTTAGCGGTATTTGCTGATACACCATTTTTGTTTTTAGATGAACCTACATCTAATTTAGATGCAAGTGGAATTGAGTGGTACAATTCGTTAATTCAAAAAAACATTGAAAACAGAATTGTGATTACTTGTTCAAACCATAATGAAACTGAAACTTTTTTTTGTACCCATAAAATAGATTTAACTGAAAAAGAGCCTCTAATTAAGGCCCTGAAATAATTACTTTTGCAAAAAACACAAAATGGCAACAACAGCAGATTTTAGAAACGGACTTTGTATTGAGTTTAACCACGATATTTTTACTATCATAGAGTTTTTACATGTAAAACCCGGCAAAGGTCCAGCCTTTGTTAGAACCAAATTAAAAAGTTTAACAACAGGCAGGGTATTAGACAACACATTTACCGCCGGAGTAAAGGTTAACGAAGTAAGAATAGAAAGAAGACCTTACCAGTTTTTATACAAGGATGAATCAGGATTTCATTTTATGCATACAGAAACTTACGAGCAAATTTTTCTTCAACCAGAAATGGTAGAAAATCCATTATTTTTAAAAGAAGGTGATGTTTGTGAAATAATGTTTCATGCTGATAAGGAAGAAGCATTGTCTTGCGATTTACCTCACTACATTGAAGCTGAAGTTACTTACACTGAACCTGGAATTAAAGGAGATACAGCTACCAATACTTTGAAACCAGCAACTATTGAAACAGGAGCCGAAGTTAAAGTTCCATTGTTTATAAATATGGGAGATAGAATTAAGGTAGATACAAGAACAGGAGTTTATTCTGAAAGAGCTAAGTAAAACATGAATTTTCCTTCGCCCTTAAAAGTTAGCGAAATAGCAGAACTTTTAAAAGCAGAATGCTTCGGAAGTATTGACCTCGAAATTTTTGGTTTAAACGAAATCCATCGAATAAAAAAAAATGAGTTGGTTTTTGTTGATCATCCAAAATATTATGATACTGCCCTAAATTCAGATGCAAGTTGCATTATCATTAACCAAAAGGTAGATGTACCTAAAGGCAAAGCAATTATTGTTTCTAGCAATCCATTTGGAGATTTCAACTTTCTTATCGATAAATTCTACCAATTTGTTCCTTCTAAACTTGCCATAGCAGATACAGCTGAAATTGGAAAAGGAACGATTTTGCAACCCAACGTTTTTATTGGCGAAAATGTAACTATAGGTCAAAACTGTGTGATTCATGCTGGAGTAATTATCAATAACAATTGCCAAATAGGAAATAAAGTAATTATTCATCCAAACACTGTTATTGGTGGAGAAGCTTTTTACTACAAAAAACAAAATGGCACCTATGAAAGACTGAAAAGCTGCGGAAGGGTAATTATTAAAAACAATGTTGAAATTGGTGCTAATACCACCATAGACCGAGGGGTAACTTCTGATACTATTATTGGCAAAGGAACCAAAATTGACAATTTGGTTCAAATTGGACACGATACAGAAATTGGAGAAAACTGCCTAATAGCAAGTCAAACAGGAGTAGCCGGTTGTGTTACAATTAAAAACAATGTTACTCTTTGGGGCCAAGTTGGTATATCTAGCGGTTTAACTTTAAATGAAGGCTCTGTTGTTTATGCTCAAAGCGGTGTTGGAAGAGATTTAGACGAAAACACATCCTATTTCGGCTCGCCGGCTGATGTGGCAAAAGTTAAAATGAAAGAGTTGGCAGCATTAAAAAGATTACCAGAATTATTGAATAAAAAAGGCTAGTTTTATTTTGTGGATTTTAAAAAGTTTAAACTTAGCGCCCTATTAGAAATTTCGAAAGCAATAAATAGCAACTTAGCCCCACAAAAACTCTTTTTACTTTTAAAATTCTTTCTCAAAAACCAACTTAAAATTCAAAAAGGATTGTTGATTGATTTGGATAATCAATCGGCTGAACCCTTGCTTAGTTTTGGAGAAAACACTTCTCTAAGCGCTGACCAACTAGAGTTTATAAAAACAAAAAAAGATATTTTCTACCTTCAAAGTTCAAGCAATAATCCAATTCCACAATTTGAAGCTTTAATTCCGATACTTCACAATTTTAAAATTGTTGCTCATCTTTTGGTTGGTGATTTTAAACTTGGTGAAAATTTTGAAGTAAGCCCCGTGGTAAAAAACTTAAGGTTTATCCAAACCTTAGCCAACCTAATAGTTGTTGCGGTTCAAAACAAAAAGCTAGAACAAGAAAGGTTAGAAAATATAAAGTTAAATAGAGATTTAGAATTAGCTTCAGAAATTCAAAAACTCTTAATTCCAACAAACCTCCCAAAAACAGATAAATTTTCGGTTACGGCCATTTACAAACCTCAAAATAAAATTGGTGGCGACTATTATGATGTGATAAAAATATCAGACGAAAAATATTTTTTCTGTTTAGCTGATATTTCCGGTAAAGGGATTTCGGCTGCTCTTATTATGGCAAATTTTCAGGCTATTTTAAGAGGCAATATTCCAAGGTTCGAATCTTTGAAGGAATTTGTGATTTTCTTAAATCAAAAAACATGTGAATTAACTAATCAAAATTATTTCATCACCTTCTTTGGAGGCTTCTACAACTTAAAAACCAATATTTTTACTTACATAAATGCAGCTCACTTCCCCCCTATTTTAAAAACATCAACAAGAGTTGTAGAGCTTTACCCTACTATACCTGGTTTAGGAATGTTAGACATACTCCCCAAGTTTGACGCAATTGAATTTTTAATTGACGAACCAACAAGTATTGTGGCTTATACAGATGGAGCTACAGATGTAACCAACGAAAAGGATGAGTTTTTTGGAGAAGGAAGATTAATGGAAATGATAAAAAATGCCAATTATTTAAAACCAGAAGACACCATAAACAACATTGTTTTAACTTGGTAAACTATGCTGGAAAAAAAGGAACTTTTACAGATGATTTAACGCTCTTTGCTTTAGAGTTAAAGAATTAACCTTCTATTTCTGCAGGCTTGTTTTTATAATAAACATCTATTGCAACAATAACGGCCATAAATCCCCAAAAAGGCAAAGATGCCTTATCTGTATCTAAGAAGTTATTTAAAATTCCGTGAGTTACATATGTTGTAAATCCAGCTATAGAACTCATTACCAAAACCTTTAGCTCCTTATTTTGAAGTTTATAGTAAAGCTGAATTGATTTTACATAAAAAAGAATAATTATAGCCAAAAAGGTTAAAAGACCTAAAACCCCCATTTCAGCTAAAGGACCTAAATATTCGGAGTGAGCATTGCCTAAATCACCAAAGTTGGTTGAGATAATGGTTAATTCTTGAGATGATTGAAATGGAGCATATTGAAACTTGTATGTTCCAGGACCCCATCCAAAAACAGGTCTTTCCTCAAACATTCTCAAGGCGCAATTCCACCTATTTATTCGCTCTAAATTTGAAGCATCAGAAGCAACATTAGAAATTGACTCAACATGCTCAGCCAAATCCCCAGAGGAGTCTTGTCGGTTTTTCTCAAGCTTTATTAAAATATCTTCTTGAAAAGTAAACAAAACAGCAAGTACCAAAACTCCTGCAGAAACAAGCATCCAAAGCTTAACACGAAACTGAATTAATAAATAAACTCCTAGCGCAGCAATTAAACTTACCCAAGCAGCTCTAGTATACGATAAGATAATTCCTACAATAAAAATTAGCAAAACGTTAAAAGCCAAAAACTTTAAGTTCCACCTGAAGCCTGGATTAAATAAATACCCAATAATAACAGGAATATAAAGGGCCAAAAGCGCTCCATAAGAAGTATGGTCTTTAAAAAATGGTTGCATTACCCAATGGGCAGGTTTTTCTTCAAATCCCCTTATTGCATGCTGATAAATGGTGTAAATAATCACCACCATAAGTGGCAAAATGTAAAGCCAAAAGAACTTATTAAAATTCTCGGGCTTTTTGAAAAATTTAGTTAATATGAAAAAGAAAACCACAATAAACCAAAGCCTTGAGAGTAAAAACTTTAACGAAACAATTGGCATTTCACTAGGAATAGTGGAAAATGCCACCCAAATTAGGTGAACAATAATAGCAACGGTAATTGGGTGCCTTAGTACTTTGTAATCAAACTGGTGATCGTAAAAGAGTTTTGCTAAAAAAACCACCATTACCCCAAATATTAAGGGTTCAGTTGGTAAAATAACCCCTAAGCCAAAATCGAGCTGCTCAAAGTTTAACGAAAGTGGCGTGGAAAGTATAATGAGATATACCATCCAATCCATTTTAAAAAGTGTAACCCCAACAATTATCAAAAAAAGCGGAATTATGGCAGCAACGTAAAATAGCTCGGCGTATACTAACCAAGCAACCATTAGTGTAAAAAATGCACCAATGCCATAAACCCACTTAAATTTATCTGAAAGAGAAAGCAACCTATAATGCTTTTTCGGTAATTCGTTTGTAATTTTCTACAGCTATAATTGCAATAGCAGTAAACAAAAAGGTTGAAATAGTTGAAATAACAACAATTAGCCACCTAATAGGATATTCCTTTTTCTCTGCCGGATAAGCCTGGTTTACCACAAACTTATGCGGAATGTTTTGGGTGGCATCAACCTTGGTTTCCTCATATTTTGATCGAAGCATTATTAACCTTTCGCGTTCATATTCTGCATTGGTAAACAAAGCCATATAAGCACTACCATATTTTGAAAAAACACTAAGTTTTTCTTCTAATTTTTTTGCTCCGGAAGAGTTTCCTTCTGCCAAAGCACGGTAGTATTGCTCAGAAAGCATTTCTATTTGGGTTTCGAAATCTTGCAGACCACGCTCTCTAATTTTTGTAATTGAATCATCAACCAATTCTAAGTGTGCTTGGAATTTATTAAACTCTGCTTCAATAACTTGCAAGGCCTCCTTGGCTCTATCTTGTTGCATTTTATTTTTAGCATCGTCTAAAAGCTGAGCAATATCGTTGGCAATTAATGCAGCTGTATCTGGATTAAATGCCAATACATCAATTCTGATACTTAAAAACTCTGTTCTTTTATAAGTAACATTTGACTCCCACATTTTATTAAACTTGGTTATGGGGTATTTTTCATCACCTTTTATTCTATAATGCTTCATCAAATCATATTTATCTCTGATGGTTGATCTAATCATATCAGAGTTTAAAATTTGAAGCATTTGCTCGGCTTGCTCCTCTTCTCCAAAGGCAACAATGTCATTTTTTCCAGCAGCATCTTCAGTCATTACCGATTTAGAAATTGAACTTGTACTAGCAGGAAATAAAACAACTGTAGAAAGGTATTTTTCGCGAATAAAAAAGGATGCAATAGCAGAAATTATTGCTGCAGAAAAACTTAAAATAATTAGTGGTTTTCTGTATTTGTATAAAAAAGCGATAAGATTGGTTGAGTCAAAATCACTAGGATTTTCGGTAACTTTTTGGTGCTCCATGGGTTAAAAAAAATTTTGGCAAAAGTAGTATTAATAAAAAGCGAAAATACACTAACCTAATCCCCTAATTTTTATTGTTTTTAAAGGTAAAAAGTTGTTGCTATTATGTTTCTGCAATGGATTTTACAGATTGGATTTTTATGGTTTTTGATGCCAACAGGTATATTCCACCAAATAATAATGTGGCAAGTATTTTTACCTCAACGTGAAAATTAGCAGCATAAATCAACCAACCGACCAATCCAAAAACGACAAAAAAGGTAATAGATTGAAATTTAAAACTTGATGAAAAGGATATTTTAAATTGCTTAAATGCAAAGTAAACCTGAACAATACTTGTTATGCCTTGGGTAAAAATGGTTGCCACTGCTGCGCCAAGTGCTCCATAAATTGGTATTAAAATAAAGTTTAAGATTAGGTTTACCATTAAACCTGAAGCAGCAATTGTATTGAGGGCTTTTAATTTTTCTCCTGCCGTTAAAATTGTTCCGAAAATGTAAACTAACCCCATAGGAACAATATTTAGAATGATTAACACAAATACTAAGTTTTGATATTCAGAACTTCCTAAGTAGAGTAAATCCATAAATTTTTCATGATAAAGTACCAAACAAACAGTACCAACAACTAATGGGAATATCAATAATCGAGAGAACTCTTCAGCAATATCTGAAATATTAACTTTTTGTTTGATTAGCCTAGCAACTGCAGGCAACAGAATTACCGAAAACAAATAACTAAACATGTTTACAGCATCTAAAATTCTAAAACCTTTTGCATAAATACCGGTTTGAAACGCACCTTCAGGGTGTAACCTTTCAACCATAATGGCATCCATTCTGGTGTATAAATACATCAAGAAAAATAACAGGGCAAAAGGTAAAGCCGCGTTGAAAATACTAACTGAAAAAGGCAATGAAAATTTAATTGAAAACTTTGCTTTTCCGCTCAAAAGAAATATCAACCCAACCAAAAGTGTTAAACCATACCCGGCAGTTTGGGCTAAAACAAACTGCATAAGGGTAAAACCATCTGAATAAATAGGGAAATAAAGAAAGATGCCACAAACAACAATTAGCAATGCCCTGTCTAAAACAGATATAATACTGTCTTTTTTAAACAAATGCAAGGCTCCCAAATTTGACCTAACAAACAAAATAAACGAAAGCAAAGTTTGGTTTAGCAACACAAAAAAGAGCAGAGTTTTGCCCTCACCTCCATAACCCAAGGCCAAACCAATGCCATACAAAACAACAAAAGAGCTAATTGCCAAAACTATTTTTAATCCCAATAATTTGGGGAAATATCCTTTAAATAGATGAGCGTTTTGGGCAATATGCCGGTTGGTGAAGGTTGATAAACCTAGGTCTTGCAAAATGCCCAAAACCATTGCCATACTCATTAAACTAAAGTAAAGGCCATAAGACTCTTCGCCTATTCGGTTTTGCACTACTCTATCAATACCCAAAATCCATAATGGCTTTATGAGTAGATTTAAAAAGAGTAATAAAAAAAGATTTTTTTGAAAATTTTGCTTCATTAATTGGTTCAAAAATATCATAAACCGATACAGCGTTTCAATCTGCTTTTAAATACTTTCGCTAAATGCGGGTTTTGGTAAATACAAGATTGCTTATTAAAAATAAACTTGAAGGTATTGGGTGGTTCACCTTCGAAACCTTTAAACGCATTACTCAAAACAACCCAAACGTTGAGTTTATTTTTTTATTTGACAGGCCTTTTCACCAAGATTTTGTTTTTGGCGAAAATGTAATTCCTATAAAAAAAGGCTTGCCATCAAGGCATCCCATTTTGTGGTATTTGTGGTTTGAGAAAACCGTTAATTCGGTTATTAATCAGTACAAACCCGATGTTTTTGTTTCGCCTGATGGATACTTGAATTTAAAAACAAAAACCAAACAACTCGCTGTAATTCATGATATTAATTTTGAGCATCATCCTGATTGGTTACCTAAAACGTATAGCAGATATTACAAAAAAAACTTCCCAAAATTTGCTCAAAAAGCTACAAGAATTGCTACAGTATCAGAGTTTTCGAAACATGATATCTCAAAGCAATACAATGTAAATCTCAATAAAATTGATGTTGTTTACAATGGTTACAATACAAATTACACCTCATTAAATAAATCGGAAATTCAAGGCGCAAGAAATGAGATTTCTGAAGGCAAACCTTACATTTTATTTATTGGCTCAATTCATCCAAGAAAAAATTTAGAGAATCAATTAAAGGCATTTCAGTTGCTAAATAATAAATATTCGAACGAATACAAATTTGTAATTGTGGGAGAAAGCATGTGGAGCAACAAATTGGATATTGATATAGATGCTGCTACAAAACAAAATATTGTTTGGATGGGAAGGCAATCAGCGGAAGCTTTAAAAACAATTATTGGGGCTGCAAAATTAATGAGCTATGTTAGTTTGTTTGAAGGATTTGGAATTCCAATTTTAGAGGGGTTTAGCGCCAACATTCCAGTAGTTACTTCTAATGTTACTTCCATGCCCGAAATATCAAATGGAGCAGCTTTAGAAGTGAACCCTAAAAATGTGAACGAAATTTTTGAAGCCTACCAAAAAATTATGTCCAAAGAAAATTTTTCTCCTGAATTAATCCAAAAAGCAAACACAAGGCTAAACGAATTTAGTTGGGACAAATCTGCCGATTTGCTTTGGCAAAGCATACAAAAAACGTATCATGCTGATTAGACAAATTTCAAATTTTAAACTAGAAGCAGGATGTGATGAAGCAGGAAGAGGCTGTTTAGCCGGGCCTGTTGTTGCTGCTGCAGTAATTTTAAAAGAAGATTTCTCGAACCCTTTGCTTAACGATTCGAAAAAATTGACCGAAAAGCATAGGTTGTTATTAAAGGATGAAATAGAAAACGAAGCTTTTGCATGGGCCATAGGAATTGTTGAACCAATAAAAATTGATGAAATAAACATATTAAACGCCTCTTTTTTAGCGATGCATAAAGCACTAAAAAAGCTAAAACCACAACCTAAATTTATTGCTATTGATGGCAACAGATTTAATCCTTACGGTAAAACCCCATTTGAATGTGTAATAAAGGGAGATGGAAAAGTGCAAAACATTGCTGCCGCTTCGGTTTTGGCAAAAACTTACAGAGATGAAATAATGCAAAAATTGCACTTAAAATATCCTGAATATGGATGGGATAAAAACAAAGGTTACCCCACCAAAAAGCATAGGGAGGCTATAAAAAAAATTGGCACAACCCCTTTTCATCGCATGAGTTTTACGCTATTGCCAAACCAATTAAAACTTCAACTATAAAGTGTTAATACTCTAGATTTTTTTTCTTCGTAAGGTCATTCTCTAAGTGTACTTTTACAGCTTTAATTTATGATACGTCGCTGGCTATTTTTTATTGTAATTATTCTTTTTTTAGGCTCTTTAGGTACAGGGTATTTGTACCTAAGAAACATTAAAAGAGTTATAAATCCGGCATTAAATGCAGTACCTCAAAATGCTGCTCTTGTGATTGAAAGCGACAACTTTTCCTCAAATTGGTTAAAACAATCAACCACAAGCTTAATTTTTAAGGAGTTAAAAGGATTTGAAACCTTTGCAAAATATGACAGTATTTTTAGCACATTTGATTCTACCCTAAAAAAGAACAAAGAGTTTTCTCTTTTCCTTAAAAAACAACCAATTTATTTTTCAATTATTCGCTCAGGAGCCAAAGATTTCGACCTTTTATACAATTTCAACCTACCTCCAGAAATAAATCCGGATGATTTTATCCAAAAAATAACAGCATCTTATTTTGCTCAAGCCAAACAATCTTCAAAAGTTTTTGACAATACCAATATCATTACTTTAAAAACCGAGAACTTTAGTCTTCATTATGCCTTGCATAAAGACATTTTTTCGGTTTCTACCAACATGCTATTAATTGAAGATGCCGTAAAGCAGTTAAACCTAGAAACTAATTTACTCCATAACAAAAGTTTCAAATTGGTTTACAGCACCAAAGGCAGCGGAAACGATGGAAATATTTACCTTAATTCAGGTGAATTTTTATCCCTTTTTGCAGAAGTAATTCATCCTCAAAACAAAATTTTCACCAACCCTAAAAACTTTGCAGACTGGGGAACCTTCGATATTTTTTTAAAACCGAACTCACTGATGGTGAATGGCTTTTTTAATGCTGGCGATTCAACCTCTATGTTTTTAAACAGATTTAAAAACCAAAAAGCTACAGAGCTAGAAATTGTCAAATTTCTTCCCTCAAATACTTGCTTTTTATTTGGATGCGGAATATCTAGTTTTAAAGATTACCAAAAACAATATTTACATGAGTTACAATCAGAAAATCAACAGTTTAACTACGAAAAAAACATCCAAAATTTAACCAATAGTTTCAGCAAAAATGTATCTGATGCTTTTTTTAATTTTACTGAAAACGAATTTGGAGTTTTTATTGTTGAGCCTATTTTATCTAGTGCAAAAAACAACACAGGTGCTTATTTTAAATCAAGCAATCCCGATGGTTTCTCAGAAGCCTTAAACTTTTTTGCCACAAAGGTTGATTCTACTCTTAACGAGGAAGAAAAATCAATAATTAGAAAAATAGATTACCCCAATTTATTAGAAAGTTTGTTTGGCAGCCCATTCAATTTGGTTACAGAAAACTATTATACCATTTACGAGAGCTATGTATTAATGGCGAATAGCCCAATCGTTTTAAAAGAGTTAATATTAAAACATCAAAAGGGCAAAACATTAAGTAAAGATGTTAACTACAATAACTTTGATGATAATTTAGGCAACGAGGCTAATGTTTATTACTACTTAAATTTAGCAAGGTCTCCAAAGGTTTTAGAGGAGTTTTTGTCTTCAAAATCTTCAGACTTTTATATCAGTAACAAAGAGTTTTTTAGGCAATTTGAAGCATTATCTTTTCAAATATCAAAATCGAGAGAAGAGTTATACTACGCCAACATTTTCTTAAATCATAATCCAGGTTATAAACAAGAAACTGGTTCTTTGTGGGAGTTAAAATTAGATACAGTAATTAGTTCTCAACCTTTCTCTTTCACAAACCACTATACCAATGCCAAAGAAATTTTTGTACAAGATTTAAACAACAAGGTTTATTTAATTTCGAATACCGGCAAAATTCTTTGGAATAGAGAACTCGGTGAAAAGATTAATGGTTCTATTTTTATGGTTGACATTTACAAGAACAAAAAATACCAACTTCTTTTCGCAACTAAATCAAAAGTTTATTTACTAGATAGAAATGGAAAAGATGTAGAAAAATATCCTCTTAAACTTGAATCGGAAATTACTTCAGGTTTTACCCTTTTAGACTACGATAACGATAAAGATTACCGAATTTTAGTCCCAACAGAAAATGGCAACCTATTTAATTACAATATTTTAGGAGAAAAAGTAAAAGGTTGGGAATACAAATTAGACAAAGATTTTATTACTGAACAAATTCAATTTTTTCAGCAAAACAGAAAAGATTATGTCGTTACCATAAGCACCAACGGAAGAATTAATGTGTTAAACAGAAAAGGAGAAGAAAGGCTCACCATTTCAGAAACTCTTCCATCAATTGGCATTTCAAATGCGAGTTTACTAATAGGCGATAAGCTCTCCAATACATTTTTGGTGAAGCCAGATAGCCTTGGTAACGTCACCAAAGTATATTTTAATAATAAAAAGGAACTAAACACCCAAACTCAAATGGACCCTACCCAAAATTTGAGTTATGCCTTTGCAAACCTAAGCGATAAAAATAGTAATGCTCATTTTTACATAACAGCTCAAAATGGAGAGTTAAATATTTTCGACCAAAAATTTGAGTTTAGTGTAGAATTAAATACAGAAGCCAAAAAGCTATTAAACCCTCAAGTTTTTACCGATTCAAAAGCAAGGGTAATAATTGCTTTGGTTGCTCCAATTGAAAAAAGAGTTTTTCTAATAAATCAATACGGGAATTTAATTGAAAATTATCCATTCTCAGGTTCAACCCACGTTTGTGTTGATGACTTTAACCTTGATGGTAATTTAAACTTGGTTGTAGGAAATAACCAAGGAAAATTATTAATGTATTCATTCAAGTAATTGTTTTTAGATTGGAATAATTAAATTTGGCAGTACTTCATCAACCCTGAAATGAGTATAAAAAAATTATCTCAAAACCTTCTATTTATTTTTGGCTTTATCTTTCTAATTGCTTCTTGCGAGCCAAGATATTTAGAGTTTAATAAGCTTAACGAAACTTCCTACAACCCAAATATTGCTGTACCTTTATTTAACGCAAGGGTTGGAATGCAAGATATTCTTGCAAGAAACCAGCTTGACGTAGTTCAAACAGATGCAAGCGGGCTTATTACTTTAGTTTATCAAGGAGGTTTAATTGATGTAAATATTTTTGATCTATTGCCTCCCTTAACTGAAACTATGGAGTTTGAATTAGGTACAGGCTTTCCTGGTACAATTACTTTTAACCAACCAGGAACTTTAAATTTCTCTGACCAAGTTGAAATTGATTACCCTGCGCCAGACAACCAACTTTTATCTGAAATTAAATTTAAAAAAGGAAAACTTGAAATAAAACTTGAGCCTGATTTTCCAGGCATTACTCCAGATATTGATCTTAGCCTAAATTTACCTGGAATTGAGTTTGCAGATGGTTCAACTTATTCCTATTCTGACTCAATTTCTCCATCTGGTGTTGTAATTATTGATGTAGATTTAGCGGGAGGCAAAATAGATTTCACAAAAGGAGCCGCAGCTTTAAACAAGTTTGTTTTAGATTATTCTGCTGATATTAATTACCAAGCAGGAGATCAATTAGGCAAAAACGATAAATTAAAATACTCTTTTACAATTAAAGATATTGAGTTTAAGCATGTAATTGGAGATTTTGGATCTCAAACATTACCTATTACTTCAGATACCATAAACCTTTCAATATTTGGTGCAGCAAATTCTAATGGAGATGTTCGGCTTACAAACCCTAAACTAAATGTTGAATTGGTAAATGGCGTTGGTATTCCGTTCAGAATAAACTTTCAAAAATTATATTCTAAGAATATTGCGACCGGTGACACCTTTCCTATTCTGTTTGGAAACTTTCAAAACCCATTTCCAATAAATTCACCTGTTAGGCTTGATGATAGTGTAAAAACAACAATTGACATCAATAAAGACAATACTGATATTATCGAAATTTTGTCCCCTACACCAAAACTATTGGTTTATGATATTGAAGGCCAAGTAAACCCTGGACCGGGACCCAATTATAATTTTATTACTGACCAAAGTGTATTTAAAGTTAGGGCCAATGTAGAAATGCCAATGGAAGGATATGTCAACAATTTTGTTATTCAAGATACAGTAGAGTTTTCTGTTGGCCAAACTCTTGATGAGTTGGAAAGTGCTACCATTAATGTCGTGGTAGCAAACGGCCTACCTATTAATGTTAATTTGCAGCTTTATTTATACAATACTGATTTAGATCAAATTTTAGATTCAATACTAGTTGATGACAATACCCAGATTTTTAAAAGTGGGGTTCCAGAGACTGGAGGAAAAATTAATCAAAATACTGTTGAGGAAAATATTATCCAAGCGATATTGGATCAAGAAACGGCTCAAAATTTAGTTGATGCCAATCGAATTATCATAAGAGCTCAATTAGGAACTTATGACGCTCCAAACTCTAGCATCAAATTATTTGATGACTATGGAATTGGCATTAAATTAGGCTTAAATTTAAAAGGTAATATTTCATTCTAATGAGAAAAACTATTCTAAAGTTAACGTTTGGTTTAGGCTCATTTTTATTGGCTTTAAACCTTACTGCCCAAAACGATTTTACCCTATACCAAATGCGGGCCATTCCTCAGGTTACAACAATTAATCCTTCGGTTATGCCTTTGAGTAAAGTAAATATAGGATTACCAGGCATAAGTGCCAATTACTTAAATTTTGGCAACAACGGCTTTGCTTACAGCGATGTGGTTGAACTATCCCCTAATGGCGGCTTAAACTTAAATATAGGAAACGCTTTAAGCGTGATGAATACCACAAATAGAATTTCAACATATTACAGAACAGATTTATTATCATTCGGATTCAAGGCAGGTAATAATTATTTCTCTTTTTCTGCCACCGAAAAAATAGATTTTAGGTTTTTCTATCCAAAAGGTTTAATTGATTTTGCATGGAATGGAAATGGTGGAGATTATTTAGGCCAAAGAATAAGCTTTGATAACATTGGTGCAGATTTTTTACATTACAGGCAATATGGCGTTGGTTGGGCTAGAAGAATGACGCCTAACTTACAAATTGGAGGTCGTTTCAATTATTTATACGGACAAGAAGCCGTTTATACAAGAAACTCACAATTTGGAATTTATACCGACCCTTTAGATTATTCATGGGAAATTGATGCAGGCATGGAGCTAAATACTTCAGGCGTTTCTAACGTGCAACAAACACTTGATGGTTTATCTTCAGGAGATTTAACAAAAATCGAAGATTATCTTATTAATGGTAAAAATACCGGTTACAGTTTCGATGTTGGTTTTAACTACACACTTTTCGATTTAATTAACATTTCTGGTTCTGCCATAGATATGGGTTCATTAACTTGGAGAGATAATATTGAAAATTACACCTTAGATAACGATACTTTTGTTTTTGAAGGAGTAGATATTTTTGAACTTTTTGATCCTCAAACAAGCTCAACAAGTACTGGAGGAATTGAAAGTTTAGCCGATTCAATTGTTGGTTTTTTTACAAATATTGATACCAATACAACTTCTTTTAAAACACCGCTTAGCCCTCAGTTTTATTTAGGAGCTACTTACAACCTGACTAACCGAGTAAAAATTGGCGTCCTTACTCGCAATCAATACATTAAAGGAGAGTTAAATACTTCATTAAGTGCATCTCTTTCTGCAACCGTAGGCAACTTCTTTAGTACTAGTGTAAATTATTCTCTTTATGGAAGAAGTTTAGGAAACTTAGGAATTGGAATCTCCGCAAACTTAGCCCCTATTCAAATTTACGTCATTACTGATAATGCCTTTGCGGCTTTACAACCTTACAATGTTAAAAACGTGCATTTGAGGTGTGGAATTAATTTAACTTTTGGTAGAGATTATGAATTGTAGTAGCATGAGAAAGTTAAGATTTTTAGGATTTTTTGCTTTTGTACTTTTAAGCTTAAATTCATTTGCCCAAGTTGAGTATGATACCACCAAATTTGTTAAACCAGCAGATACAGTTGTTAATGCTGTAACCGAGCCTGCTGTTAATGTTTTAGACACAATAAAACAAAATACAATACCAAATTCAGCAGTTTCTGATTCTACAGAAAAAACGGTAATCATTCCTGTCACCCCTGCATCAATCGATGCTAATGAAGATTCTACAATTAATGTTTCAGATTCATCTGAGGTAAAAGTTGATTCTGCGTTAAATACTTCTGATTCTTTAGTAACCAAGGTTGATTCAAACCTTGTTGAAAATATGCCCAAAAAAGAAGCAAAATCACAAAAAAAGGAGTCTAAAAAATTCAATAAGTATATTAATAAATGGGAAAAGTCTATTGTTAAATCAGACATGATTTATGAAAGAGGAGCTTACGGCTTATCTTATGGAAGAAACAAGTTTAGAACCAAAAAAGACGTAAAAAAATCTCCTGCAACAGCATTAATTGCAATAGATTTAGCCAAAACTGGAAAGTATTTAGATGGCAAAGGAGAATACGAAAAATCCATAGCATTTGTTGACTCTTCTTTGTCTTACTTCAAAAAAGAAGTAACCCAAGAAACCTATTATTACAAAAGAGCTTTAATTGAAATTGCAGAAGCAGCAAATACAATTGGAAAAAGCGATAAAGCCATAAAGCTATTGCGTTTTTACGATGATTCCTTAATTAATTCTATTCATAAAGAATCAGAAGGAAAAATGTTAAGCCTACTTAATAAAATGGTTGAGCAACTAGATGATACACTCATAGTTCCAAAAAAAGTAGCCTTAATTGAATCAGATTCTACTATTTCAATTGACCAATCTGGTAATCAAGACTCTACAATTACCGAAAATCAAACTCAAACAAATGAAACTGCATCAATATTAATTCCTGCTGGCATCGATTCAAAAAATGATTCTTTAGAATTTTACAGATTTACCAATGTGTTGTTGCAAACTGAAAAGAAACTTGGCTTTTATCAGCCCGCTTACATTTTGTTAAACCAAAGTTTGAATTATTATGGCCGAATAGCCAATAAAAAATTTAAATGGAAAAATCCTCAAACAGAAAAAAAGGTAAAAGAGAAAATAAAAAGAAAAGAATTAAAAAGAAGAGAATTCAACCTTGCGAAACTTTATTTACTGCAGGCTAAACTCGAAAATGAATCTGGAAATTATCCTGCTGCAGATTCATTGTTTAAAGCCAACAAGAAAAAAAGAATTAAAAAGCTAGTTGGTAAGAAATCTTCGCCTTATATCGATAATCTTGTTTCTTGGGCAGTTTTAAAAACCTTTTTAGAGGAATATGATGATGCTGCAAAATATTTTGAAAAGGCGCGTAAAAAAATTAAAAAGTCAAATCAAGTTTCCTCTTATGGAAAACTATTTTATACATTAAAAGAGGGACAAACCCTTAACTATATTAAACTTGAAGATTTTGGCAGTTTTCAAAAGTCATCAAAGAAGTTTATAGATATTGCTCGTATAAAATACAGTAAAAAATCCCCTTATTTCTTAACAACTCAAAGAGTTTCTAATGAGGGTTTATATTACAAAAACCCAAAAGATGCAAATAGAAAGCTAAAGAGAAATTACAAAAAGCTTATTGACCAAGTTCCTGAATATCACGTAAGTAAATTACCTTATAATAATTTACTTTTTAGAATAAAAAGGAGAAACAATGAGTTTGCAGAAGCGAAGGAACTTATGCTTCAAAACGTAATGATTTATAAAGAAAATTTTGGCGAAACCTCACCCGTTTATCATACTGCCGAATTGCGTTTAGCCGATTTTGAAGTAAATTATGAAAACGACTTTTCTGCTGCAGACAATATCTTTAGCAAGAGTTTTGATATTGCTGTAACAAACCAATTGCATCCGTATCATAAAGATTATTTTGAATATTTAATACTTTATGCTCAATTATATGAATTAACAGATAGGTTTGATTTAGCGGTAGACGCCTTGGTTAAAGCCATTGCCATTATTAATTTAAAAGAGGGAAAAGAAAGTAAGTATTACGGAATTGCTTTAGAAAAATTAGCTGGGGTTTACATTAAAAAAGGAAACTTTAACAAAGCTGAAGGTTTGCTAGAAAAAGCTGTTGACATTATTAAAGATGAAGCAGGAAAAAAGTCTTTGGCTTATGTAAATACACTAAGAACATTGGCTGAACTTTATTCTATAAATGGAAGGTTTGATGATGCAGAAAAAATGATAAAAGTTGCAACCAGGCTTTCGAAAAAACTTGGAAGTTTTGTTGAAGCAGGAAATGTTTCAAATTCTGAAGAATTGGCAGAACTTTATATAAAAACTGGTCAATATGATGATGCAGAAGACATTTTAACAAAAACCATTGCAATAAGAAATGTAAAATTTGGAGATAACCACTACCAATTAATTAAACCAAATAATTTATTAGGTAGACTTTACCTTACCAAAGGAGACTTTGTAAAAGCAGAAAAAGCAACTAAAATCGCCTTAAATATTAGTCAAATTGCATTAAGTGATACCTCTACACAATACCTAACAAATCTTACACTATTGGCCGATATCTATGCCAATATGGGAGATTATAAAAAGGCTGAACAAGAGTTAGAGGTATTATTGAAACAAAACAAAAAAATATTTGGTGCAGATAACATCGCAGTTGTTGAGCCTGAAATCAGGTTAGCCAAAGTAAAAATCGCTCGTAAAGAAGACCCACAAGAAATATTCGACCTTTTGGAAAATAGTAAAAATATAGTAGCTAAAAGCCTTAATGAAAAGCACCCTCTTTTTGCTGAAATACTGCAGCTTCAAGCGGATAACAAAATCGAATTAAAAGATTTTGGGGCAGCAGAATTTTTACTCAATACATCTAATGAAATTTGGATGGAAAAATATGGTAGAAAAAGCCTGAATACAGCTGATAATGTTTCAGCCAGAGCCAAACTATATTATCAAAAAGGTGATTTTGATAAGGCAATTTCACTTTATGACGAAGCATTGGGATTATATAAAAATATTTTCTCTGAGCAACATCCAAAGTATGTTAGTATCCAAGGTAAACTAGCAAGAAGCTATTATGCAAAAAAAGATTACAAAAGATCTTTAAAGTTATTTGATGAAACTACAACACAATATTTAGACTACATTAAGAATTACTTTCCCGCACTTTCAGATAATGAAAAATCTAAATATTGGGGAAGTATAAGAAGCGACTTTGAGGTATTTAATTCATTGGCAATTAACTTTAAAAATGAAGACCCAACAATTATTGCCAAAATGTATGACTACAAAATTGCTACAAAGGCAATTTTACTTTCATCATCAGTTAAAGTAAAACAGCGTATTTTAAATAGTGGCGATGAAGAACTTATCGCAAAATACAAAGATTGGATTGAGTCAAAAGAATTGCTAACAAGGGCAATCTCTATGTCTAAAGAAGAAATGGCTTCTTCGGGAATAAACCCAACCCAATTAAACAAAGAATTAAATACACTTGAAAAAGAACTGAGCGAAAAATCTGAAGCATTTGGCTCTGACGAAGAAACAAATGACATTACTTGGGAAAATATTAAAGATGCATTAAAAGACAATGAAACTGCAATTGAAATAATTAGGTTTAAATACTTTAAAACTGAATTAACCGACTCTGTTTTATATGCTGCTCTAATTGTAAATAAAGAAACCAAAAAAGCACCAAAAATGGTTTTACTTTCTAATGGAAACGAATTAGAAAAAAAATTCTTTAATTATTATAGAAATACGGTTAGGTATAAAACCCAAGATAAGAATTCCTACAAACAGTTTTGGGCAGCAATAGATAAAGAAATCCCAAAAGACCATAAAGTTATCATTTCTCCAGATGGTGTGTATAATCAAATTAATTTAGAAACATTTCAAGATAACAATGGAAATTATATGCTTGATAAAAATGTTTTTTACATAGTAAGTAACTCAAAAGATATTTACGAAAACAGAATTGCCGACAATAAGGAAACTAAAAAAGAAAAGAAAAAAGAGGGAGAAGATGTTGATATTTTCAAACCAACCATTGTTCTTTTTGGAAACCCAAGTTTCTCTGATGAAAATTCTGAAAACACCAATTCGGTTAGCTCTGTTGAGCCATTGCCAGGAGCTGAAAAAGAAGTTGAAGGTGTTGAAGGTATTTTGAAAAAAGGAAATTGGAACACAACAATTTATCTAGGCGAAGATGCTACCGAAGGTAAGGTTAAAAGAATGGAAAGTCCAAAAGTATTTCACGTTGCTACTCATGGATTTTTCATTGCAGATGACAATGAAGATGAAAGTTTATTGGCTTCAAACAACCCGCTTTTAAAATCAGGTTTACTTTTTACTGGAGCTTCAGAGCTCTTAAATGATTCTAAAGAAAGTATTTATAATCTTAACAAAAAAGATGGAGTGTTAACCGCATACGAAGCCATGAACCTGCAGCTAGATAATACCGAATTAGTTGTTTTAAGTGCCTGTGAAACAGGCTTAGGTGAAATTAAAGATGGAGAAGGAGTTTTCGGATTACAAAGGGCTTTTATTGTTGCAGGAGCTCAAAATGTAATTATGAGTTTGTTTAAAGTAAACGACCAAGCCACTCAAGAATTAATGGACACCTTTTATGCAAAATGGGTAGAAACAGGAGATAAAAGATCAGCATTTACTCATGCCAAAAACTACATTAGAGAAAAATATGACGCTCCTATTTATTGGGGCTCATTCCTAATGATTGGTTTAGATTAATATATTGGAGCAATTAAAATTGCTCCAATAAATACCTAATAATATCTGTAGTTGATACAATTCCAACTAAATTACCATCCTGAACAACAGGTAAGGCATGAAAGTCATTTCCTAAAAAGGTTTCGGCAACTGATTTTATGGTTTCGGTTTGCTCAACCGTTTTTGGGCTTTTAGTCATAATTCTTTCAACCGTAAAGGTGGCTAACATAGCTTTATTGGCAGCATCTTGATTCTCATAAGCATCAGTTAAGCTAAATTTATCTAAATCTGTTTTACTTACTATCCCAACTAAATTATCACCAATGGTTACAGGTAAATATCTAAACCCATTTGCATCCATAATTTCTTTTGCCTCATTTAATTTTTGGGTAATTGAAATAGTTATTGCATTGTGAGTCATTATTTGCGATACAGGCTCTCTTCTTTTCATGGTTTATATTTTAACCAAAACTAACCTTCAACTTAGCTAACAAAAATGAGTAGAATCAATATTAATTATGACTATTTTAATTTAGCCAAATATTCAATTATGGCTTTATCTAGTTCACCCAATTTAAGAGCTATAGCCTCATCTAAAGTAAACCATCCTAGCTTTTGATGTTCTACATTTATCGGGTCTTGATTGAGCTTTAAAGTAACCTTGTAAGCTTTTAAAGTTATTATAGTATTTGAAAATTCGGAAATGAAATTATTTACTTCAATATCTACATTTAACTCTTCTTTAAACTCTCTAATTAAAGCATTTTCAGGCAATTCATTTTCTTCTACCTTACCCCCAGGAAACTCCCAATGATTAGCCAGATTTTTGTTTTTTGGTCGTTGAGCCAAAAAGTACTTTCCAGCTATTTCTATAACTCCACAAACTACATTCATAAGCAAAAAAAACCTCCATGAAAATCATGGAGGTTTAGTCTAATTAAATCCGAAATTATAACTCCCCGTTTATTCCGGTTTTATTTTTAAAGTTTTCGTAAACTATTTTGTATTGCTCAACATCTGGAGCGGCTTTTATAGCTTTTTCAAAGTATTCTACAGCTTCCATATACATTCCGTTTTGCTCGTAAAAAGATGCTTTAACTAAATTAGAGATGGCATCATCACCAGGAGCAGCGGCTTCAATAGCAGCAAAATCTGTATTAACTTTATTTAGCTCTTCACCGTCTAAAATTTGAAGAGTAACTACGCCAGAATGAACTTTTTGGTTGTTATTATCTTTAACAGATAACTTGTAAATTTCATCAGCACTTAAACCTAAAGCACCAAAATTAATTTCTGCAGAATTTCCTTTGATTTCAGCTGAATATACCTCTTCATCAAAAAGATTTAGTAAAACTATTTTGTATGAGGTAGCATCTTCATTGGCAATCCAATTAATGGTAGAAACCTTATCAGATTTAATTTTGGTAGACTCAGGAAGGAATAAGTTAATTCCAGCATTTCCTAATGATCTTTCAACACTACCTGTTAAGCTCATGTTAGATGAAATTGAAGAAGATTCTTTTTTCATTCCATCAAAAATGTAAGCAATGTATTTTGAAGCAATATCAGATTGGTCTGCTTTTAGATCTCCTGATAAATCATTAACTGGATAAATACCTTCACCTTTTAATTGAACAGTTTTGCCAGCAGTTGAAGTTAACCCCAAATATCCATTAGCACCCATTATTATTTTATCATTTTTATAAACCGGGGTTCCCATTTTAATTGGATCATAAACACCTGGAGTAGACGACCTTTCGATTGTTGCATCTCCTGAACTTGCCAAAGCTTTAAAAACAACATCTTGTGCAAAAGAAGTTAAGCTAATTACTGTAGCTAAAATCGTTGGAAAAAGTTTTGTTTTCATAGTAATAGTATTGGTTAACAAAAGTATAAAATTCTTTGAATTATTTTAGTCGAATTTCAAATAATATTTTTTGATTTCATGATTTAATTACATTTTTATGCAATGCTAACATTGTACCTGTTTATTATGTTTATACCGATGTACCAAAATAAAGTTACTTTATGAAATATATTTTTCAGTTAGACACCCTTTTTGCCACACTTTTTATATTTTTTGTAATTGTAGGAATAGGAAGTTTACCTATAAGTTTTGATGCTGTAGACCCCGTTGCTGAAGCCCTAAAAGATTTTGAATCTACCGATATTGTTTTTAACCAATTGCACGATCCTGCAGAAATTGCGGTTGACGAAAATATTGTGCTAATAAACATAGGGGAAGCAAACCGAGCCACGATTGCCAAACAAATTGATATTCTAAATAAATATCAACCAAAGGTTATGGCCATGGATATTCGTTTTATTAAAGATAAAACCCCAGACCAAGACTTCCCTTTGATGATGGCATTTTCTCAAGTTAAAAATTTGGTTTTAGGAGCAAGAATGTATGATTTAGACTCTGTTAAAGATATTACATGGCACAGTCTTGAAACTTCTAACCCAAAATTTACCCAATACGGTGTAAATGCTTATGTAAATGTACATACTGGTGATGCCAATGGCGGAGGCTTTAGAACCACTAGGAGATTTATTCCACGAGCAAAAATGAACGACTCAACCATGTTAAGTTTCCCGGCCAAAATTGCCCAATTATTCGATTCAACAAAATTTGAAAAGTTGATGCAAAGAACAAACGTTGAAGAAATAATAAATTGGAGAGGTAATATTTACCCTGATGATTTAATGAAAAGCAAGTTTATGGTTTTGGACGTTGAAGATGTTTTGAACGAAAACTTTGATGGGTCAATCATAAAAGATAAAATTTTGCTTTTTGGCTTCATGGGGCGTCATTTAAGAGACGAATTTCATATTGATGATAAATTTTACACCCCCCTAAATGAGCAATTAGCCGGTAGAGCATATCCAGATATGTACGGAGTTGTAGTTCACGCCAATGTAATTTCTATGATTTTACATGAAGACTATATCAACTATTTGCCTAATTTTTTAAATGCTTTGATTGCATTTATTTTATGTTATTTAAATGTAGCCTTGTTTTTATATATAGCTGATAAAGCCAAAATTTATTACGATTTAATTACCAAGATTTGGCAATTAGTTGAATCGATTGCATTGATGACAATAGTTGTAATTTTAATGAGCAACTACAACTTAAAAATTGAATTCACATTTGCTTTAATTGCCATATTACTTTCCGGAGATTTAACCGAGCTATACGCTGGTTCAATAAGAGACATATTTTTAAAACTGCTCAAAAAGGTTGGCTTAACGTAATTTAAGCTTCATTCCAGGAGTTATTGGATTTGAAGGATCCAATTTATTTCTTCTGTAAATCCATTTGGTTTTAATTCCATATTGCTGAGAAATATCAAAAACAGTTTCGCCACTCTTTACAATGTGGAACTTGGTTTTGGCCATCCAGCGTTTTGGCTGCAAATAAACAATTTGATTTGCTTTTGTAGTAACAACATCTTTGCTCAGCTCATTGTATTTGCGCAATTGCCAAACTCTCATTTCGAACTTATTTGCAATATCTTGTAAAGACTCATCTTGCGAGGTAACATAATATCTAATGAAATTCTCATGAATTTTAATTTCAGGTGATTCATAATATGGATTTCTAATAATTCTTTTTATAGAAGAATTAGTGCTTTCCCCATTTTGAACTACTGCAGTTGAAGTAGGTTTAGAGGTTTCTTTATTTGATTTGGATCTGCTTTTTTTCTCATCTAAAAGATTTAATTCCTCATCTTCAATAATTTTTATTAATAAATCAGGATACTTAGGGTTTGTGGCGTAACCAGCTTTTTTTAAGCCATGTGCCCAACCCTTGTAATCAGTTGGTTTTAATTCAAACAAAAAATCGTAGCGCGAGCCATTTACCAAAAACTCTGAATGGTCTTTGTAAGATTCTTCTGGGTCTTTATAAACCCTAAAACATTCATCTTTCGCGTCATCATCCATATAAAAACCTTCGCCTTTCCAGCTACTATGGCACTTAATACCAAAATGGTTTTTAGCTTTTTGAGCAAGTTCACTATTTCCGTTTCCGCTTTCTAAGCATCCTTGTGCTAGTGTAATTGAGGCTGGAATTCCAGTTTTATCCATTTCTCTAATGGCAATGTCTTTATATTTTTCAATATACTCTTGCCTACTCATTTTTTGAGCAGAAACAAACATGGGCAAAAAAGCAAAAAGCCACAAAATTCTCACTTTACGAAACTAATTTTGAAAACCCAATGAAATATAAACTGCGCCAACAGTTACCAAAAATTAATTGTTGATGTCTTTCATATTATTAAAATTAAAGATTCTTAAAAGAAATTAAAACACAACATCAAAAATGGAGCATTAATAATTTACAATTTAACATTCGAAAACCCTGCATTTCCTTGAACTCCTCCGGTGTGAATTATCATTATATTTTGGCCTGATTTAAAAAACCCCCTTTTACACAAATCATATATCGCGAAAAGCATTTTGCCATTGTACAATAAGTCAAACCGAATTCCAGTTTCAGTGTAAATCCAATCTATAAATTTTATCAACTCAGGTTTTATTTTGCCAAAACCGCCAAAATGGTAATCTAAAATTAGCTCGACTGAATTTAACTTTTCTTCCACCCACTCTTTATCCCAATAACCAAATAATAAATGCTTTTCGATTTCTTGTTTTAAAAACGCTCCACCTTTAAAGGGCGAAAAACAAAGTGTTTTAAAATTGAATAAATCAGCAGCCAAAATCCCAGAAATGGTAGTTGCTGTTCCAGCTGAACAACAAACCAAATCGATTTTTTCGAAATCTTCTGGATTTTCAGTCACAATTTCTTGACAACCTGTTAACCCATAAAAATTTGCTCCTCCTTCAGGCACTAAATAAAATATACCAAACTGTTCATGTAACCCTTGTATAAAACCTTCATCGGTTTTGAGTTTATAATCTTCTCGAGAAATAGGAAAAATCTCCATGCCACATTCTTGAACAAACTTCATGGTAGGATTATTCAAATCTACCTCTTCTCCCCTAACAACTCCAATAGATTTAAGGCCCTGTGGGTGGCAAGCAACAGCAGTTGCTGCCAAATGATTTGAAAAAGCTCCTCCAAAAGTTAGAACAGTATCAAGCTTTTTTGCTTGGGCGTTTAGCAAATTCAGTTTCAACTTTCTCCATTTGTTGCCAGAAATGTGAGGGTGAATTAAGTCATCTCTTTTGATGAAAAAATTTATTTCTGCTCCAACTCCATCAGGAAACTCAAATTTTTGAACAGGACTTGGTAACTGAAGTTGATTTAAGAGATTCATGCAGTTTTCAAAAGAAAGATATTTTAAGTCAAAATTGGTAAATGAATCAATGATTTTAGAAACAAGTAGCTTTTAATTTGTGTTTTAAATGAAACATTTTTATAGACCTTTGCAGCTATGGACGACATGAGTGGCTTTTCGAAAAAACCTAAACTAGATCCTGATGATTTTTATTATTCTGAAGAAGGTTACATGGTTTTTACCGAAAAATATCTTTTAAAAAGAGGATATTGCTGCCAAAATGGATGCAAACATTGTCCGTATGGATTTGATAAAACCAAAGGACGCATCATCAAATCGAAAAAAAACTAAACTATTTCAACTTCAAATCGGTTAAGTTTGAACCACAAACACATGCAGATGGAAACTTCAACAAAAACGAATTTTAAAGCTCAAATACTAGAAGGAATACCTGACTATTTACCTGAACAAAAAGCTTTTGACCCCAATATTAATCGCGCTCCAAAGCGAAAAGAAATATTAAGCCCAGAGGAAAAAAAGTTGGCCTTAAAAAACGCTTTAAGATATTTTCCACCAAAGTTTCATGCTGAATTGGCCAAAGAGTTTGTCGAAGAGCTTAAGGTTTATGGCAGAATTTACATGTATCGTTATAGACCTGATTATGAAATTACGGCTCGATCAATAAACGATTTTCCTCATAAATGTACCCAAGCTGCAGGCATTATGATGATGCTGAGCAACAACTTAGATTATGCTGTGGCTCAACATCCACATGAGTTGATTACTTATGGTGGAAATGGTTCTGTTTTTCAAAATTGGGCTCAATACCGGTTAACCATGCAGTATTTGGCCGAAATGACTGAAGAACAAACTTTGGCAATGTATAGCGGCCACCCAATGGGTTTGTTTCCTTCTCATAAAGATGCACCTAGGGTTGTGGTAACCAATGGCATGATGATTCCGAACTACTCTAAACCTGACGATTGGGAAAAATTCAATGCGCTTGGTGTTACCCAATATGGCCAAATGACTGCCGGAAGTTATATGTATATAGGTCCGCAAGGAATTGTACACGGCACAACTATTACAGTTATGAATGCCTTGCGCCGAATTGGCATAAATGATACTGAACGAGCCGGAAAACTGTTTTTGACCGCTGGTTTAGGGGGCATGAGTGGTGCCCAACCCAAAGCCGGAAATATTGCAGGTGTTGTAAGTGTAACTGCAGAAGTAAACCCAAAAGCGGCAAGAAAACGCCACGAACAAGGTTGGGTGGATGAGATTATTGCTAACCTCGATGAATTAGTTACCCGTGTTAAATTGGCCCAAGCCCAAAAAGAGGTTGTTTCAATTGCTTTTGAGGGCAATGTGGTTGATGTTTGGGAAAAGTTTGCTGAAGAAGTTGTTTACATTGATATTGGCTCAGACCAAACCTCATTGCATAACCCGTGGGCGGGAGGTTATTATCCTGTAGGTTTAACCTACGAAGAGGCCAACGAAATGATGGCCAACGAACCCGCAAAATTTAAAGAATACGTGCAAGAAAGCTTGCGCCGACAAGTTTCTGCCATAAACAAACACACCGCCAAAGGAACTTACTTTTTTGATTATGGCAATGCTTTTTTGTTGGAAAGTAGCCGCGCAGATGCCGATATTTTAAAAGAAAATGGTGATTTTAAATATTCATCTTATGTGCAAGACATTTTAGGGCCATTGTGTTTTGATTATGGTTTTGGTCCTTTCCGTTGGGTTTGCGCCTCTAGCAGCCCAAAAGATTTAGAGGCTACAGATAGAATTGCCGCTGAAGTATTGGAAGAATTGATGAAAGAATCTCCTGCTGAAATTCAACAGCAAATGAAAGATAACATTCAGTGGATTAAAGCCGCAGGTGAAAACAAAATGGTTGTTGGCTCGCAAGCAAGAATTTTATACGCTGATGCAGATGGAAGAATAAAAATTGCAGAGGCTTTTAACAACGCCATAAAATCTGGTGAAATTTCTGCACCTGTTATTTTAGGTAGAGACCACCACGATGTTTCTGGTACAGATTCACCATACCGCGAAACCTCAAATATTTACGATGGCTCTCAATTTACCGCTGATATGGCCATACAAAATGTAATTGGCGATAGCTTTAGAGGCGCTACTTGGGTGAGTATTCACAATGGTGGTGGCGTTGGTTGGGGCGAAGTAATTAATGGTGGTTTTGGGATGGTACTTGATGGAACCCAAGATGCAGACCGCAGACTTAAAAGTATGCTCCACTGGGATGTAAACAATGGCATTGCCCGCAGAAGTTGGGCAAGAAACGAAGAAGCCATTTTTGCCATTAAGCGAGCCATGGAAAAAGAACCAAGGTTAAAGGTGACCTTACCTAATTTGGTGGATGATACATTATTAAAGTTCTAAACAAAAAAAAGCCCACTCCGAAAAATCGAGGTGGGCTTTTTATTAAAGGTTTAAATAACTTATTTACTAGCTACTAAGTTAAAAGTTAAATCTATTTCGTCTTTTAATACTACATCTTTTAAATAGTGAGCCCATTTAACTTCGTATTTCTGACGATCAAAAACTAGTTTACCTGTAGCAGACATGCTACCATCCTCGCCCCTGGTAACGTTTTCAACAACGATGGTTTCAGGGTTAGTATTTCCTCTAATGGTAAGGTTACCCATAACGTTATTACCTTCAGAACCAGTAACTTCAAAAGTTGCAGTTGGAAACTCTTCAACCAAAAAGAAATCTCCAGTTGACAAATGACCTACTAAATCTTGAGGTGTATTTTCTTCAGAATAACCTTCATCTTTGGGGTCAATAGTTTTCATATCAACTACTATTGTTCCGCCTGTGATTTTATCTCCTGTAACTTCTACGCTACCTTCTTTTAGTTTAATGTTTCCAAAGTGAGAATATACCGTAACTCCTGCTGTTCCGCCTTCCCAACGAATGTTTGATTCTGCAGTATTTACAGTGTAAGATGTTGCTTCACTAGCAGTCATTTCTTCTTTTGCAGGAGCTGTTTCATTTGTTGTTTCAGCAGTTTCTCCACCACCACAAGAGGCTAATAATAGCCCAAATCCGATTAATAGTAAGTTTAGTTTTTTCATAATTTTTTGTTTTTCATGTTTAAATTCAGACTACAAACGTACCACTAAAATAATTGTTCATACAACAATTAAAATAATTTATTTTTAATTTGTTTTTCTGCCAAAAAGAAGTCAATTTGGTTGCCAAATAAAAAATTATGCTTAATCGAATTATTTACATCCTAGTAATTGCTTTTATTGGAATTCAGTTTTTTGGCATTGATACTGATAATCCGCCTATTGACGAAAGAAATGATTTTTTTAACAAACTAAAAGTTAGCGAAGAAACTCAGCAACTTATCAAATCAGCCTGCTACGATTGCCATTCTAATGAAACTGTTTTCCCTAAATATGCTTACATGCAACCAGTAGGATGGTTACTTAAAGACCACATTGATGATGGAAGAAAACATCTTAACTTCTCAGAATGGAACACTTATGAGAAGAAAAAGAAAGACCATAAAATGGAAGAATGCGTTGAAATGCTAAAAAAAGGCGAAATGCCATTAAAAGGCTATACTCTTTTACATCCAGAAGCCGTTATGGATGATTCTCAAAAAGAAGAACTTATGGCTTTTTTCAAAAAAATGATGTGAGAATAATATTAATCGCTTAATCTATAGCTTTTATTATTACTCTCTATTTAGTTTTGCCTCACTTAATATTGAAGTAAAACCCTTTGCCGAAAGTTACGTACTAAGTATAAAGTAGGTTTTATGAAATATTTTGTCATTTTAACACTAGCCTTAATCGGATTTTCATTTTCGGGTAAAACACAGTGTACCCCATTAGGTGATGAAACCACCTATGGCAATGGAAGCTGGATTGGGTATGTTTATAGCGCTAGAGAAAATTTTACCACAGGTTTTTATATAGGATATACAACAGAGTCAGAAATTTTTAATCGTGATTTTGGAAACGATTCAGTGGTTACAAATGGCTGTAAAACTGACCCAACAACCTTTTCGGTAAGGTATAAAATGCAAAAAACATTTGCTTGTGGCTTTTACAACATAACCATTGGAGGAGATGACGGCGTTAGATTAAGTATTGACGGAGGAAGTACCTATTTAATAAATGGATACTTTCCCCAATCATACACAACCTTTTCTGAAACAGTTTTTTTAAATGGAACATATGATTTTGTTATAGAGTATTTTGAGGCTTATGGAGATAATAGAGTTAGCTTTAGTTATTCATCAGGTTTGGGCTCATCTTTTGGGGGCGAAATTGGGTCAGATCAAGAATATTGTGGCTCTTCAGGTACAATAGCCCCATCAGTTTTATCAAGCATTACAGATGCAGGTTTTTGTTCAGGTGGTTCAATAAATTACCAATGGCAAATCTCTTCGGATAATTCTACATTCACCAATATTTCAGGCGCTACAAGTAACTCTTACGACCCACCATCTGGTTTTCAATTAGATACAACATTGTATTACCGCAGAAAAGGCGGAAACGGAACAGACTCAGCATATTCAAATACTGTTTTTATTTCAAATAACTCAGTACCTGGTGACCCAAATATTTATGGTAATGAAGAATGGATTGGCTATGTATATGATGGTACAAACAACTTTAATATTAACGATTATAAAGGAATTATGGTAGAAACCGAAAGGTTTGACCAGAGTTTTGGCGGGAGTAATACAAATATTCCAATAAATGGTTGCCCAATAGTTTCTGAATCGTTTACTGTAAGGTACAAAATGCAAAAAACCTTTACCCATGGCGAATATGAGTTTACCATTGGTGGAGATGATGGAGTAAGACTGAGTTTAGATGGAGGCGCTACTTACCTTATTAATGATTACACAAATCATGGATATAGAACTAGGTCCGCCATAGATACTCTTAACGGAACCTATAATATGGTTCTTGATTATTTTGAAAATGGCGGAGGAAATAGGGTAACTTTTAACTTTACCGAACTTACACCATTACCAGTAGAATTAATAAAATTTGATGGTAAAGTAAATAACAATCAAGTAGACCTTTTTTGGATTACAGCATCTGAAATTAACAACGATTACTTTACCCTTGAAAAATCTAATGATAATAAAAATTTTGAATTACTCACACAAAAAGTAGGAGCTGGCACAACCAACCTAATACAAATTTATGAAGCCACTGATGATTAGCCCTGCTCAGATATTTGCTATTATAGATTAAACCAAACAGATTTTGATGGAAAAACCACCACCTTCGATCCTATTGCTATATCGGTAAATCAAAATGAAGATAATTTCCAAGATGTAAAATTATACCCCAACCCATTAATTGATAATAAGGTAAATATTCTTCTTCCAATACCCCAAGAAAATGAAATTGGATTTTTCATAAATGACTTAATTGGAAAACAATATGTTTCAGACATTACTTTAATCAACATGGGAGACCAAACAATGGTAATTCTAGAGTTCTCAGAAAGGCCTCCTAGTGGAACTTACCTTATTTCAGTTATCATAAACAATGAAATTATTACCAAAAAGCTTTTGTTAGAATAGGCAAGTATTCTCATACTTAATTTTAGGCAATTTTAAAATTTACTTCTCCAAAATTCAAAAGGTTTTAATTACTATATTTTGGTGATATTAACCAATGTGAAACCTAAATTTAATTAGTTAAAATTCGACTAAAATTCTATTTATAGTATTTTTTACCATAAGGTTAAAAAATATATATTTGAGAAAGTTCTATCTATATAATTATGAAAATAAATAATCGGTTTATTGTAATAGTTGCAACCATAGTTGCGCTAGGAGGATTACTAATGGGGTTTGATGCTTCGGTAATTTCCGGGGTAAACAAATTTGTACAAATTGATTTTAATCTTACCGACCTTGAGTTAGGTTTTTCAGTTAGTTCTCTAACAATTGTTGCTGCACTTGCCATGATGGTGGCTGGTCCGTTAAGCGATAAATATGGAAGAAAAACATTACTCAGAATTTGTGCTGTAATCTTTTTTATATCAGCAATTGGTTCTGCTTTGGCTCCAAACTTTACGCTATTCTTAATACTTAGAATGCTTGGAGGAATTGGTGTAGGCGCATCACTAATACTTGCACCGATGTACATAGCAGAAATTGCTCCCCCAGACCAAAGAGGAAAACTAGTTTCCTTTAACCAATTAAATATTGTTTTGGGAATATCGTTGGCATTTTTCTCAAACTTCTATATACTCTCTTTAGCAAACTCCGATTTAGCATGGGTTGATGCTCTTGGAATAAAAGAAAATAACTGGAGATGGATGTTAGGTGTTGAAGCTGTTCCTGCAGTTCTTTATTTTTTCGGGTTGTATTTGGTACCCCGAAGTCCAAGATGGCTATTGATGAAAAAAAGGGAAAGAGAAGCCTATGAAGTAATGTGTAGATTTAGGTCTGAAGAAGAAGCTAAGGCAGATATTGAAGCTGTAAGAGAGAATTTAGAAAAGGATAAGGACAAGGAAAAAGCCTCTTTGTTTGAAATTTTCAAACCTGCATTTGGCTTGGTTTTAACTATCGGACTTGTAATTGGTATTTTACAACAAATAACAGGGATAAATTCTGTTTTCTTTTATGCTCCAATGATTTTTGAACAATCGGGAATTGGAACAGATGCCTCATTTATTCAAGCAATATTGGTTGGTCTCACCAACTTGGTGTTCACCATTTTAGCAATGCTTTTGATTGACAAATTAGGCAGAAAGCCTCTCTTGTTGATTGGTGTTGGAGGTATTGCAATTTTTATGGGAGTATTGGCTTATGGATTTAGCACTGCTACTTACTCTTTAACCCAAGAAAAATTAGAAATGATTAGTGATACTGAAGTTAAGGCTCAATTATCTCCTTTGGTGGGAATGCCTTTTGCCAATGATGTTGAATACAAAAATGCTTGTAAAGAAATATTAGGAGAAACAAAAGCTAAGCAATTTGAATCAGAGGTAATTACTGCAGCTATTACTATGAACCCAATGCTCATTTTAATAGGAATACTTGGTTTTGTAGCCTGTTTTGCTATATCTCTAGGTCCAGTAATGTGGGTTTTATTTTCTGAGTTATTCCCTCTTAAAATTAGAGGGGTTGCAATTTCATTTGTTGGTTTTATTAACTCTGCAGTTAGTGCTGGAGTTCAATTTGTATTTCCTTGGGAATTATCCACTCTTGGCAGCTCAATGACTTTTTTAATTTATGGGCTATTTGCTGTTGCAGGTTTGGTATTTATTATAATAAAAGTTCCGGAAACGAAAGGTAAATCTTTAGAAGAATTAGAAAAACAATTGGTTAAACAATAACCCCTAAATCACCTTTTTCATAGTTTGGTAATTTAGACAGAAAAGTGGACGTTAAGTCCACTTTTTTTTGCTTTAATAGATTGTAATAATTAGAAATCAATTAGGCTATTGAATCGATAGTTTAGGCATAAAAAAAAGGGAGTTAAGCTCCCTTTTTTGGTTATTGTTTCTTGATTTTTGGTTTTTTGTTCTTGGACCGCCTGCGCTTTGCTTTTTCGGGTAAATTTTTAGTTTAAAGGCTCATAAGCAACCGTTTCAATAATTATTTCACGTTCTTGCAGGTCTAAAGGAAAAAACCCTTCTGGGCCCTGTCCTTGCCAATCTCCAATCCAAAGGTTAATTCTAATATTTGTATTATCACCAGGTTTTGGAATTACCACCTTGTTTGATATTCTAGTTCCTTCAACTTTTACTTTTCCTGGATTGTTCTTATCAAAGCTCCATGAGGCAATTTTATCACCTAAATTATCTGCTCCCCCAGTGTAACTTTCCCAAGAAATCAAGTCTTCTGTCCAAGTAAAAATATGGGTAGATTTTCCATTTAAAATTTCGCCATCAAATTGAGGATGATTTGTTCTTTCGGCATTATAACTACCAAAAGAAACAGGCTGAACAGAATAGGTTAATGAAGAAGATAATGTATCATTTCCCCAATAAGAGAACTCAATGTCTACCTCGCTATTTGCATCGGTTTGAAATGTTTCTGTATCCCAAGTAAAAAGGCCAAGAACTACGTTTGTTGGAATATTTTTTAAATCGCCTAAAACAGTAAATGTGTAAGTTCCATAACCAACCAATTCTTTTGTAATAACCTCTGTTGAATACCAACCTGAACTGTGGTTTGCAATTTTCATGTGCAATCTTTCTTTGCTATCAATCCAAATATCTTCAGTTCTGTTAGAAAACTTATTATAACCAGGGCCAACAGGTGCTTCACTGCTTTTTATGCCCCACTTAAAACCTGAGAATACAAGACTATCTTCAATTCTTACTCCTGTTTCGGATGGATCAGACTGCTCACAACTGATTATTGATATTAAGGAAAATAAAATTCCTACGAAAAAAAGTAGATTCTTCATGATGATTAATTTATTTCAAAATTTATTATTTGATCTGCAATTTTTGCAGTAAAACTTCCTGGTTCTAAAATCCAATTATTTTCAATGCCTACAAAGGCCAAATCTTTTGCTTCAATAGCAAGTTCAACCGTTTTTGTTTCTCCCGATTCTAAACTTAATTTCTCAAAAGCTCTTAACCTTTTGTTAGGCGGAGCGATAGATGCAAATAAATCAGAAATATAAAGTTGAACTACTTCTTTTCCTGGTACACTTCCTGTGTTAGTTACATCCACAAAAAATTTAAGCACCTCTTTATCAACAACATGCTCTTCTATGAGTTTAAAATTGGAATAACTAAAGGTAGTGTAGCTTAAGCCAAAACCAAATTCATATTGAGGATTAAAGGCTCCAGATTGAAAATTTGTTCCAATATTCTCCGACTCCTTATAATCGTAAGAAGTAAGATTATTTGTTTGGCGAGGATAAGTATATGGAAGTTTTCCTGATGGATTTACCTTGCCAAATAAAATATCAGAAAGAGCCATTGTACCTTCTTCTGACGGATAATATGCTTGTATTACAGCACTGCATAAACCTTCAATTCTGGATATTATTCGAGGCCTGCCTTCCACCAACAGTAAAATTATTGGCTTTTTAAATTTATTTAATTCTTCAATGTATCGCAACTGAACCTCTGAAAGAGTTAAATCATTAATATCTCCTGGTTTTTCTGTTGCAGGATACTCACCCAAGCAAGCAATAATTACATCTGCCTTATTTACTTCAATTTCCCAATTTTCATTAAGGCTTGCTTTATCAAATCCACAACCTTTAATATACGAAACTTTATTTGAGTTTTTAAGTATTGCTTGAAGTATGTTTAGTTTTTCAGGTAAATTTTTACTATCATCGTTGCCTTGCCAAGTTCTGCTCCAAGAGCCATTCACCATACTTAAAGAGTTTGCCATAGGACCGGTTACCAAAATATTTTGGTTAGTTGAAAGCGGTAAAACGTTGTCTTGATTTTTTAGTAAGGTAATTCCTTCTGCTGCTACTTGATAACTAACCTTTTCAAATTCTTGTGAGCTAACCTTGGAATATTCGAAATTGGGAGTAACCGGATTTTCAAAAAGCCCTAAATCATATTTTAAATTCAAAATTCTTGTTACAGATTTGTCAATTCTTTCTTCGGTTATTTCACTTTCATTAACCAATTCTATTAATAATTGAGAAAATTTGTAATCATTTGGCACCATGCTCATATCCACTCCTGCATCAATGGATGATTTTACTGCATGTTTTAAAGTTGGTGATGTTTTATGTACTTCATTTAACTTATAAATATCGGCCCAATCTGTAACTATAATTCCCTCAAAACCTAGTTCATTTCTTAAAACATTTACAAGCCATTTTTTATTAACTAATCCTGGAATTCCATTAATATCGGCTGAATTAACCATTACTGATTTTGCCCCAGCTTTGATGGCTTCCTCAAATGGTGGAAGTAAATATTCTCTAATTATACCCTCACTTAAATTAGCTGTTGTTCTGTCTTTTCCAGAATATGGCCAACTGTAGCCAATAAAATGCTTTAAACATGAAGCAACGTTAGTTGGGCTAGACAAATTATTGCCCTCGTAGCCTTTAACAGCTGATAAGCCCATAGCTTTTGCCAACAAAACATCTTCTCCAAAGGTTTCATAAGATCTAACCCAAAGTGGTTGACGCATAACATCTAATGTTGGAGAAAAATTCCAAGACACACCTGTAGACCTTGTTTCATAGGCAGTTATTTCTGCTACTTTTCTAGCCCAAGATGAATCCCAAGTTGCTGCCTGAGCTATTGGATGTGGAAAAAGAACTCCGTTTGAAAGGTAATTTGCACCATGCACTGCATCAACTCCATAAATAATTGGAATTTTTAATCGCGATTCTTTAGTTGCTACTTCTTGAATTTCTTTTATAATTAATAACCATTGAGATTGCGATATTGCATATCCGGGACAATTAATAAATGAGCCAGCATGATATTTTAATATTGCTTCTTTTAATTTCTCTTTATCTAATTCATGTGGTTCGTCTAATTGATAAATAGACGAACCTTTTGAAACTAAATTTATGTTTAATTGAGTCATTTGACCAACTTTTTCTTCTAAAGTCATTTGACTAATTAAGTTGGAAACAAACTGTTTTTTTTCTTCGTTATGATTGGCTGATAAAATGCCAATTTGAGAAAAAAAAGCACAAAAAATAAAAAAGTATGTAGCCCTAAAACCCATTTAAACTTTAAAGGTTAGAAAGGTCTTCATTTTGCTTAAGAAAAACAATTTCGCCCCACACTGAAGGGTTGGTATAAAAATCTGGATTATTTACTGCGTTCCATCTAACTTGTGATTTTCTTCCTTGGTTATTACCTTCATCTATAGCAATTTCGAATGCATAAACTTGTTCAAGAAATAAATTCTCTACACCAAATTCTGCAAGTGGAATTTCAAGCTCAAAAGAATAGCCTGTTGAGGTTTTTGACGTAGCCAAATTATAATTATTCAAAACTTCTCCTTTGTTGTAAATCCATGATTTTGGGTTAGCACTCATTGAGAAAATAGCATGAATATCTACTGAAGATAATCTTACGCTTCCAGTTTTATTTCCGGGAGTAGAGCGCATACAAACTTCAATTGCATCTCCATCCCACAATTCATTTCCTAGTTTTGAATTTTCTAAGGGAGTTTTATCTGTAATAGTTCCTGCTAAGTAAAGTGAATTATTAGAGGCAAATATTTTTATTGTATTTCCATCTAAATTAATGGTACTTGCATTATTCCATTCTTTTTCTTCTAAAATACTTCCAATATTTACTACTGAATTTTCGAAATACTTGGAATTTATTCTTTTCTTAAAACCTCCTACTCTAGGAACTATTTTAATATCATCAAAATAAAAATCGCCAGTGGCTTCAAGTTGCATAATTAGTTGTTTTAAGTTAGCAGGATTTGCGCCTTGTTCTCTCCAATTAAATTCACTCATTGGCATTTCAATATGAGTCCATCCGTTAAGCGATTTTTCTTTAACTACACAATTTGGGTTAAAACCTAGCCATGCGCCTTTTTCGCTATAATCTTCAAAAGAAACAGCAATTGGCAAATTACCAAATTCACCTTTTACAGGTTTTACTTTAAAGCTCAGAGCTGCAGAATCAACAATAGCTTGCATATCTTTTGCCATCCAGCCATTCCAGCCCCAGCCCATTCCAATCCAATCGCAAACTCCCTTGTCTTTGTCCCAAGTTACGCGTATCGCGTATTCTCCAACCTCTCCTACTCCCTGAACTCTTTCAACCTTGCAACACTCTGTATTTTCTTCGTGCCAAAAATCTCCATTAAGTTCATCGTCCATAATTGATAATCCATAAAAATTGCCAATACTTTCTGGTGGGGCTGTTTTTTGAGGTTCATCAAAAAGCGTAGCTACCTGAAATGGAGCGCAGCTTGAGAAAATAAATACTAAACCTAAAACATAAATTAAATTTTTCATCGCTTTATGGATTTAAAGGTCTGTTCTCTGTAAATATTACGTAATCTAAATAAGCTTGTGAATAGCCTGATGTAGGATCTGCTAAAAACAGAACTGACATTTGTAATATTTTATCAGGGTTTAAGGTTTTGTTCCCATTTTGGTTTTCTACAACCATAGTAGAATAAGGAACAGAAATTAATTGCCATCCTGGTTTAAGTTCGGTGGTTCCTATTTCAAATTGATAACCATCTTCATTTGAAGCAGTAAATTTTCCATCTCCATTATCATCTTCTTGAAATTGAACTACAAAAAAACCATTGGTAATTCCTACCGGGTTGTAAATCATAGCATTAAAATATACGTTATCTGCATTATCAGAAAGTGGATAAGTTGTTACTCCGTAAGCTGAAGCAGGAAAATCAATTAAACCAATTAAATAATCCCAACCAACAGCTCCTCCCATATCATAATAAAAATCTCCTTGGGCAGCAGTGGTATCAGACGAAACTACAAAACTCATATTAGCGCCACTTTGAACAAATCCTGTCCAGTTTGGGTCTAATTGACCTGATTCGAAATCGGCAATTAAAAAGCCATCATTCACTTTTGTTCCTGTTATTGAAACTGTATCGTAATAGTGAGTTGAATCTTCTAGGACCCAAAAATCTACAGCACAATCTTCTAATTTGAATAATGGAAGTTTTGTTGTTGAGCCACCCCATTTGGCGTTACTAGAATTTAATTCATTTGTAACACCTTCAATTACTTTTTCACTACCTGAGGTTAAACCGGTTATAGTAATCTTCCAAGATGCTAGTTTGTTAAATTTAGCATTGAATACAATATCTTCACCTGCTGCAAAATCGGCAGATTTTTGGCTTACTGAAAATCCTTCAACAAATGTGAAATCTGCAAATAAATCTACTAATTGTGGACCTTCATCAAGTGTATCTCTCTCGCATGAAATACCAAATAAGGTTAAGGCTATAAGTGTAAATGGAATAATTATTTTTTTCATTTTCTTAAAATTTCATGTTAAATATTATTGACATACTATTCATTCTGTATGATTCTCTTAAATCTGTAGGGTAGTCAGACTGGTAATCTGACCAAATAAGGCTTAAAGTTGATTTTTCTGAAAATTCGAACCTTCCACCTAGCATCAATAAAGTTTCGTTTACATCTGAAACAAATGGAGTGAAAAATGTTACTTCATTATAATTGTTTCTAATTGATGTATATTCATTTCCTTCTGAAGTTAACATCCTATAACCCGCTAATAAAAAGCCATTTTCAATAAATTCAAAATCTAAGTTAACATCCATTGCCATGTTGCTTAAATTCACTTTTTCGAATTCTAAATTGCTATTACGTGTAGTTTGCTCGCTCCAAAAAGACCCGTTGATGTTGATTGATTTTTTCCAATTACTTAAGAATTTATCTACATTTAAACCAACTCTTGCGTTAAAATAATTAAAAGACCTAAGATTGGCTGTTCCTTGCCCTACGATTTCTGAAAGAGACCCTGTTTCTAAATCAACATTCCATCTTTCTTTTTCGTCTTGTTGTGCAACTTTTACAACAACACCTCTTCGGTTAGGAGTAGCATCACCATAAGGAGTAGCATTTCCATATGACGGATTGAAAGCACCTAAACCAGTGGATAAACTTGTATTGTATATGGAGGCGTCTCTTAACATATCCATTAAACCTATGGCTCTTGTTGATTGCAAATTACCATATCTTCCGTAGCCTAATGGAACTCGGTTATAATCTAATCTTCGAGTTTGAGCACCCGGACTAAAAAACTTTGGTCCTACATTTTTATAATTTACTTGAACACTTGCACCCATTGGTTTGTATGTTCCTTTTGCTCCTAAATCATAAAAGTAGTCTGAAATTTCAGGAGCCAAAGTATCGTTGTTAACCAATGTTTTTGAGTTTCCTAATTCACCAAATAACTCGGCCAAATAGTCATCTTCATCCATTTTAAAATTGAAGCTACCTGTAATTACCGGGTTTTGCAACTGCATGCTATCGTCTGCGGTTCCTAATAAGTCGAACATATTAATGTAGTTTAAACCGAATTCGGCATACTTACTTTGTACCATAGTAATGTTTCCGCCTGCTAACAATCTATCGTTTGTAGTTGTGAAATTTGATGGATTTTGGCGAGATATAAAACCATTGAATTTTAATTCAGACACATATTGAGAAAACTCGAGACCAAAATCAACAGCAGCACCTTGCTGTCTCCAAGCATTGTTAAAATTATAAAACAAATCATAATCTATAACTTCAGTAAATACATTAGAGTAATCTAAAAAGATATCCTCTAAATCGTGCTTAGGATTAATTAAGGTATAAGGAGTAAGTTTATAATTGATATCACCAATTTGGTAACGAACCGTATTTGCTATTATACCTTTTAAGTACATCTGCCTTACGTCAAATGTAACACCTGCTCCCCAAAAACCCCCATAATCATTTCTTATTCTCACCATACCATGTATAAAGGTTGAACTGTTTGGTTGAATATTGGCAGCTAAATCTACCATAGTATGACCAGAGTTTAATCTTGGTGACGTCATGGTATCTGCTTGGTTTAAACCTTCGTATTGATCAAAAAACAATACATTTCTGGCTGCTCCAGAGAGCCAAATTCTTTTGCCTTGTGATTGTCCAAAGCTGGTTTGGGTTAAGGCTATTGTTATTAATATTACTAATATCTTTTTCATCAGAATGCTACTTTAATTTCTAATAATGTTTCTTGTCCTCGGAATTGATCTTTTGTAAAACTTCTGTCTTCAAAAGCAAAAAATCTGTGTCTTAAATACAAACCCGCATTTCTACCTAGGTCTATATCAAAACCAAAACCTATACCTGTTCCTTGTTGATCTCTAGGCTTTCCAGTTTCTAATGCTAATTCGGTATCGTAATTACCCAAAACTCTTTCGTAACCAAAATATGTGGTTAGCATAAGCTTGTTAAATAATTGGTAATACATTTCTAACTCATTGCTGTAATGCCTTAAATAAGCTTCTTCTGAAAAAACAGTTGTAAAAGAGAGGTTTTTTTGAACTGAAGAATACCTGTTTAAAAGGTTTACATATAAGTCTCTATGAAAAAGTTTGGTTTTGTATTTTCCTTGAACTTCGAGAACGTTAAACTTTTTGGTGTTTAATAATGTACCTAAGCTATCATCAGTTAAACGCATAGTTTCATAAGTATCTCTAAAAATATCAGATTGCCTTCCATAAGGGCCAACACCTGCTGGGAAATCCCACCTCCAAAACCGGGATCTTGTAAGTTGATTTACTGGATGGCCAAAAGTTATTAAATTGGTGATGGCTTCTAACTCTTCGGCAATTCCGTTTGCTACAGAAAGTTTTAAATCTCCAATTTGATGTTCGAGGTTAAGGTTAATTCCTTGTCTGTTGTTGGTCATTAAACCAATTGGAACAATTGGACTAGCGAATGGCCTTAATACTGCTGAGCTACCTACGCTTCCGGCAGGAATATCATTTGCTGTATATTCAGTTACTGCAGTATTCCAATAAATAGCATTGCTATTAACCACGTTGGGATGTACACGATAAACTTGCAATTCGGCAGGAATTTTTTCGGTAACAAAAGGAAATCTAATTTTTAAATTAATTGCCTCGCCCCACGGTAAATCATGAATTGGACTTATATACCTTCCTGCTCCAATTTCTGCATCAATTCCAAATTGCTTGTAATCATACTTTATTTGTCCTGAAACTATGTTTGATTGCACCTCTAAGGTACTCATGCTATCAACAAATATTCTTGTGTTCAGAGTATTAATGTAAGTAGATAAATTACCGTTCAGAAAACCATTCCAAGCCCTGCCTATTTTACCACCATATGATGTATTAGGCAAGGCTAAAAAACCACCATTTAACTCAGTTTTACCTACCATAGCAATTAGGTCGAGATTTCCGGGTAAATCATTTGCTCTAACAGTAAACCCATTAAAAGCTCTTTCACCCCACCTTGTATCTTGGTTAATATTTCCTTGGCTATAAAATGTGTTGTACCTATCTTCAATATTAGCAGTTACAGGGTCCCATGGATTTCTTTCGAACAACATAAACCTATTGTAACCCCTAAAGGCAGCTAATGTTAAATCACTTATGCTTAACCATTGAGTTCCACCTAAAGTAACCCCAATATTTCCATAGTCGGTTGAGATACCTGCATTTGTAGAAATACCTAACAACAATCCCATTGATTGACCAGGTTTTGTTGCGGTAAACATTGGATTGTAAATGGTTGGCCTTTGCTCTTCTAAAATTTGTCCTCCATAAGTTGGGTTTACATTACCCTCTAAAAATTGAAAAGCATATAAATCAAAATTCCAAAATGCATTTGGAGCTGGCCTTCCAGAAAAATTTAAGGTAAAGTTTGGCAACTGACTATCGTCTCCAATAAACAGCGACCGCGGTTTTGTGTACTGGGGCACATCGCCATCAAAGGCAATATACTGGTCTTTCATTTGGGTAAAGGTTCCAAAAAACCGGTAGAACCCTGTAGTACTAAAATTGTATAATCCATCAGGGGCATTTTTTGGAAAAACACCAACTTTAGAGACAGATTTTAACTTTTCGGTAAATTCGGGAACACTACTGGATGCTTGGCCTTTGGATAAAATAGGAGAGAAAACTATAGCGAAAGAGGCTATGGCAAGTTTTCTAACTATTTTAAATCTAAAGTAATTACTATCCATATAGAAAAAATTAAAATAATTAGTAGAATTTGAAGCTTGGTAAACTAATCACCTTCGCAATAAATTCATGTTAAATAAGTAATTAAAACATAAAAAGACAACTTCACTTTTCTTGAAAAGAGTCTTTAATTGAAATTAATAATAAGAAGCATCAAGCTTTTGTTTTTTAAATTTTACAGGTTTAGCGGCTTCTGCTTCAGGGTTTGGCATTACATAAAATGGAAT
>ERZ807291.778-NODE-778-length-53841-cov-38.920686_pt1 | contig 53841 bp, 50 predicted proteins | sample MGYA00521257_ERZ807291 | MGnify/ENA primary metagenome ERZ807291 (study PRJEB31413, sample SAMN03169783) | marine metagenome | biome: Marine; feature: Water; material: Subsurface seawater | place: North Sea | collected 2011-04-28 | depth 1 m m ... | reverse complement strand
AGAGCACAACTGAAAAAATACCCCGACCAACTTCGGAGGCGAAAAGAATATGCAATGGCCTACCATGAGGCTTTCGGGAAAAACCCTTGGTACATCGCACCGAAATTCAGCGATGCAAAGCGTGAATCGTCTTACCACCTCTTTACCATGCGCATTGCAGGCTTCAAACGAGCGCAACGGGATGATTTGATGGCACACCTGAAAGAAAATGGCATTGCAAGCAATGTCCATTTCATGCCACTTCCCCTCCTAACCTTGCACCAAAATCGTGGGGAAAACATCGCGGACTATCCCCACAGTGCGATGGCCTTTGAAGGGTTAATCAGTTTGCCCCTGCATCTGGACATGGACTTCGACGACATTCACTACATCCACGCAATATGCGCGGCTTACATCGACAAGGCGCTGGACAATGGCTAAACGTGCATTCGACGTATTGAGCTCACTGCTGGCGCTTATCGTTCTCTCGCCCTTGCTCTTCATCATCGGTATCATCGTTCGCAACGAAAGCGAAGGCGGTGCTTTTTTCCGTCAAATTCGCGTAGGAAAAAACGGGGAACCCTTTACGCTTTTGAAATTTCGTTCTATGCGCGCGAATGGTTCAGGGCCCTTGATCACCGTCGGTGAAAAAGACGCAAGAATTACCGCATCTGGGCAATGGTTGCGCCGCACCAAGTTGGACGAATTGCCCCAACTTTGGAATGTACTCAAAGGAGATATGAGCATTGTTGGTCCTCGACCGGAAGTCCCCGAGTATGTGAAACTCTACGATGAAGAAATGCTCCCTGCATTGGATGTTAGACCGGGGTTAACAGATCCCGCGAGCATCGAGGCATTTGATGAAGGAGAGGAACTTGCTTCATCCGATGAGCCGGAGGCGTACTATCGAAATGTGATTCTCCCACGCAAAGTGCGGGCGCAGGTGGCCTACGCGCGTCGGTCCAATTTACTCTCGGATGGGAGGATAATCGCCCGAACGTTGCTCCGAATTCTCAAACGCTGAGAGAAGGGGTTCGAAGAGGGAAAGGAACCGATTCGATCGTTCTTCCCCGCTCGACTCCCGGGTGGCAAACGCCACATTTCGAACGAGCCGTTGAATGATTTCCATCGGGTGCGAAGGACGCCAGTGCTGCACCGATTCGCCTTCTCCTGCCTCCACCAAAAACTCTGAAACCTCATCAACTCCGATGACAGAACCTTGGCTGTACGGATTGATGTAAAACAATATTCCCGATTGGCCTTTGGTCACTCCGGGTTCATTGACATGGGCCACATCGCAGTAAGCCAAGATGAAGTGGTTCGGCAAATTCACCCCTCGGAGCGGTATATCGAGCGCTCGCGCCACTGCTAGATAGAGCACACCCAACCCAATAGGGTTCCCCTTCTTCTGTTCCAAAACACCACTTGGCAATGCTTCCATCGGCACGTGCGGCAGACGTCGAGCACTCTCCATCGAACGCAAACTGAAAAAGACATGGTTGAGAATGCGCACTTGTTCCAGCGCTGTTTGCTCCTCATTCATCTCCAACCAAATTTCCTTCTTCAAGGCTTCAAACCGCTCCATGGATTCCGCCACATTCCATGTGGGGTCCAATGCAGAATGCACCAATTGCACGCCTTTCCACAAATCCGTTCCACCGAGATCCATCCAATCCGCCAAGGCATCTTTCACATCCGTTTGCTGAAGACCTTCCTTGAGCAACGCGAGCCGTCCTTTGATGAGTCCGTCCTCTTGCTGAGTGGATTCCGCTGATTCTACGAAAGGCAGAACTTCTTTTCCTTTGGATAAAAGGCGTTCGCGAACATGTGTATATACCGTTTCGTCAGGATCATCCATCAGAGCCAACAACGCGTGAATTTCAGAAATACTCATATCAATCTGCTCATCGGAGGTGTGATTTCCGCTCCTTGGGTCCCAAATCTAGTCGCTGAACTTCCTGCTATTCGACGTTAAAAAATCACTTTTCCAATTGCCTCTGTGGAATGCATGGGGCTTAATTTCCGTATCTTTAAGAAGTGAGCATAGCCAAAAACAACTTTATGGCGCGTTGGAATCCAGCCGTTCTTGACCAGAACCGGTTGTTTTACGCAATGTGGTCCACGATGCTGTTCTTGATTCTCATTTGGGGAGTGTTCTGGATCAACGAAGTGTATGCACTCAATTTGCGGCAATTTGGAAATCATCCGGGCAAATGGCAAGATTGGTCAGGGCTCTTCACATTCCCATTTTTGCATGGGGACCTCGAGCATCTGTGGAACAATACCGCCACCTTCTTCACGCTGAATGGAATGCTATTCTACTTCTACCGATCCATTGCATTGCGCGTTTGGGCATTGCTCTTTGTAAGCTCAGGACTCGGCCTATGGCTCTTCGCATCAGGTGGGAATCATATCGGCGCAAGCGGCCTTATATACGCGCTCGCTGCTTTTCTCTTCGTTTCAGGCGTCATCCGAGATTCCAAATTGCTCTTGCGCATTTCACTTGTGGTTGCATTTCTCTACGGAGGAATGGTATGGTGGATGCTTCCCGTCGATGGCCATATTTCGTGGGAAGGTCATTTATCAGGAGCCATCAGTGGATTGATCATGGCTCTGCTCTTTCGAAATTCAGGCCCCTTGCCCGATTTGCCCATTTTTAGTGAAGACGATCCTACTGAACCCTTGCCGGAATGGTGGGCATTGGCTCACCCCGATCATCCGGACGTTTTGGCCATGCGCGAGGCCGAGGAAAAGTCAGGGAACCTGAGCACGCATGCGACATCGGGAGATTCTCCACGCGTGATTTACCACATCCAGAAAAAAGACGAGTAGCCTAGCAACAGCCGAGAAAATGAAGCGAGCGATTAAGCGTTCAACATCACTGGCATCACCAGCATCAGCACATCTTCTCCGGCTTCCTCTGGCTCTGAAGGCTTGATGATTCCGGCGCGGTTTGGCGCGGACATTTCTAACGAAACCTCTGCACTGGATAGGTTATTCAGCATGTCCATTAAGAACCTGCTATTGAAACCGATTTCCATGTCTTCACCCGAATAGCTGCAATTCAACCGCTCATTGGCCTCATTCGCAAAGTCCAAATCTTCCGCACTGACGTGCAACTCACTTCCTGCAAGTTTCAAACGAACCTGATGGGTCGTTTTGTTCGCGAAAATGGAAACACGGCGAATGGCTTGAAGAAAGCTCTGCCGATTGATGACCATGCGGTTGGGGTTTTCTTTTGGAATCACCGCTTCATAATTGGGATACTTCCCTTCAATCAGACGGCAGACAATGGTAACATCCTCGAACTCAAAACGTGCATTGGAGTCGGTGTAAGTCATCGTCACCTTTTCCGCATGCGATGCTGCATTTTTCAGCAGGTTCAATGGCTTTTTTGGAACAATAAATTGAGCCCCGGCAGAAGCCTGAACGTCTGTACGCGCATACCGCACCAAGCGATGTGCATCCGTCGCTACAAATCGCACACTGTCCGGATAAAACTCGAAATAAATGCCCGACATGACGGGGCGTAAATCATCATTTCCTGCGGCAAAAAGTGTGCGATTGATCGCCGTGATCAAAGTATTTGCCTCCACGCTCATTGCAGCGCCATCCTCCAATGCTGGCGCCTGCGGGAATTCGTCCCCGTTCGCTCCAGTCAATTTGTACTTGCCCGCATCACTTGTCAATTCAATCGCCATGGTGGCGGCATCTACCTTGAATGTCAACGGAATGTCTGGAAATGCCTTGAGAATGTCGAGCAACATCTTAGCAGGCACCGCAATCGATCCCGTGTCTTCGGTCTTCACCTCCAATTTCGTGGTCATCGTAGTCTCGAGATCACTTGCTGAGATCACCGCAACGCCCGGGCCCAACTGAAAGAGGAAATTATCCAATATGGGCAGCGTATTGCTACTATTCAACACTCCGCTCAGGGAAGACAAATGGCGCAGTAATTGACTGCTTGATACGATAAAATGCATGGATTCTATTTGTACTTCAAAGATGCTCCAACATCTCGTTTTCTGGTACCATCTGTTCTTGATTATTTTTCCACACTTGATGAACCGATTTTGATGGTTCTTCAACAAAAACAGCTAAATTGGTTCCATGAAAACCGCCACCTTCAATGCCATTTTGGCCGTTGCCTTCGCTTTTACGACTTCTTACGGATTCGGACAATCGGAAGCGATTCAGCCAAACTTTCTCGACGTCCACATCAATCAAGGCACGTCGCGCGCCGAATTGTCGCAATTCCAAAAGGAAATGCAAGCGTATAACATCGGGTTTCGTTACGACCTCATCGAATGGAATGAAGGCCAACTCCAGAGCATCCGTTTTGCGGTGCGTTTGCCGGATGGTACCATGCGACGGAATGTGTACGAAGCCATGGACGCTGAAACAGACATCTGGATTCGACTCGAAGGAAGCGGAGAAGAACGCATTTTCTGTGCGGGCTCAGATTGCGGCGAGTAATCCTGCATCGCACCCCGGCCCACGGCGTCAATCAAATACGAGCCACAGCAGCTAGAACTTGATCAACGGCAATGCCTGTGCCGCATTGAAAATGACCCAAGGGACAGGCGCTTTTGCCGTGCATTCCACACGGCCTGCAGACCAGCTCCTCCTTTTTCTCAACGACAACGGAAAGGCTGGATAGCGGACCAAAGCCAAATGACGGCACAGTGGAACAGAAAATTGCCACCGTTGGCGCATTGACAGCACTTGCCATATGCATGGGACCGCTATCATTGGTCACCACCCATCGTGCAGCCTTCATCCAACCAGCAGATTCGAGCAAGGACAAATCCGTTCGAATTTCCAATCGATCGTGGCTACTTTGGCGCGCAATTTCTCGCAACTCCTCCGCGTCTGCTGGCCCCCCTATCAAAACAATCCGCCGATTCGGTGATTGAATTGCTTCGGCATCAAGCCAGGCAATCCAACGGTCCAATGGCCATTTCTTGGTCGCCCATTGGCTCGCGGGAGCTGCGATTCCGAACTCCCCTTCCGCCTCGCTAACTCCCACATTATCGGCGGGATACAACTTAGGGTTTCGTGGAACTTCCGATTCGACCCAAGGAGTGAGCAATCGGTGGTTGCGTTCAATTTCGTGTTCACCATTGCCCCATGCGTGCTCTTCGGAATGCGCAAATAACCACGACATTGGATGCGATGAAAATCCGGAACACGTTTGAGCACCCGAAAGCAACGCCAAAATCCCGGAGGAAGCATGTCGATGCGGCGTTACCAAGACATCGAAACCAATGCCCCTCAGCTCAAGGCCCAACGCTACGAGATTTCGGTAACGCGCAAAATGGTTTTTCGATTTCTCCCACACGTGCAATCCACTCAAAAAGGGATGGCCTTGAAACAAGCTTTTGTTTCCCGAACGGACCACCAAGTGCAAGTGGTCCTTCGGATGGGCAGCATGCCACGATTCGATCATGGCAGTAGCCAAAATAGCGTCGCCAATGAAGGCGGTCTGAACGAATAGTATGCTGCGGGGCTTTCCCATGCCACGAAGATACGCGGTGTTCTCTGTGCGCCGTAAATTGCGGCATGAGCCGATGGATTGGAATTGATTTTGGAGTAGTGCGCACTGGACTCGCGTACACTGATGCCGCAGGGCTCATGGCATTTCCCGACCAAACGGTTCCAACAAACACACTGATGTCAAGGCTGGAAAATCTGGTGAATGCCGAGCCTTGTGCCGGTTTTGTGCTCGGTCTTCCCAATGCATGGGCATTAAACAAACAGGAAGCAGCCACGCACAGCACCGGTCCTATCCTCGAATTCCAGCAGCAACTTCGAAAAAAATGGCCCACACTGCCCGTGCATTTGGTCGATGAAACCAATACGAGCAAAGAAGCGGTTCAAGCCTCCATTGCCGGCGGGATGAAAAAGAAGAAGCGCAGGGAAAAGGGGTCGCTCGATTCGGTTGCCGCCGCGCTCATTTTGCAGCGATTCTTAGCCCAAAAAGGACCCGAACGCCTGGGCTGAATCAGTCTTTGCTCGACTGAAAAACCTCAATTTCAGCATTCGCTTTGACAAGGTTGCTGAACGTTCCTTGATAACGGGTCGCTCGTACAATGTGATTATCGATCCAATGGTAATTGCCTCCACGGGGTTTCCCCATCAACAAACCGTGGTACAAGAAACCATGCTTATCCAACCACGCCTCAGTCACCGCACGATGCTCCTCAGTCCTTGATGTGAAAAACGTAATGACATGTCCTTCCGCGTGCCATTGATTGAGGGTCTCCAACGCGTCTGGAAATGGCTCGCAGGTCGCCATCCGCTCCGGTTCCTCATTGGGGACATCATCCGTAATCGTCCCATCAATATCAATCATGTAATTCTTGATGTCGGATGGAAGCTGAGGAGAGGCTTCGAGGCCCGCCTCGTCTTTTACCGCTTCCAATTTTACGTGTGATACGTTTGGTCGTCCCTTGGATGCTTCTGGCTTGTCATTCATGGTTCAAAAATAGTCCTACCTCCCGACTCTCGCAATCTTTCAATGGGTCACCGAAAGACCATAAATTGAGGTTCATCCACTTCTTTAAGTGCTTCGAGCCATTTTTCTGCAAAATCAGACCAATTTCCCATGGCACTGCAAAGCGCCATAGCACTGAGCACACGCTCCTGTGGCGCACCACCTGGGCTGATCCACTGATCGAAGATGGCCGAGATGTTTGCTGCGTCCTCGTGCCGCTGCTGCTTGATGATTTTTCGCCATTTTTTCTTCACTGCCGCGAGCTCCTTCTCCATTTTTGTTAAGGTGGCCCGGGTGGTGGGCATTGCGGACTCATGAATGCCCTTTGCATGATTCTCCAATGCCTCGGACCAACGATCAAATGAGGCTTGAATATCCCCATGGAGCTGCAAAATATGATCTGCCCATTCATTGACAGCTTGCTCCCCTCGCCATCCCAACATGGTTGGGTTCCAATTCAGCTCCTCACAAACTTGCGAAGCCTCAGCATTCAAAACCAACGCCCCATCCCGGACCAACAATGCGGGTTGATGAACCTCGTGATGCTCGAAGGCCTCGGCCAGCAACAACCAGTAGCTGACTTCCGAAGGACCGCCGACAAAAGCCACACTTTCTAATAAGAACTCCTGGTACAGCGGACGCAACGCCACATTTGGCGAATGCTGCTCCGGTCTTAATGTTTGCCATGCATCTGCCCCAACCGTTTCCTGCCAGCGATCAGCACGTTGCCGAGACCCGCCATCGGTTAGAACAAATAAGTTGTTATCCCGAGCTTGGATTTGAGGCGTTCCAAACAAACTTTCGAATTTTAGCGCAGCCTCCTTCACAAATGGAGCGACGCCATTGCCTTGCCATTCAGCGCGCCAGAGGTGCATCGCCATGGATTTCAATTCCGCATCATTGCCGTCAATGACCAAAACCTCCAAATCGCCGAACCACTCGACCACCCATTTTCGAAGGCGATCCGCAAGGGGCATGGGACCGGAATGCCATTCTGCATTGTCTATTTTGTTTGCATCCGCCCAATTGTGCCATGAGCGCTCGGCATCTGCCGTCCAGACCAACTCGCCCACAGGACCGCTTTTTTCAACGCCTTCTGGGTTCCATTGGAAGGATTCGCCGCTGGGTCCATGTGTCGCCTTGATCTCCTCAAAATCGTGGTCTTCGGAAGCCAACCAAAAAACAGAAACCGCCGTTTGCCCTTCTGCTGTGATTCGTCGCGCCCAGCGAACAGCGGAAAGAATCTTGTAATGGAAATACGCCGGTCCACCCCCTGCTTGCAATTGGTGTCCCGCAGTCACCACATGCGCCCCTTGTTCGAATGCCTCAAGCGCCGCAGGCATGGGCGCACCGCCTCGGTTGTATTGCTGACGCAGGACCTCCGCAATCTTTTTCCGACGATCGAGATCCACCCGGTAAGGGGACTTTAATCGGGCTTGAATGCCTTTCCAATTGCCGCCCCACTTCCAAAGTTGTCGGTAAGATTCCGAGTTCCGCGTCCATTCCGCAGCCGGGGATTGTTTTTTCAATGCATCCGATTGCGCATAATGAGCGTTAGAAGATCTCATGGAGAATGCAGAACAGCTTTTAACGGATCAAAGACAAGGATCCTGATTTTGAAAAGACCTTACCGGTCGGATCAACAAGCTCCAATTTCCAAACATACGAACCAGATTCAACGGACTTGCCCTGTTGATTGTTTCCGTCCCAACTGACGTCGTTGTTGAATCCTGAAAATATCATTTCACCCCAACGGGAATAAACCTGAAATGAGCGAATCGAGACATTTTCACATACCGGCATAAAAACATCGTTATCGCCATCTCCGTTGGGTGTGAAGGCGCTCGGCACAAACCAAGAAGGCGCTGCTTCTAAGTCCGCAAGGGAAACTCCTGGCTTCGCATTCGGACCACGATCGGGCAATGCCTCATCAGAACCGATAGCAGCCGCTGGGCTCAGCGAAATGCCATCCACAAAGCAATACACCTTCGAAGGACTCGCCCCTTGCTCAGCTGTTACGTTGCCAGCTTCATTTCCAAACAAACCCCAAGCAAAATTTGTCCAAGGCTCTTGGGCAATAAAATTGAATGAAATTTGCTGCCATTCCCGGTTGTAAAAAACCTGAGAAAAAACAAATTGAGGCGGGAGGTCAATGCATGCTTCTCCCAGTTGTTGCAGCGGGCCTTCCGAAAACCGCATCCCCATGCCACTCAACCCCAACCCCGCGTTCGAAAACTCCGTAATCTCGCCATTGGTCATCTGGAACGTCATCAGGTACCGCTGGCCAACAATGAGCGCTTCGCTGAATGAGCCACTGATGTACTGCCGGCGGCCTTCATTCATCATATCGTACGGCGAAAAACCGGCAATGGCCATGCCTTGATACGGTGAAACAATTGCGATTGGCGTTTCGGGCAAATCCCCGGCATCGGATCCCAGAACATGGAACAAATCGGGGGCACTTGTCACTGTGCCAATGTTCAGCCAATGCGTCGCCAACTCAATGGCTCCAGGTTGGGATGGGTATCCTGTGACTTGTTCGAAGCCACCGTTCAACACCGTCTGTCCAACACCGAGGGTCGTTGCCATCAAAAAACAGACCCCGATCAGGGAGTTCAAAAAGTGCTTTGATTTACGCATTGCCTTCACAAGATAGGTGTTTCAAAATGAATCAACGGTATGACCCGGACTTTGTCCGGGATATTCTGAAGACGTCGATCCCAATCCCAACCCAACGATTTTGAATGCTCTTCGGCATGATTTGTACGACGCCGTGGGCAGCCAAGCGCCAGTTATTGGAATCACCGAGGACCTTGCCGAATTTAAAACTGGCCAACGGCATCAATCGCCAAGCCTCCACCGATCGCCTGTGCCATGGAACTCCATCGAGCGCTGGTGCTTCGATTTCCAATCGATGGCTTGCTTGGCTATTGACCATGCCGCCCGCGTGCATTTGCAGCCTCCACCCCAAGCGGTGGCTAAAATCAAAACCCAATTCAAAGGTTGCAGCGATCACCGTATTCCGACGGACTTCCATTGCGATCGTATCCGTTTCGATCCCATTGGAGTATCTTTTGTAGGTAACGGCAGACCACGCTTCATCCTGTGCTGCTGGAATAAATCCGATGACGGAATCTGGAAATTGTGCCACATTCGCGCCTCCCAATTGCTGTGCCAAAACCTGCATTTGACCGCCAAAAGTGGCCTCCCAGCCACGTTGCTTTAAAATTGGTGAACTCAAGAGGGTCCATCCCTGTCGCAGCGAAAGCGCATGGGACCAATCATACTGCCCCGTCCATTGATCCCAACGAGGCCCTTCCAACGGTCCTTTGCCCATTCCAACGAATGAGGCAACCTGCCATTGCACGGGCTCCTTGCGAATGTCATTCCTTGAAAATACCTGGCGCAAAGCCCTCCCTTGACGTCCGGTTTTCGATGATCGAATCAGGGAATCGAATTGAACCCGAGCATCGACAAATACCACCCGACCATCGACACGAATGGAATCCGCCCGAGCGTCCGGTGCTGCATGGGCAACTTTGATTGAACCAAACGAGGCAACACAAACGAGCACTGCGGCTCCGAACAGATTCGAAATTCGAGTTTGAACGCGGCTTCGGTGGTGCTGTAAAATATCCCGACCCATTGTCGGCGCAAATTAGTCCTTGACCTTCACAACAGCCGGAAGCACCCAGGTTTCTTCTTCTGGGGCCAGCAACGACCTTTCTCCCGAATCATATGCGGCCGTTGTCGCCGGCAATGCATCGATCTGATGCATTGGAGACCGCTTTTCTTTCAAATTTGCTTCGACTTGAAATGAAACATCACTTCCTGCCGAAGGGGTTTCGGACGCAACAGTAGCATTAGGTTCCAAATTCGAAGTCTCAACAGTCTCTGTGCTTTCAGCAGTCGCACTTATTGGTTGGCTCACGCCTTCCTGTTGCAGAACAGGCTCGGCTTTTTCCTTTGCCATGATTGCTGTGCTTGGGACGATTGCTCTGCTCCCATCGGTGGAATTTTCCGCACCATTTTGCGGATCACCGGCAACGTGAGCGCCGATCAAAACACCAACACAAATGACAACTGCGGCCCCCAACGCCTGAATTTGGCGTTTTTGTTTCCGCATTTTGTTCATCCGCTGAAAGAGAGCGTCTTCTGCTCCTGCGGGAGGCTGAACGGTCTCATTGGCAAACATGCCCGTCACATACTGATCAAATTGCTCTGTACTCATCCTTTCTTTTTCGCTATTCGCGCCATGTTTAACAACGTCACCTGCAGCGCCTTGCGCGCCCGGCTCAATTGGCTCTTGGAAGTATTCACATCGACCCCAAGCGTTTCCGCGATTTCTTTGTGCTTAAATCCGTCTATGACATACAATTTAAAAACCGTCGCATACCCCTTTGGCAGGGCATTGATGGCTTTCTCTATTTCTTCTTTGTTGTAATCTGATTCATTAAACGCTTCCAAGTCCTGAGGGGTTGCATAGACCTCATCAATATCAAGATGATGCGTATGCTTTTTCTGTCGTCGGTAATGCGTAATGGCCGTATTGACGACAATCCTCCGCAACCATCCTTCAAAGCTGTTGTTCTCGCTAAACGATTTCAAATAACGAAAAACCTTCACCCACGCATCTTGCGCAATGTCCTCGGCATCGTGACGGCTATTTGAATAGCGAATGGCCACGCCAAACATCATGGGACTGTAGCGACGGTAAAGTTCACGCTCCGCCTGAGCATGTCCTTTCTTGCACCGTTCAATTAAATCTACGTCTTCCGAATTCATCCCCTTGAAGCTTCATTGAAATAACCCGCATGTGCCCGGAAGGGTTGCTTTTGTGCGGCTGATTTCGGAATCAATGCCTTCATTCAAATGACGCACGATCCAAATCAAGCCATTGCATCGCAGCATTGCAAAACAAGTTTTCCAGTTCCGTGTCTTCAAGCCCCATGTCGAGCATGTACGCGCCAAGTTCTAGATCCCCCAACGGAAAAGGATAATCTGAACCCATACAGATTTTATCAGAGCCTTGAAGTGCAAGCACATACCGCAATAAATCTGCGTCGTGTGTGATGCTGTCAATCCAAAATTTCCCAAGGTACTCACGGGGATTGATCGGGTTGTCAATGGCGACCAAATCTGGGCGGCAATTGAACCCATGCTCGAAACGGCCGAGCGTGGTTAAAAATGACCCTCCCGCGTGGCTAAACATGACCCTCAATCCCGGCAAGCGCTCGAGTACTCCGCTAAAAATTAAGGAGCTCGCTGCACGCGCTGTTTCTGCTGGCATGCCAACCAACCAGGGCAACCAATACTTCTCCATCTGTGCTTTCCCCATCATGTCCCAGGGGTGGATCATTAAGGCCATTCCCAATTGGTCACACGTTTCAAAAAACGGGAAAAATCGTGCCTCCGACAAGTTCAGGTCATTGATATTGGAACCGATTTGGACACCCACTAGGCCCAATTCCTTGCACCGCTGCAGCTCACGAATAGCCGCATCGGGATCTTGCATGGGCACACTAGCCAGTCCAACGTAATGCCGTGGGTCTGCTGCGACCAATTCCGCAATGTGATCGTTTAAGAACTGGGCAATCTCCAAGGAGTGTTCTGTGGGCGCATCGTAATTGAACATCACAGGAATTGTGCACACCACCTGCACCTGTGTTTCAAACGCTGCGTATTCTGACTTTCGGAGCTCAACGTCCCAACAATTCGATTCCACTTCACGAAAGAATCGCGTCCCTTCCATCATTCGGGCGGAAGTTGGACTCGACCCCTCCTCCAAATGGATGAATTTACCGCCTCCAAAGCGTTCGGTCCACCGAGGCATGTGCCGGGGCAAAATGTGGGTGTGGCAATCGACTCTTAGCATAAATTTCTTTGAATTGGCTCCCGACAAGGTAAGCACTTCACGATGAATGCCTGTCCCACTCTGGTCCTAGGGCATCTCACCTTTTCGCACCTCTCTCAAATCCAATCGATTCACCGGGCTCACCTTCCAGCCCTTCACCTCTTTTCGGACAAAATGATTGACTTGATCATGAAACAACGGGACAACAGGCATGGACCGACCAATGGCTTCGTTCAGTTTTCGATACATTTCCCGCCTTTCTCGCTGATCTGTCACTGCCATCGCCGAGGCGAACAAGGCATCAAACTGGTCATCTGAAAAATGCGTGTAATTCGGTCCTGATGGAGCAAAGTTCTTGGAATGAAACAAGGCCAAGAAATTTTCAGCGTCCGGATAATCGGCCAGCCACGACTTTCGAAACAATGCTGCTTTGCCCGTTGCCACGCGGTCGCGGTGTGCCGCGGCAGAAACGACATCCACCTCGACTTCAATGCCCAATGTGCCCCATTGATACTGAAGAGCTGAACACAGATCCGTGTAGTCCGAGGTCGTGGAAATGCGAAATGGCTGCCACGGCTCTGGATGCACGGCACGCACCGAATCAAGGACCGCCAACGCCCAATCCAAGCGCTGCCGCGGAGCCTCTGCATGGGCTTGACCCAATAACACGGGCGGCACAAATGAAGCGGAAGGCATTACCGCACCGCGCCGAAGGTTTTGGGCAATCGAATGGCGATCAATTGCAGCGGAGAGCGCTCTGCGCACCGATGCATCTTGCCATGGCAACCACTCGTCGTCCGCGGACGAATCCGTGTAAAATCCAATGTAATCGGTCTTTAAAAAAGGCACCGTCTCCAGCCGCAGTGAAGCCTCATATGTCGGGTTCAATCCTCCCGTTTCATCAAGCAGTTCATTCATGTACGCGGGATGCAATCCGCTCATGAAATCAAACCTGCCTTGCATCAATCCTTGGAATTCTGCTCCCATGTCGGAAGCAAAACTGATGTGCACTGCGTCAAGGTAGGGCAGCGATTGGCCATTTTCATCTTGCTCCCAGTGCATCGGGTTTCGATGCAAAACACATGCGACATCTTCCATCCACCACGCCAGTCGGAAAGGTCCTGTGCCGACAGGATGAGAACGAAAATCCGTTCCAAAATGCTCAACCGCTTCCCACGGAACAATGTTGGCATACGCCGTGCTTAGCAAACCCAAAAACGGAGGGAACGGAGATTTCAGGGTGATTTGAACCGTGTCGTCTCCCAAGGCTAAAACTCCTTTGCCCGGCATATCCGCATCCACGGCGTCCAAAATCCAAGCCCCACTCGATGCTACGCGTGGGTCGCGCAATCGGTTCAAGGAATACACCACATCTTCCGCCAAACAACGTCGGCCTTTCGCCAGTCCCGGAACCGCTTCGTTGGCGTGAAAAAACACATCATCCCGCAGCTGAAAGGTCCACACGCGTCCCGTGGAATCCAATTGAAAATGTTCTGCTACCAGCGGCCTGAGCTCGAGATTTTCATCCAATTCCACGAGGCCGTCGAACAATTGATCAATCACCCACATAGGCTCTAAGGTTCGAGCGAAGGCAGGGTCCAATGACGACAAGTTGGCGCTCTCATTGTAACGAAAAACCCGGTTGTTTTCGGCCGTGTCTTGTGCGCACGATACAAGGCATAAAATCAACCCCCATTGTGCCCAATTGCCGCGCGATTGAAAGTGCTGTTTCACTTTTGCAAGTTACACCTCAACAATTGCCTTGCGAAGGTGTTCTTTGACTGACTATCCACTGCAACAGGCAAAATTACCCACATGTCCCAGTCGCCGCTTTTTGTTCGCATCTTTCAATTCTTTCTGCTCATTTCTTGTGGGCTTTTCACCACCATTGGTTCGGCACAAACGCCCTACACGCTTAGCGGAAAAATCACGGACGCCGCCACGGGTGAAACCATCATTGGCGCCAACATTATCCCCGATGGCATGCCACGCGGCACCTCTACGAATGCCTACGGCTTCTACAGCTTGCCCTTGTCCGCAGGCCCGCAAACCATCCAGATCAGTTTCATTGGCTACGAGACGGCGAGATTCAACTTAGAAATGAATGGCTCAGCGGTGCGGAACATCGAACTCCCACCTGTCGTGGTGGCTTTTGAAGAGGCAACGGTGGTCGGCGAGAAGAGCAATCGCACCGAAAGCACCGACCTCGGACTTGAATCCGTCGATGTGGAACAAATAAAAGCACTGCCTGCCCTACTTGGCGAAGTCGACGTCCTCAAAGTGTTGCAATTCTTACCCGGCGTTTCCAGCGCCGGCGAAGGCAACTCGGGGTTTTATGTGCGGGGAGGTGGTCCGGACCAAAACCTTATACTCCTCGATGACGCCACCATTTACAATGCCTCGCACCTCTTTGGCTTTTTCAGCGTGTTCAACGCCGATGCGATCAAAAATGTCGAATTGATCAAAGGAGCGATGCCTGCAGAATATGGAGGTCGGGTTTCATCTGTCTTGAACATCGGATTGAAAGAAGGCAACAGCAAGGAATGGAAAATGGCGGGCGGATTGGGACTCATCAGTTCCCGATTAACCGTGGAAGGCCCGTTGCAAAAAGACAAGAGCAGCATCATTCTATCCGGTCGGCGCACGTACATCGACGTGCTCACCAAGCCCGCGTTGAAAGGAACCGCCTTTGAAGGCACAGGGTACTACTTCTATGACCTGAATGCCAAAGCAAATGTGCATTTGAGCGACAAAGACCAGCTCTTCTTGTCGGGATACTTTGGACAGGACGTATTCAGTTTCACCAGCGCGGATGCCGGATTTTCGACGCGCATTCCCTGGGGAAATGCGATGGGCTCGTTGCGCTGGAACCGAATCCTGAACGACAAAATGTTCTTGAATGTCGGAACGACCTACAGTTCGTATGAATTTGCCTTCATCGCTGGTCAAGAGGATTTCGAATTCGGATTCGAAAGCGGCATTAAGGACTGGGCCAGTCGCGCAGAGTTGAGCTGGTATCCCAACCTGAGGCATTCCATCAAAACAGGAGTCGATTACGTACACCATGATTTTGTGCCTACCGATTTTCTGGCGCGCAGCGGAGACACCGAGTTTGACACCGGCGAATCCGAGCAAACGTTTAGCCATGAAACGGGCCTTTACCTTCAGGATGATTTTGATTTGACCGAAAAACTGCGGATTCACGGCGGATTGCGCTGGTCCGGATTTTGGCACGTTGGACCGTTTACCCGTTATGGCCTCCCCAATCCATTGGCGCCGAGTCAAACGGAGGCGCCGACGACTTATGCCCCGGGCGAGTTGGTGAAATTTTACAACGGTTTTGAACCACGCCTCGCTGTGCGGTTCAAATCGGGACCGCAGTCCAGCATCAAGGCAGGCTACAGTCAAAACTACCAGTACATTCACCTGACGTCACTCGGTACCACTTCCTTGCCCGGAGACATCTGGATTCCCAGCTCAGACCGCGTCGCACCCCAATGGGGAGAGCAGCTGAGTTTGGGCTATTTCGCGGATCTCGGCAAACAAAACATGTGGGAAGCATCTGTCGAAGGCTATTGGAAAGCGCTCGAGGGCCTTGTCGCCTATGGCGAAAACTCACGCCCAGAGGACAACATCAACAACAATGTCGACAACAACTTGGTTTTTGGATCGGGCTGGTCATACGGCTTGGAATTTTTCCTCAAGAAAAGGAGGGGGAATTTTACGGGCTGGATCGGTTACACGTGGAGCAAAACCGAACGGGAATTTGATGACCTCAACAATGGCCTCATTTTTCCTTCGAAATACGATCGAAGGCACGATTTGAGTGTGGTGGCTGACTGGAAAATAAACGAAAAGTGGCGGCTAGGCGGAGCATTTGTTTACGCCACGGGTAACTCGCTGACGCTGCCCGTTCAGCGGTATTTGTTTGAAGGAAGAATCACCGATGTGTATGGCGCTCGAAATGGGTTCAGAATGGCATCGTACCACCGCGCCGACATCAGTGCTACGCTGACCCCGGACAAGTCCAAAAAGGAAGGCTCGAAAAAGAAAAAAAACCGCGACATTCGTACCGAATCTAGTTGGACCTTTGGCTTCTACAACGTTTACAATCGAATGAACCCTTATTTCATCTACTTCAGCAATGAAGGCAACCTGAACGAGGGAACGTTCGACTTGCAGGCCAATCAAGTGAGCCTCTTCCCGATCATTCCATCGGTGACATGGAACTTCAACTTCTGAGCCCATGCGTGAACTGCTTAAGCTCAATCCCTATTTCAAGAAATACCCCCTATTGCTTTTGGGCGGTGTGATTTTCATCTTCTTCACCAACGTTTTCGCCGTCTTTGCCCCAGCCTTGATTGGTGAGGGCGTGAACGCCTTGCGAGATGCAGATGAGATTTTCTTGGATCCGCTTCGGAGTGGAATGGCAGAAGCGGATGTTTTTGAAGCTGCTCCCGAAATCTCCTATCCGGGGACATTGAGCAAATTGCAATCGTGGAGCGGCGAACTCTTGGAGGCGCCAAAAAAAGCCGATTCGAAGCAAGATGTACTCAACTGGATGGGACGCATAGCTGCGTTGCAAGCCCTCTTGTTCCTGTTCGCATACCTAATCAAAGGCACCTTCCTCTTTTTCACACGGCAGACCATTATTGTCATGTCTCGGCGCATTGAATTTGACTTGAAAGGGAAGATATTTGATCAATACCAGCGCTTGGACGCCGCATTTTACAGAGCCAATGATACGGGCGACCTGATGAATCGAATCAGCGAGGATGTCAGCAAAGTGCGCATGTACCTCGGTCCTGCGATCATGTACACCATCAACCTGGCCATGCTCATCATTTTGGTTGTGAGCGTCATGGTCTACATCGATTGGAAACTGACCTTATTCGCACTTTTGCCGCTGCCATTGATGTCTTTGGCTATTTACTTTGTGAGCACGCGAATCAATGTTCAGAGCGAGTCCGTCCAGAAAAAGCAGAGCGGACTGAGCACCTTCGTGCAGCAACACATTGCAGGAATACGAGTTTTGAAATCCTTTCAACGCGAGAAGGACGCCAGCCAGCGATTCGCGGGCATTGCCGATGATTACAAAAACTCGGTCCTGCGCCTCGTGAAAACCGAAGCTCTGTTCATGCCTATCATCGTTTTATTGGTGGGACTGAGCACCATCTTAACCGTCTATGTGGGCGGGTTACGTGTCATTTCAGGCGAATTGGAGGTCGGCCACATTTTCCAGTTCGTGTTTTACGTCAACCTTCTAACCTGGCCATTCGCATCGGTCGGCTGGGTAACGTCTTTGGTTCAGAAGGCCGAGGCATCGATGCGACGAATCAATGCTTTCATGGAGGCCGAACCCGCCATTCAAGCGCCGGATGAATTGGCAAAAGGCTCTGATCCCGCTCCCAACGAAGGGTTGAGATTCGATCGGGTTTCCTTCACTTACCCTGAAACGGGAATCGAAGCCGTGAAAGACCTGAGTTTTCAATTGATTCCGGGAAAGATTTTGGCTGTGACGGGCAGAACAGGCAGTGGAAAATCCACCGTGGCGCAACTTGCGATGCGCATTTTCGACCCGCACGAAGGCCAGATTTTATTTGATGGAATCCCGCTGCAACATTGGCCCCTCAATGACTTCCGCAGCGAAACAGGTTATGTTCCGCAAGATGTCTTTTTGTTCTCGGATACCATCCAACGAAACATTGCCTTTGGATTGCCTGAAAAAGACTCGATGATGAGGGAAGTTCAAGGCGCCGCAGAGCAAGCGCATGTTGCTCACAACATCGAAGGGTTCGAGCAGAAATATGAAACGTTGCTTGGTGAGCGTGGCGTCAACCTCAGTGGTGGGCAGAAACAACGAATTTCGATTGCCCGTGCACTGATCCGGAAACCCAAACTGCTCATCTTGGACGATTGCTTGTCAGCGGTGGACACTGAAACCGAAGAAGCAATACTCCAATCCATTCGCAACCAAGGAGAATCAACGGCGGTATTGATGGTTTCGCATCGGATTTCAAGCATTCGGGGCGCCGACCATGTTGTGGTTCTGGATGAAGGAAAACTGATTGAAGAAGGCACACCTGAGGCCCTCGCTCAGGCAAACGGAGTTTACGCTCGAATGGTGCAACAGCAAGTCAACCGAAACAAGCCAAGCGCATAAGTGCAATCGAAATCATAGGCACTCTTCACCGAACACGCCCAAAAACCCGAGCAAATCGCCGACGTTTACAACGCCATTGCCATCAAAGTCAGCAGTGCAATTGATTGTGCATCCAAAATCGCCAAGCAATACGAGTAAATCTGCCACGGAAATCATTCCATCTCCGTTGAAATCTCCGGGACACCCTCCTTCTTCGGCCGGTTCGATTTGACCATTGCAATTGTTATCAAGTCCTTGACCTGTGCCCTCCGCTCCTTCGTAAACCAAGGCATTCCCATCATTGCAATCGCCTGTATTCTGAACATAACCGGCAGGAGAATCACAGGACTGGAGCGATACTTCGCCATTCCCATAACCGTCTCCATCGGCATCGGCATACCAAGTGGAACCCGGGTCCACCTGAAATTGAATCGTTTCTGAAACGACATTCAAAGCCGAAGTAAGAACGATTGAAAACGACACATTGGTTCCGGCATTTTCCAGCCCCGATATCGTAAACGCAAAGGAACCGGGCGCCTCCAAATTGGCTTGGAATCCTTCGAGTTCCAATCCAGTAGGCAGCCCCGAAATGGCCAGATCAAAAGGTGGAAGCAATCCTTCGAGCACGGTCAATTGAATGGCCATCAATTCATCCGCACAAACTTCTGGAGCTATTGGCGTCACCTCCATGAATTTGGGACGAACAATTGAAATGCCATCTAAGCGGGAAGTAACCACCACATAGCCTGATTCAAAATAGGGATAAGTGGACCACGAACCGTTGGTGAAAACGGGCGCATCGTCTTCGGGGTAAACATCAAAAAATCCAATTTCCGTTAGCTCACCTTCTGCAACATCTGAAAGCGATAACATGCGCAAGCCCGCCGCATAGTTGGCCTGAAACAAGAGATTTCCCACTACATACTGATTGTGGTCAATCGCTGTTCCATCCGAAAAATGTTCGCCAATGAGCACGGGTTCGTCCAAATCTTGGACATCCCAAATCAAGGTGCGGGTATTGATCCCCTGATTCTGTTCATCCGTTTCATCACCCAAAATCAAATAGCGATGGTCCTCTGTCAACCAGCATTGGTGGGTATAGGAGTAATCATAATTGGCGATGCTTATCGAAAAAATATCAGTCGGATCCGTCGCATCTACAATGGCCAGTTTATTCGCATTGGCGGCGAACACGAGAGATTGACCCTGGTACGATTCGTCTGGACCGTTGTAGATCACCGCTTGGGCATCGTGTGTATAACCCGCTTCGCTATAATCCCCAACTAAGATGGGGTCATCCGGGTCGCTGATATCGAAAGCAACCAGGCCACCCCCAGCAAGATTAGTTCCCACCGCGAAAAGCATTGCGGCATCTTCGTTGATGACCACATTGTGGGCATCCGAGAACACATCAACATGCTTTGAAGGCGTCAATATCGCCGGGAATTCCGTCAAATCGCGCAATTGATTCAAATCCAAGACTTGCAATCCGTGGGAATTCGCCTCCGACACAACGTAGACATGATCGGCATAAACTTTCATATCGCGCCATGTGCTGCTGCTGGATTGTGTGTTCATAAACGCCGCTAAAAATGGATTCAGAGGATCTGCCATATCCACGATAGCCAATCCCTCTTTTTCGCCAACTAAGGCATATTCTACGCCTGTCACAGGATCTTCCCAACCCCAAACATCATTGGACCCCGTCCCCATCAGATCTTCATTGGACATCTGAGACATAAGCTCCATGCGCTCGCACGGGAAGCCGTCAACCATTCCATTGATACAAGGCGATTGTGCTGCGGATGACCCCGCAAAAGCTAAATTCAAAATGAACAGCAACATCGCGCAGTGCATGCAGCTGGTGGTTGCATGGATCACTTTTCTCATTTTCATTCTTTTTTTCGACATCTCTGCCATGATTGAAGGTACGGATTTTTAATCAACCCCGATGAAACAACTTGCATACGGCGCTGGTTGTTGCATTATGGGCCAAAAGTCAATTGCAATCACAGGTGGGACAGGTCTCATCGGACGCGAGGCAATCCGATTTTTTTCGGAAAAAGGATATGCCCTGCGCATACTCAGCAGGAAGGAAAGACCATCGGATGCAACCAATGTGCAGTATTTCAAGTGGAATCCTGAGCAAGGAGAAATCCCCGCCGCAGCAATCGAAGGCGTTCAGGCCATCATCCATTTGGCAGGCGCTCCCATTGCGCAGCGTTGGTCTGCGGAATACAAACAAACCATCATCGATAGCCGCGTCAAATCGGCCCGAGTCATTATCGAGGCGTTAAAAGACTTGCCTGAGGCCACGCGACCTGAGTGCATCGTTAGCGCAAGTGCCGTAGGCTGGTATGCGAGTTCCTTTGAAAAGCAATCAGAGCATGCTGGACGTGCCGAAGGGTTCATTGGCGATGTGACAGAGGCGTGGGAATCCGCACTCGATGGATTTCGAGCCATTGGCATGAGGACTGTTTCGCTCAGAATTGGTTTGGTACTCGCCCAAAAAGGTGGCTTTTTGGGACGCCTCAAACCTCTATTCAAAGCGGGCCTAGGATCAGCCATTGGCAGCGGAAAGCATTGGCAATCATGGATACACATTGCAGATGTTGTGCGCATGCTCGATTGGGCCATCGAACAGAAGGCTTGTGCAGGTGCATTCAACGCCACTTCTCCTCATCCGGTGACGAATCTCGAAATGTCGCGATGGATTGCTCGCGCCATGTCACGGCCTTTCTGGGCTCCAAATGTACCGGCGTTCGTGCTTCGAATCGTCTTTGGTGAAATGAGTGGGATTTTGCTGGCTTCTCATCGGATGGACTCCAACCGGATTGTCTCCACCGGGTTCAAATTCAAGTATCCAACGCTCAACGACGCGCTCCGTGACGTTTTGAATTGAGCCTTCCTCCTTCTTTTTCGGGTAACAAAAAAGCGGGCTGTCCATTGAGGACAGCCCGCTTTGCAGTTAATCGGTCTGAGAATCAATCAACCAAAAACATCTTTTGACCACTGCTCGTGCCCGAAAGCACGCGTACTGTATACAAACCAGCGCTCAAACCTTCCGTGGAAATCACGTATTGGTTTTGCATTGTTTGTTCTGTTTGCACCAATTGCCCTGCCGCATTCCAAATCTGGATGGACGCATTGGACTCCCAAGCCCCTTGGACGTTTAAAACGCCGTTGGATGTAGGGTTAGGGTAAACATTAAATTCAATCGCTGTAGTTTCTGCAACGTTTGTAGCGGTTGGAACGAGCACCGCGTCAATGACGTGAACCACTCCATTTTCAGCTTCTAAGTCGGCAATGATGACCATGGCCTCATTGATCATGACACCTGCATCGTCGATGCTGACGGTGACGTCTTGACCCAACAGTGTGGTAATCATCTGACCATCTTCCAAGTCATCTGAGAAGGCCTCTCCGGCTACTACGTGGTACTGGAGAATCTCGCCGAGGTTCGGCAAAGCAAGCAATTCATCCGCTGTAATGCCCAACGCTTCGGTCAATGCCACAACGGCATCGTCCGTTGGTGCGAAAACAGTGAAAGGACCTTCGCCACTCAATGCCTCTACTAGACCCGCTGCACCTACTGCCAATTCGAGGAGCGTGTGCACTTCGCTTTCGACGATGATGTCCACTACCGTTTCCGGTAACTCTTCCATTTCAGGTACCAATACGGCGTCAATCACGTGAACAACACCGTTGTCCGCCTCCAAATCAGCCACGATGACCTGTGCTTGGTTGATGAAAACTCCGTCGGCTGTAATGCTTACCGACACGTCCTCGTCCAATAAGGTCGTGATTTCTTGGTCATCCGACAAGTCTGTCGACAACGCCTGAGCAGCGACTACGTGGTACAACAATACATCTGTCAATCCTGGGTAAGCCAACAACTCTTCTGCAGTAAAACCAAGAGCTGCCAACAATGCGGTGAATGCATCATCCGTTGGAGCAAACACCGTGAAAGGACCTTCGCCACTCAACGCCTCTACCAAACCTGCAGCAACCACTGCATCCTCTAGTACTGTATGCACCTCACTGTTTACAATGATGTCCACAACTGTATTCGACTGTGTCGGTTCAGGGACGAGAACGGCATCAATGACATGAACCACACCATTATCTGTAACGATATCGGCCGTTGTGACCTGCGATTGGTTGATGAACACGCCATTTTCGTTGATGGTCACCACGACGTCTTCTTCGAGAAGCGTAGTGATTTGTTGTCCATCGGATAGGTCTCCTGCCAACGCTTGAGCACCAACGACATGGTAAAGCAAGATATCCGTCAAGCCTGGATAGGCAAGAAGCTCCTCAGCTGTGTAGCCCAAAGCTTCCAATAACGTTGCGAAGGCATCGTCTGTTGGAGCGAATACGGTAAACGGTCCTTCTGCGCTCAAGGCGTTTACCAAACCCGCCTCGACGACGGCCGCCTCAAGGACGGTATGGTCAGGGCTATTGACAATTACGTCAACGACTGTTGTCTGGGCTCCAGACGGAATCAAGACTGCATCAATCACATGCACAACACCATTGTCAGCCGTGATATCAGCTACTGTTACTTGAGCATTATTGATGAAGATACCAGCATCACTGATCGAAACCGTAACGTCTTGCTCAATAAGTGTGGTAATCATCTGTCCGTCGCTAAGGTCTTCAGCCATCGCTGTGCCTGCCACGACGTGATACTGTAAAAGTTCACTCAGGTTGGGCAACGCCAAAAGCTGTTCGGTTGTAATACCGAGGGCCGTCACCAGCGCTGTTACGGCATCATCTGTTGGTGCAAAAACGGTAAATGGACCATCGCCGCTCAGCGCTCCCGCAAGATTGGCTTGGATCACAGCAGCTTCCAGCAATGTGTGGTCTTCGCTATTTACAATGATGTCAACAACAGAATTGCTCTGTGTCGCAGGGTTCACTGTTACAGAGGCCACCATGCCATTTGCTGCATGGTTTCCGATTGAACAATCGTAATCGTACGTTCCCTCTACGGTGAAGGTGTGCGAACCAATGCAAACACCTTCGCTGCTGCCCTGAACGGCAGGAATCGTAAATGTTTCCGGATTGTCCCACATTTCACCAATGCTGCTCATTGCGGCATTAACGTCATGCGTTCCGCCCATGTTGACCCACACCACCGTTTGACCGACTTCGATTGCGACGGATGCGGGTGCGTATTGAAAGCTTGATGCCTCGACAACGACGCCTTCAACCCCACATGGGTTGTCTTGAGCCATTGCGGAAATCGACACTGCTCCAATGAGACCAGCAGTGAACAAAGAGAATAATTTTTTCATGCTTCAGGTTTTGATTTGAATACCGGAATAACCTTGGGAAATTCTACTTTGTTCAATCCGCAAGCAAATTGAACAGAAACAAATCACAATCCGCTGATGTTGTCTGAGCGAAGGACCAAAACGAATAGCAATGAAAGATATCGTCATCCATTGGATGCGCCGCGACATGCGGCTTCATGACAACCGAACGCTCCTAGCTGCTTTGGACAGTGGATTGCCTGTTTTGGTCGCATTTCTCTTTGACCAAGAAATTCTAGACCGACTCGATAATGCCCAAGACCGCCGGGTTACCTTTATCCATCGCGAGGCTCTGAAGTTGAAGGCAGAGCTGCAGGAGGCTGGGGGCGATTTATTGATGGATCATGGAAATCCTACAACCGTCTGGGCAAATTGGATCAAACAATTATCTGAGAATGGACTGAATGTGCGCGAGGTGCATGTCGGCAGGGATTATGAGCCCTACGCTCAAGAACGAGATCGAAAACTATCCAATTGGTTCGATCAACAAGGAATCGCTTTCAAAGGCACCAAAGACAGCGTGGTCTTTGAAAAAAATGAAGTGACCAAAGACGATGGCAAGCCCTACACGGTCTTTACACCTTACAGCAAGAAATGGCGAAAGGCACTGCAACCGAGCGATTATGCACCTGCAAATTCCGCAGAGAGGCTGTCGCAGCAGTCGCTGGTTGGAATGGACGAATTGGTCCATCAGCAGGTGCCAACACTCGAGGAAATGGGCTTTGAAAACGTTTGGAAAGAGGGTGCTTTGGTTCCACCAACCATTGTCGAAGACCAGTTGCTCAAGTCCTACGGTGACCAGAGGGACTTTCCATCCGTCGCGGGCACATCTCGCCTTTCCGTGCATTTGCGTTTCGGAACCGTAAGCATCCGTGAAGCACTTCGGCAAGGCTTGGCCACGAGCGAGAAGTGGACGACTGAACTCATCTGGCGGGACTTTTATCAAACCATCGTTTATCATTTCCCCCATTCTGCGACAGACTCATTCCGGCCCGCCTACGATGCCATCCCTTGGCTGAACAACGAAGAACAATTCGAGGCTTGGTGCCAAGGCAAAACGGGCTATCCTCTGGTGGATGCCGGCATGCGAGAATTGGCTCAAACAGGTTTCATGCACAACCGCGTTCGCATGGTCGTTGCATCGTTTCTCTGCAAGCATTTGCTCATCGACTGGCGCTGGGGCGAGCGGTTTTTTGCGCGTCACCTCCTTGATTTTGATTTGGCCTCCAATGCAGGAGGTTGGCAATGGGCCGCAGGCTCTGGCTGCGACGCTGCACCCTACTTTCGGGTTTTCAACCCCACATCGCAACTCCAAAAATTCGATAAGGACTTGATTTACGTTCGAAAATGGGTGCCTGAATACGGCACGTCGCTATACCCTGAACCGATTGTCGACCATGCCATGGCGCGTGTAAGAGCGATTGAGACCTACCGCTCTGTCCTCAAACCAAATCCATAGTGATTAAATTGACCGCATGACACCATCGGAAACCACTCTGAGTTCCATTCGCGTGCTTGAGTTGGCCAGTGTACTCGCGGGTCCGTTAGCTGGCGCTGCATTGGCAGAACGCGGCGCACACGTGACGAAGGTCGAGCATCCTCCGAACGGGGATGTAACTCGCTCGTGGAAAACGAAGAACGAATCATCCGAAGGGAATTCCTCGGCTTATTACGCCTCCGCGAACGGCAATAAATCCGTGGTTTGGAAGGACTTAAAAACAGACGAAGGCCGGGCCTGGCTGGAAGAGGCATTTGCCGATCATGATGTGGTAATTGAAAATTTCAAAACGGCAGATTTGCCTGGTTTTGGCCTAGAAGCAGAGGCGTTGGCCTCGCGGCACCCGCATCTCGTGCACGTCCGGCTCATTGGTTTTCAAGGGCAATCGGATCGCCTGGCTTATGATGTTGTGGTTCAAGCAGAAACCGGATTCATGCACATGAATGGGAGCCCCACAAGCCCTCCTTTGCGCATGCCAGTCGCGTTAATGGATGTACTGGCATCCCATCAAATCCGTGCAGCCGTATTGGAAGGATTGTTGGCGCGAACAGCGGGGAAAAGTGGATTTTTCGCTGAAGTTTCGCTCGAAGCTAGCGGGATTTCTGCTTTGGTTAACCAAGCTACCAACTACCTGAATGCAGGCACATCTCCCCATCGAAATGGAGGACTACACCCCAATATTGCACCCTATGGGGACGTGCTCCATTGCGAAAATGGATTTGTGGTTCTCGCGGTAGGCAACGACCGCCAATTTGAGGCGCTATGTTCCGTGTTGGGTTCAGCGGAATGGGCCCAAGATCCGCGTTTCGCAGTCAATCAACGCCGCGTTCAAAACCGAGAAGCGCTGATGGAGTTGCTTCAAGTAGCTGCGGGAAACTGGCAGAAACAGGTGCTGATGGAGAAGTTGAACGGCGCCTCTGTCCCCGCCGGCATGGTCAAATCCCTCGAAGAGGTCTTCGAATCGGATTCGACTGGAGCCCGTGAACTCGTTTCAAACGATGATGGACAAATTCGTCCAAGAGCGGTCGCTTACCGAGTGCAATGCTTTGGTGTCACAGGCGACGAACCAAAAACCAAGGGTTGAGCAAATTGTCTCGGTTGTATTCCAATTCTTCTGAAGTCTCCCAATTGAGCACCTCGCATCCGGCACTGGTGCATATCGCTTGTCCCGCCGCGGTGTCCCACTCCATTGTTGGAGCAAAACGCGGGTAACAATCCGCTTTCCCTTCTGCCACCATGCAGAGCTTGAGGGAGCTGCCTTTTGAAATCAAATCCACTTCGCCAAACTCGTCGCGCAAAGCTTGAATGTAATCTTCCGTCTCTTGGCTCATGTGGGATCGGCTTGCAACCACGGTATGCGGACGTTCGCCTTGATCGAATGGAATCGGATCGCCTTTGGACATCCATTCGGAAGCCGTCCAATCCATTGAACCGTTCTGCGTCTTCCTCGCGCCGGCTTCAACCGAACCAAAATACAAGTCGCCGGACACGGGCACAAAAATGACCCCCAAGACCGGGCGACCGTTCTGCACCAACGCGATGTTGACCGTAAACTCTCCGTTACGCTTGATGAATTCCTTGGTTCCATCAATCGGATCCACAATCCAAAGTGTATTCCATGCCTGGCGTTCCCGCACTGGAATGGCCTTGCCTTCTTCCGATAAGACCGGAAATCCCGTGGTATTGAGGTGCTTCATGATCACTTCATGGGATGCAACATCTGCGCGCGTAAGCGGGCTGTTGTCGCCCTTCACCGTCACATCAAAATCACCCGATTCATAAATTTCCATGATGGCACTGCCCGCCTCCAATGCGGCCAACACTGCTACCCCTAATTCTGCTTTCATGTTTTGCTATACTTTGGGTTTAATAGACCTCGCCTCATTGAATCGGCAATTTCATGTCAACTGAATCTCCGGCTGCAATGGTCAAGCGATTCGAGCGCAACCATGGATTCAAGGTTTTCAGCGCCTTCAGGTGCGTGCCTTGCTCCAACGCAAATGTCGCCAAATCTGGAATGGACTGCTTGACGGAAATCAACTGTGTCTCATGGGGCGCATACAGCGCCTCGGGCTGAATGAAAAAGCCAAAGGCTTCCGGATCTTCGAAAATGGCCTTGATCGCCAACATTCGAAAGACGTATCGAGCGGTCTCATCATTCAGGTGCAATTCCCAGTATCGCCCGACCCCCTGCGCCCCCAAGGCCTTTTTCAAACCTGCGCGCCCCATGTTGTAGGATGCCGCAGCCAATGCCCAAGAACCGAACTCTTCTTTCGCCTCGAGCAGGTATTCGCACGCAGCACGGGTGGCCTTCTCGACGTGGTAACGTTCATCTATTTGACCATTGACCTTCAACCCATAAGCCGGAGCCGTTGATTTCATAAACTGCCAAAACCCTGATGCTCCTGCCGGGGAAACCACCTGGCTGAGACCGCTTTCTATGATTGCCAGGTATTTGAAATCATCCGGTAAACCCGCTTCAGCAAGGATTGGCTCAATGATGGGAAACCAACGTGCGGCGCGCTTGAAATAAAGCAAGGTCGAACTGTGACGGTAGGTATTGACGATGAGCTCCCGGTCCAATTGATCCCGAACGCCATAAGCCTGCAATGGCACCTCTTCACCCGCCAGATTCAGTTGTACCGGAATTTCAGGTGCATTGTTCTCGGCCCAAATGCCTTTTTTCGTGGGTTGAAAATTCAAATCAACGCCCTCCGAGTGGCTCGAGTTGTTTGAGAAAACGAGCCCCGCGAGTAGAAAAAAAACGGTCAACAAAGGAGTCGTTTGCCTCAGTCGCTTCCGCAAGTGGCTTGGTTCGGTCGTTTCGGTCGGTTTTTTTTCAAGCGCTTCCATGGCGTAAAACTATCTCCGACAACCACTAAACATGTCCAGGTTGGCACGGAAATAATTGAATTGTTTTGAACAGCTTTTCGCCGTCCTGTTGATGGATGAAAGTCTAAACCAAGGCTCAAAATGGCCAGTCGATGTCTCCCAACAAAGGAGCCACCGCATCCTTCTCGGACAAGATCGGACCGCCTTTTGGCATTCCAGCTCCATTCCAATCGATTCCCACCGCGGGATCGTCCCAGCGAATGCCGCCCTCGGATTCGGGACTGTAAGAAGCCGTGCACCGGTATTCGACGACACAATGATCTTCCAAGGCCAGAAAACCATGGGCAAAACCTCCAGGAATCCAAAGTTGAGAGCCGTTTGCATCGGACAATTCGCAGCCGAACCATTGGCCCCGTGTTGCCGACTCTTTACGCACATCAACTGCCACATCGAAAATACGGCCGGAAGCCACCCGAACGAGCTTTCCCTGTGCATGAGGAGCCCGCTGGAAATGAAGGCCCCGAAGCGTTCCCAACTTCGAAATGGACAGGTTTTCTTGGACAAAATTGAGGGAATTCCCTTGTGAATCCTGGACCATGCCTTCACGCCATGTTTCCCAGAAAACACCTCGATCATCCGCAAATTGCCGCGGCGTCAATTTCAGCAGTCCTTGTAGAGGGAGTTGTTCGATGTTCATGGGGTGTTCAATACAAACGCCCACAACACGGTCAAGGTGGAGATCAGGCTTGTGATGGGCGTTAGACTTTCGGTGGTTTCCCGAACCAATTGTGGCATGGGTTCAACGTAGATAATATCGTACGCCTGCACAACCATGTTCGCGTCATCAAGGCCTTCAATGACTGACAAATCCATCTTGTAAACGTCCCGTCCGGTTTCAGTCTTGCGGATCAATTTCACATTTGAAGCATTTCCGCGCGCCCCAATGCCTCCAACCATGGCGAGCACCTCAAGCAACGTGGTGTTCATATTCACTAATGGCACAACCGTCGCACTTCCGGCTTCACCTGGAAAGACAAAAACACGGTTGTTGGTCACTCGAATGATGACATATGGATCATTGTAGAAACTGGTGTACGCGTCTTCCAGCAACCCCTCGGCCTCCTCAATGGTCAGCCCCTCAAGTCGTATGTTGCCCAACTCCGGAAGCTCCACCAACCCATCGGGCTTGACGAGGTAGGTCATTCCGCCTTGTTGGCCCATGTTCATCATTTGCTGTTGGTTTTGACCGCCTCCGCCTGAATCACCCGTATTGGTCCCAGCCGTGGCTTGATTCAATCGGTTTCCATTGTTGCTGAACAACTGAAAAGTCAACATGTCATTGGGGGCGATGCGGTAACCGCCATCCTGGCTTTTGTCCAGATCATCCAGGTCCGCGAACTCGTAAAACTCACCGGAACGAAACAAAATATCCTGATTGATGGTGCAGCCGCTCAACACGAGCACCGAGCTGCCTAAAACGGATAAAAGAATCTGATGGAATTTCATTTGTGAATCGAAATTTGCCGCAAAATACCAACGAAATCGGCACGACCTGCAACATCGGTATCTTTGCCGCATGTTGGAAAACATTACCCATCGCCTGCGCGCCGTCGAACCTGCAGACGCAGTGCAGCTGTACCGCCTTGAAAACAAGTCAGATGAGTGGTGGCTCGGGGCTAACTTGACGCCATTCAGCCAAGCGACCCTTGAGCATTACGCTGCGGGCAAGCACGACCTCTACGCCGACTTGCAATTGCGCATGATGATCGAAGCAAAAGGCGACGCGAACATCTGCGTTGGAGCCATTGACTTGTATCAACTGGACCCCAGGAACCGGCGAGCAGGAGTAGGAATTGCCATTGAAGCGCACAAACGGCGAAATGGCCACGGAATAGCGGCACTGAATTTATTGTCCGAATATGCCTTCGGTCACCTCGGATTGCACCAGCTCTGGGCAGAGGTCCCTGCATCAAATGGCGAGAGTGTTCAACTGTTCCTTGAAGCCGGTTTCGAACAAAAGGGAATCATGAGCGATTGGGTCTGGAATCAGAAACAGTGGCAGGATGCCCATTGGATGCAGAAAATCGCAACATAATGGCACTTAAAACATGGGCGCGCTCAGGAATTGTGGCAGGGAGCATTGCGGCTGCAGGCTTCGCTGCGTCCTATTCCTGGTTTTACTACAAAATGTGGAATCGGCCTGTGGGACAGTCGAGTTCTTGGTGTATCGAAATCACCCCGGATGAAGCCCGAACAGGCGAATGGATGAAGCGTCATTCTGAAATTTCTGGGATCATCCAATGGCGCCGTTGGAGCTCCTATGCCGGTCGATATTGTGAAGAGGGCATCACCTCAGCGCATCAAATCGCTCGTCGGATTGCGACGGGACAGCGCGAAGAGGTTGCTGTCATTGTGCCAGCCAAGCGCAGTCTGGCTGAGTTGGCTTCGGTAATTGCCGTGCAATTGCATGCTGACAGCGCGAGCATTGTGCAGAGGCTTAAACCTGATTCCGTCCAATGGAAAATTATTCCGAATACGTACAACATGTATTGGGAAACGGACGCCAAAGAACTCACAGAACGCTTGTTGTCAGAAAGCGCCGATTGGTGGAACCGCAAGCGGGTTGACCGAGCTTGGGAATTGGGCTTGAGCCAAAAGCAAGTCGTAACGCTTGCTTCCATTGTGCAAGAGGAAACAGCCAACAAAGGAGAGGCGAAAAAAGTCGCGGGACTCTACCTCAACCGTTTGAATCGCGGAATGCTTCTCCAAGCAGACCCCACCTTGAAATTTGCTCTGGGAGACTGGACAATCCAACGATTGCTCGACAAAGACAAAAAAACGAATTCACCTTACAATACCTATCGGAATCCAGGGCTCCCCCCGGGGCCCATTCGAATTCCAGATTCGTACTATATCGACGCAGTGCTCAATGCCGAGTCGCACAATTACCTGTACATGTGTGCGAAACCTGACGGCTCAGGCACCCATGCGTTTGCTCGCAACTACAGCCAACATTTGAAAAATGCGAGGGCTTGGCAGAACATGTTGAACCGAGAACGGATTTATCGTTAACACGCTGGTTTGTTTTGATGAAATCGCACCCTTTATTACCTCGATTGGACATGCATTTGTTGGGCATGTTTTTTTGTGCGTTAAGCTCCTTGGCATTCACCAAGAGCACCATGGCACAGGACGCGCTTGCAGCACGAAAAGTGGCCCAAGCGGAGCGACTCATGGGTTCTTTGACCATCGATGGCTCACTGCAAGACATTGCTTGGCAGCGGATACCCGTCTCCCGGGATTTCGAAGAGCTTTCTCCTCAACCCGGCACCTCGCCGCAGTTCGACACGGAAGTGCGCTTTGCGTATGACGACGCCGCTTTGTACATCGGCGCTCGCATGTGGGACGGTGCTCCCGATTCCGTTTTGCACCAATTGAGCGAACGGGATCAGAGGGCCAATGCAGACGAATTTGGCATTTGGTTCAGCACATTTGACGATGGCTTGAATGCGGTGCGGTTTTCTACCACTCCGGACGGCATCCAAGTCGATGAGCAACTGTCCCCAAACAACAATGACCAATCGTGGGATGCTGTTTGGGATGTAGCATGCCGAATTGACTCGGCGGGTTGGACCGCTGAATTCCGAATTCCTTGGATGGCCTTTCGTTTCCCAAAACAAACGGAGCAGGCCTGGGGAATGAACATGTACCGAACCCTCCGCAGGCAGCGCGAAGAAAGCGTCTGGAACCCGATGGATCCCACTCAGAAGCTGCTCAACCAAGGCGGAGTGCTTCGCGGAATTTCCAAAATCGATCCGCCTTTGCGGCTCAGTCTGTTTCCGTATTTGAGCACCTACGGTATTGCAGCGGAGGGCGAAACCTCATCAACGTACAACGGAGGAATGGACATGAAAGTAGGCCTGGGCAACGCTTTCACCCTCGATATGACCCTCATTCCGGATTTCGGACAAGTGGTCACCGATGCGCTGGTGCTGAATCTCTCACCGTTCGAACTTCGCTTCGCAGAAAATCGGCAGTTTTTCAAAGAGGGCACCGAATTGTTCAACAAAACAGGCACGTTTTATTCGCGTCGCATGGGCGAAGAAGGGCGCTTGTTAAATGCGACAAAAATATCCGGCCGGACCAGCAGAGGCACAGGACTGGGGCTGCTTCAATCTGTCGCAACAAATGAAGCGGATACGAGTTTGGTTTCTTACACGGTGGCCGTCGTCGATCAAAACCTGCCAAACAACGGGTACGTGACCACTTCGAGCACCATGGTTTTGCGCGAAGGTGACGGCTACGATGCCTGGGTGCAAGCCGCAAAATTCGAATTACGAAACCGCCAAAATTCATGGAGCGTCACCGGTAGTGGTGCCCTGAATCAAAAATTCAATGCAGGACCCGACGATGACGACGAGGGCTATTCCTACGGTGTAGGGGTGCAAAAAATTTCAGGGAATTTCACGTTCAATGCCGGGCACTACCTCGAGTCCGAAACCTATGACCCCAACGATCTTGGATTTCTCGCTGCACCCAACGAGGTGTCATCCTTTGCCACCTTCAATTACCGCATCTTCGAGCCTAGGGGTCGGCTCAACCGTTTGCGAGCCTTCGTTTCATTGAACCACAATCAAATCGAAACCCCTCGGACGTTCAACAAATGGAACGCTGAGATTGGAGGTCGAGCCACCACGCGAAACTTCAACACCTGGAACCTGAGCCTCAACTCACAACCCACCACAGGCAACGACATTTTTTCGTCGCGCATCGATGGCTTGATTTGGAAAGAACCGGGATGGTATTCAATCGACAGCTGGTACAGCAGTGACTACCGCAAAATGCTTGCTATGGATGTTGGAGGATGGTATGGGGGCGGAGACACCTACCGAGACTGGAAGGAACGTACGTTGCGGCTTGCTCCTCGTATTCGGATCAGCGACAACGCCATGCTCACGTACGTTTGGAAAATCATTGAACGCAACAATGAACGAGGTTGGCTCATGGTCGATTCTTTGGGAGGTGAATCCCTCCAAAGCGTATGGGGCAGCCGAGACAATGTCGAACGAACGCAGGTGCTGAATTTCACCTACATTTTCAGCAATCGAATGAGTTTCAGCACACGCATTCGTCACAGCTGGAGCCAAGTTCGATACAACCATTTCTACACCTTACCCGCTTCCGGCGTGCTGGAACGATTGGACCTGCTTGCAACGCCAGAAGGGCTTCTAAATGGTGCGCATGATGTGAATTATAATGCTTGGAGCATTGACATGGTTTACCGCTGGATCTTCGCTCCGGGGTCTGAAATCAACGTGGTCTGGAAGAATCAATTGTTGCAAGACGACGTGGGACAACCCTTGCCTAATACCTATGGCGAAAACTTTGAACGAATGATTGAATCAGGATTCTATAATAGCTTGTCAATCAGGCTAATAATGTTCCTTGACTACAGTAGATTCAAACAAGGTTTACGCGGCTTTCAAGGCTAGTCCAAAGCACCCTCCGCCTTCAAAATTGCACCCACCCAAACCACCTGACTTCATTGCCAGCATCGTCCGTGGCATTGATCTCAAGTTGCTGCCGTTCTCCGGTTTTATGCCTACCATCCGAAAGGGAGTACCATATGCGCTCACGCTTGGGATCCCAGCGCATCAAAATCCATTTCCCATCCAATGTGGCCTTGAAGTTGGAAATGCCCAAGCCATCGTCGGAAAGATTGAATCGTAATTCCTCCGTGTTTTTTGCGACCAGCACGAAATCATCGTTTGTGCGGTGCCGTCGGTGTGCCGAAATACGGGGCGGAACAGAATCCATCGCCCACTCATATTTGCCCAATTCGCGGGTCGTAAACACAAACGCACCGTTGCGGCATTCGCCAGTGTACCACCCTCCTATGGATCCGTCGTCAGCGACCGAGCACACGGCCGTTTTTGGGGAACAATCCAAGCGATCGACCCGCACTTCCAATGGCTTCGAAAGAGGTGTATCCGACGTCCCAATTTGAAAGCTGGAAACATCGGTATCCAAAACTTCAAGCGAAAAGTCATGATAAAATGCGCGAGGCGGACAACGCACTTCGATCGAACCTTCATTCGAGCGAACCACGTGGGAAAGGCTTCGATCGTTCAGCTCTGCAGGGTCTTTCACTGAAGCCAGAGCAATTGAATCCGACGCCGCTGATTTCCAAACCACAATCCACTCCTTTTGAACAGCATTGCCGTGCACGTCCCAAACCTTGATGGAAAGCGACTTCTGGCATTTTGCCAATCCATCACAAGAGACTGCGCCCGAAGTGGTTTGACGCGTGTAAATCGGTAGCCGATTCCCTGGCAGCCGATGCATGCGATGGACCTGTTCTCCAGTGGAAGACCAAGCCGGAAAATAGGCATGCGCATTCATGTCACGGTTGACAGAGAAGTCCAACGTATCCAGTTCCCAAGCATGAACCAACTCTTCATCCACGCGCATTTCGGCCTTGTAAATTCCACAGCTATTCGGCGCGGCGTCCAATCGGTCCAATGCATCGATTGCCACCCGGAATCCGCCCGCTGCGACAACCACGCCTTCGCGCTCCAATTTCACCGGCCGCTGGCGTCCATTGATGGAACCATTGCCCATGGGGAGCAGCCAAATGCCCCGCAACTCAGGATCGGTCTCGTCGGCAATTTCAAATTGCCAAAGAAGTGGATTCAATGGCTTTTGCGTTGAAGTTTCGCGGATTTCAAAATGCAAATGCGGCCCGCCACTCCCCCCTGAATTGCCTGACCAACCGATGGTATCACCTGTTTCAAAAACAAACGATTGACTCGGACGCGTGTCCAGTTCAAACTGTTGCTGTTTGTACTGAAGATCCACCGCCCACTGCTCAATCGCAGGAGCAAATTCCCGCAAATGGGCATAAACCGTTGTCAGCCCCTGCGGACCGCTCATGTAAAGCGCGCGTCCGTAACCGTATGGGGAAATTTTGATGCGCGAGATGACGCCGTCGGTGGCAGCTAAGACGGGAAACCCCTCTCTACCCTCTGTTTTAAAATCCAAACCTGTGTGAAAATGATCGGCTCGCAATTCGCCAAAGTTCCCCGCCAAAATGAGTGGAATATTCAAAGGAGAAGCCACCCCATCTCGATTACCTGCCCACCCTCTGGATGATGTGGAATCTTGCCGAACCCTGCCATTCTCAATCTGGCACACCGCCAAGGACTGCGCATCTTGCAGCAACAGGCTGCAAAGTGCTGCACACCGGACAAATAACCGAAAATGAGATGTATTCCACATGAAGGTTGGCAAAACTAAGCCAGGATGATAACGTCTCGAGCTATGAATTCGTCTTCAATTTGATTAAGTTTGTACAGAACCCTCCACGATGTTAGAATCTTCGAGCACAGCACATCAAGCCACCTGGAATCCAGCGAAGTTGGACCATTTCCTGGCCCAAGTGCAAGCGCTCGTGGAGATGCACAACCTCCAGCGAAAAGAGTTATTGGACACCAAATCGGCCTTGCTTGAGGCGCAATCGGAATTGAATGCAGCAAAACGCTCAATGGCGCTGCAAAGCATTCAACGAACAGAAGCAGCCGATTTGACATCCACTTCCCTCCTCGCAGATGCGATGCATGCTGTTCCCGAGGAAGCCTCTTCAGCAACGCAAATCGAAAACGATGCTGAGATGAAATGGAGCCATTCAACGGCTGTGCAGGGTTCAAAATCAACATATTCACCCCAACCCCCCCAATCAAAAGACCTTCGAGCTTTCGATTCAAACACGATTCAAAAGCTATTGGAAGAAATAAATTCATGCATTGCCCTTCTTGAAGAATAAATGGAAACGGTCAACGTACATATCGCAGGACGAGATTATCCTTTGCAAGCCCCCGCTGAACAGGTTGAACGCTTGAAAAAAGCAGCGGAAGAAGTGAACGAGCAGTTCGCAACTTTCAAAGGACAGTTCGAAGTAAACGATATCATCGATCTGCTCGCTATGACGGCCCTCCATTTTGCATCAGAAGATGCGGTGCACAAACACGAACAACACGTTGAGAAGCCACAAGAGCCCTCGACGGGAACCGTTCAACATTTGGACCATTTGTCCAAACGAATTCAAACACTTCTCGAGGTCTGATTTTAATCAGCACCCATGGAACCCACTTCATTGATCATCGGATCCCTAGCCGGCCTTGCGCTCGGCGCAGGATTAGGTTATTTTATCTTCAATCGCATGCTCAACAAGCAGGCGAGCCATATCCTCAGCAAAGCTGAGGCCCAAGGCGAAAACATCAAAGAGAAGAAAATCCTTCAGGCCAAGGAGAAATTCATTCAACTGAAAGAAAAGCACAACGCTGAGCTCAAGGAGCGCAGTGCTAAGGTTCAATCGCGAGAGGACAAAATCCGCAATGAATCCAATCATTTGAAGAAGGAACAAGACCGCATCAAATCTTCTGAAAATTACATTAAGAAGGAAAAAGAAAAGGTCGAGCAGCGCCTTGGCGCCCTCGAAAACAAAGGCAAAGAACTCGAGAAAAATCGACAGAAATCAGTCGAGCTTTTGGAGCAAATCGCCAATATGTCTGCCGATGATGCCAAGTCAGCATTGCAAGAACAGATTCTCCAGGAAGCCAAAGCCATGGCCTCCACACAAGTGCAGGACATCTTGGACGAAGCAAAGCAGAAAGCCAATCACGATGCCAAGAAGATTGTCATTCAAACGATTCAACGTGTGGCTACTGAGCACAGCGTAGAGAACAGCGTTTCAGTCTTCAACATCACGAATGACGACGTCAAAGGTCGAATCATCGGAAGAGAGGGACGAAACATCCGAGCGCTAGAGGCTGCAACCGGAGTTGAATTTATTGTCGACGACACACCAGAAGCCATCATCTTGAGCTGTTTTGATCCGGTTCGCCGGGAGGTAGCACGACTATCCCTCCACCAACTGGTGACGGACGGTCGTATTCACCCAGCCCGCATTGAAGAGGTGGTAGCGAAGGTGAAAAAGAAAATCGAAGAAGAAATTCTCGAAATCGGAAAGCGCACATGCATTGACTTGGGCATCCACAACATGAAGGGAGATCTGACCCGCATGATCGGACGCATGAAGTACCGTTCATCCTACGGACAGAACCTGCTTCAGCACAGCCGAGAAGTGGCCAATTTGTGTGCGACCATGGCCGCTGAACTTGGCCTCGACACCAAAGCCGCCAAGCGAGCAGGTTTGCTGCACGATATCGGAAAAGTGAGCGACGAAGAAAGCGAATTGCCACACGCGCTGTTGGGCATGAAATTAGCGGAGCGTCACGGCGAAAAACCGGACATTTGCAATGCGATTGGCGCACACCACGATGAGATTGAGATGACCACATTGCTCTCTCCCATTATCCAAGTATGTGATGCCATATCGGGAGCTCGTCCGGGCGCGCGACGGGAAATGGTCGAAGCCTACGTACAACGCTTGCGCGACCTTGAAAACCTCGCCTTGGAATTCCCCGGAGTCACAAAATCGTTCGCCATTCAAGCCGGACGAGAGTTACGTGTAATGGTGGAAAGCGATCAAGTTTCGGATGAACAAGCGGACCAACTGTCCATTGATCTCTCCCAACGTATTATGAATGAGATGACCTATCCCGGCCAAGTCAAAGTGACCGTCATCCGTGAGAAACGATCGGTGAGCATCGCCCGCTGATGACGCAATCGGCACAACCGGCATTCGCGTCTTCCATCCGTTGGCAATCCGTCAATGTGGTGACGCAGGTGGTTTTGCAGCTGATTTTCATCGTGCTTCTGGCGCGGCTCATTTCAAAAGCTGACTTTGGCTTGATGAGCATCGCGCTCGTGGTGGTCGGTTTTGTTGAAATTTTCGCTCAAATCGGAATTGGCCCCTCTTTGATCCAACGTGGTGATCTCAAACCCGAGCAAATTCGAGCGGCGTTCTCATTCTCCGTGGTTTTGGGATGCGTCTTTTTCGCCCTGACTTACGCGATGGCTCCAACAGTGGGACAGTGGTTTGATAGTGCCGAATTGGCCAGCGTATTGCGATGGATTGCGTTGAGCTTTATCCTTTCGAGTTTGGCCTTGATTCCGAGAAGCCTTCTCATCCGAAACATGGCTTTCAAGAATCTATTCATCGCTTCTTTGGTCAGCATGGTGATTGGCAATTTGGTGATTGGACTCGGCATGGCCTATGCGGGCTATGGCGTCTGGTCCTATGTAGGGGCCCTGCTCAGTCAAAATGCCGCGCTCGGGATCATGTATTGGCTGTTCAAGCCCGCAGAAGCCCACGGAGCCTGGAAGCCACAAAGCTGGCGGCCGTTGGCGCCAATGCTATCCTACGGGGGACGAGCCACTTTGTACAACTTATTGAACTACGCTTCCAGCAAAGTAGATACCGTTTTGGTTGGACATCATGCACAAACAGGATCCACCGGCGCCTTAGACAACCCTACGGCTGCTACAAACGGCTGGACGACCACAGGACTTTATGACCGATCTGCTTACCTCATGTCATTGCCTGTGAGCATACTTGGAAAACTTGGCGACAGTGTCCTATTCAGCGGCATGTCGGCCATTCAAAATGAAAAAGATGCGTTGCAAAGTGTGCTTCGACGAGCGCTTGGCCTGATTGCCTGGTTGACCTTTCCCGGCAGCCTCGCTTTGGCCTGGTTTGCGGGAGATGTAGCTGCCTTGCTTCTCGGTGAGCCCTATGCAGAAGCCGAGCCCATTGTTCGGGTGTTGTTCATTGGCGTTGCATTTCGATCAATGATCAAATTGGCAGACGCGCTCATTCGAGCGGTGGATGCCCTCAATGTGGCGATTCTAATCAAATCGATTTACCTCATGGGACTGGGGCTTTCCTCTTGGTTTGTTCTTTCCGTTGGATGGGGCATTGAAGGGGTCGCATGGTCCGTGACAATTTGGACGGTAGTTCAATTTCTTTTCCTGAGTGCCTGGGCGCTGCGCTCTGCAGAATGGAACCTCTTGGAGGCCATACGGTCCATAGTGCCCGGCATTAAGGCTTTGCTCATCGCAGCCGCGCTACTAGGGATATTGTCACAAGTGCTGCACTACACAATGGCCATCTATGTGCCTTCGGCATCGCCCTTGACCATCCATCTCGCGCACGCAATGGTCGCTATCATCAGCACAATCATTGCACTTTTCGCAGCAGCCATTCTGCATCCGGAAGTCGTTGATGGAGGTGACCTTGAATTACGAAAGCGTTGGACAGCGTATCTGCCGCTCCGATTGCAAAACCGCATCCTTTGAATTCCTTTTGCCTTCTCATACGCGCCGTCAAAGGCGCAGGCCTCTTGCTTCTTGCGGTCGGTTTCGTCCAAGCCGCGTGTGCTCAGTCTCCATCTGTAATCCTCGGCAAGGATTCCCTCGCAAGCGACTCGAATGCCATTCGTATTCCTTTCGCACATGTCCAGTCTGTTCGAACCGTGCCCGCGATCGACAGTTTGTGGCAAGATTCGATCTGGTCCTGGCAAGGGCCTTGCTCCGCTCCGACGGCGCTGATTCAATTTGAGTGGATGGCTTCAAACGACTCGGCGACAAAAACCACACTCGTCAAGGAAGTTCCATGCATGCTGGAGGTAGCAGATGCAGAATCAACGATCAGCACTTACAGGGGTGAGCTCACAGCAACCTCGGAATCGCTTTACGCCGAAGCCCAAAATTCTTCGAATCTCCCTCCGTGCTTTCCGCCCACCCCTCCTATTCGAATGGCCCAAATTGAACGAACAATTCAGGAGTCAATTTTCGAATCTGAGAAAGTACAACTGGCCATGCAAATCAGTGCTGAAGAATGCCTGAACAAGTCCCAAACCAGGCTACTTCTGCTCTGGATTCCCAGCGAAGACCGGAGACTCGCACTGTTCGAAAAGGTCATCCATTCAAGGCACCAATGGACGGTTGGTGAAGTGGAAGACATCTTTCAATTGCAGTTCATTGAGCGAAAGGCGCTAGCCGTCCTGAATAACCTCTGATTCTGCCGGGATAATTCTTCGAAAATTTCAAAACATTTGTTCGGACTTCAGGGTTGTTCATTGCAACTTTACACCATGAAAATCCACAATTTCTCAGCCGGTCCTTGCATCTTGCCCGAAACCGTTTTGAAAGAGGCGGCGGAAGCTGTTGCCAACTTCAACAACCTTGGACTCTCCCTGGTTGAAATCTCGCACCGCAGCCCTGATTTTGTAGCGGTCATGGAAGAAGCGAGATCATTGGTAAAAGAGCTCTTGCATCTGCCCGATCGATTTGATGTGCTTTTCTTACAAGGCGGAGCAAGCCTTGGGTTTTTAACCGCTGCGTATAACTTCTTGCCGGAAGGTGGCCGAGCCGCTTACATCGATTCAGGCACATGGGCCAATAAAGCTGTGAAGGAAGCCAAGCACCTTGGAGGCATCGATGTTATCGGATCATCAAAAGCTTCCAACTACAATGAAATACCACATATAGCGTCGGTTCCTGCTGGTTCATCCTACCTGCACTACACCTCGAATAACACCATATTCGGGACCCAATTCAGCGGCACACCGCAGGCAGAGGTACCATTGATCGCTGACATGAGTTCGGATATATTTTCGCGTGAATTCGATGCGAATCCGTACCACCTCATTTATGCAGGAGCGCAAAAAAACATGGGGCCTGCGGGAACCGTCATGTACGCTTTTGATACCGAGGCAGTAGGAAAGACGGGACGCAGTATTCCGTCCTACCTCGACCTGCAGGTGCACGCGAGCAAAGACAGCATGTTCAACACCCCTTCCGTCTTTCCCGTGTACGTCACGATGCTCACCCTGCGCTGGATCAAATCCATGGGAGGCGTGAAAGCCATGGAGGAACGAAACGCGCGAAAAGCGGCATTGATTTATGGCGAAATTGATCGCAACGAGCTTTTTGAAGGGCACGCAGAGGGCACTAGCCGGTCGACCATGAACGCAACTTTCCGACTCAAGGAAGACACCAATGCTGCTGCTTTCGATATCCTCTGGAAAGAGGCGGGCATCAGCGGAATCAAAGGGCACAGAAGTGTCGGTGGCTACCGCGCATCCATGTACAACGCCTTGCCAGAAGAATCCGTTCAAGTCCTCGTGGACGTGATGAAAGAACTCGAACGCACAGCCTAACATTCTCTTTTCAACCTGCCATCACTGGGCTTAATACTTGACATGAACATACTCGCAAACGACGGCATTCACCCCGCTGGACAAAAGGCGCTAGAAGCCGCAGGACACAACTTGTGGACCGAATTTATTGAACCGCAAAGTCTAGCGGCATTCATCAATGACAATGCCATCGATGGATTGCTGGTGCGCAGCGCAACCAAAGTGCGCGAGCCACTGATCGACGCTTGCCCCAATCTCGGATTCATCATCCGGGGAGGGGTTGGAATGGACAACATCGATGTCGCCTATGCACGGGATCACGGAAAAGAAGTCCGCAACACCCCTGCTGCCAGCTCACAAAGCGTAGCGGAATTGGTCATGGGACACCTCTTCGCGCTGAGTCGCTCCTTGCATGATAGCAACCGACGCATGCCCGTTGAAGGTGTGGAGCAATTCAAAGCGCTCAAGAAATCATACGGAAAAGGCCGCGAATTGCGCGGAATGACGCTTGCCATCGTTGGATTTGGGCGCATTGGCCAATCCCTAGCGCAATATGCTTTGGGATGTGGAATGAATGTCATCGGAGTCGACCAGCAAAGCGGAGTGAAACGCATCGATTTAGCCATCGGCAACCAACCCGTTTCCGTGGAAGTGCCCGTTATGACATTGCACGAAGCCTTGCCTTTGGCGGACGCCATCAGTCTTCACATTCCGGCGCAAGCCGATGGAAAAGCGGTGATCGGCTCCATGGAAATGGGCAAAATGAAAAAAGGAGTCATCCTCTTAAATGCTGCACGAGGCGGAGTGGTGGACGAAGATGCGTTGCTCGAAGCACTCGATTCAGGTCAAGTTTCGGGAGCCGGAGTGGATGTATTCGTAGGTGAACCCAAACCTCGCCTTGATCTGATGCGCCACGCAGGCATTTCACTTTCACCGCACATTGGAGCCGCGACCGGAGAAGCACAAGAACGAATTGGTTTGGAAATTGCCTCCATTGTGGCCGAAATTGGTTCGAAATAAGAACGTTGAACTGGATCCGACCTTTCACTTTGATTGCGCCACCGGCTGACAAAGCGCATTTGGTCGCCTCGCGATCGTATCTGACCTACAGCAAGGCCGAGCTGCGTGACAAATTGGAACGCAATCCGTATTCTTATCTGCACGTCATTCATCCCACGGGAATTGGCTCGTCCAAAGTCAAACGGGGCACCGTTCCATTTTTCGAACATGTTCGAAAACGTTACTTGGACTTTAAGTCATCCGATTGGCTCCAATTCAAAGGCAAAAACTGCATTGCCATCTACCGCCAATCCACGGAAGAACATGCATGCACTGGAATCATCGGAAGCCTTTCGCTCGAAGGGATTCGATCAGGACACTTGAAGCTCCACGAGCAAACCCTGAAGCGCCGCGAACAACTTTTTGCCAAATACCTCCACACCGTGCAATGCAACGCAGAACCCGTTTTGTGCGCATATGATGACAGTAGTATTCGTGAGGCCGATGCCATTCAGAATATTCTGACCCAGCACACCGAGAAGCGGGCGGATCTCGATTTCACTACCACCGATCAAATTCGGCATAGCGTATGGATTTTATCGGAAGAAGAATCCACCGATTTGGCGACCGTTGTGCAAGAGCTATCCCCCCTTTACCTAGCGGACGGCCATCACAGAGTGGCTTCAAGCTTGGCCCTTGGCTCCCTGGATGGAGCGACAAACCATAGCTCCGCACTCATGGCTTACATCATCCCGGAATCACAGCTTCTCATCCGCGGGTACCATCGCGAATTAAAAGATGTAGCATGGAGCGCCGAACAATGGGAAGAAGCCCTTCAGTGCCTCAAACCACACATCGCGTCCGAGCGAATATCCCGCACCGATTTGTCCAAACCCAGTGCGGTTGGAATCGTACATCTGCATGCGGCTGGCCAAAGCTGGGTTTTAGACCTCCGTGAAAGCAGCGTGAATTGTGTGGATGCAGAAATCATTCAAAACCGAATGTTCACAGGTTTATTCGGCATTGAAGATGCGCGAAACGATCCCAAATTGAGGTACATCCCTGGCACCATGGATAGCCAAAGACTCATTGAACAAAGTGATTCTCGGACTGAATCGGCCATTTTTGAGATGCACCCCGTAGGCACCGATCAGATCAAGGCAACCGCCGATCGCGGAGGTTTCTTACCGCCCAAGAGCTCATGGGTAGAGCCCAAATTGCGCAGTGGACTTTTCATTCATGAAATCTGAACAAACCTCCATTCAAGAGCGGCTGGCCGCTGTGCGGGATGAAGTTCCCGCCCACGTGACACTGGTGGCCGTCAGCAAGACCAAACCTCAAGAAGCCATTGAAGCCGCTGCCTCGATTGGTCAAATTGAATTTGGCGAAAACCGCGTTCAAGAGATGGCCGAGAAAGCCACCGCACTCGAAGCGCTCAATCTTAAATGGCATCATATTGGCCACCTCCAAACCAATAAAGTCAAACAAGTGGTTCCACATGCCCACCTCATCCATGCGGTGGATAGCGAGCGCTTACTATCGGAAATCAATAAGCGTAGCGCCAGCATTGGCAAAGTATCGGATGTGTTGCTTCAAATTCACATCGCAACGGAAGCCACCAAATTCGGCTGGAGCTTTTCGGAATTTGAATCGTTTTTACAATCCCAATCCTGGGCGGATCTTGCTCATGTCCGAATCAGAGGGTTGATGGGAATGGCGACATTTACAGACGACCACCAGCAGGTTCGTAGGGAATTTCAATCCCTGAAAAAGGCCTTCGACTCTGCCACCACACTCAACAAGGGTTGGGACACCTTATCCATGGGAATGAGTGGCGACTGGAAAATAGGCGTGGACGAAGGTTCCACAATGGTCCGCATTGGCAGTTCAATTTTTGGCAAGCGATGACAGAACCATCCGAAACGTCGGGCGTACTTGGAAGCAAACGAGCCTTTTACGAACCTTGGTTAAAGGCTTGGCTCATCCTCATGCCCACCGTAGGGCTCGGGAGTTATTATCTGACGCGCAACGCTTGGCGTAGGATCCAGGCAATCTTGCAGGGGGAAGCGGGGAGTGTTTGGGATGCTCCGCCTATACCTGAAGCCACGGAGCCACCTTCATTCATTTTTTATGGAATCACCGCAGCCCTTATCTTTTCCTTTTTTTGGATCATCATTGCACGGCTTTATGTCGCTGCTCAAGCCTCTCAACGATCAAAACCACCTCATGAATAGTCCCAATCAAATTACACCATCCGCTTCCCTCGGAATCGTCCTCTGCATGTCAAGCATAATGAGCTTGGCTCAAACTCCAAGCAACATTGAGGCGGCTGAATACGATGCAAGTGAAAATCGATGGTTCATCTCGAACAACACGAGCCTTTTGGAGACTTCGGATGGAGGCATGAGCTATGCTTATTTCGGCGACGCCACCGCTTCGCACGGCATGGAGGTCATCGATGGGCACTTATTTGCTTTGGGCCAAAACGTTATTCGTGCATACGATCTCGAAAGTGCGGAGTTAATCGGCACGCATTCGATTCCCGGGGCTGGATTTTTAAACGGAATGGGCAGCCGGACCCAAGAATTGGTGGTCAGCGATTTTTCCAACGGAAGATTGCACCGTGTGGACATTTCTGATCCTGCCAACATGACCAGCAGTGTGCTCATTGCCAACACAGGCACCACTCCCAATGGGGTCGTTATCGACGAAGCCAATAACCGGGCCATTGTCGTCAATTGGGGGGGCAGTGCGTCGATCCTCGCGGTCGACTTGACCACTGAAGTTCAATCGACCGTTGTTGCCAATACCGGATTGGGCAATCTGGACGGTGTGGACATGGACGGCGAGGGTCGCTTTTATGTCAGTTCCTGGTCGCCAGCGCGCATCACCCGGTATTCAAATGATTTTGGCGTTTCTGAATCAGTCGTGCAAGGAGCTGGATCGGGGCTCGCAAATCCAGCGGACATCAGCTACAGCATTGAAACAGACACCTTGGGCGTGGCCAATAGCGGAAACGGCACTCCTTCTTTTCACTTTTTCGGAGCCACAAGCAGCATCCCACGCACGGAAGCAAAAGAATTCGTCCAATGGAACGGCCAACACCTGAGCCTCGAATCGCATCTCGCCGGCCAGTGGAGCCTATCCTCGTTCTCCCCTACCGGGCAATTGCTGGCCTGTAAGATGTTGGAATTGCCCAGCGCTCGCGTCCAAATCTCGCCTGATCGACTCGGATGGCAGCTGCAACCCACTGACATTTGGCGCATTGTTTCTCCGACGGGTCAGGCGTACTCGGTCAGGCCGGGTCCACGTCAATGGTAAGGCGAATTCGCTTGAACCGATCATCGGACTGAAAAGCGTCCAAATCCTGCGCCAAGAGCACCTTATAATTTTTCGGAGACAACGCACGCTCAAACTTGAGCAAAATCACACGGTGGTATAAATCATTGATTTTACTGATTTGCGGCGTTTCAGGACCAATGGCCCGCGCAGCGAATCGCTGGCGCAACCGGCCTGCGAGCACCTCTGCAGCGGCCTCCAATCTTCCTTCGTCGGAATGCCGCAAAGTGAGACGAATCAATCGATCAAAGGGGGGATACCGATAATTCTTACGTTCCATCAATTCTTGACGCACCAATCCTTCGTAGTCATTGGCCATGACCTTGGTCATCACCCAATGGTCTGGATTATAAGTTTGCAAAATCACCTTGCCCCGTTGACCGGAACGCCCGGCACGCCCGGCGACCTGGGTCAGCATTTGAAACGCCCGCTCAAAACTGCGGAAATCTGGAAAATTCAGCATGCGATCGGCATTCAACACTCCGACCAATCCGACATGGGCAAAATCCAAACCTTTGCTCACCATCTGCGTTCCCACCAGTACATCAAATTCCCGATTGGCAAACGCACGGACCAATCGTTCATGCCCGTGACGGCTGCGCGTGGTATCCCGATCCATCCGGGCCACGCGTGCTTTGGGAAATAACTCCTGCAATTCCTCTTCCACACGTTCCGTGCCCAATCCCTTAGGCTCCATGGTTTTCTTGCCACAAGACCCACACAATTGCGGAGGTGGCGCGATGTGATAGCCGCAGTGATGGCAATTCAACTCATTCTTCCATTTGTGGACGGTCATGGGCACGTCGCACCGCTCGCATTGCGGGATCCAAGCGCACGTACCGCATTGCCAAACCGGAGCAAAACCCCGGCGGTTCTGAAACAAAATCACTTGCCGATCTTCCTCCAGTACTTTCTCGATTTCCAACTTGAGCAACCGCGAAAAGTGACCGGTCATTGCCCGCTGTCGATGGGCTTTCTTCAAATCTGCACACCATATTTCAGGCAACAAAATTCCCCCATACCGTTCGTTCATTTCCACGCGATCCATTCGGCCCTCTTCGGCCAGCCAATGGGTCTCGACCGATGGCGTCGCGGAACCAAGCACCAAAAATGCATCGGCTTCTTTTGCAAGCCACATTGCCGCATCCCTCGCCTGGTAACGCGGTGCAGGATCATGTTGCTTGAAACTGGCTTCATGCTCTTCATCCACGATGATCAAACCCAGATCTTGGAAAGGCAAAAACATGGCGGATCTGGGACCCACGATCAATTGTGCCGGAGAACCACTGCCTCTTTTTCCGAGCACTTCCAGCCAAGTCTCCGTTCGCTCTCGGGTTGTAAAACGGCTGTGGTACACTTGAAGAAAGCGCTTGAAGTGCAGCTCTAATCGCTGAATCAATTGGGTGGTGAGGGCAATTTCAGGCACCAAAAAAAGAACGGTTTTCCCATTTTCCAATGCATCGGCAATCAGATGAATGTAGACCTCTGTTTTTCCTGAGCCCGTGACGCCGTGCAGCAATGCCGCACGATGCACACCTTCATTGCTCGCGACAAGTTCGCGGTATGCACGTGACTGTTCATCGCTCAACTTTGGCAACGGCTGCGCCTGATGCTGCTGGCTCATAGCGCTCAATTCCGCCTTCTTCTTGAGCGTCAAGATGCCTTTATCAGCCATGCGCCGCAAGGCTCCAGAATCTGCATCCGCCTCTTGAATTACGTCCTTTTCCAAAAGTTCCGCTCCCCACTCCCCTGCGGCCAAGGCTAAGAAAGCGGTCAACACACGCGCTTGTTTGGGGGCCCTTCGGTCAAGGTCATCCAATAGCCGGGACAATGCCGCTTCCTCGCGGAAATCTGAGCAAAGCATCACATAACGGGCCATTTTTGGCTTGTAGCGCTCTTTCCACTCTTCCTCTGAGACGATTAATCCCTTTTCAACGAGTCCATTCAGCAATCGCTGTGGATTTTTCAACTCCAGAATAGAAGCCGCTTCTGATAGTTGAATTCCGCCTCGCGCCAAAACAGCTTCGTACAGAAACAGGGAACGTTCATCCAATGCCTTCCAAACTGCGTTCTGCCTGCTTGGCGGATCGGGATGGGGCAAAAACCGCGTTTGACTGTTCAATTTTAAGCCTGCAGGAAGCGCCGCGGCCATCACCTCACCTCGGGTGCACATGTAGTGCGCAGCGAGCCAATCCCAGAGGTTACGCTGTTGCAAGGGAACAATCGGATAAGCATCCACCAACGCCTCCAATGGACGAGGCACGTATTCGCTTGGAACATCATCATGCACACGCCAGACAATTGCTATGTAACGCTTGCGGGTGCCCACTTGCACCACCACTCGCATACCGGGAGAAACAACTTCCTCCTGATCCATTAACCCGTAAGTCAGCAACTTTGGAAGCGGCAACGGCACAACTACATCCGCATATTTCCCTAGGGTTTTCATTGAAGCAGCAAATTGAGAAGAAAACTGCACAACTCTTGCACGAACTTGTAGGAAATAGATTTGTTATACCTCCATGACACAAATCGCTTCACCTCTCAAGTCCGGCGCCAAAGCACCGGATTTTCAGACCACCATTCAAGACGGATCGAACCGAAGTTCAGCGGATTATGCTGGGAAGAAGTACGCCGTGTATTTTTATCCGCGCGACATGACTCCTGGCTGCACTGCTCAGGCATGCAACTTGACTGAAAACTTTGAAGCGTTGCAGGAGGCTGGCATCGAAATTTTGGGAGTGAGCCCTGATCCCGCAGCCAAACACGTGAAGTTCATTGACAAGTATGGCATCCGATTCGACTTAGCCTGTGATGAAGACAAGGCCATGCACAACGCATTTGGAGTTTGGGGATTGAAGAAATTCATGGGCAAGGAATACGAAGGAACCCATCGTACTACGTTTCTCATCAATGAAAAGGGTGAGATCCACGATGTAATTTTAAAACCAAAAACCAAGGACCACACCGCTGAAATCCTCGCTGGATTCGGCGTTTAAGAGGATAACATGCGCAAAAGTGGGTACTTCGTTGACAAAAAACACCCCACTACGTAAGTTCATTACGATGCGGGTAAGATACCTTCGTCCAAAACAAGAAAACATGTCTGCGGATACACAAAAACTCAAGGCGCTCCAGATGACCCTGGACCGCATGGACAAGACTTTCGGCAAAGGCGCCGTGATGAAGTTGGGCGATGAAGCGGTGGAAGCCATCGAATCCATTCCCTCAGGATCATTGACGCTCGATTTGGCCCTTGGCATTCAGGGATACCCCAGAGGTCGCGTGGTCGAAATCTATGGCCCGGAAAGTTCGGGAAAAACAACCCTAGCCATTCACGCCATTGCCCAAGCACAAAAGCAAGGAGGCATTTGCGCGATCATTGATGCAGAGCATGCATTCGATAAGTTTTACGCCGAAAATCTTGGTGTAGACACGGAAAACCTTCTGATCTCACAACCAGACAATGGCGAACAAGGATTGGAAATTGCCGACAACTTGATCCGCTCAGGTGCAATTGATTTGATTGTTATTGATTCCGTTGCTGCCCTTACCCCTCGTGCGGAGATTGAAGGGGAAATGGCGGATTCCTCAGTCGGATTGCAAGCGCGCCTGATGTCCAAGGCCCTTCGAAAATTAACGGGCTCCATCAGCAAAACAGGATGTTGCTGCATCTTCATCAACCAATTGCGCGAAAAAATCGGCGTGATGTTCGGCAATCCGGAGACAACCACAGGTGGTAACGCTTTGAAATTTTACTCATCGGTGCGACTCGATATTCGTCGCTCAACGCAATTGAAAGACGGCGACCGCGTCTTGGGCAACCGAACCAAAGTGAAAGTGGTGAAAAACAAGGTTGCGCCCCCTTTCCGACGGGCAGAATTTGACATCTTGTATGGCCAAGGAATATCCAAGTCAGGTGAAATCATTGATTTGGGTGTGGACATGAACATCATCAAGAAATCGGGTTCTTGGTTCAGCTATGGTGACACCAAATTGGGGCAAGGCCGGGATGCCGTGAGAAACCTATTGCTGGACAACCCTGAATTGCAAGACGAGCTGGAAGCCAAAATCAAGGCTGCTATCCACAAAGAAAGCAATCCTGAGATCGTTGAGGAAGTGGAATTGGCCTGAATCAATGCGCACATTTTCTATGGCAATGGCGAACCATTGGAACGCATCGAAGGCACCGTTAATCGGTGCCTTCGTCCTCTTATTTGTGAGTTGTGTAACTCCGGACACCGCAAGCGACAGCACGTTGCCTGACCAGAAAAACCCCTTGCAAGTGCTCGATGAGGCCATTTTAGAACGGCCCAATGACCCGCAGGTTTACCATGAACGCGCCACTTGGAAAATGGCTGAATTGGATCCGCAGGGTGCTTTCGACGACTGGGAATTGGCATTGCGAGCAGACTCATCATTTGCGCTTGCATGGGAAAATCAGGCGGACATGCTGTTTCAGATGCAAAAGTTTGAAGATTGCCTCGCCAAGCTCGATGGGTGCCTCAAGCATTCCCCAGAAAGCACACCCTGTTTACTCAAACGAGCTGAATTCGCCATTCACTTGCAACAATTTGAACAAGCCTTTCAGTACCTCAATGACGCCTTGCGCCTCAATGACCAGCTTCACGAGGCTTATTGGATGAAGGGAAAGATTTACGCTACGACGGGTGCGGAGGAAAAAGCTTTGAGTTCTTACCAAACTGCGATCGAGGTCAATCCCGACTTTTATGAGGGGTTCATCACCTTGGGCATCTTCTTGGCTGAGCGTTCGGATGCGATGGCCGAAGAATACTACCGCTCAGCGATGGAGCTCAAGCCTGCTGCAGTGGAGCCGGTTTACAATTTAGCGGTGCATTATCAAAACGAAAACCGATTGGAGGAAGCGCTCACCTTGTACCGCAAAATCCTAGCACTTGATCCAGAAAATGCCACGGCTTCATTCAACCAGGGGTACATCCATCTCGAATACCTCACGAACTACGACAGTGCTGTGCATTGGTTCTCTGAGGCGATTGTTCGGCTGCCGTATTACCATCAAGCATTTTTCAATCGTGGATTGGCTTACGAAAGTTTGGGCATGAATTCTGCTGCAATTGAGGATTACAGCCAAGCCCTTCGCATCAAACCCGATTATACGGTTGCAGCTCGCGCTAAAGAGCGTGCGATCACCGGAAGGTGACAGGCGTGCAATGGCACCCTTGCAACGGAAAAGCAAAAAAGGCCCAGCGAAAACCGCTGGGCCTTTTCAATTCAAAAGAATTCAAATTCAAATTCCAGCTTCCAACTTATCCAATTTCTCTTGAGAGGATATGACCGTTGGGCTCAATTCAATGGATTTCAAGTAGTTCTCCTTGGCCGCATCTGCATCGCCCATTTCCACGTAGTAATCTCCCCTGCTGTCGTAAGCATTGGCCACATCTGGCGCCAACCGAACATACATGTTGAAGCAATCCAAGGCTTTCTCCATGTCCTCCTGGTCCATGTACCAATAACCCAACAAATTGTACGCCCCACCTATCGCACCCCAACGCTTCGTCGCTTGGTCCAAGACAATTTTCGCTTCAGCACTTAAATCCGACGCCATCAGAACCCACGCGAGATTGACCTGCGTGACAGGAGAATCAGGTGCCAAAGAATGAGCCATTTGCGCATTCTGGAGGCGGTCTCCGTGGACAGAAGAAAGTGACTTCAACAAATAAGTTATGGCTGGGTCTTCATCTTCCGCTTGTTCAAGTCCTTGAGCGATGAGGCGATTCCATTCCTCTCCGTCACTCATGAACCATGCTTTCCACATGTTCCCATAACCGGCCATTGCCATCGAAGGATCCATCTCAAGCAACGAATCGGACAAGGCACTTGCTTTGTCGACATCACCTTGCATTGAGTGATACAGCATCGTGTAACACAGGTCTTCTGCACCTTCGACTTCCGAGGTCACTTCAAAGCCATTCTTCGCAAGCAAACCACCATTCACATGGAACCAACGATCCCAGCGGTAGCCGTCACCTTCTTGAACAACGGTACCGTGGAAATATCGATCACCGGTGAAGCTGAAATTGTGGAAATGGACAACACCCATTACGCTTGCAACAGGCCCGGTGACCTTCAACTCAAGAATATCCACGGTTACTGAATCCTCGTAGAACCATTCAGCCGTTACGTTATCGAGGTTGACGTTTTTAGGTGCATCCATGTTCGGATGGAAGTACATCGATTCTGTTGACAATCCCGCTTTGTATGGTTCAACGGCCTTTTCAAAACCCACTTGAGCCGTGATGTGCTCAATGGCAAAAGCCTCAACTTCTGATTCCGACAAACTTGCGGGTTGCGTGCCACAGCCAATTGCGAGCATAAGGATCGCTGTAAAAAAGATGTAATTTTTCATGATGTTTTGGTTAATTGGGGCAAACTAAAACCATCCTCACCAAAATCCCAAATCCACGGCAAAACATCACGAATCCATTCCCATTGGAAACGAAAAAGCCGGCTTTCGCCGGCTTTTTCAATGTCGTTGTGGGTCCGTGATTTATTTCACCTGGTCCACTACTGCCTTGAACGCTTCAGGATGATTCATCGCTAAGTCAGCTAAAACCTTGCGGTTGAGTTCAATGCCCTTCTTCGAGCATTTTCCCATGAATTCGCTGTATGACATGCCGTGCTGGCGTGCACCCGCATTGATTCGTTGGATCCAAAGGGATCGGAACTGACGCTTGCGTTGCTTTCGTCCAGAGTATGCGTAAAGAAGTCCTTTCTCTACGGCGTTCTTGGCGACGGTCCAAACATTCTTACGGGCACCGTAGTACCCTTTGGCCATCTTGAGGATTTTTTTTCTGCGCGCCCTCGACGCGACTGAGTTGGTTGCTCTTGGCATTTTTAAAGTTCTTTTTGGTAAGCGGCGCTGGACATATCCAGACTTGACAAACCGATTACCGGGTTAAACGTACCGGTTGGTTGGTGTTGATCAGGCAATTACGCGCAAAGCTGCGCCTTGATGCTCTTGACATCAGCTTTAGCAACTGTTGTCGTATGCGTCAAGTTCCGCTTCTGCTTCGTTCCCTTCTTGGTCAAAATGTGACTTTTAAAGGCGTGCTTTCGCTTGATCTTTCCACTTCCCGTGAATTTGAAACGCTTCTTGGCGCTTCCTTTGGTTTTCATCTTCGGCATGGCCTCGGATTTTATGATTGGTTATTTTTTCTTCGGATTGAAAAGAACGGTCATTCTCTTTCCCTCGAGCCGTGGCAGCTGTTCAACTGTTCCGTACTCTTCGAGTTCTTGGGCAAACTTCAGAAGCAAGATTTCACCTCGCTCCTTGAAGACGATGGTCCGTCCTCGGAAGAATACATAAGCTTTGAGCTTAGAGCCTTCTTCCAAAAACTTCTTGGCGTGTTTCAGCTTAAAATTGAAATCATGGTCATCCGTGTTCGGTCCGAATCGAATTTCCTTGACAACGACCTTCTGCTGCTTGGCCTTCATCTCCTTTTGCTTCTTCTTCTGGTCGTAGAGGAATTTCTTGTACTCGATGATCCGGCAAACAGGTGGGTCGGCATTGGGTGAAATCTCAACCAAATCCAATTCCAGTTCTTTCGCCAGCGCCAACGCTGCTGGAGTCGACATCACTGCCGAATCCACGTTGTCTCCCACCAATCGGACTTCCGACACGGTAATCTTGTCGTTAATCTTGTGAAGATCTTCCTTTCGGACGCGGCCCCTGTACGGGGTCCTTTTTCTACGAATTGCTATAGCTCAGGATTTTAAAATGACACAAACTTTATTTCAACATCTCCGCAATCTCTGACTGAATCAGTTCAGCGAATGCTTCGACGCTCATACCTCCGGCATCACCTTCTCCCTGCTTTCGCACCGAGACGGTTCCATCTTTGGCCTCGCTTTCTCCCAGTATGAGCATGTAAGGAACCTTTTCCAATTCGGCGTCGCGAATCTTCTTTCCCACCTTCTCAGACCTGTCGTCAACGAGGGCGCGAATATCGTGATTTTCAAGGACTTTTGAAACACTTTCGGCATATTCATTGAAACGATCCGAAATGGGCAGGATTTTTACCTGTTCAGGCGTGAGCCAGAGCGGGAATTTCCCTGCACAATGTTCGATCAGAATCGCTACAAATCGCTCCATAGAACCAAATGGCGCACGGTGGATCATCACGGGGCGATGCTTTGTGTTATCCGCACCGGTGTACTCCAACTCAAATCGCTCGGGCAAATTGTAATCGATTTGCACCGTACCCAGCTGCCACTTTCTCCCAATCGCATCACGGACCAT
>ERZ807291.777-NODE-777-length-53861-cov-105.102981_pt1 | contig 53861 bp, 36 predicted proteins | sample MGYA00521257_ERZ807291 | MGnify/ENA primary metagenome ERZ807291 (study PRJEB31413, sample SAMN03169783) | marine metagenome | biome: Marine; feature: Water; material: Subsurface seawater | place: North Sea | collected 2011-04-28 | depth 1 m m ... | reverse complement strand
ATAATAAAGACGGAACTTTTTCAGATAAAATCAAACAAAACACAAAACAAGTATCCTTCTTTGGGATGGGTGTAGATATAGCAGATGTTAATAATGACAACCTAAAAGATATATTTGTTTTAGATATGGCATCAAGTGATCATGTAAGGTCTAAGACACTGATGGCATCGATGAGTGTTTCTAACTTTGACCTTCTAACAAAGAAACTAAACTTACCTTATCAGTATATGTTTAATTCTTTACAATTAAACATGGGTGATTCTAAATTTCACAATATTGCTCAGGTTTCTGGTTTATCTAAGACAGATTGGTCTTGGGCAGGGTTGATATTCGATTATAACAATGACTCAAATGAAGATATTTACATAACTAATGGGTACAGAAAATATGCTTCTGATAATGATTCAAGAATAAAAATTAATAAAATTAAACAACAATATAATAATAGAGTTCCTCTAAAGATAAAAGAAGATCTATACAACATGCTACCATCAGAAAAGCTGGCAAATATTCTTTATGAAAATAATGGCACTCTAAAATTTAACGATGTTACCTCCTACTCAGACCTAAACCAACCTTCTTATTCAAATGGTGCCGCATATGCAGATTTAGACAATGACGGAGATTTAGATTTGATTGTAAATAATATTGATCAAGAGGCATTTTTATTTAAGAATAATTCGATTGAAAATAATAAAGGAAATTTCTTGAAAATAAAGTTAAATGGAGTTCTCTCAGAAAGTTTTGCTAAGGTTTCCATTAGCTATGACGGTAGATATAAAACAAAAGAATCCAAAAGAGTTAGGGGATATTTATCTTCTGTGGATGAAGATATTCACTTTGGGTTAGGAGAAAAAAATAGTGTAGACTCAGTCGAGGTACTTTGGAATTCAGGAAAATCAGAAGTGAAATATTTAAATGATATTAATCAAACAATAGTTTTTAACGAAAATGATGCTAAAAATATAAAATCTTTAGATACTGAAAAAACTTGGGTATTTGAGCAAACAAATGCAATAGATTTCAATCATGACGAGAATTATTTTAATGATTTTGAAAAAGAAATATTACTACCGTATAAACAATCTACCTTAGGTCCATTTATTTCAAAGGGATACATAAATGGAGATAGCTTAATGGATATTTATATTGGAGGAAGTAAAGGTACTAGTGGAAAAATGTATTTAAACAACGGAGAGAATTTCGTCTATAAACCAAGTAAGATATTTTTAAATGATTCTAATTATGAAGACATGGAATCATTATTTATTGACATTGATTCAGATGGAGATCAAGATTTATTCGTAGTTAGTGGTGGCTCTGAATTTAATGAAAGATCAATAGATTTGATAGATAGACTATATATAAATGATGGAGATGGAAATTTTAGCAAATCAAAACAGGACGATCTAAACAACTACACTATTAGTGGTAAAAGTATATCAAAAATTGATTATGATAAAGATGGAGATTATGATATAATAGTAGGCAATAGAATAAAACCTCAAAAATATCCTCTGCATGAGCCATCAATTATATATGAAAATGATAATGGTATTTTAAATAATGTAAGCAACAAAATCGCACCAGAATTAGAAGATTTTGGTATTGTTAATAAGATCGTAACTACAGATTTTAACAATGATGGATGGGAAGACTTCATTGTTGTTGGAGAATGGACTCATATTGGTATTTTCAAAAATAATGAAGGAGTTTTTACAGATATTTCTGAAAAAAGTGGTTTAAACAATCTGTTTGGCTGGTGGTTTAATATTCAAGAGACTGATATTAATAACGACGGATTAAAAGATTATATAGTTGGAAATATCGGTAGTAATATAAAGTTTAAAACAAGTGCCGAAAAACCTCTTAGAATTTATGCAGATGATTTTGATAATAATGGAACTCATGACCTTGTTCTAAGTTATGAATATGAAAACAAGTATGTTCCACTAAGAGGAAAAGAGTGTTCAACACAACAAATGCCATTTATAGCTGAAAAAATTCCAACGTTCACGGAATTTGCTAACGCTAGCTTACAAGATATCTACGGAGAAAAGATTAATACCTCGTACATGAGAGAGGTTACAGATTTAAAGTCATATATTTTAATTAATAATGGTGATTCTAGCTTTAAAAAGATAAAACTACCAGATTTAGCCCAAACTATTCCAATATTATCTAGTGATGTATTGGATTATAATAAAGATGGATATGAAGATATTATTGTAAGTGGTAATATTTACAATACTGAAGTTGAGACCCCTAGATTAGACAATCCATTTGCATTGGTATTACTCTCGAATAAAAAAGACGGATATTATTGTTTAAGTCCAAACACTACAGGTTTGTATACTAAGGGAAATACAAAGTCTGTGAAGATTTTAGATGAACCTAAAGTATTGTTAATAGGAAATAATAACCAATCAATTGAATCATTTAAAATAAATAACTAAATGGAAAAAGAAACTAAAATATTTGGAATAAGGACAGTTATTGAAGCGATAAGATCAAACAAGGCAATAGATAAAGTATTTTTACAAAATGGACTAAATGGAGAATTATCAAGTGAGCTAGAAAAACTTCTAAGAATAAAATCTATCAAAGCAAGTTATGTTCCTTTAGAAAAATTAAACAGATTGACTGATAAAAATCATCAAGGCGTTGTAGCATCAATTTCTCCTATTGAATTTTACGAAATTGAAGAATTAATTGAAAAGGTGGAATCTTTAAATAAAAAGTCTACTTACCTCCTACTAGATCAAGTAAATGACGTCAGAAATTTTGGTGCGATTATTAGATCGGCAGAGTGTAGTGGAGTTGATGGAATCATAATACAAAAAAAATCCTCAGCCCCAATAAATGGGGATACAATTAAGACAAGCGCAGGTGGAGTTTTTAATATTCCTATATGTAAGGTTGATCATATAAAAGACGCTGTTTTTTATTTACAAGCAAATAATATAAAAATCATCGCTGCTACTGAAAAAACTGAAGACACAATATATGATGTAGACTTTAAAGATTCGTGTGCTATAATTATGGGGGCTGAAGGTAGAGGGATTACTCCATCAATACTAAGACTTGCGGATTACAAAGCAAAGTTACCAATGTATGGTAAAATAGAGTCTTTAAATGTCTCTGTAGCTTGTGGAATCTTTTTATATGAATTGGTTAGACAAAGACTATAAATCATCCTTATCTATAAAATTTCCATCTTTATCAAATTGCTGTAAAAAAGGATCTTCTGTAGTGTCATAATTTTCATTTTGCCAACTGTAAGTTTTATTGGCTGGAATATTTTTTTTAAATACGAATGCTAACAAAATACCTACTAAAAATCCGGATAAATGTCCTTCCCATGACATATTCTCTTTAATCGGAAATATATACCAAATAGTGCTTCCGTAAATAAAAACAACAATTAAAGAGAGAGCCATTAAATTAAAATTTTTGGAGATAATTCCCTTAAAAAAAATAAATGAGATTAAAACATATATTAAACCACTAGCTCCTATGTGTGTTGAATCTCTGCCAATAATCCAGGTTAAAATTCCAGAAAGAATTATACCAGATAATATTATTCTCCAACTATTATTTTTATAAAAAAAGAAGATAGCAGAACTCAGTAAAAAAAGTGGAATCGTGTTATTAAACAAATGTTTTAACGAAGAATGTAAAAAAGGACTAAAAAAAACACCTCGCAATCCTTCAAACTTAGCTGGTTGAATTCCATAACTCTTTAGATTAATGTTAAACTTGAATTCAAACCAATAAACTAGCCATATTAATAATACAAATAATATTGGGTAACCAATAACACCAGTATAGTAATTGAAATTATTGTTCATTACAAAATATTTCTTAATTCAATTAGTTTGTCAATAGATACAACTCCTTCCGGTACATTAGTTTTATGATAATTAAATAAAATCGCATCCATCCCACTATTTAAAGCTCCATGTATATCTGCGTCTAAATTATCACCAATCATAATACTTGAATCAAAGTCAGTTCTAGCTTTATTTATTGCAAGTTGGAAAATCTTTTGATTTGGCTTTTTTACTCCAGCCATTTCCGAATTAGTAATAGTCTTAAAAAAATGATTAATACCAGAGTTTATTAATTTAAGATTTTGGACTTCTTGGAATCCATTTGTAATTATATGTAGTTTATATCTACTATCTAGATATTTTAATATCTGAATAGTATCATCAATTAAAAAATTGAATGACGATAGATGCTTAATATAATCATCAGAGAGTTTATATATAATTTTAGTTGAAATATCTATATTCAATACTTTAAAAGTATCATTTAATCTACCGTATCTAAGTTTATCTTTTGAAATATTATTTTCTCTATAAAGCTTCCAATAATCAGTATTAATTGGGCCGTAAGTTTCTAGAAATACATTTATATCAATATTGATTTCATTATCGACAAGTATTTTTTTAAATGTGTGCTTTGAATTTTTATCAAAATCCCATAAAGTATGGTCTAAGTCAAAAAAAACATCTTTAATTTTATTATTCATCGTTATTTGAGTTAATAATAATTTCAAATATTTCCTTAAATCTATTCCACCTAATTTCGTTACTAAATGAATAGTTATGAAACACACTTGTAAAGGTGCCATTGACAGATTTAACTTTATTAATAAGTGCTATTACTTTTTCTTTTTTATCTAAAAAAGAATTAATTTTTAGTAATGAATAATCCATTAAGTTATATGGATTAATTAACAATGGCGTTTGGATATCATTATCAATGTCATAAAATAAAAAAGGAGTACATGTACTAGCTCTAAAGCCAATTTTATTTACATAACCCATTGTGTAGTCTTCTCGAATATTAAGTTTAATTAAATTTCGATAATTAATAGGCAAATTTACTTTTGAAAAGGAATTTCTACTAATTGTCAAATCTCTATTGGTAATAGATTCTATATCTGCTTTTTCATTTTTTAGGATATCAAGATTGCTTAGAGCAAAAAATGATAGCTTAAGACCAATTTTAGAATAATCTGAAACAAATTTAATGATATTTATAAATGGTTGCTTGACCAGACTGATATTTTTATCATAGGTTGAGAACTTTCCAACAAGAAAAAAGAACAAAAATTTATCTGTCACTTGTTTTTGCTTATTTATGATCCAATTAAATGTATCATAAGGATCTTTTTGTAACCTAAAAATAACTAAAAATCTTGAATATATATTTTTGGGATTAAATCTTATTAAATCAGTAAAAACTCCGCCGATTGTCCTCAAAAAACCTTTGTTTTTATAGTAATATACACTAGGGACATCAATTATTGTTTTTAATTTAAATTTTCTATCATTAAAAATAATGTTAGGAAAAGAAGAACAAAGTGAATCCTTTAATTTATAAGCCCAAATATCAATAACGGGGTCTTCAATAAAATTATTTTTATGTGCAATCGATTCCTGAAATGAAAATCTTCCGTAAACATCTTTTAAATGTGGTAAATATTCTTCATATCGAGAAATAAGATAAAATGAAGCAGCAAAAATATCAAATGGGATTGTTCCATTTTCATTATAAAAAAAACATTTAGAATCTTCCCAATTTTTAACATCAATATCAACATCAGAAAAACCTTGCTCTAATAAAATTGAATTGCTTTTAATATAAAACTCATTATAAAGTTTTTTGGGGGCATATGATAATTTAGGTCCTTCAAAAGATACGAAGACATCAACTTTTGAAGTGAAATTCACTTCTAATCCAATTATATTAATAAAAATATGTTTAAAGATATACTCAATTCTTCTTGTTATTTTAGGAGTATACACTAGTATCATAAACTTATTTTAAAAGTAATTTATGTAACTCACTAAAATTAATATTTCCAAAATTACCAGAGCTCATCATTAATAATACTGAATTATCATAATTCATAGAATTTAAATAATCTTTAAATTTTGAAGAATTATTGAACACTACCAAATTGGTATTATTAAAAGCTAAAACTATATCATTTAATTCAATCTTATCCATTTTTTTAGATTCTAAAGTTGTCTTTGAAAAATAAACAATGGCAACATCTGCATTATTAAGGGTGTCTTTATATTCATGAATAAAATCAGAGTTAAGACTACTAAAGGTATGTAATTCAAAACATGCTATAATTTTGTGTTTATCAAATTGATCTTTAATAGCATTTACAGTAGCTTGTACCTTACTTGGAGAATGAGCAAAGTCTTTATATATAAATGAATTTTTTGTAGAATATACCTTTTCTAGTCTATTACTAGCTCCTCTAAAACAACTAATAGCTTGGTAGAAATCATCTTCGTCGACACCCATCTGTTGACAAATCCACTTTGCACCCATAAGATTACTAAGGTTATGCCTACCAAATATTTCTAAAGGTAATTCACCCTCAACTGTTTGTAAATATGTTATTCCATTTCGTATGGAATAATCAGGCATAGAATAATCAAATTTTCTTATACTTCTATTTGTATTATTAACAACTTCGTTTGTATCAAAATCATCAGAGTTATAAGTAACACTTCCTCCTTCTACAATTGATTCAACAAAAATTTCAAATTGTTTTTTATAGATTTCATATGTTGGGAAAACATTTATATGATCCCAAGAAATACCACTAATTAATGCAATATTTGGTTTATAAAGATGAAACTTAGGTCTTTTGTCAATAGGAGAAGACAAATACTCGTCTCCTTCTAAAACAATAAAGTCATTTTCTTCAGTAAGCTTAACCATCACGTCAAAACCTTCAAGTTGGGCACCAACCATATAGTCCACATCTTTTTCATAGAAATTCATTACATGTAATATCATAGAAGTTATAGTAGTTTTACCATGACTTCCTCCAATAACAACTCTAGTTTTTAATTTACTCTGTTCGTAAATAAACTCAGGATATGAAAATATTTTAATATTAAGCTCCTTAGCTTTTAAAAGTTCTGGATTATCCTCTCGAGCATGCATACCAAGTACGATAGCATCAATTTCATTAGTAATACGCTCTACATGCCAACCAAGCTCATTTGGATATAATTGATGGGATTTTAAACGAGTTTTTGAAGGATCATTAATAATGTCATCACTACCAGTAATATGATATTTTTTAATTTTTAAAGCTATAGCTAAGTTATGCATCGCTGCTCCACCAATAGCAATGAAATGAATTCTCATCTAATCTATTTTAATTATTAAGCATTAACCAAAGCTTGTCTTTTAACTTATTGACTCCCTTGTTGGTTAATGATGATATAAATATATAATCAATATTTAAATCTCTATCTAATTCTAAAGTTAATTCTTGAGTTAACTCCTCATCTAATAAATCAGACTTGGTTATTGCAATTAACCTATTTTTATCTAACATTTCAGGATTGTATCTTTTAAGTTCACTTAAAAGAATATCATATTGTTTTTTAATACTATCGGCATCAGCTGGAATCATAAACAACAAAGTGGAATTCCTCTCAATGTGTCTTAAAAAATAATGCCCTAATCCTTTACCTTCTGCAGCTCCTTCTATAATCCCGGGAATATCTGCCATAACAAAGGTCTTGTAATCTTTATACTTTACAATTCCTAAATTTGGTTTTAAGGTAGTAAACTCATAATCAGCAATTTTTGGTTTAGCAGATGTTATTACAGATAATAATGTTGATTTTCCAGCATTGGGAAAACCTACTAATCCAACATCAGCTAAAACTTTTAACTCTAATGTAATTTGTTTTTCTTCTAGTGGTATTCCAGGCTGAGAATATCTTGGGGTTTGATTTGTTGGAGATTTAAAATGCCAGTTTCCTCTTCCTCCTTTTCCACCATTACATATTATTTTTTCTTCAGCTTCATCAGTAATTTCAAAAACAATTTCATTTGTGTCCGTATTTCTGACAACTGTACCTAATGGAACATCGATGAAAACATCTGCTCCATCAGCTCCAGTACTTCTACTTTTACTGCCGTGACCTCCGTGTTCAGCTCTAATATGCCTTTTAAATTTAAGATGTAGTAATGTCCAATAATTAGAGTTTCCTCTTAAAATAATATGCCCTCCTCTACCTCCATCACCTCCATCAGGCCCACCTTTGGTAATATATTTCTCTCTATGTAAATGCATAGATCCTTTGCCACCATTTCCGGATGTTACAAATATTTTAACATAATCAACAAAGTTTCCTTCCGTCATAGTTTAAAGTTACAAGGATTCAATAACACTACTTAATCTGTCAGTGATAATTTTGACACTACCTTGTCCATTAACACCATAATATCTATTTTTTTTCAAATAAAAATTTTTAAGAATTGCGGTTTTTTTATAGTATTCAGATATTCTGTTTTGTATAATATCTTTAGTTGAGTCATCAACTCTTCCACTTGTTTTACCTCTTTCTAATAGTCTAGAAATTAAAACTTCATCATCTACTTCAAGAGCTATCATAGCACTTATATTGGAATCATTTTCTGCCATTAATACATCTAGAGCTTCAGCTTGATTATTAGTCCTTGGAAAACCGTCAAAAATAAATCCATTAGAATCTAAATTATTTCTTACTACTTCATTTAACATATTGATGGTAACTTCATCTGGAACTAAATGCCCTTTGTCCATAAAAGATTTCGCCATCAATCCAAGTGAGGTACTGTTTTTAATATTAAATCTAAAAACATCTCCAGTTGAGATATGAAATAAATTAAATTTAGTCTTTAAAAACTCCGCCTGAGTTCCTTTACCAGCCCCAGGAGGGCCAAACAGCACAATATTTTTCATGTTTTATTTACTATATAATTTAAAAAAACAAATATAATCAATTGAAAAGGTTAATCTATTTTTTGATTTAATTTTAAAACGTATTTTTGCATACATAATAGAGCAATGAACTTTTATACCACACATAACAGATTAGGAATATTAGGTGGTGGTCAACTTGGAAAAATGTTGATTAATGAGGCTAATAAATTAAATATTGGGTGCAAGGTTATGGACTCAAACTCTGATGCTCCATGTAGTAAACTAGTTGAAGTTTTTGTAATTGGAGATCTATTAAGTTATGATGATGTGTACAATTTTGGTAAAACTGTTGATGTATTGACTATAGAAATCGAAAATGTCAATACAGATGCCTTAGAAAGATTAGAAAAAGAAGGGGTTAAAGTATACCCCTCTTCACTCAATATCAAAACCATACAAAATAAATCTACTCAAAAGAATTTTTATTTAAAAAATAAATTACCATCATCTTATTTTAAAAGTTATAAAAATATTAATGATTTAATTAGTGATGCTAATGCTGAAAAATGTAAATATCCATTTGTTTGGAAAAGTGCTAGATTTGGTTACGATGGTAAAGGAGTAAAAGTAATTTTTGACATAAAAGATCTTAAAGGGTTGCCAGATATTGAATGTATAATCGAAGACAAGGTCAGTATTAAAAAAGAACTTTCCATAATAATTGCAAGAAATAATAATAGTCAAGAAATTAACTTTCCCACCGTAGAAATGGAATTTAATGATGCTAATTTGGTTGACAAGGTAATTTGTCCGGCTCAGATTTCTGACGAGATAAATAAAAAGGCTATTGAAATTGCATTAAAAACTTCAAGAGCATTTAACCATATAGGTTTATTAGCTATAGAATTGTTTTTAACAGAAGGTGATGAAATATTAATAAACGAAGTAGCTCCAAGACCTCATAATTCAGGTCACCATACAATAGAATGCTGCATGACTTCGCAATTTGAACAGCACCTTAGAGCTGTATTAAATTTAGATTTAGGAAGTACATCAATTAAGATTCCAGGAGTGATGTTAAATTTAGTAGGTGAAGAAAATCACACAGGTGAGGTGATTTATGAAAAAATCGAAGATGTACTTAAAACTGAGGGTGCAAGCATACATATATATGGTAAAAAACAGACTAAGCCTAATAGAAAAATGGGGCATATTACCATAGTAAATAAAGAATTAAATAACGCAAAAAAATTATCTGAAAAAATACGAAAATCCATAAAAGTAATAAGTAAATAAATTATGATACAAGTAGGAATTATAATGGGCAGTAAAAGTGACCTCCCTGTAATGCAAAGTGCAATTGATATTTTAAAAGAATTTAATATCAAAATTGAAGTTGATATAGTTTCAGCTCATAGGACACCTAAAAAAATGTTTGAATATGCTGAAAATGCTAAAAAAAGAGGAATAAAGGTTATTATAGCGGGGGCTGGTGGTGCAGCTCATCTTCCTGGAATGGTCGCCTCGATAACAACTATTCCTGTTATTGGTGTACCAGTAAAATCAAGTAATTCATTAGATGGGTGGGATTCTATTTTATCTATTTTACAAATGCCTAACGGAGTTCCTGTCGCTACAGTTGCATTAAATGCAGCTAAAAATGCTGGTATTTTGGCTGCACAGATAATTGCCTTATCTGATAAAGTTCTTGATACTAAAATAGAACAATACAAAAATAGTTTAGAAAAAAAAGTAATTGATTCTTCAAAAACTCTATAAATTATATGAGTGTTTTACACAAGGACTTTGATTACGCACCCTTTAATCAAATCAAAAATTCAGATTATTTAAACTCGATCAGATTAGGGATCAAAGAATTAAAATCAGAGATAGATTTCATATCTAATAACAACAAGCCCCCTACATTTAAAAACACAATTGAAGCATTAGATTACTCAGGCATAAAGCTAGAGAGGATAACTTCAATTTTTTTTAATATTAATGCTGCAGAAACTTCTAAAGAAATTCAAGATATAGCAGTAACTATTTCTCCAGAGTTAAGTGAATTAAAAAATTATATTTTATTAAATGATAAATTATATGAAAAAGTAAAAACTGTTTATAATTCCACAGATAAAAATGATTTATCAAAAGAAGAAAATACCTTATTAAAAAATACCTACAGGTCATTTTTAAGAAATGGAGCAAGTCTATCTAACAAAGATAAAAGTAAGCTTCGAAAAATAGATGTAAAACTAAGTAAACTTTCACTGAATTTTGGTCAAAATTTATTAAAGGAAACAAATGAATATGAGCTTCTTATCTCGGACGTAAACAAATTAGATGGCCTTTCAAATGACCATAAAGAAGCTGCTAAAATATTAGCAGAGTCAAAGAATAAAAAAGGATGGTTATTTACATTAGATTATCCCAGTTACTCAGCACTTATCACTTATTGTAAAAATCGTTTATTAAGAAAAGAAATTACAATTGCTTTTGGGCAAAGAGCATTCAGAAAAAATGAGGCTAATAATCAAAAAACAGTTCTTGAAATTGTAAATCTTAAGTATCAAAAAGCCATACTTTTAGGATACAATTGTTACTCTGATTACGTTCTTGAGGAAAGAATGGCAAAAAACACTGACAATGTGATGAATTTTTTGGAAGATTTAATTAAAAAAGTTAAGCCTGTAGCTAAAAAAGAATTTAAAGTATTAGAAAATTATGCAAAGTCAATTGATGATATTGAAAGTTTGGAAAAATGGGATGTTACTTTTTACTCAGAGATGTACAAAAAGTTCAAATACAATATCGATCAAGAAGAATTAAAGCCATATTTCAGCTTGGATAATGTTTTAAATGGTGCCTTCACAATAAGTAATAAATTATATGGATTACAATTTAAAAAGGTGACTGATATAGATACTTATAACAAGGAAGTTAATACCTATGAAGTTCGAGATGAAAAAAATAGTTTTATAGCTCTACTTTATACCGATTTTCATCCAAGAGAAGGTAAACGTGGGGGAGCATGGATGACATCGTATAAATCTCAATATATTTATAAGAAGAATAATGAAAGACCACATATTTCTATAGTTTGTAATTTTACTAGACCCATAAAAAACAAACCTTCGTTATTAACTTTTAATGAGGTAACTACTTTATTTCACGAGTTTGGACATGCATTACACGGTATTCTAGCAAACACAAAGTTCAAAAGCCTGTCAGGAACTAATGTTTCATGGGATTTTGTCGAATTACCTAGTCAAATATTTGAAAACTGGTGTTATGAAAAGGAAGCTTTAAATCTTTTCGCGTTTCATCATAAAACTAAGGAGTTAATTCCGATAGAATTAATACAAAAAATAAAAAATAGCGCTAATTTTAATCAGGCGAGCCAAACTCTTAGGCAATTAAGTTTTGCTATTTTAGATATGAGTTGGCATAACTGTAATCCGATAAAAGTCAAAAGCGTGAAAGATTTTGAAGCTAAAATTCTTGAAACACTAACTTTTACCAAAGATTTAGAGAAAACATGTATGAGTACAAGTTTTTCTCATATTTTCCAAGGGGGTTATTCCGCAGGGTATTACAGTTATAAATGGGCTGAAGTATTAGATGCTGATGCATTCGAGTATTTTAAAGAAAAAGGTATCTTCAATAAAAGTATTGCTTCAAAATTTAAAAATAATATTTTATCTAAAGGAGGGACAGAAGACCCTATGGATCTATATATTAAATTTAGAGGACGAAAGCCTACAATAAATGCCTTACTAAAGAGATCTTCAATTTCATAAAATAAAATTTAGCACTAACCACAAAATTGGTAATGATTCTACCCAAAGAGAAGAAAAATATATAGACTGTTTTGCTTTAGATTTTATAAGTAAAATAAGAGTCAATAAACAAATAATTCCATTAACTAAAATAGTATTAAAACTAACGAGGTGTAAAATTAGGTATTGAATCCAATCTAAAATCATAAAAATAAATATCAAGCTAAAACCCAGAATTTTGGTATTATTAACACCAATTATTTGAGGTATTGTATGCAGCTTCTTGGAATCAGAGTTTAAGTCTCTTATTTCAAAAGGAAGAATGATTACTACAACAAAAGTTAAAATCTGTACAAAGTAAATCAATAAACTAGCATCTAATACATAATTAAAATTAACGGTTGGTAAAACTACTATCAAAAGACTCCATACTATAGCAACGATAAAAATTTTTAGTCCTGGTCTTTTTCTTAAATTTTTGTTGACAGAGTTAAAAGGAAAAATATAAAATACTGTCAGCAAACTAATAACAAAAAGCAGTACTAGGGCAGAGCTAGTTAACTTAGGAGTTATTGTTAAACATATTAATATTGATATAATGGTTAAAAAACAAATTAGTTTTAAGGAATTACTTTTTTTTTGTGTCTTAAAAAAAACTATTTCTGAATATTTGATAAAATTGTAAGCAATTAAAGATGAGCAAAAAGAAAAAAGAAGTAGAATGTAATCTACCGTAATATCAAATTTTAAAAATGTTATATATTGAAAACATACTACAGCCAAAGAAACATGTAGACTTGAATTAATATAAAAATTAATAAATTTTATAATTAGATTTTTAATGTTAATAAGTTGTTTAATTAATTAACATTTTTTTATAAATATTAATAGTATAAAAATATCATTTATTAATTAATTTTGCATGCATACAAATTGAAATAATTTAGATGAACAAAGAATCTTTTTCTAGAAGACATATTGGCCCGAGAGAGTCTGATGTAAAAGAAATGCTTAATACTGTTAAAGCATCATCCGTTGACAATTTAATTGAAGAAACTATTCCTTCAAATATTAGGTTAAAAAATGACCTTGATTTAGAGTCTCCTTTAAGTGAGTCTGACTATTTGATGCACTTAAAAAAGATATCTCATTTAAACAAAGTGTACAAAACATATATTGGTCTGGGTTACCACAGATCTTATTTACCTGCAGTAATTCAACGAAATATTCTTGAAAATCCAGGTTGGTACACTGCCTACACTCCTTATCAAGCTGAAATAGCTCAGGGAAGACTTGAGGCGTTATTAAATTTCCAAACTGTTATTTCTGACTTAACAGGAATGGAGTTAGCAAATGCATCACTTTTAGATGAAAGTACTGCAGCGGCAGAAGCAATGACCATGTTGTTTGCAGTTAGATCAAGAGATCAAAAAAAAAATAACATAAATAAATATTTTGTTTCAAAAAATATATTTCCTCAAACACTATCTCTTTTAAGAACTAGGTCTACTCCACTTGGGATTGAGCTAATTTTAGAAGATGAAAATAAATTTGAGTATAATTCTAATGAGTTTTTTGGAGCATTTATTCAATATCCATGTGCAGATGGAAGCATAGTTGATAGTTCATTATTTATAAAAAAATGTAATGATAATAATATAAAAATAGCAGTTGCAGCAGATATATTAAGCTTAACTCTTTTAGAGTCACCAGGTAGTTTTGGAGCAGATGTCGTAGTTGGAACTACCCAAAGATTCGGTATCCCATTAGGATATGGAGGCCCTCACGCTGCATACTTTGCTACAAAAAAAGAATACAAAAGAAATATTCCTGGAAGAATAATAGGGGTAACTTTAGATGTTGATGGTAATAGAGCTCTAAGAATGGCTCTACAAACTAGAGAGCAGCATATTAAAAGGGATAAAGCAACTTCCAACATATGTACATCACAGGTATTACTAGCAGTGATGGCCGGCATGTATGCGGTATATCATGGGCCAGAAGGATTAACACATATTGCTAAAAAAATTCATAATAGTACTTGTGTTTTAGCTGAAAAATTAAGCTCTTTAGGCTTGAAACAATTAAACGCCAATTTCTTTGACACTATTAGAATAAAAATTGATGTTGAAAAAATTAAAAATGAAGCAAACTTAAAAGAAGTAAACTTTTATTATCCGGATAAAAATACAGTCTCAATAAGTATTAACGAAACAACTTCTATTAATGATTTAAATACTATAGTTTCGATTTTTTCTACAGCAATAAAAACTGATACCGATAAAATCTTAAAAGTAAATAATAAAACAAATATTCCTAAAGCCTTAATTAGAAAAACTGAGTTTTTAACTAACAGTGTTTTTAGTAAGTACCATTCTGAATCTGAATTAATGAGGTACATCAAATCTTTAGAAAGAAAAGACCTTTCATTAACACACTCGATGATACCATTAGGGTCTTGTACAATGAAATTAAATGCAGCAGCAGAGATGCTACCGTTAAGTTGGAACAGATGGATAAACATTCATCCATTTGCACCAAAATTTCAAGCAAAAGGTTATGAATATATCTTAAAAAAACTAGAAAATCAGTTGACTACAATTACTGGGTTTGCTGCTACTTCACTACAACCAAATTCTGGAGCACAGGGTGAGTTTGCTGGATTAATGGTAATTAGAGCATATCATGAAGATAATGGAGATCAAAATAGAAACATATGTCTTATACCCTCTTCAGCACATGGAACTAACCCAGCTAGTGCTGTAATGGCTGGAATGAAGGTGATTGTGACCAAAGCATCCGAAGATGGAAATATAGATATTGAAGACTTAAAAAATAAAGCCATTGAACATAAGGATAATTTAGCTGCTCTTATGATAACATACCCTTCTACACATGGTGTTTTTGAAGCAGATATAGTTGAAATAACTACTATTATTCATGATAATGGTGGCCAAGTTTATATGGACGGTGCTAATATGAATGCTCAAGTTGGCTTAACTAACCCTGCAGCAATTGGTGCAGATGTTTGCCACCTAAACCTTCATAAGACATTTGCTATACCTCACGGAGGTGGTGGACCTGGAGTTGGACCTATTTGTGTTGCTAAACAACTAGCTCCTTTTTTACCATCAAATCCAATAATAAAAACAGGAGGAGAAAAAGCTATTGATTCAATATCTTCTGCTCCTTTTGGATCCGCTTTAGCATGCCTAATTTCTTATGGGTATATAAAAATGTTAGGTAGTGATGGACTGACAAATTCAACTAAGATGGCTATTTTAAATGCAAACTATATAAAAGAAAGACTATCGGGAAAATATGAAGTTTTATATTCTGGTGAAAATGGCAGGGCTGCACATGAAATGATTATTGACTGCAGACCTTTTAAAGCAAATGGCATTGAGGTTACAGATATAGCTAAAAGATTGATGGATTATGGGTTTCATGCACCAACGGTGTCTTTTCCAGTAGCAGGGACTATGATGATAGAACCTACGGAAAGTGAAAGTAAAGTTGAACTAGATCGTTTTTGTGATGCAATGTTAGAAATAAGAAAAGAAATAGATAGCTGTAACATAAATAAAGTAAATAATTTATTAAAAAATTCACCACACACTCTAGAAATGGTTACATCAGATAATTGGCCCTTTGAATATTCAAGAGCTCAAGCTGCCTATCCATTAGACTTCACTAAAGATAATAAGTTTTGGGCTTCAGTTAGAAGAGTTGATGATGCATACGGAGATAGAAACTTGATTTGTAGTTGTGCTCCAATAGAATCATACACAGAGTAATAGTTTGAAAAAAAATACTTAGATTGTAGATTAAATTAATCTATAAAACTATTTCAAAATTATATTATGAATGTAAAAATTACAGGCACTGGAAGTTATATACCTAATGTTCTTAAAAAAAATGAGGATTTTAGTAACCATATATTTTATAATGTAGATGGGTCTAAGGTTGAATCTGAGATTGGTAGTGTAATAGATAAACTAAAAGAAATCACGGGAGTAAAGGAGAGAAGATATGCAGATGACAATTTAAATTCATCTGATCTTGGATATTTAGCAGCTGATAAGGCAATAAAAGATGCTGATATTGATAAAGAAACGATTGATTACATAATCGTTGCCCATAATTTCGGAGATGTTAAACCAACTTCAGATCAAAGTGATATGTTACCATGTCTAGCTGCTAGGGTAAAGCATTTATTAAAAATAAAAAACCCAAAATGTGTAGCTTATGATATCTTATTTGGATGTCCTGGCTGGGTCGAAGGAGTTATCCAAGCCAACAGTTTTATAAAATCTGGTATAGCAAAAAGATGCTTGGTAATAGGGTCTGAAACTCTTTCAAGAGTAGTTGACAAATTTGATAGAGATTCTATGATTTATGCAGATGGAGCTGGTGCTACTATATTAGAGTCTTCAAATGATGGTTTGGGAATAATTTCTCATGAATCTGCATCGTATACAACTGATGAAATTTATTACTTGTTTTTTGGTGAATCATACAATTCTAATAGTGGAAATGATTCTAGATTCATTAAAATGCATGGAAGAAAAATTTATGAATTTGCATTAACTAATGTTCCTGCTGCGATGAAAAGCTGTTTAGATAATAGTAATTATAAAATTGAAGATTTAAAGAAAATATTTATCCATCAAGCAAATGAAAAAATGGATGAAGCTATAATAAAACGTTTTTACAGATTATATAAAATGCAAGTTCCAGAAAATATAATGCCAATGAATATTCATAAACTAGGCAATAGTTCTGTAGCAACAGTACCAACATTATTTGATCTTGTGAGAAAAGACAAATTAAAACCCCATAATTTAACTAAAGGGGATATTATAATGTTTGCTAGTGTTGGGGCTGGAATGCACATAAACGCTATCGTATATCAATACTAATGTATAAAAACAATTATCCCCATAAAAGATATAGAATTACATTAGAATTTCTAAAAAAGTATATTGATAAAAATGAAGAAATTTTAGACCTGGGTGTTTCAAACCCATTTTCTGAAATAATGAAAGAGAACAACTATAATGTTTCTAATACTCATGGTGAAGACTTAGATATAGAGCTTAGCTCAGTTCACAAATCAAATGCCACTACTGTAACAGCATTTGAAATATTTGAACATCTAGTTGCTCCTTTTAATGTTTTAAAAGAAATTAAAGCAGATAAATTAATTGCTAGTATACCATTAAAATTATGGTTTTCAAATGCATATAAAAATCCTAAAGATAAATGGGATAGGCATTATCACGAATTTGAAGATTGGCAATTTGATTGGTTACTAGAGAAGTCAGGATGGGAAATAGTTTCCAGAAAAAAGTGGACTAATCCAACAAAAAAAATAGGATTTAGACCAATTTTAAGATTATTTTTTCCACGATATTATATCGTTTATGCAGTAAGAAAACCTAAAGAAATATCTTGGAGTGAAAAAAGAGCTAATAATGAAGAAACATATTCTAAAGAATTTGATAACCTCTAACGATTCGCTAATTTACATTTAACAACAGAGTTATGAATGTATATATTATAATCCCTTTTCATAATGAAGAAAAGTATATAGAGTCAACTATTAAATCAATTGTTGAGCAGTCATACCCTGTAAAAAAATTACTTCTTGTTAATGATAATTCAAAAGACCAAAGTTCTTCAAAAATTGATAGCTACTTAAAGGAGTATGACTGGATCAGTAAGTTAGATATTAATTCAAATAATAAGCATTTACCAGGAAAAAAAGTAATAAATGCATTTAATCAAGGATTAAAGAGTTTAGACTCTAATTATGACATAATATGCAAATTTGATGCGGATATAATTCTTCCCAAAAATTATCTAGAAAAAATAATATTAGAATACAAAAAAGACCCTTATGTTGGAATGGTTTCTGGTATTTTATATATTAAAAAAAATGATAATTGGATATTTGAGAAAGTATCTTCTAAAAAACATGTAAGAGGGCCGATTAAATCTTATAGGAAAGCATGTTTTAAAGAAATTGGTGGTTTAAAAGAGTCTATTGGATGGGATACTGTGGATGTATTATTAGCAAAATACAATAAATGGAAGGTAGTAACTTATGAAGATCTAATTGTAAAGCATCTAAAACCTACAGGATTAAATTACAATAAAAGTGCTAAATATTTACAAGGTGAAGCGCTATATAAAATGAGGTTTGGTGTTGTTTTAAGTTTATTATCTGCATTAAAAAGAGCATATAACCTAAAGAGTATAAGTTATCTGGTATTTATAAAAATTGGATATCTAATTTCTGTATTGAAATCTAAAGAGAGAATAGTTAATAAAAAAGAAGGCGTATTTATACGAAAATTAATATGGAAAAATATTTTTAAAAAGGTAATTTATTAGAATCAACATTTCCACCTGAAAGAATAACGCCAACTTTTTTTCCCTTAAATTTCTCTTTCTCTTTTAATATGCCTGCAAAAGCCACAGCACTAGAAGGTTCTATTAAAATATTTAGTTTTTCATAAATTAATTTCATGGCATTAATAATCTCATCTTCATTAACACAAATAATTGATTTTATATAATCTAATATTATAGGGAAATTAATATTTCCTAAGTTTGTTCTTAAACCATCGGCAATTGTATCCGTTTTCAGATTATACTCAATCTTTTTAGATTTAAGTGATCTATGGGCATCATTTACATTTAGCGGCTCCACCCCTATTATTTCACATTTATCTGAATAGGCATTACAAGCAAGTGCTGAACCAGCTATAAGTCCACCTCCGCCTACTGGGCATAGAATATAATCAAGATCAGCATGGTCTTGAATTAATTCAGAAACCACAGTTGAATTACCTAAAATAACATCCAAATCATTGGACGGGTGAATAAAAGTTAAATTATATTTATTTTGAATTTCAGTAGTAGTTTTTTCTCTATCTTCAAGGGTTGATTTACATTCAATTAAATTATCGGTAGTTTTGATTACAGCATTCTTTTTGAAGTTTGGTGCATTTTTAGGCATTATAATATGAGAAGTGATATTTTGATTTTTGGATGCTAATGCTAATGCTTGAGCAAAGTTTCCAGAAGAATGTGTAATAACGCCACTTTTTCTGTCTGTTTCATTTAAATTTAAAATAGCATTGGTAGCTGCTCTAAATTTAAATGAACCAGATTTCTGAAAATTTTCACACTTAAAAAAAACTTCAGAATCGCAAATTAAATTAACTTCTTTATTTTTTAAAACAGGTGTATTAATTACATATTTAGACATTGAATTTTTAACTATATCTAAAGATTTTCTTGAAATATTCATATAATTTAAAATCTACTATTAATTAGGATCATTATAGTCAACAAAAATATTTATCCAAATTAGTCTTGAAAAGAAGTGATTTAAAGGGGCGAGAATAACCACTAGTATAGATAAAACTGATACAATTGTTAGTGTTTCAATATCTTTAAAAAGGCTAATTAGAGAGGCTCCGAAAATTATAAGAAAAACAACGGCGATTCCATAACTAACATACATAGCACCAAACCAAAAACCAGGTTCAATTTCGTATTTAAATTTACATTGTTCGCAATGGTCGTTTGTTAAGTTATTGTCTTTAAATATATTTAGATAAGGGTTGTTTTTGTGCCAAAATTTTCCACAGTGGCATTTAGGGCATTTATTATAAAAAATACTATATGATTTAGACCCTTTGTTTATCAAATTAAATTTGCTTGTATAATTGGTATTTAATCAAACCTTTTTGAAGCCTGTTTCAAAGCTTCAGCGATAGCAGATGTATTAGATCCTCCAGCTGTTGCAAAAAAATCTTGGCCACCACCACTGCCGTTAATTAGTGGAGATAGCTTTTTAATCTCTTGTCTAGCATCAAACCCTTTGGATTGAACTAGTTCTTTAGAAATATAGCAGACAATATTAGCTTTTGAATTATTTTCTGCCATAAAAATGATAAATAAATTCTTTTGTTCTGATCCTAATTCAAAAGATAACTTTTTTATGTTAGAAACATCTAAATCAACTTTTTTAACTAAAAAGTTAACTCCGTCCACATTTTTTAGCTCACTAATTAAAGAATCTTTTATGTTCAATAATTTATCATTTGAAAAAGCTTCTAATTGTTTTTTTAATTTTAAATTTTCATTTTTTAATTCCGTTAGAGAAATAACAGGGTTTTTAGTATTATTAAGTAGACTTCTTATTTCTGCAAGTTGATTAATTGATTCGTTGTAATAGTCTTTTACTGCAAACCCAGTAATCGCTTCAATTCTTCTGATACCAGAAGCAATAGCTCCTTCAGATTTAATTTTAAATTGCCATATTTCGGCAGTATTTTTTACATGAGTACCGCCACACAATTCAACCGAATCACCAAATTTAATTGTTCTAACAACATCTCCATATTTTTCTCCAAAAAGAGCAATTGCACCATTATCTATTGCATCCTGCATAGGAACTTCTCGATTTTCAATTAGTGGGAGTTGATTGTCTATTTTTGAATTAACAAAAGATTCAATTTCAGATAATTGTTCATCTGAAATCTTTTCATAATGAGAAAAATCAAACCTGAGGTATTTAGATTGCACTGAGCTACCTTTTTGCTCAACATGCTTCCCAAGTATTTCCCTGAGAGCTTGATGTAGTAAATGAGTAGCTGAGTGGTTAGATTCAGTTCTTTTTCTTAGGTTAGAGTCAACCACTGCAGTAAATATTTCATTGATATTTTCAGGAAGGTTTTTTACAAAATGAATTGTAATATTATTTTCTTTCTTGGTATCTAATATATAATTAATATCTCCTTTAGCAGATTTTAAGTGTCCCTTATCTCCAACTTGCCCACCTCCTTCTGGATAAAACGGTGTAATATTAAATACTAACTGAAATAAGGCTCCCTCTTTTTTAGAATTAACTTTTCTGTATTTAGTTATTCTTAATTTAGTAGTAAGAGTTTCATGTCCAACAAATTCTTGTATCGGATCATCAACAAGAACAGTCCAATCTTCTGTTGAGGATTCACTAGCAGCTTTAGATCTATTTTTTTGAATTTGTAATTCTTTATTAAAACTTTCTATATCAAGAGATAAATTCTTTTCAGCTAATATTAAAGATGTTAAGTCAATTGGAAACCCGTAGGTATCATAAAGTTCAAAAGCTTTTTTACCAGAAATGATGTTACCAGGCGAAGATTTAACAATTTGATCTAACATAACAAGACCCTGGTCTAAGGTTCTCAAGAAAGATAATTCTTCTTCTTTAATAACATTTTCAATTAATTGTTTTTGAGTATTTAGTTCAGGAAAATTATCTCCCAATTTTTGACTTAAAACATTTACAAGTTTATAGATAAATGGAGTTTTTAATCTAAGAAATGAAAATCCATATCTAACCGCTCTTCGTAAAATTCTTCTTATTACATATCCCGAACCATTATTACTAGGTAATTTACCATCAGCAATAGAAAAAGAAACAGCCCTAACATGATCAGAGATAACTCTCATTGCTACATCTGTCTTCGACGATTTACCCTCATAGTTAAAGCCTGTTAAAGATTCTATTTCTTGTATAATTGGTGTAAAAAGGTCCGTATCATAATTTGAACTAACCCCCTGTAATACCATACATAATCTTTCTAAACCAAGTCCAGTGTCGATATGTTTATTTGGCAGATCTTCAAGCATACCACTAGCCTTTCTATTATACTGCATAAAGACTAAATTCCAAATTTCTAATACCTGGGGATGATCTTTATTTACTAGTTCTAAAGCTGAAGTTTTATCTTTCTCTTTTTTACTTCTAATATCTACATGTATTTCACTACATGGACCACAAGGCCCTTGCTCACCCATTTCCCAAAAATTATCTTTTTTGTTTCCATATAAAATATGAGACTCTGGAATAATTTTCTTCCAAATATCTAGTGCCTCATGGTCTAAGGGTAAATTATCTGAGTCATTAGAGCCTTCAAAAACAGTTATGTAAAGATCATTTTTATCAATCTTGTATACCTTTGTTAATAATTCCCAAGCCCAATTAATAGCATCCTCTTTAAAATAATCCCCAAAACTCCAATTCCCTAACATTTCAAAAAAAGTATGGTGATATGTATCATAACCTACTTCTTCTAAATCATTATGCTTTCCTGAAACTCTTAAACATTTCTGTGAGTTTGTAATTCTTTTATGTTTTGAAGTAGAATTTTCTAAGAAAAACTCTTTAAATGGAACCATACCTGAATTAACAAACATCAAAGTAGGATCATTTTTAACTACCAATGAAGATGATGTACTAACCTGATGAGACTTCGATTTAAAAAAATCAACGAAGTTTTTTCTTACTAGATTCGAGTCCATTATTTATACTAGGTTATACGTTATATTATTAAAGTGCAAAACAATTTATATCTTTGTGGGTTGTTAGTTTTAAACTAATACAAAAATATAATTTTTTTAGACATGTCTAAGTTAAAATATTATTACGACTCTGAATCACTTTCTTATCGCAAAATAGAGAGAAAAAAAAGTGATATTATCCAATACATATTAATTTATTTATTTGGATCAGTATCCTTGAGCGTATTTTTTATTTTTTTAACAAGCACATATTTTGAATCTCCCAAAGAAAAAGCTTTAAACAGAGAGTTAGAAAATCTAACGTTACAATATGATATCCTAAATAAAAAAATTGGAGATGCTCAAATGGTATTATCTAATATTGAAGAAAGGGATAACTCAATATATAGAATTTACTTTGAGTCTAGTCCTATTTCTGAAGATAAAAGAAAAGCAGGTTTTGGAGGTGTAAACAGATACAAAAAATATGATGGATATGACTACTCAGAGTTAATTAAAGAAAGTAATAGAAATATAGATATTTTACAAAAAAGAATCATTGTTCAATCTAAATCCCTTGATGAAATAACCAAATTAGCACTAGAAAAAGAAAATTTCCTTCAATCAATACCTGCCATTCAACCAGTAAATAATGATGATCTGACTAGAATTGCATCAGGGTACGGACCTAGGGATGATCCTTTTACTAAAGCAAGGAAATTCCATTACGGAATGGATTTTACAGCACCTAGAGGAACGCCAGTATATGCGACAGGTGATGGAGTTGTAAAAAGAGTGGACAGTAGATCTACAGGATATGGAAAACACATTCGAATAGATCATGGATATGGTTATACAAGCTTATATGCTCACCTATACAAATACAATGTTAAGAAATGGCAAAAAGTTAAACGTGGTGATTTAATTGGTTATGTTGGAAGTACAGGAAGATCTCAAGCACCTCATCTTCATTACGAAATTTTCAAAGACAAAGGAAGAATCAACCCAGTTAATTTTTATTATGGAAATTTAACAGCCAAGGAGTTTGATGAATTACTTAAACAAACATCTTTAGTTAATCAATCCCTAGACTAATGAATGTCGAATTACCTGAAAAAAGATATTACTCCATAGGTGAAGTGGCAAAAGCTTTTGATGTAAACGCTTCATTGATACGCTTTTGGGAAAAAGAATTCAAGAATCTTAGTCCTAAAAAAAGTGCGAATGGTAAAAGAAAATTTACTTCAGAGGATATTATCATCATAAAACAAATCTTTTTTTTACTGAAAGAAAAAGGTTACACTATCGAAGGTGCAAAAGCCTACATAAGAGAGGCTAAAAAAAAACCAATGAATAGCTTTGAAATCATTGAAAAGCTAAATGAAATAAAAAGTAGATTGCTTAAAATAAAAAAAGAACTATAAACTTATTTCTTTCTCATATAAATATCTATGGGTACTCCATTGAAATCGAAGTGTTCCCTAAGCTTGTTTTCTAAAAACCTTTTATATGGTTCTTTAATGTATTGAGGTAAATTACAAAAAAACGCAAACTGGGGTTGTGGGGTTGGAAGTTGAGTAATAAACTTAATTTTTACATATTTTGCTTTGTAAGCTGGAGGTGGATAATTTTTTATTATTGGTAAAAGAATATCATTCAACTTACTTGTTTTTATCTTTTTAGATCTGTTTTTATATACTTCAACTGCAGTTTCTATTGCTTTAAAAAGTCTCTGTTTGGTTAAACTTGAAATAAAAACAATCGGCACATCTGTAAATGGCTCAGTTTCTTTACGAATCATTTTTTCGTAATCTTTTAATGATTGATTGTCTTTTTCTACTAAATCCCATTTATTGACAACAATCACAATTCCCTTTTTATTTCTTTCAGCTAGCCAAAAAATATTTCTTACTTGACCATCAAAACCTCTTGTAGCATCTAATAATAAAATACATACATCAGAATGCTCGATAGCTCTAACACTTCGCATTACAGAATAAAACTCAAGATCTTCTTTTACTTTAGATTTTCTTCTAATCCCGGCAGTATCAACAAGATTAAATTCAAATCCAAATCTATTATATTTCGTATCAATTGAATCTCTTGTTGTTCCAGCTATATCTGTAACGATATATCTTTCCTCTCCAATTAATGCATTAATAAATGAAGATTTACCTGCATTTGGTCTTCCAACTACTGCAAATCTTGGTAAATCATTTACTTCTTCTGGTTCATCAGAAAAATTTTTTACAAGTGCATCTAATAAATCACCTGTTCCTGAACCATTAATACTAGCTATAGTGTAATACTCCCCTAATCCAAGTTCGTAAAATTCAACGGCGTTATTCGATCTAGTTGAATTATCTACCTTGTTAACCACAAGAAATACAGGTTTATTAACTTTTCTAAGTAGTTTTGCTACCTCTTCATCCATTGAAGTTACACCTGATTCTACATCAACCATAAAAATAATTGCATCGGCTTCATCAATTGCAAGCTCGACTTGTTTATCGATCTCACTCTCAAAGACATCATCACTACCAACCACATAACCTCCAGTATCAATTAGAGAAAACTCTTTACCGTTCCAATCACTCTTTCCGTAGTGTCTGTCTCTAGTTACTCCACTAATAGCATCTACTATAGCTTCACGCCTTTGAACAAGTCTATTAAAGAATGTTGATTTACCAACATTTGGTCTACCTACTATTGCAACTATATTACTCATATCATTAAAATGAATGCAAATGTAATGCTAAAACTAGGATTTAACATAAAAAAAAAGTTGATTAATAAATTAATCAACTTTTTTATGATAATAATTAAGTAATGATTACTTCAATTTTGAAGACATTTCAACATTTAACTCTGCAGTTTCAATTTTAATTCCCCACTTTTCAAACGATGCTTGAAATGCAGCTAGGTCATTACTATGTGTTCTCCATCCAAACATTTTATTATACTCTTCAACGTAATCGACATCGGGATTTGTCATTTTACCCATACCTTCTACATGACTATTGTAAGGTTCAACTTCTAGAATTTCATAACTCTCACCTCCAGTGACTAACATAAATAGTCCAGTTATTCCAGAGTAACCTAATTCTTTTTGAAGTTTAGTATTATTTCTCCAAAATGAGAAGAAATCAGCTCTTTTATCAGGTTTAATAGTAAATCTAGTCATTTTGACAAATCTAGCTGGCGGCAGGTCATTATCCCAATTTTGAGACAAACCTTTCATTCTCCACCATCTAATATTTCCATCATTTGAATCAACATAAGGCATTACATGCTTACCCCAATATGCTAACTCTGCAGTGTTATCTTCATCAAAAGCAGAAGAATCTCTATTGCCCATGACTCTCATATACTTACCTTGGTCTTGCCCAGTAATAATTTGATATGTAGCCATAGAAGTTTCATCTGTTCCATTAAACTTATCTGTCTTTTTAGCAACTCCTGCTTCAAATTCAGCATTCATTCCTTTTTTTGGTGTCCATTTGTTAGTTTGCCAATATTCTCTGTCAGGATTGGTTTGAGAAAAAGCAAAAAATGGAATTAATAATAGTACTAGTAATTTTTTCATTTTTATAATTTTATATAGTTAATAAAAACTAAACTAAAAATTATAAAATGACGAATTTTAAATAAAAGGAGAAATTACAATAAATAAAAAAGAAAATGTTTTAGTTATTGTAACCAAACCTTCGTAATTGATTTTGGTTACTTCTCCAATTTTTATTGACTTTAACATAAAGTTCAATATGAATTTGCTTACCAAAAAATGCTTCTAAATCTCGTCGAGCGGAAGTACCTACTCTTTTTAATGCAACTCCTTTATGGCCAATAACAATACCTTTTTGACTTTCTCTTTCTACCATAATAACTGATCTAATTCTTATTATCTTATCTTCTTCGAAAAATTCTTCTGTTAATATCTCTACTGAGTACGGAATTTCTTTTTTGTAGTATGTTAGTATTTTTTCTCTGACGATTTCATTTACAAAAAATCTTTCTGGCTTATCGGTTAGTTGATCTTTAGGGTAAAAAGCTGGGGATTCTGGTAATAACTGAACAATTCTATCAAAGACTTCTTTTATTTGAAAGTTTTTTAATGCAGAAACGGGATATATTTCAGCATTTGGAACTTTCTCTTTCCACATGAGCGCATATTCTTCTAACTCTTCTTGATTTGAAATGTCAATTTTATTAATAAGTAATAAAACAGGTATTTTAGAGTTGATAATCTTCTCAAAGAACTTCTCGTCTTTAAGATCTTTCTCACCAATTTCAACCATATAGACAAGCACATCTGCATCATCAAGAGCAGCTTTAACAAAATCCATCATTGAAGACTGGAGTTCATAAGCAGGTTTAATTATTCCTGGTGTATCGGAGATAACCATCTGAAAGTCTTCACCGTTAACTATCCCAAGTATCCTATGTCTTGTAGTTTGAGCCTTTGATGTTATAATAGAAAGCTTCTCCCCTACAAAAGAATTCATCAAAGTAGACTTACCTACGTTTGGATTTCCAATAATATTTACAAAACCTGCCTTATGCATTACTATTTTTTTTCAAAGATACTTTTATAAATCGTAATTGTTAAAATAAGTTGTTCATATAATTAAAATATAAAACATGACTTTACTAAATACTGTAAACTATAGTTATAACAAAAAAAGAACAGATATAACAAATCATTTTTTCAACAAATTAAATAAAAACATATTAACAGACATTGATATGTCTAGTATTTGATTTTAGAATAAAAAAAAACAACTACGATTTATAATTTATTACTTTAGTAAAATGAGAAATAAAATACTTTTATTAGGTTCAGGAGAACTAGGCAAAGAGGTAGTAATTGCCTTGCAAAGGTTAGGACAATATGTTATAGCTGTTGACAATTATAAAAATGCTCCTGCGATGCAAGTTGCACATGAATTTGAGGTTATTGATATGTTAGACGGAAAAGAATTAGATAAAATTATAGCAATACATAAACCAGATTTTATAGTTCCAGAAGTAGAAAGTATTAGAACAGAACGTTTGTATGAATATGAAAAACAAGGTTACACAGTAATACCTTCAGCAAAAGCAGCAAATTTTACTATGAATAGAAAATCAATCAGAGATTTAGCCGCGATAGATTTAGAATTAAAAACTGCAAAATATAAATATGCAAAATCTTACAATGAACTTGTAGAAGGAGTGAAATATATAGGGATGCCTTGTGTTGTCAAACCTCTTATGTCATCATCTGGAAAAGGACAATCTGTGATAAAAAATGAATTGGATATTAAAAAAGCATGGGATGAAGCGCTAAGGGGGTCAAGAGGAGATTTAATGGAGGTAATTGTTGAAGAGTTTATATCCTTTGATTACGAAATTACCCTTTTAACCCTAACTCAAAATAATAACAATACTTTATTCTGTCCTCCTATTGGTCATAGGCAAGAAAGGGGAGATTACCAAGAAAGTTGGCAACCAATGGATATGGAAGAGAGTCACTTAAAAACTGCCCAACTGATGGCTGATAAAGTAACAAAAGCACTTGGTGGAAGTGGAATTTGGGGTGTTGAATTTTTTATTGGCAAAAATGGTGTATACTTTTCAGAGCTATCACCTAGACCTCATGACACTGGTATGGTAACTCTAGCTGGAACACAAAACTTTTCAGAATTTGAACTACATGCAAGAGCTATTTTAGGAATTCCTTTAGTAGAAATACCTCTTATTAGAAATGGCGCATCTGCAGTGGTTCTCGCTGATAATGAAAGTAGTGAATTTCCAATAATATCTGGGTTGAAGGAAGCAGCAAATTATAAAAACACAGACTTTAAAATATTTGGTAAACCAACAACTAGAAAATATAGAAGAATGGCAGTTGCTTTAGCGTACGGAAAAGATGAAACCCGAATATTAATTGAAAAAGCAAAAAAGGTTGCTTCAAAAATAAAGATTGACTAAGCAGAGTTTCTACTAGCGTTAATATTGCCAAATAAAGATCTTGTTACAATCTTATCATAAATAATAATATCTTCTTTGTTTTTTACAGGGTCTTTTTTTAATTCCTGTATTTTTTTTAAAGCATGTTGCTGTATAGTTAATAATGGTAATACAATTGACTCTCTAGCTTCAATGGATAACTTTCCAGCAGGTTCTTCCTTCATTAATTTTCTAGACCCCGTTAATTTGTAAAGCATTTCTAGAGTTGTATTATATTCATTAAAAATTATATTCCAAAATTCTCCATATACTTTGTCATCAGACATATACTTAGTGAGGTTTAAAAAAGATTTAGAAAGCGACATCATACTATTTTCAACTAATGTCTTAAAAAAATTAGACTCTCTATACAGTTTCTTTACTTTACTTAATTCTCCTAAATCATCATAGTGCTTGATAGCATGCCCTACTCCAAAAAATCCGGGTACATTTTGTTTTAGTTGACTCCATGAACCAACAAAAGGAATAGCTCTTAAATCAGAAAAAACCAATTTATCATCTGAATTTCTCTTTGACGGCCTACTACCTACATTTGTTTTTGAATAATATTTTAAAGTACTCATATGCTCTAAATACGAAAGGAATTTAGGATGATTTTTAAACTTTACATATGCATCATAACTTATCTTAGATAAATTATCCATTGTTTCATAACAATCCTCAGAAATTGTCAAGTCAGTCTCATTTAATTTGTTCAAAATTCCAGAGCTCATAAGTTGTTCAATATTATATTTTGAAGAGTCTAAAGTTCCAAAATTAGAGCTTATTGTTTGTCCTTGGACAGTTAACTGAACTTCTTTAGACTCGATGCTAGGTCCTAAAGAGGCATAAAACTTATGTGTTTTCCCACCACCTCTTGCTGGCGGGCCTCCTCTACCGTCAAAAAATATAACATCTACTTTATTTTTTCTGGAAATACTAGTAAGCATTTGCTTTGCCTTATAAATAGCCCAGTTAGCCATTAAATATCCTCCATCTTTTGTGCCGTCAGAAAAACCTAACATAATGTTTTGTTTAAGTTTCCTTTTTTGTAGATGAGCCAGATAAGTTGGATTTGTGTATAAACTTTTCATTACATCCGAGGCATTTTCTAAATCTTCAATTGTTTCAAACAAAGGACATATGTCAATAGTTAAGTCTTTATCAAAAGCCACTAACTTTAGCATTGCAAAAAGCTGCATCACATTCAATGCTGTTTTGTTATTACTTATTATATATCTGTTGGCAGCTTTTTCTCCATTTGTTGTTTGAATTTTTTTAATTGCCTTAATAGTGTTTAAAGTGTTCAACACTAATTTGTCAGAGAAATTTGAAAGGTCTATGGACCCTTTTACTTTTGATAGGTATTGAATTTGTTCAGTTTCAATAAGTTCAAAATAATTATTTGGGAAAAGGTCTAATTTGTTTTTAATTGAAGTTTTAACTATTTCATTAAATACATTGTTATGCACTCTACTGTCTTGTCTAATATCCATAGTTGCAAAATGAGAGCCGAATAGTTTTACTTTATTTATCAAACTATCCACTAAGTTTAAGTATAAAGACTGGTGGTCCTTAATGATTATTAGTTTGATTTCCTGTAAACCATCCATTAAATGTTTTGATGAAAATGTATTTTTAGAGTTTCTTAAAAAGATATATTCATGCAGTTTATCTTGAATGTTAATTAACTTGTCTTCAACTCCTTTAAAGGTTAGTCTTCTCTTTAATTCTCTAATATCTCTGTAATAATTTTTTATAATTGTTCTTTTTAATCTTTCAGCGACTTGTAATGTAATTTCAGGTGTAACAAATGGATTTCCATCTCTATCACCCCCAGGCCAAAAGCCTACACTCATTAGATTATTATTAAAATCTTTATTATTAAATACATTTTCTTTAATGTAATCATAAGTATTTCCAAATGATTGATAAAAAACATTTTCTAAGTACCATATAAGACTTACAGCTTCATCCAATGGAGTTGGTTTTTTATATTTGAAAAATGAAGTCTTAGCTAATTGAGTCAGGTAATTTTTAATATCAAGGAGGTTATTATTCTTAATCGCCTCAGTAAGATCTGTAATAATAGCTAGCACATTATCTGGATAAAATTGTGTTGGATGTGCGGTTAATACAATTTTAACATTAAAATCCTCAATGTATTTTTTTAATTCCTGGATTTTATCATCGGTAATTGCGGACTCTTTCAAATTTCTAATGGTTCCAACACCATCCATATTATTTACAACTGTAAATGAAGCATCTTCAATAGCATCAAAAAGAACAACTTGTCTTTCTATATATTGAATAAACCTAAATAAAAGATTAATCTGACTCTTTTTGGATCTTCTTGCTTGGTACTTTACAAAAAACTCTTCAATAATTTCAGACGGATTATTACCATTTTTAAATCCTTTTTCACATGTTTCATGAAATAATGGAAGTAACACACCTGTTTTGTTAATACTATCAAATGGTAGTGTTAAAAATATACTATTGTAAATTTGAAATTTTGAAAGTACACTTTCTTTAAATCTAGTAACTTTTGGTTTTCCCGACATTTAAATTATTGTTTTGAACAAAATTAATACAAATAGCCATATTTATATATTATAATATGGATAATAGTTAAATATTTATAGATTTAATTTTTTGCATTGGTATTTAAAAAAATATTTAACTTAAAAAAATGGCCTAGAATTAAATTTCTAAGCCATTTTAACCACTATTAACAAAACAAACTAATTATTAAATCATTTTCTTTTTCTAACTCCTGCGTATGCTATAGAACCATGCTCGGATTCATCTAAGCCGGCTATTTCTACTTCTTCAGAAACTCTAAGTCCAATCGTCTTTTTAAGTATTCCAAAAACTAAAAATGCTAAAACAGTAGCCCACAATGCATAGGCTAAAACTCCTATTGCTTGAGCACCTAGCTGTGAAGCTCCACCCCCATTAAATAGTCCAATTCCCGTATCTCCATCAACACCCCAAAGGCCAATAACTAAGGTACCCCATACACCTGCCACTCCGTGAACTGAAGCAGCACCGATTGCATCGTCAATTTTTAATTTTTTCTCGATAAATTCAATTGAAAAAACAACTATAATACCACCAATTAGACCAGCTAATACAGATCCAACAGCAGTCATATTTCCACATCCAGCAGTAATACTTACAAGTCCGGCAAGTGCTCCATTTAATGTTTGAACTAAATTAGGTTTTCCATACCATATCCAGGTTGTAACTAAAGCACCAAAAGCACCAGCAGCAGCAGCTAAATTTGTGAATAATACAACATTTGAAGCTGCAATAGCATCTGCACCACCCCAAGCAAGCTGAGATCCACCATTAAAACCAAACCATCCTAACCACAGAATAAATACTCCTAAAGTTGCAAGGATTTGATTATGACCTGGAATCGGCAAAACCTTTCCATCAACAAATTTACCAATTCTTGGACCAACCATATATGCTCCTACTAAAGCAGCCCATCCACCAACAGAGTGAACGATTGAAGATCCTGCAAAATCTATAAATTCAGTAGGCATAAATGAAGCTGTGTTTAAGAATCCTCCATTCCATTCCCAACCACCTGCGATTGGATAAATGAAGGCCGTCATTACAACTGTAAAAATAGCATAGGTAGAATACTTAGTTCTACCAGCAATCGCTCCAGAAACGATGGTTGCAGCGGTAGCAGCAAACATTGTTTGGAAAAAAAGATCTGCTCCCTCTCCTTGCATTATACCACTCCAAAAGAACCAACCATTTTCTGAATCCCCATACATTAATGAATATCCAACAAACCAATAGGTTAGAGAGCCAACAGTAATATCTAATAAGTTTTTCATTGCAATATTAACTGCATTTTTAGATCTAGTCATCCCAGACTCAACTAAAGTAAAACCAGCTTGCATAAAGAAAACTAAAATACCAGCAATTAACATCCAAAGCATTCCCATGTCCGCATAAAAACCACTTTGAACAGCCTCAACTGCAGCGGTAACATCTTCAGACGTCACCACATCGATAACTTCAGGCACTGCAGAAACAGATTCTTGAAGTAAATATTTAAAAAATAATAATGTATTATACATAATTTTAATGTTTAAGATTAATATTAGAAACTAGCGCCAAATACTAAAAAGGCATCAGTTGTATCAGGGTTATAAACAAAAGAACCAAATACAGGTAGAGAATAATTCTCTGTAATTTTAATTTCTTTTGAAGTTCCAAGCGATACATTACACACAGCAAAATCGCCATCTAAAGTATATACTTCATTACCTCCTCCAATAGCTACATCAAGAGATCCTAAAGAAAATCCAGTTTCAATATATAAATCTTCTGTCTCAGTAAAATAACCAACTGTCATCCCAACAGGACCTAGATCAAAGCCTGTACTGAACTCGTATCCCTCAACTCCAAAAAAGTCATCTGGAATAATGGACGCACTAGCATCTCCAGGAAATGTGTAGTTAGTAAGTGTAAGTGAAGCAAATCCTAGATCGTAAGAAATGTAAAGATCTAATTCTGATCCTCCATCGTTACCAGAAAGTGCAAAACTTCCCCAAGCACCGATTTCAAAATCACCAGCAGAGTAAGATAGTGTAGGTTGGATATGTCCCGAGTCTCCAAATTGGGTACCTCTCCAAACATAACGGCTAACAACGTCTGCACTTATTTCCTGTCCAAATGAACTAAAGACTGAAATAAATGAGACAAACAATAATGTAAATAAATTTTTCATAAGATAGTTTTTTTTAGTTTATGGCGTTGAATATAACACAAAAAGAAACAAATATCTGTAAGAAAATTGATGAAAAAATAACTTTTGTAAATATCACAATTTAGAATAGTGGAAATTTTTAAAATAGTAAAAAAAGAGTTACAATAATTAATATATGATAATATATAATTTAATGAAATTCTATTTTTTATATAAATTATATAATTTTTTAATAAAATATTTATAAATACAATAACTATAATAACTATTAATTAAATATTCTTAATTGTGAAAAACCATTATTAAATCAACAAAATATATCCATTAAAATCACAAATTGTTTTTTTTTAGCAATTTAATTTATATAATTCCTAATAATTATTTCACATTTTTTTATACTAATGATTGTATATATATTAGTCTTCCCCAACAAACTAAACAAACCAAAAAACATGTTTAAAAAACAAGGGTTATACAGACCAGAATACGAGCATGAAAATTGCGGAGCAGGATTTATTTGTAATTTAAATGGTGAAAAAACAAATCAAATAATTCATGATGCGCTAGAAATATTAATCAAACTAAAGCATAGAGGAGGAGTAAGTTCTGATGGTGTTACTGGTGATGGAGCAGGACTACTTATTGATATACCGCACAGTTATTTTAAAAAAGTATGCAATTTTAATTTACCAGAGGAAAGAAATTATGCTGTTGGAATGCTATTTATACCCAAAAATCAAACAGATTTTTTTAGGGATATTTTTTCAAAAGAAATTAAAAAACAAGGATTAGAAATAATCGGTTGGAGAAAAGTTCCTGTTATAAGTTCATTTTTAGGGGAAATTGCATCAATATCAGAACCAATAAGCGAACAAGTATTTATTAAAAAACCTAAAAATACTTCCGAGAAGAAATTCAAAATCAAACTATATATTGCCAGAAAAATTGCAGAACACAAAATATATAATTCAAAAGTGTCTAACTGCAATTCATTCTATGTAAATAGTTTATCTATTACTACTATAATATATAAAGGAATAATAAAGCCCGAAACAATAGGACTATATTTTACTGATTTACAACAACCAGAACTTGTAACAAGACTTGCTTTAGTTCACCAAAGATTCTCAACAAACACCCTTCCCTCATGGGAACTTGCTCAACCATTTAGATTTATGTGTCAAAATGGAGAAATTAACACTTTAAGAGGTAATTTAAGCAGAATGAGAGTTAGGGAAGAGATCATGGAAAATGAAGAATTTGGAGATTATATGAAAGATTTGTTTCCAATAATTTTAAAGGGCAAGTCTGATTCTGCATCTATGGATATGGTTGTAGAGCTTTTAACACTTACCGACAGAAGTCTTCCTGAAGTAATGATGATGATGGTACCAGAGGCTTGGGAGAAGCACACGAACATGAAAAAAGAAAGGAAGTCATTTTACAAATACAACTCATGTATAATGGAGCCTTGGGATGGACCAGCATCAATACCATTTACAGATGGAGATTATATTGGTGCTTTATTAGATAGAAACGGACTCAGACCATCTAGATATACAGTAACAAAGGATGGAAGATTAATTATGTCGTCTGAAATTGGAGTAATTGAAATTCAGCCAGAAAACATAGTATCACATGGTCGACTTGAACCAGGAAAAATGTTTTTAGTAGACATGAACAAAGGCAGAATTATAAATGATGATGAAATTAAGAATGAAATAACTACCAAAAGGCCTTATGGAAAATGGATAAAGGATCAAATGATTGAATTAAAAGACATTCCCTACATAAAAGAAAATCAATTAAAAGAATCAATTTCGTTAAAAACAAGACAAAGACTTTATAACTATACTACAGAAGATATTCAAGAAATAATCACTCCAATGGCACAACACTCTAAAGAAGCTATTGGATCTATGGGTTCAGACACACCACTTGCTGTTCTTTCAGAAAAAACCCAACTAATCTATAATTATTTTAAACAATTATTTGCACAAGTAACAAACCCTCCACTGGATGGAATAAGAGAAGAAATAGTAACAGACATTAGTCTATCTCTTGGTCATGACAAAAACTTATTTGACATTTCTTCTCGTCAATGTAGAAAGTTAAAAATTCAAAATCCGGTTATTTCAAATCGAGATCTACATAAAATTAGACAAATAGACTCTAAAGGGTTTAAATCTAGAACAATTAAAATTCTATATAATAAAAGTAAAGGTCTAAACGGAATTGAAGACTCTTTAGATAGAATTATTAACGAAGTCGAAGGAAGTATAGATAAAGGATTTAATATAATTATTCTATCAGATAAAAATGCAAATAAAACAAACGCACCAATACCGGCTCTTTTGGCATGTTCTTTTGTTCATCACTCACTAAATAAAAGAAGAAAAAGATCATATTTTGATATAATAATAGAATCAGCAGAACCTAGAGAACCTCACCATTTTGCATCTTTATTTGGGTATGGAGCTAGTGCAATTAATCCGTATATGGTCAATGAAATTATTAAGACTCAAGTTAGAGAAGGATTTATTAAAGGCTACACAGAAATAGAGGCAGTAATTAATTTTAATAAAGCCATAGGGAAAGGAATATTAAAAATCATGAATAAAATTGGTATTTCCACACTACACTCATACAGAGGGTCACAACTTTTTGAGATTGTTGGGTTTAATTCTGAATTTTCAAAAAAATATTTTCCCTACACAACATCTAGAATTGAAGGGATTGGTCTTTATGAAATAGAAAAAGAAATATCTAAAAGGTATGATTATGCTTTTCCATTAACAGATGAAAAGAATAAATTAAAACTTAACATTGGTGGAGAATATAGATGGAGACGAAATGGAGAAAGACATATGTTTAATCCTACAACTGTAACCAAAATTCAACAAGCTGTAAGGCTAAATGATCAAAAAAGCTATGACGTATACGCAGACAATATAAATAAGCAGTCTGAAAGACTAATGACTATTCGTGGGTTATTTGAATTCAATGACTATGATCCTATTCCAATTGATGAAGTTGAGCCTTGGACAGAAATTGTGAAAAGATTTAAAACTGGAGCTATGTCTTATGGGTCAATTTCAAAAGAAGCTCACGAAAATCTCGCAATTGCAATGAACAGGATTGGTGGGAAAAGTAATTCTGGTGAAGGAGGTGAAGACAAAAAAAGGTTTGAAATAATGAAAAATGGTGATAACAAAAACTCAGCAATCAAGCAAGTTGCCTCTGGTAGATTTGGAGTATCATCCAATTATTTAACCAATGCAAAAGAGATACAAATAAAAATGGCGCAGGGTGCAAAACCAGGCGAAGGAGGACAATTACCAGGTGAAAAAGTGTTTCCATGGATAGCAGAAGTAAGAAATTCTACTCCATTTGTAGGGTTAATATCCCCCCCACCTCATCATGACATATATTCGATTGAGGATTTAGCTCAACTAATTTATGATTTAAAAAATGCAAATAGAGAAGCTAGAATCAATGTTAAGCTTGTTTCTGAAGTTGGGGTTGGCACTATTGCAGCTGGAGTAGCGAAGGCGAAAGCAGATGTTGTATTAGTTTCAGGTTATGATGGTGGAACAGGAGCATCTCCATTAACTTCATTAAAACACGCTGGGTTACCGTGGGAATTAGGAATAGCAGAAGCACAACAAGCCTTAGTTTTAAATAATTTAAGAAGCCGGATTGTAGTAGAATGTGATGGCCAACTTAAAACCGGAAGAGATGTTGCGATAGCGGCACTTTTAGGAGCTGAAGAGTTTGGATTTGCAACAGCTCCATTGGTTGCTTCAGGTTGCATAATGATGAGAAAATGCCACATGAATACCTGTCCGGTAGGAATAGCAACACAAGATAAAGAACTTAGAAAAAACTTTAAAGGGAAACCAGAACATGTAATAAACTTCTTTTATTTCGTAGCAAATGAACTAAGAGAAATTATGGCTCTACTTGGATTTAAGACAATGAACGAAATGATTGGTCAAACACAAAAAATAAATACTTCAAAAGCAATTAATCACTACAAAGCTAAAGGTCTTGACTTTTCATCAATTTTATATCAACCATTTGATCCAAAAACAACAACATTAAGAAATATCGAAAATCAGGACCATAACTTATATAATGTTCTAGACATAAAGATTGTAAAATCAGCACAAAAAGCGATTCATTATGGGATAGAAACAAACTTATCTTACAAAATTAAAAATACCGATAGATCAGTAGGCGCAATATTAAGCAATGAAATATCAAAAAAATATAAAGACATAGGACTACCCGACAATACAATAAATATTGATTTTACCGGATCAGCAGGACAAAGTTTTGGAGCCTTTGCTGCTAATGGCATTACTTTTAAACTTGAAGGAAACACCAATGATTATTTAGGCAAAGGCTTATCTGGCGCAACAATATCAGTTAAAAAGCCTGAAAAAGCAGATTTTAAAGCAGAAGAAAATATAATAGCAGGCAACGTATGTTTATTTGGGGCAATTTCAGGAAATGTATACATAAATGGTATAGCTGGAGAAAGGTTTGCGGTTAGAAATTCTGGAGCTAATGCTGTAGTTGAAGGAATTGGTGATCATGGATGTGAGTACATGACCGGAGGTAAAGTAATTATATTAGGAAAAACAGGAAGAAATTTTGCGGCAGGAATGAGTGGTGGAATTGCATACATTTATGATAAAGACAATAACTTTATAAATGGACTATGCAACACAGAATCAATAGAGTTTGAGAATTTATCAACTGAAGATAATATTCATCTAAAACACCACATTACTGAACACGTAAAATATACAAATAGTAGCTTAGGAAAAAAAATTCTTTCAAACTGGAGGAAAGATAGTAGTCATTTTATTAAAGTAATGCCTACTGAATACAAGAAAGCACTAGAAAATATTTTACAGCAGAAGAAAATAACAAATAAACTTTAATAAATGGGCAAATCAACAGGTTTTAAAGAATTTAAAAGAAAAGAAGACGGATATATTTCAGTAAAAAAAAGAGTTAGAAATTATAATGAGTTTTCGGTCAAACTTGATGATAAAGAATTAAAAAACCAAGGTTCAAGATGCATGGATTGCGGAATACCATTTTGCCATAGCTCCTGCCCTCTTGGAAATTTAATACCTGATTTTAACCATATGGTACACCAAGAAGAATGGCAAAAAGCTTCATGGATCTTACATTCCACCAATAATTTTCCAGAGTTTACTGGAAGACTATGCCCTGCGCCATGTGAAAAATCTTGTGTTTTGGGTATAATCGAAGAACCTGTTTCAATTGAAAATATTGAAAAAAATATAGTTGAAAAAGGCTTTAAGAATGGTTGGATTAAACCAAAGATCCCAGCAAAAAGAACTAATTACAAAATAGCAATTATAGGATCTGGCCCTGCAGGCCTAGCAGCAGCACAACAACTAAATAGTGTTGGTCATAATGTAATTGTATATGAAAAAGAAGACAAAATCGGTGGATTATTAAGGTACGGAATTCCAAATTTCAAACTTGAAAAAAAAATAATTGATAGACGAGTTAATATATTAAAAAAAGAGGGTATAAAATTTATTACAAATGCCAATGTAGGAGTAAATATCAGCATATCCGAGCTAGAAGATTTTGATTCTATTGTATTATGTGGAGGGGCATCTGAAAAAAGAGCTTTAAATATTCCTGGTGCAAAATCTAATGGTGTAATTCAAGCAATGGATTTATTAACTAACCAAACCAAATCTCTTTATGACAAATCCATTAAAACAGCTGAATTAAAAAACAAAAATATTGTAGTAATTGGAGGTGGAGACACTGGCTCAGATTGTGTTGGAACTGCAAATAGAAATGGAGCAAAGTCAGTTATTAATTTTGAAATAATGCCAAAACCACCGCTAAATAGAAGTGTTAAAACTCCTTGGCCTTATTGGCCACTACAACTAAAAAATAGTACATCACATAAAGAGGGGTGCGATAGAAATTGGTTAATAAATACCAAAGAATTTATATTCGATAAGGACAATAACCTAACTGGACTAAAAACTGTAAATGTTAAATGGGAGATTAAAAAAAATAATCCACCAAAGTTAATCGAAATTGTAGGCTCAGAAAAAACATGGGATTGTGATATAGCATTACTAGCTCTTGGATTTACAGGTGCAGAGTCAAGTTTAGCTGACAAGTTAGGGGTTAAAATTAGTGATAGAAATAATTATCAAACAACTAATTATCAAACAAATATTCCGAAAATATTTAGCGCTGGTGACATGAGAAGAGGACAGTCACTAATTGTATGGGCAATATCTGAAGGTAGAGAAGCGGCTAGAGAGGTAGATTTGTTCTTGACAGGAAAAACTTCACTAGCAACAAAAGGAAAAGGGCAACTTCCAATGGCATAATACTATCTAGCCAACAAATAGTTTTTAAAATCTAAATAACTGTCAATGCATACAGATTCCTTTTTCTTATCCATTACAGAACTAATTTGATGAGGTATTTTTAAATTATTAGTATACAAATTTATAACTTCTGAGAATTTAGATGGATGAGCGGTTCCTAAAATGACGCATTTGTAATCTGGGTGTGATTTTAAGAAATCTTTAGCCCCTAAATATCCAACTGCTCCATGCGGGTCTGGGATATAGCTAAACTCGTTGATTATCTCTTTAATTCCTTCTACCGTTTCATCATCATTAAAACTACATGTATGTAAATTTTCCTTGATTGAATTAAAATCATTTTTATATATATTACTTATTCTAATAAAATTACTTGGATCTCCAACATCCATAGCATTTGAAATAGTTTGAATAGAAGGTTTCGAATCGTAAATTTTAGTGTTTAAATATCTATTAACAACATCGTTAATATTATTTGAAGCGATAAATTTACCTATTGGCAAACCCATTTCTTTGGCTAACATACCAGCACAAATATTACCAAAGTTTCCACTTGGCACAGAGTAAGCGACTTTATCTTCAATCGATAGTTTTAAATCTCTATAACTAAAAAAGAAATAAAACATTTGCGGAAGCCATCTACCAATATTAATAGAGTTTGCAGATGTTAATCTTATTTTATTTGACAAACCTTTATCTAAAAAAGCCTTTTTAACCATGGACTGGCAATCATCAAAAGTTCCATCAACTTCTAAAGCTGTTATATTCTCACCCAATGTTGTCAATTGTTTCTCTTGTACATTGGATACTTTTCCTTTAGGATATAAAATTACTACTTTTATTCCCTTTACTTTATAAAAACCACTTGCAACAGCTCCACCAGTATCTCCAGAGGTTGCAACCAATACTGTTACATCGGCGTTTTCTTTAGTATCTTTTAATAAATAGGCTAGACACCTAGACATGAATCTAGCACCAACATCCTTAAACGCCATAGTTGGACCATGAAATAACTCAAGGAATGAAATTTTATTATTTAACTTTACTAGAGGAAAATCAAATGAAAGAACATCATCAATTATTTTTCTCAACTCCTGTTCAGGAATATCTTGACCAACAAATTGATTGATACACTCATATGCAATTTCCTCATTTGAATAATTTTCTATATTATTTATGAAATCATTAGATAATTTACTTATTTTTTCAGGAAAATAAAGACCTTTGTCAGGAGCTAAGCCTCTTATTAAAGCATCTTTAAAAGACACACTTGGTGATTTTCCGTTAAGGCTATAATAATTCATAAAAATCTATTTAAATAGTTACCACTCCATTGGAGCTAATTTTCGAAATATGTGTGGAGAAGTTAATAGTTGATTTTGAATAAACAGACTTAAAAACTAATTCAATTTCAGTAGCTAAATCATTTCCTTTAGCTAATGCAAATATTGACGGACCAGATCCAGAAATAGAGCAACCTAAGGCACCGATCTCTAAAACTTTACTTTTAATTATATCAAAATGAGGGATTAATTTACTTCTGTGTACCTCAACTATATGATCATTCAATGAATTACTAATTAAATCATAGTTTTCAGTATGTAATCCATGTACCAAACCACCCAAATCAGATAGTTGCTTTGTTACATCCGATAAAGGAACCATTTTAGGCAATATTTTTCTAGACTCAGAGGTTTTTATTTCGATTTGGGGATGTAGAATTATAGCATATAAGTCCGTAGGGGTTGGTAATTGTAAAATATTTAAAGGCTGTAAATTTTTTACCAAGCAAAAACCTCCAAAAATTGCTGGAGCAATATTATCTGCATGCTCAGATTTACTGGCTATAAACTCTCCTTTCATAGCAAACTCAGTTAACTCTAATTTGTTAAATGGTCTTCCAAGTAACTCATTAATTGCATAAACACTTGCTGTAGCGCTAGCGCCACTACTACCAATACCACTGCCAGGTTTGATTTTTTTATAAATCTCAATTTCAAAACCAAAGTCTGGTTTTACGACATCTAAAAGAGCCATTGCAGAAACAGATGCAACATTTTTATTTATATCAAAGGGTAAATCAAAACCTTCAATTTTTGTAATTACAATTCCCTTTTCTTTAGTTTTTCTTACAACCATTTCATCTCCAACACTATCTAATGGAAATCCTAAAACATCAAAACCACAAGCAACATTGGACACAGTAGCAGGTGAAAACACTCTTATTTCGTTCATAAAATTTAAAAAAATTAAGATGGCAAATCTAGACAATTATAAATACTAATTCTATATTATTATGGATTTAATTAACCACAATTTTAGCAAAATTAATTTGACCTTGTATCATGATTTTTATTAGGTATAAACCACGATTTAAATTTCCAATATTTAATTTATCACCACTTATTTCAGTTTGAATAATTTTTCTACCATTGATATCAAATAACTCAATAGCTTTAACTCCTTGTGTAGAAGATTTTATATAAATAAAATCTGTATTTGTTGGATTAGGGAATATTCTTACGGAAAAATTATTTAATTTAACAGTCGATAGTTGCTCGTCAGTAGTTAATGTACTGTACCAAGAATTTCCTTCAGAACCAACATTTCTAACACTCATTGTATTGCTTGTTCTTGACAGGATTTGGTATGTTGAATTATTTAGTGCTGTATAAAAGCCTAAATTACCATAACTATTAAAACTAATTGTCTCCTCACTATCGTCATCATTGCTTGTATTATATTGATCAGTATGGTTAGTCAAAGGGTAATTAAAATATTCATTAAACTCATTATCAGCATCATAAGATATATTTCCATTTGGATCAAATGCGGCGTCAATTTCTGGTTTTTTGCCAAAAATCGTACCATCTGCTCCAGTATTAACAGACAAAACTCCAGTTTCACTAAACGTCCAAGTATCATCGTAAAGACCTGTGTTGGATTCGCTTAATGCACTTGCAGACCACCATTCAGCTGTAAATGCACCCCCAGGTCCAACTCCTCTGTAATTATCAACTTCGGATTGAATTCTCCATGTTCCTGAAGATAAAAATTCTATCAATTCTTCATTTGAGTTATTATTTCCATTTGAAGATTCGAAGTCCATCCAATTTAAATTGAAAGGAGACTGAATTACCGTCATTCTTAAAGTGAATAAGCCTTCTGGCAAATATCTTGAAAATGAGACTGTTTGCCAATTTTGCCATCCTCCTGTGTTGGGAGTAGATATCACCCCAATATTTTCAGCAGATGTGTCATTAATTAATTCTAATTGTAATGACCCAGATCCTTGAGAAGCAACTCTAAAGCTTATTGTATATTCGCCAGAATTATTTATTGCTACAGAATAATCTGCAAAATCTCCCTGATCTGTATAACCTATATTTAAGCCTCCAAAGGAATCGCTTGTCTCTTCTGTCTCAAGTCCTTCTTGGTAATAAAAATCTTCTGCCTGTATCCTTCCAGGAATTAATAATCTTGTGGATAAATTATTTTCCACTGGGTAATCTTGAAAACTATACAGGTACTGACCTGTTTCAGAAAGTAAACCTTCACCATTATAACTTATTGTAATTTCATCTTGAAATGACATGTAGTTTTCAGTTATAACATTAATAACCTGACTATTATTTGAATCGATTTCTACATCTGAAATTTCTGTAGATTCATCGTTTAGTTTAAGATCAAATAAATCTAAATCTAAGCTTTGACTTATCAATGGATGTGTTAAAACTATTTTGATTGATTTTTCATCTTCTAAAGTATTTGCTAATAAAACTTCAAATTCAGGGTTTTCATCGTTAGACTCGTAGAACTCTAACTTGCTCAGATTAAAAGAAACATCCCCTTTAATTTTTAATTTCATTTTTTGACTTCCCTCAGATAAATATACATTTGCAGTGACTCTATTTATAAAATTTGAGTACCCTCCACTATCGTAAAGGTTTATATAGTCCGTAATTTCTAAATCATTAGAAAATAACTTAATCTTTCCGCCATTTTGTTCAGATGAATATCTAGTTATAATGTCATAGAAACCAGATTGCTGTACATCGACAGTATATAATAACCATTCTCCATCTTCCACCCAACCTATATTGTATCCGTTACTTTCACTGTCATTTGATTCTTGAATATCCACACCATCATTTCTGTAACTCCAGCCATTATTCCAAGTAGTATATTCATCTGTTGATACTTGATAAGTACCACTTATTACATCAGAATATGAATAGTCTTGCGTACCTAAATCGTAATCTGTTAAATATATGACACCTGGAATTAAATTTTCTGAGTAAGCAAGCGTTTCATTAGTGTGTGGTTGTCTCATCATAGCATCAATTACATTACTATTAAAATGAGTATTTTCAATACGAGAATCAGTACTAAATTGTATAAGTCCTTGCATAGCATTATCAATACTTGGCTGGTTTTGTCCATCAGCAAAATAGTCAATAATAGATTGAAAATTAGAGTTTGATGAAATTGATAAAGTAGAATTTATAGACTCTGTTTTTTTCCATGGCCACCATGCCCATCCTATATCATTATCTTCGAATAATCTAATTGCATCAGTAAACCACAAATTTGAGTTTTCTCCAGATTCTCCCATCCATAAAGGAGTATTATATTGATTTCTTATATCTAGTACCCATTGAATAGACTCTGTATTATTATAACTCCAGTATTTGTGAAAACTATAAGCCATATTATCATCCCATGGTGGTATTAATCCCGTAAAATCATTGGCAAACCAATTTCCTTCAATAAATATAATATGATTTGTATCATGTTCTCTAATTGCATTAGTAACCTGAACATAAAAACTTCTTAATTCAAAATTTGCTAAATCCCAATTAGTTTCATTTAATAAATCATATCCTCCAATCCATGGCTCATCCTTATATCTAATTGCTAATTGTTCCCAAAGAGCAATAGTCTTATTTTGATTTTCTACACTTTCCCATAAAGACGGAAATTCAGAATTATAATCTGAAATAGCCGCGTCGTAACCTTGTCCACCGGGAGCTGCATGTAAGTCAAGAATTAAGTACAATTCGTTTTGTTCACACCAATCTAAAAGCTGGTCTACAATTTCGAAACCTCTGTCAAGCCATGTATTTTCTCCTTCAACTGGCTCATTTTGTATTGAAAGTGTAAATAGGTCATAATGCATAGGTAAACGAATACTGTTAAACCCCCAACTAGCTATTGAATCAACATCCTGCTCAGTAACAAAATTATCAAGCCATGATTCAAAAAACAATTCGGTATTTTCACTTCCAACTAGGTTATTCAGCTTCTCCTTAAATTCATGTTGTGTATTTGCTCCAGATGAGTAATTAAACATATAAGGTTCCTGAAGCATCCAACCACCAAGACCAGCACTTCGAAGAATAACCTCATTGTTATTTTCGTCTACAATGTCCTTATTAAGAGTTCTTAAATTTTGGCCATATACAGTTGAAGAAATTAAAAGTAAAAGAAACAGTGTAACCTTTCTCATTAATCTAAATTATCTAATCCGTATAGAGTTATTTCAGAACCATGACAATATGTATCACTACCATAGTTAGCTGTAATTGATATTTTTAAATAATTAAACTGTTCTGAAATACCTTCCAGCTCAAAATCATGTCCATTCGCAGCGGCATCCATTGCAGCACCAGGAATATTTCCATCTGCATCTCTTGGGTCACCAATATCATATTGTCCTAATAGTGTCCACTCTTGCCCATTATTACTAGCGAATAAATCAAAAGATTTCATATTCTCTTCTTGATAATAATAAGCAGTTACAGGAGATGGTCCATTGTACCAATATGCTCTTTGCCAAACTTTGAGCCTATGAATTTTTATGGTTTTATTTAAATTAATAACAATATCAAGTGGCCAGTTCAAAGTACCTCCATTTTGATCTCTCCAAATAATAAAATAACTATTATCAGCATCTGTTTCTGAAGTATCTACAACATCATCCCAGAAACTTACAGTCGAGCCTTCCCAAGCATTTCCGTTTATCGATTGATTAGTTATTAAGCTCCATGTAGATTTATCTATTACTTCTTCAAATAATGGAGCATAAACTCCTTTTTCTTCTAAATCGGTAATGTTACCATCAAAATCTTCAACTTTAGTTAAAAAAGTCAAATCAGTAGCTTCAAGTCCTCTAATAAATCTATTTTCAACTGGACTATTAGAAGACAGTATTCTAATTTCCTCTTCGGAACCATTTTGGATATGAACGTGCACATAAACAGTCTTAGATTCTATATTTTCCCATTCAATTCTAACCCCTCCTAAATCTGGAGTTATTTCAATACTTTCCTGCACTAAATAGATGAAAGATTCCAGTGGGATAAAATCAACTATTTCAGCCTGTGATGTATTATCGTTATCATCCACTACATACAAGCTAACCTCAACAGGTGAAATTTGGTTTAATCCTGAAATTTCAATTTCATTGTTATGTACACTGGATACTCTAAAAACATCCACACCAAGAGTGTTTGTATATTCTGCTCTAACAAATAGAATATCGTTGTCGTCTGGAAGTGTGTAGGAAATAATTCCGCCACCATTTGTAGGAGTTATAGATTCTATAGTTAACTTTCCAGGAGCAGTAACATCACCACTTTCTTTTTCTTCACAAGAAAACGCAAATAATAATATCGTAAATAAAGTGAATAATAGTTTTATTTCTTTTTTCATATTAATTAATTTTTTACCAACCTGGATTTTGAATTAAATTAGTATTTATGGTAAGTTCATTGATACTTATAGGGTGTAAATAATCTCTAGGACTATTAAATGATCTGTTTCCAACATCTCTAAGTGTATAAAACCCATCTTCAGTGGTCTCATCTACAGACCAGCCTTTCACAGGTGAGTTTAAATAATCCTCAGCTAACTTCCATCTTCTTAAATCGTTATATCTATGACCTTCAAATGCAAATTCTATTAATCTCTCGTGCCTAATAATATCTCTTAATCCATCTTGGGTAGTGTGCTTATTTACTGTAGCAGCAATTGCACCATCACTCCATGCTTCTTCAACAGTGTTTATTCCAGCTCTTTCTCTCACAGCATTTAACATAGTGAATACTTCTTGAGTTGGACCATTAAATTCATTTGCTGCTTCAGCAAAGTTTAAATAAAGCTCTGCTAATCTAATCATAGGCCAAGAATATTGAACTATTTTATCATAGCCATCTCCCTCAGAGTCTGGATGAACTATTTTTTTAAGTGCATAACCAGTAATTAAATAGTCACTTGTATTAGCAATTCTACCATGAGTTTCTCCTTTTCTCATTTTTAAATTCCACTTACTTCCCCATGTTCTATTGTAGCCTCTATCAAAACCAATATTAGCATAAAATCTTGGCTCTCTATTTAAATGTAGGTTAGCTGTCCTTTGAGCAAACTGTGCGTAAGGATTTTGTGAAGTAGAAATATTAGAAACAGTATATCTGTTATTGTAATCAAATGTAAGATCTTCATCAATAGGTAAACCATTTTCAGTGTAATACATTTCCACAGATCTAAGAGTTGGAGCTACCCATTGCCATGCAGCCTCAACAGATGATGATGTAGGGCTCTTCATTAAAGAGCCAGCTTGTAGTTGCCACCAGTTAGTTCCCACTGGATTTGAATGACCCCAAAGAAGTTCATTATTCCACCTATCTACAATTGAAAACCTAACGTCATACTGTTTTTTTACAATTTCATATTCATAATTCTCAGTATCAAAAGTTGGAGGTGTGTCAGTAAACTCGTATAAAGCTGAGCCTTGTTCAACTGCTGTATTTAAAGCATCTAATGAGGCATTCATGGCTAATTCCCATTTGTTAATATCATAATTTTGATTAAAGAAATGTTCTCCATCTTCATTAACAAATCCAGAATAAAATTCACTATTTCCGTTGAATAAAGGACTAGCAGCAAATAATAAAACTCTAGATTTTAAAGATTTAGCAATAACCTGATCAACTCTACCTAGATCATTGTTATTAAGTACTCTTAATGGAAGATTAATAATCGCTGAGTCAATTGTTTCCGTTATGTATGTTATACATTCATCAATTGTATTTCTTCTCACACTAACCTGTTGATCATTTGCGGAAATTGGTAAATTCTCGTCTGTTATTGGAATAGGGCCATAATACTTTAAGAGTGTAAAATGATAAAAAGCTTTTAAAAACTGAGCTTCAGCTTTCCAAGCATCTTTTTCTTCTTGAGTCATATCAACAACATTATCCATGTTTTCGATTAATGTATTACAACTTCTAATTCCTCTCCACAAGGAACCATGACGTTCATATCCCGACCAATAACTCATTAGAGGGTTAGATGATGATTGAAGACCTTTCATTAATCTTATTCCAGCTGTTTCTTTAGAAATTGGTGTAGTTAAAGCATCCGTAGCTGTAACATACGAACTATATAGATCATCATTTTTTGGCAAATAACTGTAACAGGTAACAAGCGCTGTGTATGCGGATTCTTGTCTGTCAAAAAGTAAATCTAATTCCTGTGTTTGATCTGGAACTATATCTAAATATTCATCACAACTAAAAAGTGAAAATGAAATAAGAGCTAAGTATATAATATTTTTTTTCATAATTTTTTTCTTAAAATTTAACTTGTAAACCTAAGTTGTATATTTTTTGTGGTGGATAACCTAAACCATTTCCACCCATTTCAGTATCCCAAAGGTCAAATTTGCTAAATGTCACCAAATTTAATCCTGTAAAGTATATTCTAGTATTTAACCCACTAAATATTCCACTAGCTTTTTCAGGAAGTGTATATCCAAATTCAATATTTTTTAATCTTAAAAAATCTCCTTCACGTTGCCACCAAGTAGACTGCTGATTATTGTTACTTATTTCGTAAGTAGAGAGTCTAGGCCAAAAAGCATTTGGATTTGGATTATTTTCAGACCAGTAATTATTTGCAATAACACTTAATGCATTTCTTTCATTTACAAAAGGAGAAATATCATTTGGATTTATAAAAAAGGAAACCTTTGCAGCACCTTGCATGAAAATAGATAAATCAAAGTCTCTGTAACCTGCAGAAATTCCGAAACCATAAATTATCTCGGGAACTTGTGGAGACCCTATTGCTGTCATATCGTTTTCGTTTACTACACCATCACCATTTAAATCAGTATATTTTATATCTCCAGGTAAATATGCATTGGAAGAAGATGAAAAACCGTTAAATTGTTCAGGTGAATTTGCAATATCTTCTGCATCGATAAATAATCTTTCTGCAATTAAACCAAATGGCTGATTAACAGGGTAACCTATTCTACTTAAATTATCAAACTCATATATTGGGTCACCATTTAAAATAATTTCATTAGTAGCATAAGTAAAGTTAGCTCTACCTGTAATAAATAATCCAGATGAAAAGGCTTGATTATAATCAATTGATGCATCAACACCTTTTGATTTAACCTCTCCAAGATTACTGCTAATCCCAGTGGTTAACCCCATGGATTCAGGAATGTAATTCCTTTCCATATAGATTTGGGTTCTGTGCTCAGTAAAATAGTCAACTTGAAGGTTTAAGGCTTTATTAATTTCAAGTTCTAAACCAAAGTTTGTTTTTTCAGCAACTTCCCATGTAACATTAGGATTAGAATATCTATCTATTAAATATCCACTAGTGTAATTATTATAATCTAGACCCCAAGAATATCCATTATCTCCATAATTTAAATTCACATCAGATAAATAGAAAAATCTATCACTAGCACTTGAAATCGCATCATTTCCAACTTTACCGTTAGTAATTTTAAATTTTAATAATGTTATACTGGAATTCATTTCTTCAAACCATTTTTCATTAGATGCTATCCATCCAAATCCTACTGAAGGAAAGAAACCAAATCTATTATCTTGAGCAAATTTTTCAGATCCATTATAACCGAAATTAAATTCAGCATAATACCTGCTGTCAAAATTATAAGAGAACCTACCAGAGACTCCCATATTTCTGGATGGTAAGGAGGCGAAATCACTACTACCACTAATTGTATTAAGAGATTCGCTAAAATTAAACACTAGCAATCCCCCAATCTCATGCTTTTCTTCAAATATTCTATTGTACTCTGTAGTAAATTCATAATAAAAATTACTGTTACTGTAATTATTAATCTCTGGGCTATTTAAATATTCTGTACCCTCGGAAATTTGGTATAAATAATAAAGTAAACCTTCTTCAGTCTCAAGCTCAGCAGTACCATAATAAAATGGATTATAACTTCGCTTATTTTCATTTTCTGCATATGTTCTAACTGATGCTAGACCTCTAAACTTTAAACCCTCTGTAATAAAACCTAAATCCTGCTCTAGTTGAACTTGTGATAAAATTGTATTGGTAAATCTATCTTTATATCCTTTAACCATATCTGCATATGGATTAGGGTAACCACCGTTTCCTTTATTTCCAAATAAAGTATGATTGTAACCTAAATTATCTTCATATTGATAATACTTTGGAAAGTTAACAGGGTTGGCATTCATTACATTTCCAAATATATCATTAGCAGATTCACTTGGCCCATTATATCTTTCAAACAAAGAATAAAATTTAACTTTAATCTTAGTAGTCTCCGTTAAGTTTATATTAATATTAGCCCTCAAATTGGATCTATTAATATCAATATTGTTGTTAAAATTATTTAATGGGTCGACTTTTAGTAAACCTGTGTCATTATTATGAGATATAGATAGATAATACTGAGCAATTTCTCCTCCTCCATTGACATTAAGGTTAGCTTTTCTGTTTAATGTATAATCTTTAAATAACTCATTATACCAATTTACATTTGGATATATATTTCGGTCATCAGAATTAATAGTCCCGTAGATTTTGTTAATGGAGTACTGTAATGGTGCAGATGGATTTCTAGACCTAGTTGCTTGATTATACATATTCATATAATCCACTCCACCAAGAAATTCATTAGTTTGAGTTGGAGAGGAAAAAGAATTTTCATATCGAAAAGAAACCTTTGCTTTACCAGCTTTACCTTCTTTAGTTGTAACTAAAATAACTCCATTAGCACCTCTAGCGCCATATAATGCAGTAGCTGTAGCATCTTTCATTATTGAGAAAGTGGCAATATTGTCTGGTTCAATCCTAGCTAAGTCGTCAGTAGAAACTTCAATACCGTCGATTAAAATTAGTGGGTTATTTGCATAACCAAATGAAGTTACACCTCTTATAAAAAATTGTGCATTATCTGCTCCAGGTTCTCCAGATGTTTGATAGGATATCATACCTGCCATTCTTCCAGCTAATGAATTGGTAAGGTTTGAGGAAGGTATTTTTAACTCAGACGGATTAATAGTATTAATGGATCCAATAACACTATTTTTTTTCTGTTTTTGAAAAGCTACAACTTGCACCTCGTCTAAGGACTCTAAATTTTCTTCTAAAATAATATCAATCTGTGATTGATTACCCACAACAATATCTTGAGTATCAAAGCCTATATATGAAAATTGCAATACATCTTCTTTAGTACTTACTTTTAATGCATAATTACCCTCAAAAGAGGTAGAAGTACCAGAGTTAGAATCTTTTAATAATATTGATACTCCAGGAAGTGGTTGGCCTTGCTTGTCAACTACTTTACCAGTAACAAGAATGGATTGAGCATATATAATATTCGAAAACAACAGAAGGATTGCTGTAAGTTTATTTAAATTAATATTTTTCAACATATTTTTCATTTAAACTAATTATGTATTATTAGATAATAGCTATGCTTTAAACCAACTAATCAAATTATATGCCAATCAAACAATTTAATAAGTAAAAAGTGAATTTAAAGAAAATAATTTATGTAAAATTAACCATAAAGAATAAAGTTATAATATTTTATAAAAAAAAAGTGGAAATTTTAGATAAAAAATAAACATAACTAATTGATTTACATTAATTTAAATTTATTTTGACACTAATAAATAGTGGATAATATAAGGGTTTACTCAGATTTTTTTACGAATAATTCAAAATCCTCTCTGTCAATTGAATTATTCTTAACACCAGCTCTATAATTATATATAGTATTTACCGAATACCTAAGAATTTTAGATATTTTAGAACTACTTGAAATGCCAAGCCTTACAAGTGCAAATATTCTAAGCTCAGTATTTAATTCATTTTTATTATTTAAAATAAACTGATGGTTATCTTTCATAAGACTATTAAACTCTGTTACATAGTTTGGATATATTTTTAAAAAAGCTTCATCAAAATTTTTATAAAATATTTTTAGCTCGTTATCTTTTATTTGTTTTGATTTAGTTAAATCTAATAGCGCCTTATATTTATTTGAAGTTATATGATTTCTAACCATTTTTCTATACATGTCTAAATGATTAATATAATCAGAATACAAATTTAAAAAAGTACCCAAGTAGCGTTCTTTAATTCTATCAGAATTAGAGAGCTTATCATATATTTTAGTTAGATTATTATTAGCATGTTTTAACTGATTACTAGTCTTTGAAATTCTTTTAACTTGCTTGTAAATAAGCAATAAAGAAATAAGTAAAATAAAACCTAGAGTAACACTAATAAATAATAATTTTTCAAGTTCATTTTTTTGAATAATACTTCTTGATTCATATGCTCTAGTGATTAAAGGTAAGGTTGAGGATATGATTGTTTTTCTGTGTAAAGAATTATAAAACTCAGCATCTTCATAAGAAAAATTTATATATCTATAGGCTTTATCTAAATCGTTTTCTTGAAATGAAATTTTTGCAAGATCTGTAAGAGATGCGTTATCTTTTATTGACAATCTTATATCAGAAATAGCAGATAATATTAAATTTATTTTTCTATTTTTTGCGCCTGAATAAAGAAATGATCTCTCAAATCTAATTATTGAGTACTGTCTTGAAAATTCATTAACTAATTTTAATCTTTGATCGTTTATTGTTAGGGCGTCCGCAATCTGACCATTATCTCTAAATTTCTTTTCCTCAAGATCTAAATAAAATTCAGAATTTTTATCAAAATAAGTAACCAATGAATCCTTATATATATTGTATAAATTGAAATATTTATTTTTACTATCGTTAGCAATTGTGTAGTAACTTAATCTGGAATAACCATCAGCATAATTTTTATAATACTGAATTATATTATCCTCTGAAATGATATTTTTATTTAGCTGATTTAAAATATCAATAGACTCTTTGTATTGTCCAGATGAGATTAATAATTGAGTGAATTTCAATAAAGTTTCTGTATTTAAATTTAAATCGTCTATTTGCTTTGCGAGAGTTAAATTAATCTCAATATTCTCAATCGCTTTATTTAAATTATAATATTGATATTCATCAATTAATTTTTTTCTTTTTTCATATTGATCCTTTAATGATTTACTGTTTTCAAGTTCTATGTTTAAATTAGCAATTCTTAATTCTTTTGTTTTATTATACTCCACACTATTAATCATTTCTTGATTTAATATAGTGTAAAGACTATCTAAAGAATTATCACTGAAAGAGTTATTGCTAATGATAAAAAATAAAAGAATAAAAGGTTTATAACCTCTATTAACATAGTTGTTTTTCAAGAGTCTTGATAAAGTTGTTTTAACAGAACCTAAAAAACCAACAATTGTAATAATCGCTTCCATTTTTATTTTTTATTTGACAACTCTATTAATCGTGCACTTAGATCTGGGTTAGACATATCTTTATCAAATGGAAACATTGGTCGTTTAATTCTTTTGAACTTTAATCGTTCTAAATCTTGGTCTACCCCGCCAGGTGTTAATGCCATCACCCAATCTCCTCTAATTTCATAAAGTTCTGGAACAA
>ERZ807291.775-NODE-775-length-53916-cov-28.616457_pt1 | contig 53916 bp, 45 predicted proteins | sample MGYA00521257_ERZ807291 | MGnify/ENA primary metagenome ERZ807291 (study PRJEB31413, sample SAMN03169783) | marine metagenome | biome: Marine; feature: Water; material: Subsurface seawater | place: North Sea | collected 2011-04-28 | depth 1 m m ... | reverse complement strand
CCAATCAGGTTTGGCGGGGTAGGGGCACAAATTTACTCCTCTTTTTCTAGTGGAAAGGCCTCGCTGATTGCCTGATGCACGAGAATATTCGCCTTCTTGTACCGCAGGTTGGCATTATCTGAAAGAAATTTGAACACGGTAGCCACAATATGGGTGGGTTTAACATCGTCGGGGATAGGGTAATTTTCACGATGCGAGTCAAAAATCGCACTTATATATCCGTACGCTCGCCCAGCATTCAACAACTGCTGGTCAGTCATGCCTTTTTCAATGTAGTAATCCTCCAATTGAGCCAGTAAGTCATGGCCAGATATTTCAAAGGCAAACCCAGATGAAACCCCAAGGCTTAAGAACACAGCGAATAGATAAAAAACCTTCATGATCTTATTAGTTGGATCAATTGTCAAAATTGTCAATTTGCAGATTTACTTGTCCAGTATGAACATCTCTTATTTATCAAGGAATAGCTCAAACGACGGACTAAATGATGTTTGTATTCTTTACCAAAACTTGGCTTGGCAATAAAAAGCCTATTTGACCCGTTCAGAGTTTTGAATCCCAGCACCATCAAAACTTCATCCAGGAAAATTTGATTTTTTCATGCTTCTGCTATTTAGTATATATATGCAAATAATTATATATTTCCTGGTTTGTTTGTTTCTTTTATCGGGTTGTTTCACCAAAAAATGGAAGCAACAAAAAGAGTATGCCAACCATGCCATAAGTAAGGAGAATGTAAACGGATGAGGAAGTTTCATCACAGTACCCTAGCCGTGGTAATGTTTGCCCGGCTCATCCTTATCGCCCTTACGATGGCATCCTTGTTTCTTGGAGTAGAGGAGGTAAAGGCCCGAAAATTTGATGGATTAAAAGTGCATGGTGACTACAAGGTATTAGAGCCCCTTGTCGGGGAAATACCCCACAACCGATCGGGTTTAACCCGGGAGGATGTGGTTGAGTTTGCAAGGCAAAAGCTATGGGGGGCTGGAATCAAACCAGCACGGCCCCTCTACAGGACTCACTTTTTGGAAATAGATTTGGTTATACATTCAAAGGGAACAAACTTCAGTGTCGAAGTATCTTTAAAAAAAATGTCCCAGGCCTATGGGTACGATCCAAAGGTGGTCGGGCCAGTTGTTCAATTACCTCAGGGAGAGTACGGAATGTTTGGCAATGCCGGTAGGGATAAATCCTACATTCTCAAGGCGGTGGGAGAAGTGATGGACGAATTTATTGCCGACTATAAAGACTCAAACCTTAATTGAGCCAACAGAGAAGCCTGGAAATTACTGGGTAGTTCCTTCGAGCTTGTCTCGGATGGTTTTCCGTATCTTCTCTCCTGCAAAATCCAACAGAGTAACGATTACCAGGATGCATAACAGAACAAGGGAGAATTTATTCCAGCTGTCTGCAGATTCGGCATAAAGCTTGAGGTGCAGACCAATCCCTCCGGCCCCAACATATCCGATAATACTTGCGGAACGTACATTGTACTCAAGCATCCACAGGCAATGGCTCCAGATAATGGGGCGGGCATTGGGCCAGAGCCCGTATTGAAATGCCTGCAGTGGACTGGCTCCCAAAGAACTCAGTGCTTTTTGGGAACTTAGGTCAGCCGATTCAAAAGTTTCACTAAAGAATTTGGCCAGATAGCCAACGCTGTAAAGGGTAAGCGCAATCACCCCAGCTAAGGAATTGGACCCTACGATCACAACCGCGAGCAAGGCCCATAGCAAACTAGGTATGGTGCGAATGACATTAAGCAACATACGGGTTGGCCAAAGGATCCAACGGGGGGCAACATTTCGGGCAGCCCCCAGTGAGATAATAAATGATAGAAGGATGGCAAGTAAGGTGGAAACCATTGCAATCTGCACGGTTTCAAGAAGGCCCGTAAGGGTGCGGTCAAGAATAGACCAGTCAGGAGGGAAAAATTGAGCAGCGAATTGGGAAAGGTTACCCAGGTAGTCGAGGTCACGGCCCGATCCATCAATGGAAGGAATGGCACTTAGGGAAGCGGCCAGGAAGATCAAAAAGGTTATCCCGAGCAAATCAAACCGGCTATGCCAAGGTAGAGATTCTTTGTTCATTCTTCGAAATCGGAAATTTTTTCCCAAGACCAATTAAGGGCATTTTCGGGATCTAATCGAAGGACAAAATCCGCAAATTTTTGAACCTGATCCTCATCGTGCAAGGTGCAAATCACGCTGCCATTCACTGATCTCTGGGTATCTTTAAGAATATGTAAGGTGCGATTCGCCCAATCGGCATCCAGGCTGGCAACCGGTTCATCCGCGAGCAAAAGGGTGGGGGAGGACAGCAGGGTTCTGCAAATTGCTAAGCGTTGACGCTCTCCGCGGGAAAGGGTGGATGCCCACTGACGAGAATGGGTTTGCAGACCGAACCTAGCCAGCCATTCGGTGGATTTATCGATTTCCTTTTGAGGGAACCCAAAAAAGGTACGAAGAGCAGAATGCCTTCCAAGGCAACCGCTTAGAGCGTTGGTGATCGTACTGGCCCCATTGGCTAATTGCAGATCCTGAAAGATTGTGGAAGTGTTCATCTGCCCCGATAAAAGGGAGGCATCTATCGTTCCTTCAGTTGGGGCGAGGTCCTTCGCAAGTAAGCGTAATAATGAGGTTTTCCCCACTCCGGATGGACCGGTAATCGCCACAAAGGATGCCCGGGGAATGGTTAGATTGAGATCGCGAAAGAGCCATCTGTCCGACAGATAAAGCCCGAGTCTCTTGAGATGAAGTAAGGAATGGCTCATCAGTCTTGCTTGGATGAACAGAAAATTTCTTTGGGCAAACTATTGCTTGATTGATTTTTGGACCTGGATTGCCTCCCTCGTGACCCTTAAATGCTCGTCTTGATCAACCACGCTAAGCTCCCCATTGAAGACTTTGTCCCGGAGGGCTGGGTTGTCCTCATTCATCGCAAGAAGTGTATTTTGAAGAATGAGACAGTCCTCTGGGGATAACGATGCCCTGGCACAGATGGTATGTGAAGGGACTGGACCTTGCAGTTGGACAATTCGTAAGCGGGCTTTTTGTGCATCACTTAAATATTTGTTATCACCTGTAAAAACATAATCGCTCACCGCCGCGGCCTCCACCTCTCCGCTGAGAACTTTTTCCACCGCTGAAACATAGCCAGTTCCATAAATAGTGAGGGAAAAGAAATCGGTCAGCGAGCGATCCGGTCCCACATGTCCACGGTTTGCCAGATCCCAAACCGGTATCAAAAACCCTGAAGTGCTTGACCGGCTGGCAAACGCCACTGGCTGGCCTTTTAATTCGTCAATTGATTTGTAGCCTTTTTCCTTAAGGGTCAGCCAGATACTTTGGTAGTTTGGTAGACCATTTTTTAAATGAATGAGCAGGATGGAAGCGGTTTCCTGATCAAGGTTGCGGGCTGCATCTGTGGAACTTAAGTATCCCAGATCCAAAGTTCCATTGCGGAATGATTCCACTACCACGGATGAGTCGGTTGGAATAAGAACCTCCACCGTCCGGTTTAATTTTTTGGACAGATACTGCTCGACAGCTTCTTTTTCTGCCAGCATTTCTTCGGGGTTTTTATTCGCCTTGAGGGCAATAACCACTTTTTGCAAAGAAAGTCCTTGAATTGTATTTTCTTCCCCGGAAGTGGGCTCCTGGTTGAGGTTCGAGCAAGAGAAAAGAGCAAACGGAAAAAGTGCATGAAGAAATATTTTACCTAGCAGATGGGTTTGGTTTTTCGGTTTCATAGAAAGGGATCAAATACTAATTGAGACTGAGTCTCAGTATCATTTTTGGGGTGAAGATGCAAGTAAACGAGCTAAATAATTGAGCCTTTTATGGGGAGATGGATAAAAGAGTGTAAATTTTCTCCAGTGTTTTGACGGAAGGAGAGCCCTGAGCATTCATCCAGGCGAGGGCACTCAGGCGAAGCTTTTCTCTCTCTTCCGAACTCCGGGCAAGCTCTAACAAAATAGATTTGGCTTCCATGGCAGATTCGGCAGTCCGAACCGCTTCATGAACCTGCAAATCCCCGCATGTCTGATGAAAGTTCTGAAAATTTGGTCCCAAGACCAAAGGAATGCCAAGAGCAATAGGCTCGATTGGATTTTGTCCTCCCCGGTTGGGGGGTAGGGTTTTGCCACCCAAAGCGAGGTCGGCACATTGAATTAAGGTGCCTAGTTCTCCAGTGGTATCGGCAAGGTAGACCAAAGTGCCATCCGGAGCATCCCGGGAAACTGTCCGAAGATGGTGACAGATATTTTTATTTTGAAGCATGGTCGCTACCTGCTTCCTTCTTTCTGCGTGACGGGGAATGAGCAAGAGCCGGGCATCAATTTGCTCATCCCTCAGTTGTCCAATGGTTTCGACCAAGAGTTCTTCTTCGCCTGGCCAGGTTGAAATGCCGGCAATGACTAAGGAACTTTCCTTAAACCCAAATGCCAATTTCAGTTGGGTTGGAGAAACCCGATTTTCGGATGAGGATGTTACGGCATCCACCTTAAGGTTTCCCACCACTTGCAACCGATCATCTGGCACTCCCACTTCTGACCACCTGGCACACTGTCTTTCCGATGTGGTTAAGATCTCCAAACCTTTTGGCAATAATAGTTTGCGGGCAAAAGAAGACCTGCAGAGTCTGGCAAATGTATTATCTGAAAGGCGGGCATTAATAATAAGAGCTGGAACACCACGCAAACTTGCCTGATAAAAGTGCTCGGGCCAGAGCTCGCTATCCACCGTTATGATCAGGTCTGGTCGTACGCGTGACCATGCCAAACGGCTAAACCAAAACCAGTCCAGAGGGAAGGGCCCATGTACAAGCACCCTGCCTTTATATTTGTCGGAAGCCATCCGCAAGCCTGTGCTGGTTGTTCCCGTTAAAACGATCTCAATGTCTGGGTCTTGGAGCAAAGTGTCCAGGATTTTGGCCAAGGAAGATAGTTCCCCCACGCTAACTGCCTGAATCCAGATACGTTTATTGTCGGTTTTCTTTGGGATAATCGGGAAAAGACCAATGCGGTAATAAAGCTTAAACCCATACCCCCCCCGCCTGAGCATGCGGTAGAGGAAATAGGGGGAAGATATCAGTGCGACAAACGGGAAAGCCAATCGATATAAAAAAATCACGAAGAATTTGGAGTTTGTTTACCGTTGCCAGCAATGGTTGGATGAGAAATTATTCACTGCTCTTTTCTATATGATGAATTCTGACCGAATCGCGAAACTTTTCTCTGATTGCAAGGCTGATAATCGGGCAGCGTTTGTTGCTTATGTCTGTGCCTGTGATCCCGATTTCAATCAATCCCTAGAGGTGTGCAAAACTTTAATCGAGCAGGGTATCGATATTCTGGAGTTAGGAGTTCCTTTCTCAGACCCTTTGGCCGACGGGTTGACGAATCAACTGGCTGCACAGCGTGCTTTGGAATCTGGATGCACTCAGGAGGATGTATTTCGATTAGTCCGGGAAATCCGGAAGTTTTCGGAGATACCCATTGTGTTTTACACCTACTATAACCTTATTTTTTCGCAGGGTGTGGAAGTGTATGCCAAAAAATCCAAAGATGCTGGGGTGGATGGATTGCTTACCCTTGATCTTCCCCCCGAAGAGGCGACCGAACTGATCGATGCTTGCAGGGAATTCAAATTAGCAAACATTTTTATTATCGCCCCCACCACGCCCATAGAAAGAATCCCTAAAATTACCGCCCGTGCCTCTGGTTTTCTCTACTATGTATCCAGGGAGGGAGTGACCGGGGAGAGGAACGATCTGGCCTCCGATATCGAGGAGAAGGTTGCAGAAATTCGGGCGAAAACAAATCTACCTTTGGTCGTGGGTTTTGGTATTTCCTCTGCCCAACAGGTTTCGGAAGTGGCAAGGATGGCGGATGGAGTGGTGGTGGGAAGTGCGTTGGTCAATTGCATTGCTCAAAATTTAGATGATCGCGAACATATGCTTGGCACGATAAAGGAAAAAACCAAGGCATTATTGGGTGGCTTGACTGCTGCTTAAATATTTGCCGGGAAACTTTGTTTTGCGTGTCAAACGAAGTTCAGGGACTGTGGATTTTAGGGGGTGTAACCGCATCGGGTAAAACCGAACTTTCGTTGCGTTGGGCAGAACGCAATAATGCTGAAATTATATCCTGCGACACGGTTTCAATGTATCGTGGTTTGGATATTGGTTCTGCTAAGCCGGATGCCCTAGAGCAACAAAGAGTGGCACATTATGGGTTAGATTTGGCAGATGTCTCCGAGGTTTTTGATGTCGGGCAATTCCACGCCTACGCAAAAAGGGTTGTCCATGATATTATTTCGAGGGGGAAAAAGGTATTAGTGGTTGGCGGGAGCGGTTTTTTTCTCGATGGATTTTTACGCCCGGTTGTTGATTTAGTCGTCGTCTCGAAAGAAATCCGAAAACAGGTAAATTCAATCTTTGAGCAAGACGGGTTGCCTGTGGCCATCCAAGAGCTTAACAAACTTAACCCTAAGGGCTTAGGTAATCTCGATCTTAAAAATCCCCTTCGGGTAACTCGGGCCTTGGAGAGATGTTTGCAGTCTGGGCGTTCATTGCATGATTTAAGGAACGATTTTGATAAAGTGCCCGCACCGTATGGCACCTTCCCCAAAAAGATGCTTTGGTTGAACCGGGGTGACGATGAATTGATGGAGCGAATCAATCTTAGAACGCAGCAAATGTTAAGCAGAGGAATGATTGAAGAAACTGAAAGAGCAATCCGAGCGGGTATCGAAAGACATCCCAGTCTTGCTAAATCGGTTGGGTACAAGGAGGTGATTGAATTCCTGCAAAAAGGAGGAAGCCGAAAAGATTTAATGTTTTCGATCGCAAAATCCACCCGTCAGTTGGTTTCTAAACAAAGAAAATGGTTCCGGAAAAATTTCCCGGAGGGATCCCGCGTTGAATTAAACTCCACCAATTCAATGCATACGGACGATTTACCTTGGGTTGCGGGCACTTGACCGATTCCACCGATCGAATTACCTTATGGTTTAAAATTACTTGAATGAATGCCCTTACCAAAGTAGCCATTGTTTCGAACCTGACAAAATCAGGCACTCGCCAGGTTGCTAAAGTACTGGAGGAGATTTGCCGGGCAAATAATGTGGAAGTTTATCTAACAGAGGATTTTCCATGCCCTCGAGATTTTCTTAAAGGTATGGATGCATGTTTCTCCATTGGGGGGGATGGGACTCTCCTAAATTTATTGGATGAGGCTATTGCGCATGAAGTACCAGTTGCTGGGATTGGTTTGGGTAAGCTAGGTTTCCTGGCGACATTATCCCCCAACACATTGGCCAGTTCCTTACCCCCCATAATTAGGGGGGAATTCCAGGTAAGGAAAAGAAGCTTAATTGGCTACAGAGAAAAAGCAGGCATAGCAAAACTGGCACTTAATGATGTAGTGGTAAAAAGTGCCACAACCGGACGCCTGGGTCGCTTTTCGGTTTTTTGCGGGGAGGAGAGGGTTGCGGATTATGCATCAGATGGGATTGTCTTTTCCACTCCAACTGGATCGACCGCTTATAATTTAGCAGCAGGCGGGCCCATTGCACACCCGGAAGCCGAGGTAATTTTAATGACTCCCATATCGGCTCACAGTCTTACGAGCAGGCCATTGGTGTTTCCTTCGGGTATAAGTTTGCGCATTGAGTGCGAGAATAATTCGGTCTGTCCCCTTGTTTCGGCGGATGGAAGAGAGGCTTTTCTTTCCCCGCCCAACTTTCCATTAGAAATTTTTGTTTCCCCTAAAAATTTCCCCCTCATGGAAACGATCGGACATTCGCACTTCCGAGTCCTCCGGAACAAACTTAAGTGGGGCTAAGCTCGATGAGATAATACCGCCATAATGCTATCTTCAGGAACAAGAATTGGCCATTACCAAGTGGAAAGCTGGATCAAGGAAGGTTCATGCGGGCAGAGTTACAGAGGCCAGGCTGTCCTAGGAGATGAAAAAGGCATCGTTCGATATCTAAAGTTATTCCACCGGGATCTTTCAGAAAAAGAGGGGTTTTCGGATTATTTCACACAGGAGTGCAGGGCAATCCAGCAATTGGAAGGACGGGGAATTTGGCCTATGGTTTCGAGTGGAATAATGAAGTGGAAGCATTGGATGGCATATAACTGGTTCGAAGGCTCAACCAGAGAGCTTCCTGGAAGTTTGGATGAGGATGAAGCCAAGGAAATTAACCTGAGATCATTGTACGATTGGATGGAGTTTTACCCCGATTCTATAGGGTCAGATGAGCTTAAAGCCATGATGATCGATTTGCATTGTGGGTTAAACCTGGCTCATAGCTCTGGGGTTATCCATGGAAATCTTAAACCGAGCAATATTTTAATCAGGTTCAAGGATGACAGCACAGTTGAAGCTTGGATTACTGAATTTGCCTTATCCAAGATTGCATCTTTCAGGTCCTTAAATGAAGCCCCCAAAGATGGGGATACCTTCATCTCACAAAGTTTACAATTTCAGGATTCTCTTAAAGAGAGCCAGAAATTTCTACCAAGTGGAAATGCAGCAGGGGGAATTCCTGAAGAGAAAAGCGATCTTTATGCTTTGGGCGCCCTTGTTCAATATGTATTGGAAAAAAATAAAAGCCTTTCCTTTCAACGGGCTGACTGGGAAACCTGGGCGGTAAGAGCACAAAGCCATAGCTTTTCCACAATTGTGCAATCCATGGAAGCCCTGCCGGATATTCCTGATCTATCAAAATTTGGAATAAAACCGGATCATTCGAACAATGCATCTATGCTGAATCATGAAGAAATTCGAAGGAGGCGCGAAGTGGAGTGGGAGAGAAAGCAAAAGATTTCAAAGGCAAGCTTTCGTAGAAATATTACCTGCCTGATCGGATCACTGTGTGTGTTGACCTTCCTTTTTTCCAAGATTTATTTGTTTTTAAATCCTTCCCCATGGGTGGAGTATTCGATGGACGGGGTATCGGATAAATATCAATTAGGCTTTGGATTTTTGTCGGGCAAGGCTTGGGGTATTTTGCCAGCATCTTATGATTCAGATGGCGATGGGGGGCAGGATGTTGCCGGTGAGTGGGAACGTGTAGATGGTATGTTCCGATTGAATTTTCGTAAATTCAAGCATGTAAATGATGAGGAGTCTGGAAAAAAACTTTGGCAATTTATTGGTAAAGGATCGACCAGTGATGATGATTACTACGCTTGGTCTGACTATCTGAGCTACAACCGAGAGGGGAATTATTTGAGCCTGATCAAGCGAGTGCATGAAGGTGAGGTATTTGTCCCCGGTCGAAGGTCAGATGATATTCCCCTCCTTTTTCCGGAAATGCGTGTTCGAAGAAGTGGCGGAGCAATAACGAAAACGGAGATTTTCTTTAGGCAAACTCAGGAAGATAGACCAACCCTTTCTATTTACATTGGCTTGGGCTTTCTTTTGGCCAGCTTCATCTATCATAAAACAATTCAGCGTATACCAGACCTTTAATCTTTTCACGGAAAGGATTGAGTTTGTTGCAACTTTTTTAGACACTAGGTTACATGAACCAAGCTGGTCTCAGGTTGCTCTTTTCAATCGCAGTAAGTCTTTTGATGTGTTTGTTGGTATCTTGCTCCCAAGATCCAAGCGGTAAATATGTTGGCGAAGTCAAGGACTGGGTTCATGAGGTTTTTGAAGGAAACCTGATAGCGGGGCAGGAAGAATACAGGGTCGAGCTTACCCTTTCACAAAGTCCTGATAAAATGAAGGCAGATTTGTACTTCACTCACCCGTCGATCAAAACGGTTCATCGCACTGGGACTTGGGAGATAGGTGACGGAGAACGAATGATTCGTTTTGATGACAACAAAGAACCGTCGGAGTTTTATTTAATCAAAAGAGGGATCAGTCATGCTTTTCAATCGAAAGAGGGATTAACCAATGATGATGGATCTAACCTTCTTCTACTTCGAAATGTAGGAAAGTCTCGAAAATCTGCTCATCCAATTGAAATTATATTTGGTGATAATGGTGGGGCAGTAGTCACCGGTGCTGGCATTCTTGAGGCAAGTGCGGGCGAATGGAACCGGGTGGGCGATCGAATAACGCTGACAATTAAGTTACCCAAGGTCGCGGTCAAGAATGGAGCCAGTATTCCAGCGGAAAACTTTAAATATTTTATGCGTTGGTCCTTAAAACATGACAATGCACTGGTGCTTGAAAAAATGGTGGTTATGAGACCATTTGTTCGCGAGGACGGATCAAAGAGGCAAAGCTGGATGAGTTCGTTAATATTTTCTGACCGTCCCCTGCTCGTTGCCCAAAAGTAAGAAATGTGCCCCCTTGCAAAGATTTGACGTTCCAGAAGCTGTCTTCATCATGGAAGGTTTTTTAATATAAGTTGATCCATCTATGATAACCGCACTCCAGCACTTCATTTCCAGAAAAGGAAAGATTGTATTTATTGCACTTCTTTTATTGGTTATTGTTTCCTTCGTTCTTTACCTCTCGCAAGGCTCTTCGGTTTTTGACCTGATGTCCGATGGAGGAAGAGAAAAGAAAGAATTCTATGGCTACGATTGGAACAATCCCGACCAAAGGCGTTTTTTAAATGTTACAACCCGTGCAGTTGGGGCGCTGGGATTTATTACCAGTCCGGGGCAGGATGTAGTTGGGGAAGCAGACGATTCCTACATCCAGGGATTACAGCAACAGATCCAGGCAGCCTTGCGTGCAAACCCCGAAGAAGTTGATCGGGATGCCTTGCAGAGAATGTTTCAATACATGCAGGCCTGGCCAAATTTTTCACGAGATTTTAAAGTTCGTGAAATTGCTCGTGCAGGAGCGTACGACCCAGACTTTTTAGAACAGTCAATTAAGTCCAGAATTACTTTGGAAGGGCAGGCAAATGCGTGGTCTTTTTTGCCGGCTGATGTAAATCATCCGAGTATCAATTCCCAGTTTATCCAATTTCTTGCCAACATTAATCCAGCCCTTGAGTCGGAAGACAATCGAACTGCTGCTCTGCTATCAGTTGGGAGCCGGTTTGGAATGTCTGCAAATGAACTTGAAACTCTTCTGTACGCTTCATTTCGTGATTTCCAAGTCGATGAAATCTATTCGCATCGTGGATACGCCCTTCCTAATGAGGTGGATATATTGAGTCATCAAAATGCATTTGCTTGGGATGGCGAGGTGGCAGTGATTTCTATGGATAACGATCCGAATGCTCGGGTTGCTTGGGGTGATATGAAGATCAATAGCATTCCCAAGGCGGGTGACTCTGTCCTATTTTCCCTTGGTGCGAGGAAAATTGAATTTCTGTTTGGAGAGCCTGTGGAGGATGAGAATCGTAGCGTATTTTCTGTTCCAATAGGAAGTGACCCAGAGCAAAGTGCCAGGAATTTAACTAATGCAATTAATACAAACAACATTGGCTTAGAAGCATCGGTTAAGAAAAACGCCCTCATTCACTTGGCACTTAAATTACAATCCCTGCCCAAATCGCTCCCTGCCTTTTCTACAAGGGCTGAAACCTTCTCGTTTAATGATCAGTTAAGTGCCAGCCTCGCTGATTTCTATGAAGGAAACAAGGATTTAGAGGCATTTATGGAAGCTCCTAGAACCTTTTCCACCGCTCTGGTCTTTAGCAGTGAAAAGTTTATAAATCAACCTTCTGCTCCCGACGAGGTGAGGTTGCGTTCATACTTTGAAAGGAATCGTTTGGACTTCTTGCCCGATTCAAAGGAAGAAAATAATGAGACTTTTATACCAGAGGTCACATTCGAGGATGTTGCTGACCAAGTGAAGGAATTGGTGACCAAACAGGATCTTGTTGATGCCAAGCGGGAAGCGGATCGCTTAGCTCAAAATGCAGCGCTCGATTTTCTCGATCAATTAAATAGTCTGTCCGACCGTTTGAGGGGCAATTACCCAGATTTTACTTCTTTGCGCAATTCCAATGAACTCAACGAGTTGCTCACTGAGTCAGGAGCTGAGCAAAGAAAGATTTCTTTTTCCAATAAAGATATGAACATCCAGGCGATGGTCCTTGGGTTGGAAAAGCGTGCCAGTGAAAAAAAGTCCAACAAAGAGGCACTTGAGGAGGTTGATTCATTGAATGAATCTAAGTTCTTTACCCGGTCAGTCCGGAAATCAAGAAATGGTCATGTTGTTTTTCTGCTTGATCGCAAGATTGGTGAGCACCCATCCAGTTATTCCGATATTCCTTTTTCAACTTTGTGCAGGGAATACACAAATGACAAGAGGCGGTCTCAATTCTCTCAAAAAGTGGATAAAATTAAGGATAAGCTTCTTTCGAAAGGAAAAGCTACTGATGCAAATTTAAGAAAATATCAGTTTGAAGCGAAAAACGAGATGAGTGCCCGGGCATCTTTTGATTCCAAACGAAGGTCTTTACGCACCAAGATCGATGAATTAGAAAACAGTAGGACAGAAAATTCCAACGATCGTAAGTCCAGTTCGGAATCTCTGGAAAAGGAACTTAAACAGTTGAGGGATCAACTCACTCAACTGAATGAAGAGAGGACTGCAATATTTGAAGTTCTTGAAGTTGCAGAGACTTTAGAGGTGGACGGCAAATGGATAGAGTTGGAGAGGAATGAAGATCAAGCAATTTTTGCTGTACTTAATAAGGTATATTCAATCCGCGGGAAACAATTTGAGAAAGAGCAAAAAAATTCCCTACATGCCAACCTCGAGCGATCGAGGGGTATGCTATCCCGAGATCAAACGATTGAGGAGTTGCTTGCCTTAACCTTTGCCGAAGAATAGCAGGGCATTTGCTATTCAGATAATTTTCACGAAGCCAATTTCCTCCAACCCAGAAAGAATTCTGTATTCCCATCAGTTCCCTGCGGTTTGGCTACAGTTTCATGCACGAGCAATGAACCGGGAAGTTCCTGGGAGGCAAACCCTTTGACTTCCTCAATTACTCTTTGGTGAATGATAGGATCTTTTATTACCCCTCGAGCCAGGTCAGCTTCCACTTTTTTGCATTCAAATTGTGGTTTTACCAGGGTGGCAAGGTGCCCTTCATTCTCAAGAAATTGCCAAGCCTGCCCCAAGACTTTGCGTAAAGAGATGAAAGATAAATCCATTACAATTAAAGGGTACTCGGGGTAGGGTAGGTCATCCTTTTGGAGGGATTTCAGATTCATTTTCTCGAGGTTTGTTACCCGGTCATCGATTCTTAGTTTGTAGTGTAACTGACCTCTGCCTACATCAACACAAGTAGCGGAATTGGCTCCTTTTTGTAAGAGACAGTCAGTGAAACCTCCGGTGGATGCACCAAGATCCAGGAAATTAAGTCCTTTAACTGTCCATTCTGACTCCCTTAAAAAATTTTCCATCTTTAAACCACCTCTTCCAACATAGGGCATTTGACTTTCCAACCAGAGTTCTGCGTTTAAAGGAATGAGTTGGCTGGATTTTTGAATTTTTTCGTCTTTCCACCTTACCTGACCAGCTAAAATACATGCTTGTGCCTTGGTTCTACTCTCTACGAGTTTTAAGGTAACCATAAGTTCATCTGCACGAATCTTTTTACTCATACCCCAAAGGGTGCCAATCCATCTCGGTCGATCAATTCCCGAATGAGGATTTTAGCAGAATTATTGTTTTTTTTTGAAAAAAACTTGACCGTGGTGGGTCAAAGTGGCAAATAATGGTAAAGAGTGGTAGATAAAGCATGGTTATTCAAAACGAATGGAAATAAACACAACAACTTTCTTTGTAGGAGAGTTTACCCATGCTTTGGACAGCAAGGGAAGGGTCACTATACCTTCCAAATGGAGAATCCAAGGAGGGGAGAACACTTATCTAGCCCTTCCCAACCCGGGGGGGTATATAACCGTTTATCCGCCCAAAATGGTCAATCGACTGGAAGAAAAAGTTGCGGAGGCAAGCTTGAGCGATGTGAGAGCCCAGGCACTTTTAATGGAATTGTTTTCCAAGGCACATTCTTTTGGTTGCGACAAGCAGGGGCGAATTAATCTGAATGACAAATTGTTGGAACATGCGGGAATTTCAGAAAAGGCAGTTTTGGTGGGAAACTTTTCTGCTTTTGCAATCTGGTCAGTTAGCCGCTACGGAAAACGGCCTGCTGAAGACGAGCGGAATATTTTTGATGCGATGAGGGAGTTGGGGTTATGAAGCTTGGTTACAAGTTTTGGGCGACTTTTAGGGTGGTCGTCCTAAGAAGGGGATTTGATTCCAGGCGCCCCCTCCTCTCTCGCGCTTCATTTTGTACTAACGTTGCTCTTGGGGGAGAGTGGGATGTATTGTGGTGCGGTTGAATTTGTCTGTGCTCCATCAGCGGTGAGGCATATCCCTGTTCTGCTTGATGAATGTATGGCTTGCCTAAAGCCTGAGCAGGGGGGGCTATTTGCGGATTTAACTTTTGGTGGGGGTGGGCACAGTAAGGCAATTCTGGAGTCTTCGGGAAAGAGCAGTTTATTGGCGATGGATTGCGATCCTGATGCATTTGAAAGATCAAGGGAATTAAGTGCTCAATATCCAGATAGATTTAATTTTTTTGATTCTTCCTTTAAAAATTTAGATAAAATATCTTCCCCTGGCGAATTGGATGGGATTTTGATGGATTTGGGAATTTCCTCTTTTCAATTAATGGAACCGGAAAAAGGTTTTTCCTTTCGGTTGGACGCACCTATTGATATGAGATTGGACCCAAGGGTAGGTCAAAGTGCTGCCGATTTTCTGGAGTCTGCATCGTATGAGAGTTTAGTTCGTGCAGTTCGGGAGTATGGGGAGGAAAGGCGATGGAGGAGAGTGGTTGATGCAATTATCAAGCACAGAGGAACGGGCAAACTGACCCGAACGATGAGTGCGGCTGAAGTGGTAAGCGATGCGGTTGGAGGGAGAAACTTCAGGCAACGAATTCATCCAGCCACCAAGACTTTTCAGGGTATAAGAATTGCAATAAATGGTGAACTGGAATCTCTCGCAGTAGCTTTGCCTAAATCGTTTAGGGCATTAAAAGAGGGTGGGGTTCTTGCGGTCATATCCTTTCATTCCTTGGAGGACAGGATAGTAAAGAGATATATGAGGAAAATGGCCGGAAGGCCGGAGACTAGGCATGATGCTAGACCGCAACAGGAGCGTAGCGTATTTGCCAAATTAAATGGGTCCAAAGCAATTTTTCCAACCAAGGAAGAGATTCAGGCAAATCCGCGAAGCCGGTCAGCCCGATTGCGCTATTTGACTAAAATTAAACAACCAGAACTGTAAGACTGATGAATCGGGTGTGGTGGATGTTTCTTATACTTGCAGTATCCTTGTTCGGGGGCGGAGCTATCTCCATCGTTTGGTTACGAATGGAGATATCCGCAACCGCTAAAAATTGTGTCAATTTAGAAGACCAGCGTGAGATGGTTGCCCGGGAATTACGAGAATTAAGGGGAAAAAAGTCCAGAATGCTCAGGCCGTCGATGATTGCTCAATTAGTGTCAGGTCGTTTGAGCGTTCCGTCTGCTAGCCGAACGGTACATGTTTCTAGTCGGGAGATGGGAGAATACTTTCATGCAGGTATAGCACAAAACAAGGATTTCAGCAGGGGGAGCTATTTACCCCTACATTAGGATGAAAAATGTTTTTGTTTCTTCCTTTCGCTTTTATCTCACTTTCATTGCTATTCTTATAACCTTTTGTACGCTGGGTGGGCGTCTCCTGCACTTGCAGGTTTGGCAATCAGATAAATACAGTGAACTTGCTGCAAATGCCCGAAAAAATTTCATTCAAGAGAGGGCGAGGAGAGGGGATATTGTGGATAGAAAGGGGAGCTTGCTGGCTACAACTAGATCGGTTGTAAATGTGGGTGTAGATCCTCACGCATATACTCAAAAAGATATGGGCAAACTTAAGGATTTATCAGACTTACTAGATCTAGACCTAAAGTTTGTTTTAGAATCGGTTACCAGAAAATTTGGAACTACCTCCAAAGATGGCGAAAAACTTGTTCCAGTAAGGTGGGTAAAATTGAAAGAAGGGGTGGATGATAATACTTACAGGCAAATTAAAAAATTAAAAATTGAAGGAGTTTACGGGAACTACAACCATTCAAGATTCTATCCAAATAATAATTTAGCTGCACATGTGTTGGGTTATGTAAACAAAGAGGGAAATCCCTGCATGGGTATCGAACTTATGGCGAATTATTATCTAAAGGGTCAGGATGGTTGGCGGGAGAGTGAAAAAGACGGCAGAAGAAAGGAAATGCCACAATTTAGGTCGGTTGAGTTTTCCTCGAATGATGGCTTAAATGTTGAGCTATCAATTGATCGAGTTATCCAAGATGCAGTCGAACAGGAAATCAGTCATCTTGTGGATGAGTATGCCCCTCTTGGGGTATCGGTAATTGTGAGCAATCCGGTTACAGGAGAAATTTTAGCTATGGCAAATGGGCCTACCTTTGACCCAAATCTCTACAACGAAGCACCGTTGGGAAATTTACGAAACCGTACTCTGACTGACTTATATGAACCTGGATCTACCTTCAAAATTATACCGGTTGGAGGTGCGTTAAATGAAGGAATTATCCGGCCAGAAGATATAGTGGATTGTTCAATCTCAGACTATCAGGCTGGAAAAAAAACCTTGAGGTTACCCAGTGATCACCATCCACTCGGTAAAATAACACTGCACCAAGTTGTTCAAAAATCAAGCAACCGGGGAGCGGCTCAAATAGGGCTGAAATTAGGAGCTGAAAGACTTTACAATTATTCGCAGGCATTTGGTTTTGGGCAAAAAACAAATGTTGGTCTGGTAGGAGAGCGTTCTGGGGTTTTGCACAATCCGAACAAATGGGATGGGCTAACCATAACCAGGCTTCCCATGGGGCATGCAGTCTCAGTCACCCCGATGCAAGTGCATTGTTCCATGAGTGTAATTGCAAATGATGGGATAATGATGAAACCAACTCTTTTGCGCAGGGTCTATGATCAAACAGGAAAAACGGTGGTTCCTTTTAACCCCAGACCGATTCGTCGTGTAATTGATGAAGATGCAGCAAGCCAACTAAATGAAATGCTCGTGAGTGTTGTCGGGCATGAAGGAACCGCAAAAACTGCAATGATTGCTGGATTTGAAGTAGCTGGGAAAACAGGCACAACTCAAAAAATTATTGATGGTAAGTATTCGAGCAACCATCATGTGGCATCTTTCTCAGGCTATTTCCCTGCCAAAAACCCGGTAGCGGTCATCACCGTGGTAGTGGATGAGCCAAAGATGAAAAAAGGAAGACTTGGATACGGGGGAAGTGTAGCGGGTCCAACCTTTCGTAAAATTGCGGGTCGTATAATCAGTTACTATGGAATTAAACCAAATCCAAAGGAATTGAGTTATGTCACCAAATGATGGATGAAATTAAAGAAGTTATGAAAGATAACATTCAGGAAATGAGTAGCGTAGAACAAATCAAGTCTAGGGTGACTTCACCCCGCCTGTTGAATGAGGTTAAAGGGATAGAACCTCTTTCCAACAATGGACGAGCTAATCAAACGATCCAATCTGTTAGCTCAGATAGTAGACGCGTGGTTCCTGGATCAGCATTTTTTGCAATTCCAGGAAATCGTACAAATGGAGAATTATATTTACAGGAAGCATTAGATCGGGGGGCGAAGGTGGTTGTTTCCGAGTCATCAAATATAGATGTGCCAACTGGTGTAACTAAAATTAAAGTGGATAATGCTCGCAAAGCATTAGCCCGCTTTTCAAAACATTTTTATAATTCTCCCGATGAGGCGATGTCCTTAATTGGCATTACGGGTACCAACGGCAAAACAACAGTCAGCTCTCTGACTAGGCATTTACTTGAGGAGCAGGGTAGGCCCGTGGGACTAATTGGGACAGTTCAGTACAACTTGGGCGATCGAGATGTGCCTTCTTTTAAAACAACACCTGAGGCATCAGATATCTATCCAATGTTAAAGAGTATGCTCGCAGCTGGGTGCAGAAGTGCGGTGATGGAAGTCAGTTCACACGGCATTCATCAGCATCGCGTGAATGGAATTAACCTGGAAATCGCAGCCTTCATGAACCTAACCCGTGATCATTTGGATTATCATGGGAGTATGGAGGAGTACTACAGGGAAAAAAGGAAGCTGTTTAATGGAACTAATGGGCCATTACCAAAAGTCGCAGTCATTAATGGTGATTGTCCGTATGGGCAGAGGTTAATGCAGGAACTGCCGCCTCAAGTACAGATCTTGACTTTTGGTTTTAATGAAAATTGCCAATTCCGGGCAAAAAGTCTCACTTTGGATTCTGAAGGGTCAAAATTTGTTTTGGAGAGTCCGTCAGGAAGCACAGTAGTTGTAAGTCCATTGATCGGAAGGTACAATGTTTCCAATGTTCTTGCCGCATTTGCGATTATTCATGCCATGCGAGAGGATGTTTCCAAAGCTGTTCAAAAGCTGAAAAAATTTCAGGGAGTAAGTGGTAGGATGGAAACCATTGACAAAGGCCAGCCCTACCGAGTGGTGGTTGATTATGCCCATACACCGGATGCTTTGCTCAATGCACTCGAAATGCTTAAAGAATGTACCAAAGGTAAAGTAAGGGTGGTATTTGGATGTGGTGGAGATAGGGATAAAGGGAAGCGGTTAGAAATGACCAGGGTAGCCTGTGCCGCAGCAGATCAGATATGGGCGACTTCTGATAATCCCAGAACTGAAAGCATTGATTCAATTTTTGCTGATATGAAAAAAGGGGTTTGCAAGGGTTCTGAAGTTTATTTTGTGGAAGATCGCAGGCGGGCAATTGACTTGGCATTGGAAGCAGCAGACGAAGATGACTGTGTTTTAATTGCAGGCAAAGGACACGAAACTTATCAGGAAATTCAGTATACAGCTATACCATTCGATGATCGTGCAGTCGCTGCCGATTTGTTGGTCGCAAAACTTTACGGATAACTCATGCCTGATTTTGATCCATCGAATTTAAGCAACTGGACTGGTGGTGAGTGGACAAGTCTGCCTGAATTTTGTTGTAATGGTTTTTCGATAGATTCTAGGAAACCGTGTAAGAACTCTTTATTTGTAGCCTTGAAGGCCGAAAGAGATGGTCATGATTTTTTAACGCAGGCAATTTCTTCAGGGGCGATTGGAGGTATTGTGGATCACCAGGTAACCAGTGCCGACTGCCCACAATTAATTGTTAAGAATCCTCTGCTTGCGTTTCAAGAAATTGCGAGGAATCATCGAAAATCCTTTACTGGTAAGGTAATTGGAGTAACCGGAAGTTGTGGAAAAACAACAACTAAAGAGATTTTAAATACTCTTTTATCAAAATCTTATTGTACGGAAGGAAACCTAAACAATCACATAGGGGTGCCCTTAACTTTATCCAAGATATCATCTGAGAAGCATGATTATGCAGTAATTGAGGCGGGTATAAATCAGACAGATGAAATGGATAAATTAGCCGAAATGATCGACCCTGACATTTGCCTAATTACTTCTATTGCCCCTTCCCATTTGGATGGGCTAGGTACAATTGATACTGTGGCCAGAGAGAAAAGTAAGCTTTGGCTCAATGGGAAAGAATCTACCGTTGCTGTTTTTCCAGAAGAATTATTGCAATTCGATTCCTTTGCTCAAGCGATAGATGAAAGGCCCTGCATTACCATAAGAGAAGGGGCATGCCGGAACAGTGACATTCCTCTAAACCAAGTATTTTATAAGCTTTCGACTGAAACAAACGAGCGTGGGTACTCAAAAACATTGCAAATCAATCGTTTTGGGTGCCCACCTCTTTTTATATCTATCCCTCATGTTTCTGCGGGAAATATTAGAAATATGGTACTTGCATGCGTTGCAGCTTGGAAGTTGGGGGTCACTGATCAACAAATTTTCGATCGCCTACCCCAATATAGGCCCACTGGTCTACGAGGTTCCTGCCTCGTAGGCCAGGGATCGTCTTATGTGCTGGATTGTTATAACGCCAACCCAGCTTCGATGCTGGACTCAATCGAGTTCTTTTATGAAAAATTTATGAATCAGTCCAAGCTCCTAATATTAGGTGGAATGAATGAACTGGGTACTGACAGCAAAAAATTACATTACGAAACTGGCAGGTCAATCAACCTCGGTTCTTCGGATCAAGTTATTTTGATTGGAGAACACACTCTTGAACTGGCAAATGGCCTAATGGAAAATGGAGCTACCGCAAAACAGATATCCATCATCAGTAATCTCGAAAATGCGAAACCAATTATTAATGAATTTACTGGAGTGGTTTTGCTCAAAGGAAGTCGATCATACCAACTTGAAAGATTAATTCCAACCTGGGCAGAAGCTGAAATTGAACCGTTGAGGATCGCATGCTGAGCTGGTTACAATTTTGGGAGGATTTATGGGGTCCACTCCGACTATTTCAATATATTTCGGTTCGGGCATTGGGTGCCGGGATTACTGCATTAATTCTAGGCTTTTGGATTGGGCCTACATTAATTACTTTACTCAAAAAAATTGGTGCTAAACAGGCATTCAGGGATAAGGATGAAGTCGGAAAATTAGCTGATTTGCACCTTGGGAAGTCCCATACACCAACCATGGGCGGGATCCTGATTTTTTGTTCAGTTTTTTTAAGTGCTATTTTATGGGCAGAACCAAATGTTTATGTTTTCACATCCCTGATAACCTACGGATTGCTTACCGCCGTGGGCTTTGCAGATGATTATCTGAAGGTATCGAAGAAAAACAGCAAAGGGTTACCGGGTAGGTACAAGTTACTCGGACAATTGGCTGTGACCGGAGTAGCCTTATTCATTTTACTTGGCCCATTAGCGAATTTTTTAAATGGAGCAGGGCAGGAAAACCTTGGAAGTAATGAGAAAATGAGAGAGTTTTGGATGCCCTTTATCAGCTACACTGATCTTAGTAGTGTGCCTGTTCTCTCTTTGGGGATGTTATCTTTATTATATCTGATTACTCTCACTGGAACAAGTAATGCGATTAATTTAACTGATGGTCTAGATGGCTTGGCAATTGGCTGTACGGTAACCGTTGCCTTGACCTATGCGATTATGGCCTATGCATCAGGAAATTATCTAATCGCTGATTACTTAAAAATTAGCTGGGTGCCCGGGTCGGGCGAACTTGCTATTGTTTGTGTTGCCTTACTGGGGGGAAGTCTGGCGTTTCTATGGTACAATGCGCATCCTGCTGAAGTTTTCATGGGTGATACAGGCTCGTTGGCCATTGGGGGCTTGATTGGTGTAATCGCATTGATGATCCATCAACCCCTTACCTTAATCATTGTCGGCGGAATCTTTGTTATGGAAGCAGCCTCAGTAATTCTCCAGGTGGCCTCTTTTAAAACGAGAGGGAAAAGAATTTTCCTGATGTCTCCAATTCATCATCACTTTGAATTGAAAGGGTGGAAAGAAACAAAGGTGGTGATACGGTTTTGGATTTTGTCGCTGCTTTTCGCACTCATCGGACTGGCAACTCTCAAACTTCGCTGATGAAAACCGATCGTTTACAAAGTATTTTTAAATGTGGTGATGAACCCGTGGCAATTTTGGGTAGTGGTATGAGTGGGCAAGCTGCTCAAAAACTTTTGTCTGCTAAAGGCAGAGTGAGTGAGTTTTTTGATGAGAAACATCGCCTTTTTGAAAGTTTGGATGCCGCAAAATGTTCTTTTGTAGTAGTTAGCCCTGGTTTTAGACCCAGTCATGAGTGGGTAAAGCTTGCTTTAAATGCGGGTAAAGAAGTGATTTCAGAAGTTGATTTAGGTTTAGTTTATTCAAAGCACACAGAACTTGTTTCAATTACCGGAACTAATGGGAAGACCTCTCTGGCAAGTATACTGGACCATGTTGCTAGCAGACTTGACATACCTTGCACGGTTCTTGGAAATATAGGGAAACCCATATCTGCTGAAGTTGCCGAAGAATCTTTGTCCGGAAAAATCGTATTTCTAGAGACCAGTTCTTTTCAGGCAATAACTTCTAATCACCTAAAACCTGATTCACTGCTATGGACAAATTTTTCTCAAGACCATCTCGACTATCATGGGACTGAAAAAGATTACTATTTGGCAAAATTCCGACTGGTATCCAATTGTAAGAACATGGATGAGGTCTTTCTTGGTCGTTCGGTATTATCTCAAGCAAAGAAATTCGGTCTAGATACAAATCCCCAATGGCAAATCATTGATCCACTCTCGGTCAATGAATTGCCTGCCCGCATTAGTTCCTTTCATAAGAGTGTGCCTCAAAGGGAAAATTTGGCATTTGCTTTGCGCTGGTTTAAACGAAAAGGATATTGTGAGAATCAATTTTTCGATGCCTTGGGTGATTATCGCCCATATCCACATCGTTTATTCAAAGTAAATGAGGTTAACGATATATCTTTCTGGAATGATTCCAAGTCAACCAACCTAGGTTCAACCCTGGCTGCTTGTGAATCGTTTTCAAAAAAAGTAATCTGGATCGGTGGGGGGAAAAACAAAGGGCAGGAAATAAAAAAGTTTGCCACTGCCTTATTCCCATATCTGCAAGGCGCATTTCTAATAGGAGAGACTGCTGATGAACTATCGAAGCATCTGACTGAAAGGAATATTAAAACAACAATTTGCAGAAACCTCAAAAGTGCGGTCGCAGTAGCCTTTGAATTCGCCAAAAAACATACCGATATTTTATTTAGCCCGGGATTTGCGAGCTTTGATATGTTTTCAAATTACAGCGACCGGGGAAATTCATTTGAATCTCTCGTTTTCGATTTGAAGAGTGCCTGTCAAGTCTCTACGAAAATAAATGTGAAATCATTTGCAAGCTAGCCAATAAGAAAAATGAAACTATCCAAAGTATTCGGTATTGTTCTATCACTCCATGTGGGTGTTATATTATTAGTAATGTTCCAACCAAGTTGCCAGACAACTGGTGGGAATGCACGGGGGCCGGAAGGGGAGGCGAATTCCTCAATCGATGAAACATCCGTGCAATCTTTTAACCAAGCGGTTGAAGTTTCTAATCCAAACACCAATGAAAAGATTTCGGGAGGCAATCAGCCAGACCAACTTGCTGCACCCAAGAGACCTAAACCAGGCGAGCTGATCATACCGAGTGAGCCTAGAGGGTCCACGGATTCCAAACCTTCGATTCTTGTGCCAACTGAAACGAGTAACCGAGTGATTGATCTTAGACCATCTGACCTTTCCATCTATAAGGTAGTAAGAGGTGACACACTTTGGGGCATTGCTCGCAAGAATGGAGTTTCTCTCGCAAGTTTACTTAATGCTAATCCAAACCTCGATAAGAGTGGCCGTCTCTCTATAGACCAGGAAATCATGATTCCTGCCACATCAGGTACAAACTCTGTAACTTCATCTGGGCCAATCGTAAATGATGCTCCTGTTCTTTCTCTTAGTGGTAACTCCTACAGGGTTGAAGCGGGCGATACCCTGTCGCGCATTGCTCAAAAGTTTAATGTCAGGCTTTCGGAATTGCTCAAAGCCAATGATATGTCCATGTCTTCGATTATTAGACCTGGGCAAACCCTGTCTATCCCCTCGGAATTAAATAACCGTGATGTGGGAAGTTCTCCATCCACTCAGGTTACCAACAGAGTCGTTCCCCCCGGAGCAAGCACGCATATTGTCAAAAAGGGTGAAAACTTATCGCGTATATCTTCAATCTATGGAGTGTCCGTTTCCCAAATTATGGAATGGAACGGATTGTCCAACCCTAGTTTAATTCGTGCTGGTCAACCGTTGATAGTTTCCCAGGGAGTCAGCGAAACTCCTAGTCAGCCTACCCCTATTGTTAAGGATAATGCCGATGCACTTCCTGCTAACGAGGGTGGTACATTGCAGGACTTTTTTAACGAGTCATCTACAGAAGATAGACCAATAATTGATGCTCCTTAAGGAGGTTTTACCATGGTGTGTGGTGGGAAAGGAAGGTAGGATTGGCAGATACAGGAGCACTAAGTAGGACTACAAACTGGGTGACGGCCTACTTGGTCGTTGCTTCGATTGGATTGACCATGGTTGGACTCGTCATGCTCTTTAGTGCCGGGGCAGTTCGGGGCGCACAGGATTTGCTTTTTAAGCAGATCGTTTGGGTGCTCATATCCTTTTCAGCATGTTGGTACGCATCCGTCGTAAACTTAGATTGGTTGAAGAACAGGTCCGTGCTTATCTTTGCCATTTGCATAGTTGGTCTGTTGTTGACCTTAATACCAGGGGTTGGAGTTAAGGTAAACGGAGCACAGCGTTGGATTGGTCTTGGGTCTTTAAGGATTCAGCCCTCCGAGTTTGCCAAAATTGGAATGGTACTCATGCTCGCAAAATATTTTGCTGATGAGCAGCGAGAGATAGGAAGATTGGTTAAGGGCTTTGTGATCCCATCACTCTTTATAAGTGGCATTTGTGGTTTAATCCTACTACAGCCAGATTTTGGGACATGTTTCTTATGCGGAACGGTGGGAGCGATCCTAATGTTTCAGGCTGGTGTCGGATTAAAGTGGCTATTGCCCGTGGCTGGACTTGCTGTCTCTGCCTTTTCTGTTTTGGTCTATTTCGATCCTGTTCGTATCAGGAGAGTGACATCCTTTCTAGATGTCGAAGCAAATTCGAATGACAGTGCATATCAGTTATGGCAGGGTATGCTGGCTTTTGGCGTAGGTGGGGCAGAGGGGGTTGGGCTGGGAATGGGGCGCCAGCAAATGTATTTTTTGCCGGAATCACACACTGATTTTATTTTTCCTGTAATTGGGGAGGAACTCGGTTTATTTGCCACTGTAAGTATTCTCATAGTTTTTATGTTTATGTTTTTTTCGGTCGGTATTAAAATCCGGCATGTCTCTAGGATGAATGAATATCTCCTAGCGATGGGGTCCCTCCTTTTTGTTGTCCTTCAGGCGATAATCAATATGGGCGTGGTAACGGGCTGCCTGCCAACCAAGGGGATGTCACTGCCTTTTATTAGTTATGGTGGGTCCAATCTGGTCGTAACTTTTATTTTTGTGGGGCTTGTTATTAATGTAATGAGGAGGAAGGAAAGCCCGTCACCGATACAGGCAAGGGAGTTATGAAAAACATTATCATAGCCTGTGGGGGAACCGGTGGACATTTGACTCCAGGTATTGCACTTGCCCAAAGCTTGGAAGAGTTGGGCTGTTCTACCTGGCTTTTTATTAGCCAAAAACAAGTGGATTCGAGACTCGCTTCCAAATATCCTGAGTTAACCTTTGTTCCTATGTCTGGAGCTCCACTGGTAAAAACTACTTGGGGTATATTAAAATTTATTAAAGGCTTCCTGGTATCCTTTCTCCGTTCGCGTTCATTCTTCCGGAAAATTGATGCCGATGCACTGGTTGGATTTGGGGGGTTTTCATCTTTTGGTCCCGCACTTGCTGCCCGCACATGTGGTATTCCCTTCTATGTACACGAAGCCAACCGGGTTGTCGGGAAAGCTGTCCGTTTTTTGGCAAACCGTGCCCAAAAGGTTTATTTTCCAGCAGGTGTCAATTGCCCCGGTGTATCAATCGAAAAGATTTCACACATTGGGTATCCCTTAAGGTCAGACTTTAGAAGAATCCCGATGGAAAGAGCACGAAAGTGCTTAGGGATTTCTATGTCCGATAAATTGCTCCTGGTGTTAGGAGGGAGTCAGGGAGCATCCTCCCTTAACAACTGGGTTAAAAATAATTTGTCACATTTAGCTGAGGATGGAATTTCAGTGTACTGCCTGACCGGATTAAAGGAACAAAACTCTGGAACAGTTCAGCTTGAAGGAATAGGTGGGGAAACAATTACCAGCCGGTTTGTTGCATTTAGCGACCAAATGCACATTTTACTATCTGCCGCAAATTTGGTTATCTCCAGAGCTGGAGCGGGTTCGATTGCTGAGATTATAAGATGTCGAGTGCCATCAATTCTCATTCCTTATCCCTTTGCTGCCGACCAACATCAGCTTGCCAATGCGAATTACTTGGAGGCTAAGGGTGGCAGCGTTGTTTGTACGGATGGAACCATTGCAGATAAATTACTCCTAGAAGTTCGTGAGCTCATGTTTAATGAGGACTTTAGGGCAGTACTACGGAGAAACCTTTATTCGTTAGATGTTGAGGATGTTTCTTCTGTGCTGGCAAAGGACCTGCTCAAGAATTTGTCTAAAAGTAAAAGCATACCAGTTTACACCGATCTTTTGGAGGTGAGTTCATGAGACGCCCTAAAAGAGTTTTACTACTGGGTGCAGGCGGTATGGGAATGGTCCCCTTGGCTCTTTATCTTAGGGGGGCTGGCGTTCGTGTGGAAGCTTTCGATGATCAATTCCACGAGCCTATACGAAGCCACCTAATTGAGCATGGTGTAAAATTATTGGATGAACTTAGCCCAATTAAGGAGCCCGATTGTATTGTTCATTCCTCCGCAATAAATCACGATGAAAGTAGGCTAAAAAAGTTAAAGCTTTCGGGAATTCCTTTTTATCGTCGCGGGGAGTTTGTGGCTAACTTGTTTTCCCGTCACAAGATAATTGCAGTGGTAGGAAGTCACGGCAAAACTAGCGTTACGGGTAAACTGGCTTGGGCACTTGACCTATGTGGATTTGAAACATCTCATTTGGTCGGTGGTCAGTTTAAAAACTTTTTTTTACCATCCGGATATTACTCAAAATCTAAATGGGTAGTAATTGAGGTCGATGAAAGTGATGGATCAATTGATGCATTTTCTCCCTGGGTAACGATTTGTTTGAATTGCGACTGGGATCATGTCGATCAGTACAAAGACAAGCACTCTTTTGCCAAAATTCTCAAAAATTTATTTTTACGAACCAAGGGCTCAATCATACATGGTGATGGGAAAATTCTTAGCACAATCATTCGCGATCTAAAAAATAAGTCGGTCTATGGCTTTGACCGCGGAAAAGATCCATCCTCCTTTCTAATTTCAAACACCAATGCGGTTTTACAAGCTGGTAAAGTCCTTGGGGTTGATTTCTCTGAGGTAGACTTTGAACGATTTCCAGGCATGGAAAGGAGGCAAAGTATACTTTTTGAATCATCTGACCGTGTGGTGCTGGAGGACTATGCCCATCATCCTACTGAAATTTCAAGTGTGCTTAGACTTAGAAGAGAAATGCTGCCTGACCATATTTTAAGGGTGGTTTTTCAGCCACACAGATATTCCAGAACCAAGGCATTGGCCTCATCTTTTGCTGAGGAACTTTCTGTTGCCGACGAACTTCACTTGTTGCCCACATACGGTGCCTTTGAAAAGTTTGACCCGTCAGGTGCAGTGGAGTCGCTGACTGGTTTTTTACCACCAAGGCTTCGGGATTCTGCCAAAATATTTAAGGAGTTTTACAACCTAAGAAGTGCACTTAGCCCAAAACCAACAGGTTTGAGTGATCAGGTAGTTTTTGTTGGGGCCGGGGATTTAAACAAGTGGGCTCATGCATTCTCCTCATGGGAGAGAGCGAAAGGTTACAAGCAAGATGCCTTTGGTTTATTTCTTGAGGGTCGTTTATCTCATCAATCTAAGTTGATCAGAGATTTGCCAATTGGAACAATGACTACCATCGGGGTGGGTGGATCGACTAAGTGGTATGCCGAACCTGCCAATATTGAGGATCTTACCACCCTTGTGGAAGCATGTGATATTTTTGAATTGCAAAGAGCAATGATTGGCCGGGGTTCTAATCTGATCGTGCCCGATCAAGGTTTTGGGGGATTAGTGATTCGCTTACGTGGTGAGTTCTGGCGGACGATTGATGCCAGGTGTGATGATTCCATCATTGTTGGAGCTGGGGCAAAGCTTAAGGAAATTTGTAAATTTGCATGCTTGAAAAATCTCAGCGGTTTCGAGTTTTTGGAAGGAATACCTGGTACCTTAGGCGGTGCCCTCAGAATGAATGCGGGTGCGATGGGTTGGGAGATTTTTGATTTTGTGGAATGGGTTAAATTTTTAATGCCTAACGGAGAAATTAAACAAATAGATGGAGATGAACTTGAAGTCGGATACCGGTATTGCAGGGAAGCATATGAGGGAATTGCCCTGAGGGCGAAACTCAGGGCAGAGGGCAGGGCACAGCACCTAGAAATTCGTAAAGTTATTGAGAAAATGTCTCGTAAAAGAAGGAAATCACAACCCAAACAAGCAAGTTCAGGTTGTATATTTCGAAACCCCAAAGATAAGCCTGCTGGTTGGCTTATTGACCAGGCAGGTTTGAAAGGGGAACAAATCGGAGGAGCTGCCGTTTCCGAAGTTCACGGAAATTTTATCGTCAATCAGGGAGGCGCAACCGCTGAGCATGTGGTTGAGCTTATTCAAAGAGTGAAGCAACAGGTTAAAGATACGCACGGAATTGTGCTGGAACCGGAAGTTAATTTACTCGGTCAAACCTGGAAACAATACCTATCTTAAAAATTTTGATCCAATGAATGTAAACCCAAACATAGTAGTACTTTCGGGCGGAGTTGGTCCAGAAAGAGAAGTATCTCTTTTATCAGGCAAAGCTCTCTCCGAGTCCTTATCCCATAAATTTAATACGCGGCTTCTTGATTTATCTGAATGTTCACTTCCTCCAGATTTAAATCCAGAATCTGATATTGTGTTTTCGGTTATTCACGGCGAGTTTGGGGAAGATGGAAAACTGCAGGGCTTGTTAGACGCCGCTGGCTTTGAATATTGTGGATGTGGTGCCGAATCGAGCCGTTTGTGCATGCACAAAGCCAACGCCAAAAAAAGGGTGTTGGCCGATGGAGTTAGGGTTGCAAGTGGCATAGAATTTTTTGATCCAGCTGAATTGGATGCCTCCGAGGTTGTCCAAAAACTTGGTAAAGAGCTGATTATTAAACCCACCGACCAAGGGAGCAGTGTATCGCTCTTTTTACTATCCGGTGAAGAGGAACTTCGGGAAAAATTAAAGTTTATCAATCCAGGGAACTGGTTACTGGAGGAAAGAATTTTAGGAAGAGAAGTAACCATCGGTGTTATGGGGCAACATACCCTTGGAATTGTGGAAGTAATTCCTAACGGAGGGGTTTACGATTATGAAAGAAAGTACACTCCTGGTTCCACGGAATACCGCTTCCCTGCCGTTCTTGATTCTGAAACTGAGGCAGAAATTAAAGATTTTGCCTGGAAAGCTTTTAACAGTTGTGGGTGCAGGGATTTTGCTAGAGTTGACTTTATGATTTGTGATGATGGGCATGCCTATTTTTTGGAAATCAATACCTTGCCCGGATTGACCACTACCAGCCTCTTGCCCAAAAGTGCGAGTGCCTCAGGATACAATTTTGACCAACTTACCCAAAAGCTGGTAACCCCTGCAGTAAATAGATTTTTGGGTGTAACCATTGAGGGAGAAACTCCACACGCAGCTTAAATTTATGAGCATAAGAAAAAAGAAAGACTTAGCCATGCCAGTAAGTTGGCGGAATTTAAAACCTAGCTCTGCGAGGAAATCCAGTTCGCGAATTGTTGCCCGAAAACGTTTTGTGACCTTTGCGCGGGTGTTTGTGTATTTAATCATTGCAAGTGGAATCGCTGGTTCAGTGGTTTACCATCACTTGCGGCAGCCTAATTCAAATGTGGTCGGACAGAGCGATTACACCGGTCCATCAATTCCTATTCAAAGGATCGATTTCCGCTCAGATGGGGTATTAAATGATAAATGGTTTTTGAACTGGATGGGCCCAATTAGGGGGCTTTCATTGGCCCAAGTTAACCTCGTTAAACTTCAACATAATCTTTTGCAGGAAGACCAAATTATTGAGGTGAAAGTAAAAAGAAATTTTCCTTCTACGCTACAGGTTTTTGTTAAGGAAAGAGTGCCTCTTCTGGTTCTCAGGCTTCGTGATAATCAACTGGAATTCCGTGACTGGCTCGTGTCTTCGGATGGCTTGCTCTATGAAGGATCTGGATATTCTACCGCAATGATGAACCTTCTTCCTTCCCTGAAAATTCCCGGGGCACTAATCCAAAAAAAAGATAATAACAGAGGGTATAAAAAATTAGAGGGTATCCCCGTGATTGCACCACTTTTGGAACTTGCCAGATCCGAATACCCAGAAATTTTCCGCGACTGGACTGTGGTATCTTACAACCGTCCGAGCGACAAAGACCCTGGTGCCAATGTTACTGTAAAGTCCCGTAGAATCGGAACAATACGCTTTAACCCTTCGGATTATTCATCGCAATTGAAGAGGTTACGATATCTCTTGGATGAACCCAAGTTTTTGCAAGCATCCTTCATCCGTTCCATTGATCTTTCCCATGGGCGCTCTGTTTTTGCTAAAATTTAAATGAAAATCTTTTAAATTAATAATCCCATGAGCAAAATAATTGGTGCACTAGAAATTGGTACTTCCTATGCAAAGGTCTTAATCGGCGAGGTCTCCGATGATAAAAGCCTGAATATTGTCGGCAAATCATTTCGTAAAAATGAAGGCGTTCGTAAGGGCGAAATTATTGATTTCCGTAAAACTGCCGCCAGCGTGCATGCCGCAATAGACGAGGCGGAAAAAATGTCGGGCACTACTGTTGACTCCGTATATTTAGCTCAAACAGGTTCTCACTTGAAGGGGTATTGCCTCAGGGGTAGGGCTAATGTGGCTTCACCAGATGGTCGTGTCTCTATTGCTGACCTTCAGCGTGCTGCCGATGAGGCAAAAAGAAAGCAGCCTGCATCGGGAAGGTCCTATGTTCACCATGTTCGAATGCCTATCCAGCTCGATGGTCGTCCAATCGAAGATCCAGTCGGAATGATAGGCCAAAATGTTGAGTTGGCTTATTGGTCGATTGAGGGGGATGAATCCGCAATTAGGATGAACCTCGATATCGTGCATCAGTACAGCCTAGAGGTAGACGACCTGATTTTATCTTCAATTGCATCCTCTACTCTGGTGGCAGGCCCTGATCTACGAAGAGCCGGGGTTTTGGTGATTGATATTGGGGCTGGAGTCACTGATCTTGCTCTTTATCGGGCAGGAAACATTATTTTTACATGTGTTATTCCTGTTGGTGGAGATCATATAACTGGTGATTTGGCAATGGGTTTAAGGGTGTTGGAACCCTACGCCGAAGAACTCAAGTTAGAGTATGGTAAGGCACAACCAGACCCAACGGACGCAGAGCAGGATCTTTGGATTATTGGAAACAAGACTATCGGAGACCGCACAATTCCCAGAAAATCAATAGCAGATATTATTCATGTAAGAACGGTTGAGCTGTTTGAAATAATAAGTAAAGAGCTGGGCGACTTAATTAACCCAAAAGAGTTGGGGGCTGGGGTTTTATTGACCGGCGGGACATCCCGGTTGCCAGGAATCGAACAGCTAGCATCGAAAGTGCTCGGAGTTGCCACGACCAAGGCAAGTTTCCCTTCTGGGTTGGGCAATGAACTTGCCCAAGCTGAAAACTCAACCGTGCTTGGACTGCTTCATTATGGATTGGAAGATCATCGCCTTCCTGGCGAAAGATCTCCAAGCGAAGGGGCTGGTATTTTTAAGAAGATCGGTGGATTTCTAGGCATATAGATTTCAAATAAATGCATAGAATCCATTACTCATTCACCCCCAACCCCCTCACTTATGATGAAAGATACTTTATTTGAAGATGAAAATATCGATTCCCCGACTGAAAATGCTTACGGCATTAGGGCTAAGGTTATTGGTGTTGGGGGGGCTGGCATATCCTTAGTCGATGGTTTGAGATTTGATAACTTTGATTCGGTGGATAACCTGGCGCTGGATGTTGACATGAAAGCAATTTCTGACTCTCTAGCATCCCAAAAACTTTGCTTAAGTAAAAGGCATACCCGTGGGATGGGTACGGGGGGTGATATAGCTCTGGGAAAAAGGTTGGCAGAAGAAGAAAAAGATAAAATTCGTGCACAGTTGGAGGGAGTCGATTTAGTCTTTCTTCTCGCAGGGCTCGGAGGAGGGATTGGAGGAGGAGCTTCCCCGGTTGTTGCCAGACTTGCCCGGGAGCATGGTGCATTAGTATTTGCATTTACCCCTTTGCCTTTCAGTTGGGAGAAATCTCGTCACATGCAAGCGGAGGACTGTTTGTCAGAACTTCGCAAGTATGCAAATGCTGTGGTGCCACTTCCCAATGACTCACTTCTTCAAATCGGGGGAGAAGATGCCACTGCTCTTGAGTGCTTTGCGGAAGCTGGGCGCAATGTAAGCAGAGGAATCAGTGCCATATGTAACCTGGTATTTAAACGAGGTATGATCGATGTTGATTTTTCGTATCTTCGAAAGGTTTTTTCTGCGAGGACCGGGCGAACCCTTTTCGGTTATGGGAAAGGTTCCGGCAAGGACGCACTCCGAGAGTCATTGCGTGATTTAATGCTTTGTCCGATGTTGCACATGCCCGAGGTCTCAAAGGCAGCGGATGTTCTGATGATCTTTATTCAAGGAGGCACATCGTTAAGCATGGGAGGACTGCAGTCCGTATCCAAAGAAATTAGAGACTCCTTTAAGGCGGGTGAAGAAGTTGTTTTTGGTGCCCATGTGGATGAAAACCTTGGCGATCAGGTAAAGATCACGGTACTGGGGGCGACCTCCCTTGAGCCATTGGTAAAAGTTGCAGATGTTGCACCTGTGGCTCAACAAGTTCTGGAATTGGCAGCACAGCCGAAAGAGGCTCACCCATCAAAGTTGGAAGTTGAAAAAAGAAAAGCCCAGCCAGCCCAAGCGGTCAATAAACGATTAATTCGAAAAAAAGAATCGAGTGTGGATCAAAACACCTTTCCATTTATGGACGAGAAAAACCAACGTGGAATTTTTGATGATTTACCCAATCGAAACATTTATGAGGGAGAGGATTTAGATGTTCCAGCCTACCTCAGGCGAGGAGTGAAAATTGCAATTTAGTAATTCTTCACCATGAAACGTCAAAATTTCTATTTGCTTTGATTGTTTGACCTACCCCGCAAAATATCTTTGAACAACTTAGATGAAATTTTGCTTAATTACCCTTTTAGTTGTTTCACTAGGATTTAATTACGCGATTGCTAAAATTTCCCACCTGCTTGTCACAACCATAGGGGATGGAGTAGTTCAGGTTGTCGATGGTGATAACAGTGAGGTTGTTTCCTCTTCGTCTTTTTTACCGGTAAACCGCAAACTTTCAGTTAGACCTAAAAGTGGAATTGAGACTTTAGCATCGGGTTATCTTTTTCGTTTTGGGTCTTCTACTATTTTCCAATGTGAAAAAGATTCGATAAGAATTTTTTCGGGCTCTCTTTTCGTCCGATCAAGGAATTTTAATAATACAGTGTCTATCATAGGACCTGAAACAACGGTGAGATTGTCAGGTGCTGGTTCTTGTTTGATAGAAGTGGAAAAGAACGGTGGTTTTAAATGCGTGGGACTGCTTGGGAATTTACGCCTAGGCTTGCACAAGGATGATGCCATTGCTTTGCTTCCCGGAGAATTAGTATTTACTGAATTAAAAAGCCAAACCCTAAGCGACAAGGTTACGGTTGACCTAAAAAACTTATTTGAGACTTCATTTTTGATATCGGGGTTTTCAAACAGCAACAGTTTTGAAAATGCACTCAGGAGTGTTGCTGAATCTCAAAAATTGGTGATTGGTAAATCCTTTAACGCTTCTGTCGGGGAAGCAACGGGATCTGATAGTTTTGAAATTGTCACCCAAGCTGTATCGGAGAAGCATTCCACCCAACCTCTGAATACTTCGCCCTCAAACGCTTTTCACTCACATTACACGCTCCCCAGTGAGTCTCCCTTGACCGAATTACTTGGGCGATCGCCCAAGCGTCTTGATGCAGAAGGTACTTCACCCGCTCAGCGTCCCTTTCCCAGTCGTCTACTACGAGGCAACTAACCTTTTAAATCCAAACATTCTATGACAACAACAAGCCTTATACCAGTTTTAGCATCTGCTGGTGACAGTGGATATCTTTACGGACTTTTCTTTTTAATCGTTGCTTTGATTATTGGTGCAGCGACCAGACATTTTCTCCAACGGATTCCTCTTCCATTCACCGTGCTACTACTTCTTATTGGATTAGCGATGGGTGGATTGAATCGAGCTTATGGCCCACATGGAGGTCATGCTCATGGGGATAGTCATGCGGCAGAACAGGCACCTGGGTTGTGGAATAAGTTTGTGGATACTTTGAGCGGGGCAATTTCTTGGGGAGGCAACTTGGATGGTCACCTCATATTGTATGTATTTTTACCTATACTTATTTTTGAGGCAGGCTTTGCCCTAGATGTGCACACATTTAAAAAGTCATTCCTTAATGCATTTTACCTAGCGGGTCCGGGTATTGTGACTGCAACTGTGATGACGGGTTTTGCTTTCATGGGGCTGATCTATGCATTTGGTGGATCCGGAGGAGTTCTTCAAGATTGGAATGTGGACTCGGGGGCATTTATTGTCCTCGCATCGATGCTTTTTGGAGCGGTCGTAAGTGCGACCGACCCTGTGGCTGTTGTGGCTCTACTAAAAGAACTTGGGGCGAGCAAAAAACTCGGCACATTGATAGAAGGAGAGTCTTTGCTTAACGATGGTACAGCGATCGTCGCCTTTGTTTTGTTAATCGGAGTAGTAACGGGGGCCGAGCAGTTTTTGGGGACAGGAAGTTTTCTTGGTACCGCAGCAATTGGATTTGGAAAAATTGGAGCTGCTGGTGGATTGGTTGGGGTGATTATTGGTCTGGTGGCGATTCTATGGGTGAGGAAAGTCTTTAATGATCCGCTTATTGAAATAACAGTTGTTCTCGTCACAGCTTACGCCGTTTTCTTTGTGTGCGAGCATTTTTTCCATGTGTCTGGGGTTCTTGGACTGGTTGCACTGGGGATTGTAATGGCCGGTGTTGGCAGAACGCGCATTAGCCCAGAAGTAGAACATTTTATGCACGAATTCTGGGAGTTTACCGCTTTTGCTGCAAATGTGATTATTTTTATAGTCGTTGGTGTGGTGATCGCTCAGAAAGCTCAACCAACCGGAATGGATTTTCTCATCCTGTTTTTGGTATATGTTGCGATTCATGTAGTCCGTGCGATCAATATGGGAATGTTTTACCCACTGATGAAAAAAGCAGGTTATGGCTTGCCCGGGAAGGACGCTGTCGTCGTATGGTGGGGTGCTTTGAGGGGGGCCATAGGTTTAGCCCTGGCCCTCGTGGTTTACTCTGAAAACCTGAGGTATGAATTTGAAGTCTCTGAGGGTGGAGCGGGTTACTCCGCTAAAACCACTTCTGTTTTTGTGGTGGATGCCAAGGAGGCTCAAAATTACTCAAGACCCAACCCTGACCTAAACCTCTACGGTATGGCAGCCAACACCTTCGCCCAGGCAAATATTTCTCAGGGAAGAATAATTGGAATTTCCCAAACTGCCCAGACTGCTGATCAGACATTGGGTAACAAAAACTCGAAAGACGCGGCGAAGTTGCGTGAACAATTATCCAACGGTGAGAAAAAGGTAGTTATTTTTGGAGAGGGTTCTGGAGCAATTGCTCAAGCCTCTGTCGTTGGTATTTCTGCAAGAGTTCGGGATCAGTTCCTCTTTTTAATTTCTGGCATTGTTTTGCTCACTCTCTTGGTAAATGCCACTACCATAAAATCATTGGTTAATAAATTAGGGCTTACCGACTTACCTGCCGTTAAAAAGTTAATGTTTTCTAACGCTACGGGAAATATTTCCAATGTTTGCGAACAAGAAATGGACCTATTGAAGGACGATCGTTTCCTTAGTGGTGCAAATTGGGGATTGGTCAGGAATTATTTGCCTGATCCTGTTAGCTATCCCTTAACCGCCAGCGAACTTGAGTCCATGGATACCTTGGCCGAGGCTAGGAGAAGATTGCTCGAAAAAGAGAGGAGCAGTTATTGGGCACAGTTTAGGTCTGGTTTGTTGTCTGCCCGTGCGGTGGCTCAGCTTGATAATAACCTGAGTGAGGTTCTTGATTTTCAGGGAAAAGTACCGATGACGGAGAGGGCATACTTGGACGACATTTGCATGGTTAGCAAATTAAGTGAAGCTCTCAAGGATTTACCATTTTTGAAAAGATATTTTTCTGACAAAATAACAGTCGGGTATGATGCTTCGAAAGCGTTCGTTATTGCTCAACAGACCATGGCCAAAATGGTTGATTCGCTTGTGAGGGAACTGGATGACTCAAATGATGTTGAAAAACAGCAAAAAACCTCGCGCTTATTAAAAGACGAAATCCGCCAAAACCGTCTCAGGGGGTTACAATACATCCGTAACATGCATGAAAATTACCCTGAGGTAACAGTCGGAATCGAAACCAAGGACGCGATACGATCAGTATTGAACCATGAACGTGCAACGATCAAGAAGATGCGCGGGGATGGTATGCTGGAAGCAGATGAAGCGACTCGTATGATTACAGCAGTGGAAGGAAGGATGAAAAATGTGATGGAAAGTCCTCTCGAACTGAGGCTACCTGAACCTGAAGAAGTCCTTCGCGAAGTAGCTTGGCTTAAAGGAATGAGCGATGAGGTGATTTCTAAAATCCTTAATGCTTCGGAATCAAGGGTTTATAATTCTGGTGATGCTCTCATGAAGCAAGGTGACACGGGGGATGGTTTGATTGTTATTACTCGAGGAAGTGTCAAGGTTTCAATCGGAGATGTGGTCGTAGATATTATGGGTCGTGGTGCTGTAATCGGAGAAATGGCGGTTTTAGCTGGTGTTCCCAGGACTGCCACGGTCGTGGCGGATTCTACTGTGAATGCCCTTTGGTTGACGACAGATTCCATGCAGTCAATAATGGGAGAATCGCCCGAACTTTCTGGCAGCCTCTGGAAAACAGCTGCAATGCGATTTGCCGAAAATCTTCTTGGTACGAGGGATCCTTACAATGGATGGAGCCAAATACAGTTGCGTAGATGGTTAAACGAGGGCGAAGTAATGGCACCCAAAGATGGAGAAACCATTAATCTTTATGGCAAGGTAGCAATACTAGTATCCGGACAAGCTGTTGCTCCTGGTTCGTCCGATCCAATTGTGGCACCTGCTGCTCTAAACCTTGCGGAGAGTATGTTTAATGGCAGTGCCAAGGTATTCGTCCGAAACGCATAGCATATCCTGACCTAGTCTGGCGGAGAGGGCGGGATTCGAACCCGCGGTACCTTGCGGTACACAGCATTTCCAATGCTGCACAATCGGCCACTCTGTCACCTCTCCAAATTACTGAAACAGACTCATGCTTATGCACAAGGTTCAAACTTCCGTCAATGTTCAAAAGAACCGATCTTTGCTTCTCAAATACCTTAAAATTTAAAGAAATGTTTTCTGGTTTGCTTGTTTAGATTAATCATCTAGAAAAGACCAAATGGTATCAAACGAAGTTGGCTACAACAGCAAGGTGGAAGGTGAGGTTATTGTTACCCGTGCTGATGCTGTGATTAATTGGATTCGTAAACATTCGGTCTGGCCTATGCCCATGGGGCTTGCTTGTTGTGCCATTGAGCTTATGGCCTCGGCCGCTTCGCGTTACGATATTTCCCGCTTTGGCATGGAGGTTATGCGTTTTTCTCCCCGCCAATCCGACTGTATGATCGTTGCGGGAACAGTCACCTATAAAATGGCCGAGGTAGTGCGTCGTATTTATGATCAAATGGGTGATCCCAAATGGGTTGTAGCCATGGGTGCATGTGCATCCACCGGTGGCATGTACAGATCATATGCCGTGATGCAAGGAGTTGATAATGTCGTGCCTGTTGATGTCTACGTAAGTGGATGTCCTCCGCGTCCGGAAGCCTTACTGGACGCAATGATCAAACTACAGGACAAAATCGGGAATGAACCGGCAGTAAAGAATCTGTCCAAGAAGCCCGAACCTAGCCTCCTATCTTAATCCCATGATTGACGAAGATTTCGTCACATCCCTTCTTCACGGCAGAGAGTACTTAAAGGTATTTTCGCAAACGGACTGCTTAACTTTGGATTGCGAGCCAAAACACTTAATCGAGTTCTCCACTCTGCTTAGAGATGAAAAGACTTTTGATCTACTGGTTGATCTAACTGCGGTTGATCATGGGAATGATGCCGATATTCGTTTTACGGTTGTGTTACATTTGTATTCTTTAATCCATAAGGCATATCTTCGTGTTCAAGTTAATTGTCCGGATAATGATTCGCCGGTTTTACCATCCATAAGTTCAGTTTTCCCCGCAGCAAACTGGCACGAAAGAGAAACTTTTGATATGTTCGGGATTCATTTTTCTGAACATCCAAATTTAAAGAGAATTTTAATGTGGGATGACTATCCTTACTATCCCTTGCGGAAAGAATTTCCATTGGCCGGAATTGAAGTCCCTTTACCCGCAGATGATGTATCTGAAGTAACTGGAGCCGATGTGGATCCTGCTCCAATGATGGGGGGACCTTTTGTGTCATCCGGGACTGGAAGGTTAAGCCAGTCTGAACCACGGGCCAAGGATGAGAGTTGGACAGAAACTTCAGAAAAGCCTTTATGAGTAAAACAGTCACAGAGGTTCAAATTGGAGATATTGGTTCTCAGGCGGCATCCCACATGGATTCTGAGAGAATGTCTTTGAATGTTGGTCCGTCTCATCCCACGACCCATGGGGTTCTTCGATTGATGATGGAGCTTGACGGAGATTTGATTACCCGCTGTGAGCCTGTTTTGGGCTACCTTCACAGAGGGGATGAAAAAATTGCTGAAAATATGACTTACAACCAGTTTGTGCCTTACACGGACAGATTGGATTATTTGGCTCCTCTCGCCAACAATGTTGCTTACGCAATCACGGTAGAGAAACTTGCTGGGGTCACACTTCCTGAACGCTGTGAGGCAATACGTGTGTTGATCTGTGAAATGGCGAGGATATCAAGCCATCTTTTGGGCATGGGTGTTTTTGGAATGGATGCGGGTGCATGGACACCTTTCATGTATACTTTTACAGAACGGGAAAAACTCTACACCCTTTTTGAGGAATTAACTGGTGCTCGATTTACCACCAGTTTTACCAGAATAGGTGGTGTTGCCCGCGATATTCCTGATGGTTGGTTGACCAAGGTTGAGAAGTTTGTTGATGAACTTCCTAAAGCGATTGATGAAGTTGAAAAACTTCTCACCAGAAACCGAATATTTTTAGACAGGACAGAGGGGATAGGTACCATTTCCGCCGAGGATGCTATTGCATACGGTATAACGGGACCAAACCTCCGTGCGAGTGGAGTCGATTTGGATTTGCGTAAGGACAAGCCCTACAGTGGTTATGAAAAGTATGAATTCGATGTGCCTATCGGAACGAAGGGTGATTGTTATGATAGGTATCTGATTCGCATCGAAGAGGTCAGGCAAAGTATTTTAATCATTAAACAGGTCATTGCCACGATGCCTGGTGGATTATGGTATGCGGACGATGCTAAAAAAATCTTTGCCCCTCCAAAAGACAAGATTATGTCGAGCATGGAAGAGCTCATCCAAAACTTCATGATTGTCACTGAGGGACCTCAGGTACCCCCTGGCCAAATCTATTTTGAAGCAGAAAACCCCAAGGGTGCACTTGGCTTTTATCTAGTTTCAAAAGGTGGTGGTGTTCCTTACAGGCTCAAAATAAGAGCACCAAGTTTTTGTAACCTTTCAATCCTCGAAAAATTAGTTCCTGGTCATATGCTAAGTGACATCACCGTTATCCTTGGCAGTTTGGACTTCGTTATGGGTGAGTGCGACCGTTAAGATGGAAAATTTGCTTAAATTATCTGCCGAAACATTGGCCAAAATCGACGAGGTTGTTCCCAAGTATCCTCAAAAACGAAGTGCTGCGTTAATGGTCATTCATCTGGTGCAAGATGAGTTAGGTGCGGTCGATGATACCGCCTGTGAATGGATTGCCAAACGCCTCGAGCTCCAGCCCATCAATATTAAAGAACTGATCACATTTTATCCAATGTTGCGCGAAAATCCCTGGGGAAGAAAGCATGTCCGGGTTTGTCGAACATTACCATGTGCTCTTCGCGGATCTTATGGAACATGCAAAACTTTTGAGAAGATGCTTGGAGTTAAGGAAGGGCATGTTCGAGAAGATGGGGAATACTCTCTAGAGTTTATGGAATGTCTGGCAGACTGTGGTCAGGGCCCTGTGGTAATTGTAGATGAAAAAACCTACGAAAATATTGAGGGGGAAAGAGCCACAAAATTTGCCGAACTTTTACTCGATGGAAAATTAGATGGTGTGGAAGAATTTAAGAGCTATGAGGATTCCTTAAACCAACAAATTCCCAAACAATAATTTTTTTCATGAGCGAACAATCACCCAAAGAGCGAAGAATCATCTTAAAATATGCAGATGATCCTGCATACTCGAACCGTATTGACTGCTATTTGCGAGTGGGAGGTTATCAAAACCTTAAGAAAGCTTTTGCGATGAAACCCGAGGAGGTTGGTGAGGAGGTCCTGAAATCGGGCGTCCGCGGACGGGGTGGTGCCGGATTTCCCGCCGGAATGAAGTGGAAATTCCTCGACCGGAAGTCTGGCAAACCTATTTACCTTATTTGCAATGCGGATGAGTCTGAGCCAGGCACCTTTAAGGACAGGCAAATTATGTACAAAGACCCTCATCAATTGATCGAGGGTATGATGATTTCGGCTTATGCAATTGGTGCGTCCCAAGCCTTCATTTATATACGAGCAGAGTTTCACGAAGGTGCACGGATCCTGAATCGGGCCATCTCCGAGGCCAAAGATAAGGGATTTTGTGGGAACAACATTTTGGGTTCTGATTTCTCTTGTGACCTGGTTGTTCACCGAGGTGCAGGTGCTTACATTTGCGGAGAAGAAACTGGGCTGATTGAATCCTTGGAAGGGAAGAGGCCCAACCCAAGGATTAAGCCCCCTTACTTTCCTGCCGTCCTCGGTCTTTACCAATGTCCAACCATCGTTAATAATGTGGAAACACTTTGTAATGTCCGTCACATCATTGAAATGGGCGGGGAGGAGTTTTCCAAGATCGGAAAACCTAACAATACGGGAACCCGAATTTGGTGTGTTTCCGGCCAGGTTATGAAGCCCGGCTACTATGAATTTGAATGTGGTGCCCTTACTTTAGGTCAAATGATTTTCGATGTTTGTGGTGGATTACGACCGGGTCGATCGCTTAAGGCGGTTATTCCTGGCGGTTCTTCGGCAAAAGTCCTGAGGGCAGATGAAAGGTTCTCAGGCACCCTCAAGGATGGTACTGCTTTTGACTGGGGGCTGGGAGATATCCCTTTAGATTTTGATGGGCCCATGTCTGCAGGCAGTATGTCAGGCTCCGGGGGGATCATTGTGATGGATGACACGGTCGACATCGTGCAGGCCATGGCCAATATCAATGCCTTTTACGCTCATGAATCTTGTGGGCAGTGTACCCCTTGCCGGGAAGGTTCTTTATGGATGCGCAAAATTACTCAGCGTATGTGTTCAGGAGGAGCCCGGAAGGAGGATGCAGACTTACTTCTATCCGTGGCCAAACAAATTGAGGGACGGACAATTTGTGCATTTGGAGAAGCTGCTGCATGGCCCACCCAAAGTTTTGTTACCAAGTTTAAGGATGATTTTATTAATAAGGCTAGTGAAACTGCTGAGAACAGAGATCCCAAATCGCTCCAACTGATTTAACCCTGCAATTGATGATTTCTCCAACTACAGAAGAGATGGTCACGATAACCTTAAACGGCAAAGAGGTAGAGGTGCCTACAGGAATTAATGCGGTGGAGGCAGCAGCCCTTCACGGGCAAGAAGTTCCTCATTACTGCTACCATCCCAAATTGAGCGTAGCTGGAAATTGCAGAATGTGCCTGGTTGAAATGGGCACTCCAATGAGAGACCGTTCTACAGGAGAAGCAATCTTTGAAGAGGATGGCAGCCCCAAGATTGGCTGGGTTCCTAAGCCTGTGATTGGATGTGCAACCAATGTCTCTCCAGGCATGCATTTAAGAACCGAATCCGATTTAGTAAGCGAGTGCAGAGAAGGCATTATGGAGTTTCTTTTGGTCAACCATCCACTTGACTGCCCCATATGCGACCAGGCAGGAGAGTGTCGATTGCAGGAGTTTGCCACCGACTACGGGAGGGGCTACAGCCGATATATTGAGCGAAAAAATGTTAAACCCAAAAGGACCCGTCTGGGACCAAGGGTTACTTTGGATGATGAAAGGTGTATCCTATGCTCACGCTGCATACGTTTTTCCCAAGAGGTAGCCAAAGACGATGTCCTTGGGTTTGTTGACCGTGGAAGTTTTTCAACCCTGACCTGTTTTCCTGGCAAAGAACTGGCCAATAATTACTCTTTGAACACCGTTGATATTTGTCCGGTGGGAGCATTAACTAGCACAGATTTCAGATTCAAAATGCGGGTATGGTTTCTCAAAGAGACCAAAAGCATTTGTACCGAGAGCAGTGCAGGTTGTAATACCATTGTCTCAAGCAGGGAAGGGGTGATCCAACGAATTACTCCCCGCCGTAATGATTTGGTTAACGACACATGGATGACGGATAGCGGACGCGATCTGTACAAGTCGGTAAGGTCAGAAAGCCGGATTTTAAGACCATCGGTTAAAGGGAATGATTTACCCCTGAAAGATGTGGTATCCTCCGCGGTTGATTGTTTACGCGGGGAAAAAATTGGTTTTGTTGTAAGCTGTCATTCCTCCCTGGAAGAGCAAATGCTGGCCAAGCGTTTGGTAAGTTTAACAAATGCCCAAACTTTTATCTGCGGCCATTTTGGAGACGATGATGGAATCTTGCTTTCAGCCGACCGAAGTCCAAATTTGCGTGGTGCTCTGGTCACCGGTTTGATCGATCAGTATCCCAATGATAATTTGGCCGATCTTAATGATGCGATTTCTGAAGGTAATATCGAAACAGTTTTCGTTTTTGACGAAGACCTCATTTTATCCGGAGTAAGTGAAGAAAACCTTCAAAAGGTATCGATGGTCTATCTGGGGACCCATAGTAACAACAGTAGCCGGTTGGCGGATGTCGTTTTACCGGGCCTGTCAGTTTTTGAAAAAAATGGCTCCTTTGTTAACCGTTCGTTCATCGCTCAAGCTTTTGAAATGTCTGTGCCTGGACCTGCCGGAATTAAAAGCCAAGTAGAAGTCCTGACTGATATCATTTCCAAACTGTCTGAAGAGGAAGGGATTTCATCTGATCTCGATGAGGTTTGGGATATATTCAATAGTCATAACCAATCTGTTTTAGCGGGAACAAAATTTTCAAACCTGAAAAAAGTTTCTGTGCCGATCGATGGTTCCAGTTGGTCCCATCTTAACTTTGTGGAAAAAACGGCCCTGAATTATCGCCCAATTGAAAGTGAACCCAAATGATTGACTGGTTGCCGGACAATATCTGGTTTTCGGTTGGATTAAAGGTATTCTTTGCCTTGGTCATGGTCGGAGCGGTCATGACGATGGCGGGATATTCTGTCTTAGCCGAACGCAAGGTAAGTGCTTGGATGCAGGGCAGGGTGGGTCCGAACCGTACTGTTTTACCTTTTATTGAATACATCCCATTCTTTGGGCCATTATTAAAAAAGCTGGGAATTTTCCAACCCCTTGCTGATGGTTTAAAATTTCTCTTCAAAGAAGAGATAGTACCTGGGCATGTAAACAAATTCTACTACTATTTAGCTCCCCTGATTGCACTTGTCCCCGCACTTACTACCATGACTGTCCTTCCCTTCGGTCAATTGTATTGGTCCGATGGTTCTGTATCGACCCTTGCCTTGGCAGACCTGGAAGTCGGAATACTGTTTGTTTTTGCGGTCTCCTCTTTGGGTGTATACGGAATTGCCCTTGCTGGGTGGTCATCGAATAACAAATATTCTTTCCTTGGTGGGATTCGTTCATCTGCCCAGATGATTTCTTACGAACTGGCGATGGGGCTCTCCCTACTGCCTGTCTTCTTGTGGGTGTCTGTTCCTGGTGCTCAAGAATCTGGGCTTAGTATATCTGGCATTGCAAATTCTCAGGAAGGTGCAGCTTGGTTATTTATGGTACAACCAATTTCGGCTCTGATTTTTTTAATTGCTCTTTTTGCTGAAACCAATCGTTTACCCTTTGATATGCCAGAATCCGAAACTGATTTGGTTGGAGGTTTTCACACAGAGTATGGCAGTTTCAAATTTGGGATTTTCTTTGTTGCTGAGTATGCACATATCGTCATTGGTTCTGCACTCTTTGTCCTCTTATTTCTTGGCGGTTGGCATTTCCTTCCCTTTATGCAAGATCCGTGGCCATCAAACTGGGTGGGTTCCTTGCTTGGGGTAGGTTGGTTTCTTGGAAAGACATTTTTTTTAATTTTCTTCTTTATTTGGATCCGTTGGACTCTTCCCCGCTTCCGCTATGATCAAGTAATGCAACTTGGTTGGACAAAGTTGTTGCCACTGGCTTTGGCAAACTTGATTGTTTATGTTTTGATCGTTACCTTGATCGATCAAACAGCCTCTTTACCCCTTTGACCTATTATGGCTAAAACTGTTGTACTTGAGAGAAAACCTTTATCCCTTTCTGAACGAACATATCTCCCTCAGATTGTAACCGGTCTTAAAACGACCTTTACCAACATGTTCAAGCCGAAGGTAACCTTGCAATACCCTGAGGAAAAACCGTTTATCCCCAAAAATTACCGAGGGGTGCCCACTTTGGTGAAAGATCCAAACGGGCGTGAAAAATGTGTATCTTGTCAACTCTGTGAATTTGTTTGTCCGCCCAAGGCAATTCGAATTACTCCAGGCAGTGTTCCCGATGATCAGGAAGATCGTGAGCATGTGGAAAAAGCTCCCCAGGAGTTCGAAATAAACATGTTACGTTGTATCTATTGTGGGTATTGCCAAGAGGTTTGCCCAGAAGAAGCTATTTTTCTTCAGGAACAATATTCCTCTTCCGGTTACACCAGAGAAGAGATGATCAATAACAAGCAAAAGCTTTATGAACTTGGTGGAACATTACCTGATCATCATTACAAGTGGGATAAGAAAAAAGAAGCCGAGTTGGACGGTAATGCACACTAAATTGTTAATTGATTTTTAGAGGATGAATGCGGTTGATTTACTCTTTTGGATTTTCGCCGTTCTTACGGTTGGGGGTGGAATTTGCATGGTCTTCTCCAAGAATCCTGTTACTGCAGCAATGTTTATGATCATTTCCCTGGTTGGAGTTGCCGCGTTGTTTGTTTTACTAGATTCTTTCTTTTTGGCAGTTTTGCAAGTGTTGGTCTACGCCGGTGCGGTTATGGTATTGTTCCTTTTCATTATTATGCTCCTCGATGTCGGTCCAGATGTTGCGAAGCAGAAAATCACCCATTGGAGATTTGGGATTTTGGGTGTTTTGTTATCCTCATTACTTGTTGTGGTACTTATATCCCTGGGTCTTCCGAGTGATTTTTCTGGTGCGAATAATCCCTCATGGCCCGTTTTAAGTGATGCAATTTCATCCGGCTCTGAATCTCTCCTTTTTTCAACTAAAGTATCCGCATTTGGATATGGATTGATGACCAAATACATGCTTCCTATTCAAATTGCTGGATTCATGTTACTGATCTCTATGGTCGGCGTGATCATTCTGAGCAAGAAAGTTGCTCGTGGTGAGGATGTATAGCCGATACCCATTTTTTTGATATGTTAACGGTTACACCCCACCATTTTTTAATCCTGGCTTTTCTACTGGTTGGGATTGGGTTTTTAGGACTTTTGGTCCGAAGAAATGTGTTGTTGATGCTGATGTCACTGGAGTTAATGCTTAATGGTATAAATGTCGCTTTGCTTACCTTTTCCAAAGTGGGTAACAACTTGGATGGTGGTATTTTTGTATTTTTTATTATGACTGTTGCCGCGGCTGAAGTAGCCGTTGGTTTAGCTTTGCTTGTAGCTTTGTACAAGAAAAGGAACAGTGTTTTGTCCGATGATATGGCTTATCTTAAAAATTAAATCCCGATGATAAGTTTAGCCTTAAGTATGCTTTTCTTACCTTTGCTTTCTGCTCTGGTCACCTTGCTTTTTCTTCGCAAAAATGGAAATCTGGCATCCTTACTTTCCGTTTGCACATCTGCGGGTATACTCATACTCGCACTGAGTTTAATATTTGGATTCGAAGAAGATGTGCAGGCTTGGGATACCACTTGGTTTGCGATGGGGGGCTGGGAATTGCGTTTTGGATTTTTGATAGATGCACCTGCTCGATTGCTGCTCTTCATCGTGGCTTTCGTTGGTTTCTTGATTCATCTGTTCAGTTTGGGCTACATGGCTCACGATTCTGCCCGCCCGAGATATTTTGGAGGGCTTTCCATTTTTATGTTTTCCATGTTGGGGATCACCTTGGCAGACAATCTGATAATGATCTTTGTTTTTTGGGAGTTAGTTGGATTTAGCTCTTATTTATTAATCGCTCATTACTTTAAAACCGATGAAGCGTCCAAAGCCTCCCGCAAGGCGTTTATTGTTAATCGGGTAGGGGACTTTGGTTTTCTCATCGGCATTGTTTTGACCTACTGGTCTTTTGGAACAGTAAACCTAATCGAGCTTGCTGACCTCTCTGATTTCTCTCCTAGTTTAGTAACCACATCTCTTTGCTTAGCTCTGGCATGTGGCTTTGTTGGAAAGTCTGCCCAGTTTCCTCTGCATGTATGGCTGCCAGATGCAATGGCAGGACCTACTCCGGTATCAGCCCTCATTCATGCGGCCACGATGGTAGCTGCAGGGATATACTTGTTGCTTAGAATTGATTTCCTTTTTACCGATCAAGCCCTTGGCTTAATAGCTTTTCTTGGAGCAGCTATGGGGCTGTATGCTGGGTTTTGTGCACTCGTGCAAAAAGACATTAAAAAAATCTTAGCCTATTCCACCCTTTCTCAACTTGGATACATGGCTGCAGCTTTTGGTTTAGGTGCTCCAGGAGTGGCATTATTTCATTTAACCACTCATGCATTTTTTAAAGCGTTAATGTTTTTAGGATCGGGCTCAGTTATTCATGCATGTCATCATGAACAGAACATTTTTAAGTATGGTGGTTTACGAAATCGCATGCCAATTACTGCGCTTACATTTTTAGTCGGAGTGCTCGCAATATCAGGAGTTAACTTTCTTTCAGGTTACTTCAGCAAAGATGCCATTCTTTTGTGGGCATATAATTTTAACATGCCAATTTTTATTATTCTCTATGCAGGTGCCATCTTAACAGCTGTGTATATGTTCAGACTGTACTTCATAACTTTTGAGGGCCAGCCTAGGTCGGAGAGTGCCACCAACGCTACCGAAAATTCTTTCCTGATGACCGGGCCCCTTCTTACTCTTGCTGTTCTATCAATTGTGGGAGGCTATTTTGCTTTGTATCCTCAAAGGCTGGGTGCTTATCTTGGTCCGGACTTAGCTGTTGTTTCATCTTTGCCTCACCATATGTGGATGGTTGTCCTTGGTACATCCGCTTGGATAATTGGTCTTTTGTTTGCCCGCAGTTTTTATTGGAAAGTTGATCAGGTTGACCCGCTTACTCGCCGGTATCCTGGTTTTTATGAGATTTGCCAAAGTAAATTGTATTTTGATGAGATTTATCGGTTTTATGTAGATAAGATACAGGATCCTGCTGCCCGTTTTTTAGAGATTATGGAGCTATTGTTTATTTCTGGTTTAATGGTTCGAGGCTCAGCTGGGGTGACCGCCTTATTCTCCATGCTCGCCAAGGCTTGTTATGTTGGTAGAATTCATGCTTATATTATATGGTTCATGGTAGGGACTTTAGGCTTCCTCTTTTATTCGGCTGTACTTTTAGATTAATTACCAAGCCATGAATTTAGAAACTATACTTCTGCTTGGTGCAATTATTGTACCTGCACTCGGCTCTATCTTGTTTTTTTCTGGATTTCCTAAGAGTGGGGAAACTCTCAAGAAGCTTGGGTACCTTGTCTTTGGATTTCCTTGCTTTGCCGCGATTTTTCTTTTCTTCAGGTTTGATTCAGCAAACGGGTATTGCTTTGAGTTTCTGTACGACCGTATGGGTTTGCAAGAGCTTGGGATTACTTTTCATCTGGGTCTCAATGGTGTTTCCAGCCCGCTTTTTGCTTTGGCAGGTATTGTTTGCTTTTGTGCGGGTCTGACCGCTGTTCATTCGGGCGCTGAACGGTTGCGCCTGTACCTTGCACTTCTTTCTATGATGGTGTCTGGCTTGATGGGTATATTTGCCTGTGTAGATCTTTTCTTTTATTACCTGTTTCATGAATTTGCTCTCATTCCAACATTTATAATGATTGGAATATGGGGAGGGCGGGATCGCAGAAGTATTGCTCTTGAAATAACCATATACTTAACCCTCGGAGCACTTATTTCTCTTGGAGGCTTGGTTGCTCTAAATGTTTTAGTTGATGCTCCTAAATTTGACTTCCCTCATTTATCGGAAGCCATTGCTCGTTCGCCACTGCTTGAATCTTCCAGTTCAAAGATTTTTGGACTTTTACTTTTCGGATTTGGGATTTTGGTCGCTTTATTTCCTTTTCACACCTGGGCCGCCCGTGGTTATGACAGTGCCCCTACATCCGTTTCGATGCTTCATGCCGGCGTATTAAAGAAGTTTGGACTTTATGGCTTAATTCAAATAGCAGTTCCTTTACTTCCCAGTGCAGCGGAATGCTGGAGTCCTTGGATTATGTGGTTAGCGTTGGGTAATATTGTTTTTGTGGGCATGGTGGCATTGGCTCAGACCAGTTTCAAATCAATGATATCATACGGTTCCGTTATGCACATGGGTTATTGTTTTTTGGGAGTGGCCGCATGCAGTGCACTTGGAGCTGGTTCTGCCGTTATGCTTATGTGTGCTCACGGATTATCGATTGCGTTGATGTTTTTAGTCGCTTCCTTTGTTCGAAAAAGAACCAACACCTTTGAAATGAGTGAGATGGGTGGATTGGCTGAAAGAACCCCTCTTCTTGCCTGTTTTGGTATAGCGGCCACACTTGCCACAATCGGACTCCCAGGCTTTGGGAATTTCTGGGGTGAGTTTGGAATTTTTCTTTCGCTGGGAGAATCTTCTGAGCATCTGATATTTCTTGTGATAGCTGCTTCAGGTATCGTTTTGTCTGCGATCTTTGGTCTTCGTGCGGTGGCCCAAATTTTCTTTGGTAAAGAGAGTGAGGAATTAAGCGAACATATCCAAAAATATCCCGTTGAAGATTTGTCCTCTAAGGAGATTCTTCCTGCTTCCTTTCTCTTGGGTGCTTTATTGTTTATTGGTCTATGGCCTATTTCTATTTCCCAGCGAATAGATGAGGACATAAACCAAAAATACAACCCCATGTTTTCGGATAGCTCTTTGGCGAAGCCATCCTGTTGCCCAGAAGATACCGACTCTTCGCTACCTGTTGATCCTTCTCCAGTTGAATAATTGAAATGGACACTTATTTAAATTTCGCAAACGACAATTTATGGGGTGAACTTTGGCCGGAGTTATCCCTTTGTCTCGGAGCTCTTTTGGTTCTTGGAATCGACTTGTTCTCCAATTCATCTAAATCCAAATTCAAGTCTGGTACATTTGCGATTATTTTCCAGTTTTCCCTTCTTGTAATTCATCTCTTAGATTACCTGGTCCTTCGCCACACCTTCGACCGGGAAAGTTTTTCTGGTATGCTCAAGCATGGGCTTCAGCAAGATATTATGCGAAGTTTCTTTCTGTTATCTTCGTTGTTGGTTTCGATTGTGGCTCAAGGATATTTAAAAACCAGAAAATTGCGGATTGGAGAATTTCATCACCTTAGTATGATCGCAACTGCAGGGTTGATGATTCTTTGCCAATCTCAGCATTTTATCGTTCTTTTTGTTGCACTCGAAACAGTTGCCCTTTGTTTTTACCCCTTGGTTGCATTTGATCGAGAATCTGCCAAAAGCCTGGAAGCAGGGATTAAGTACCTTATCTTCGGTGCTCTCAGTTCAGCTTTGTTGCTACTCGGAATTGTTTTACTCTATGGCGTTTGTGTAAATCCGATTGCATGGGGTGCAAACCCAGTTTCTTCGTCCCTGTCAGACCCTTTTTCTTTTAATGGGCTTTATTATATAATTTTGGAAAATCCTAACCACTTGCTTCTTAGAGCTGGTGTGGTTCTCATTCTTTCAGGTCTTGCTTTCAAGATAGGTGCTGCCCCCTTCCAAATTTGGGTCCCTGATGTTTATCATGGAGCTCCTATGCCGGTGACTGCCTTTTTAGCCGTGTCATCTAAAGCAGCCGGCTTTTTCGTGCTGATCAACTTAGTCAATGGTCCATTTGCGGGAATGAGTGAGTTTCTCCTTCCTTTGCTTGGCTTTATTGCAACTTTTACGATCTTTTTTGGAAATCTTGCTGCTTGTGCACAAAGAAACCTCAAGCGAATGCTTGGTCTTTCAGGTGTTGCCCATGCAGGATACCTTATGGTTGCAGTCATGGCATCCATGATTCTTCCAGGCTCTAGTGATCGAGCTATTTGGATTTTATTTTTTTATCTCTTCACATACCTGCTCGCTTCCTTTGCAGTATTTGGCGTGATGTCGATTGCCAAAGTTTCTGATGATACTGAGCATGAATTTTCAGATTATGAAGATCTTTCCAGAAAAAAACCTTGGGCTGGGTTTACTCTAATTGTTGGCATAGGATCATTGGCCGGGATTCCTCCCTTTGCCGGTTTCATTGGAAAATTGCTTTTGTTTAGTTTGGCTTTCGAAACAAAACTTTACTTCTCGCTCGTTGCTATGGTGGTTGGAGTGGTAATTTCAATTTATTATTATTTCGGATGGATTCGTGAAATTTGTTTTCAACCACGCCCTGTTTTTGAAGATGATGAACCAAAGCATGATCCATGGGCAGATTCTGAAAAATTGGGTCTGCTTAAAGCCGCCTTACTTTCCTTGGTTTTGGCTTCTGTGGTTTTGGGACTATGGCAGGGCCCATTGGGAGATGCATTCTAAATAGATTCATCTGAATGCTAATGAGTGCAGGATTTAACTTTATGCCCGGGTGGCGGAATTGGTAGACGCATCAGACTTAGGATCTGGTGTCCGTAAGGACGTGGGGGTTCGAGTCCCCCCTCGGGCACTCCACTAATTGCATAATATTATGAACGAAAGTCTTTTAGGGCTTTCATGTGCCCTTTGGGAGAACAAATCTGTTCTTGCTTTGGCTGAAAGCTTTGCCATTCTAAAACCATGAAAAACTCTTGTCTTTTCTTAATCAAGCAAGGCTGGTTTGGCTTACCACTATTTTTTCTTGGGTTGGGTACTTTGGCATTCAGTCAACTAGAAGAATCAAATGATGTTAAGGAATTAAGTGCTGACCAAATTGCAGTAGAAATATCCTCGAAAATTTCGAAATCAGAAAGTTTACTCGCTGATTTGAATGGGGAACTTCAATCAACAGTTCAGGATGAATTTGCAAGTTTCAGTTCAAAACTAGCTTCCCAAGATATAGGAAAAGAGCAAAAGGGAGTGTTGGTTGCCCAATTTGATAACCTCCAAAATCGTTTCAAAGAACGCGAGTTATCGATGAGTGAATCGATGGCTAAAACAGCGGAGAGACTGGAAGATTCCAAGGATATATTTTCTGACCTCAAAGATAATTTTGCTGGTAGGCTAGAGGAGACTCGCCCAGCCTTGCTCGCACTTTATGAAAACCTCCAGGGTTCTGTGATTGAACTTGAGGCTCTCTCCACCATGTCCAGTGGTTTAAATAAAGATTTCAGTTACGAGCTTGCTTCGCTCAATGAGCAAGCCGAGCAAACCTTTGCTCAAAACCTGCCCGTTCCGCCTCTTCAAACCAGCAAAGTTCAACCGACGACCTCAATTGGGAAAAAAATATCTTCGGTCATTCAAGCCCGGGAGGCTATACCACTCAGGAATTCCAAGATAACTGGAATTCAAGTACAAGCCTCCACTCCCAATCAATTTGGCAAATTATCTCCTCAATCCTTCGATGATGGTGATGGTGTGATTGCTCGACTAAGAAAAGAACTGGATGATTCCAAAAATTTCCAAACCGAGCTATCCGCCGATTCCGCCGAGCTTAAATCTGATTTACGTAAAGCTTATCGAGAAATTGTTTCTTTACAGACTAATCTCAAGGAGTCTCAGTTAATCATCAATGAATTGGAAAACTCCAAAAGGAGCCTTTATCAAACCACCGATGGAGGTCCAGCGACCGCCCAGACTGTAAGTAAGGAAATTAACCGGCTAGAAAGAGAACTTGAGCAGGCGAGGGAGGACCTAAGGCAATCGAGGCAAAGTTTATTGCTCGAGCAACAGCGCTCGAATGCAATGATTAGTTCAATTACCACTGAGCTCGACCGAACACGCAGGGAATTAGATTATGCCCGACAAATGTCACATTCAAATGGGGCAAATTTCGAAAGGCTTGCATATTTAGAGCGGGAACTATCTCTAGCCAAAAGAGCATTGGAGTCTGCCAATGCTCAACCCCTTGATCCCGGAAGTGAAGAATTTGTAAACCTCCAGGAAGAGCTTCGTAAGTCCCTTGGGGAAATTGCACGAATGCAAATTGAATTGTCTGAAAAAGAAAAGCTCCAGGAAGAACTGCTCCGTTTAAAAAGTACGATGGAGCAAATAGAGGAGACACCTTCGAGGTCGGCCAGCCCTGCTTTTGTTAATAAGTTGCTAGTTGAATTAAACGCGGCAAATTCAGAGATTGAACGTCTGCAACAGGGACAATTAGCGGACAGGCAGGGTCTTTCAGCAGATGTTATTGCCCTACAGGATCAGTTACAGGCAACCCAGACTGAATTGGATCAAGTCAGAAAAGATTTTGCTGCAACTAAGGAGGATATAGCCAAGCGCGAATTTGAATTTGCATCGACCATTAAAAAGCTCGAAGAGGAAGCTCAGCTTGCCGAATCCGTCCTGCAGCAAGCCTCCGAAGGGAAAATGCCGATGGTACCTTTTGTTACTGAAATGGAGGAGGACTTGGCAGCTTCTGAGTCCAGGATCCGTCTTTTGTCTGATCAGTTTGCCAATGAGCAAAAAAGAGCAACGGATGTAATTGCTGAACTTTCACAAGAAATCGAATTAGCTCAGGCAAGAAATAAGCAATCTTTAGATCAACTATCGCGAAGAGAACTTGAACTAACTAATAAAGACCAAGAGTTATCCTCGCTAACCCAACAAAAAAAGGACTTAGAGGAAGAGTTGGAAGTGGTCAAAGTCATCGCAGGTCAATTGCAGGATTTAAATCAAGTGCTGGAAGACACAAAAGAAACGCAGTCGGTACAAAGTCAAACAAGTGATGAGATCGTGGGTTCTTTAAAAGATGAGTTAAATCGTGCCAAAATAGAACTTGTTGTTGCACTAGATGAGAAGGAAAAAATGCAAGACGAGTTCTCCAAACGCCTCACAAATTTGGAAATGCAATTGGAAGACGCCAAAAATGAAATGTTTGAAGAGCAAGAACTATTTCAAGAAGCTACCAGTGAATCGAAAATCCTTATTTCAGAACTCAAAACTCAACTGGACGCAGCCCGTTCTGAAATTGCTCAAATGAAAAGAAGTGGTGTTACTGAATCCGTTGAGACAAAACAAGCCGTTACCCAGTTACAAGAGGCTCTAGGTACTATTCGAATATTGCAGGAAAGCTTACAAGAAGCCGAGTCAGCCAATCTTGAAGTGGATAATTTGAGAAGTGAGCTTGCTGATACAATGTCGGGTCAATTGACAAAATTTCAGGAAGTTGAAAACCAAAAGGAAGGTTTACAAGGGAAGATTCAAAGCTTGGAAGCGGAAATTGCTCTTCTGCGAGATGCCAATAGCGGGTCTCAGGTAGCACAACTTCAATCCCGTGCTGATTTAGAGGCTAAAGTAAATGCATCAAATGAAGAGATCAAGAGACTTAGGGACCGTATTTCTCAGTCCGAGGAGATCGGCGTTGGATCTTTGGTTCAGATGGAAGACGAATTAGTAGCTCTCAAAAACGAAAAT
>ERZ807291.764-NODE-764-length-54333-cov-9.292476_pt1 | contig 54333 bp, 52 predicted proteins | sample MGYA00521257_ERZ807291 | MGnify/ENA primary metagenome ERZ807291 (study PRJEB31413, sample SAMN03169783) | marine metagenome | biome: Marine; feature: Water; material: Subsurface seawater | place: North Sea | collected 2011-04-28 | depth 1 m m ... | reverse complement strand
GCGAAGAACCCCTGCGCTGCAAAGAATCCATGCGCGGCCAAAAACCCGTGCAATCCATGTGCCGCAAAGAACCCGTGTAACCCGTGCGCGGCGAAGAACCCCTGCAACCCGTGCGGCGCGAACCCCTGCGGGCCTTGCGGCGCGAGTGCGGCAAATTACTCATCGGCCTGTGTGGTACCGCGTCTCCAGGCAGCGGCGAAAAATCCCTGTAATCCGTGTGCCGCGAAGAACCCCTGCAATCCTTGTGCGGCGAAAAATCCATGCAATCCCTGCGCAGCGAAGAACCCGTGCAGCCCCTGCGCCGCCAAGAACCCCTGTGCGGCGAAAAACCCCTGCGCAGCTAAGAATCCTTGCAGCCCGTGCGCTGCAAAGAATCCCTGTGCAGCGAAAAACCCGTGCAACCCGTGCGCGGCGAAGAACCCATGCAATCCATGCGCCGCCAAAAATCCTTGCAACCCTTGTGGCGCGTCCAATCCGTGTGGTCCCTGTGGCGCCGCAGCAGCGCCCGTCGAACTGACCACGGCGGAAGCCGTTGCGGTCTATAATTGCCTTAAAGGCGAAATGAAATCCGCCTATGCGAAGTCGGGCAACAAGTACGCGTCGGTTTTCCTCAACTGGAAAAACTATGCGAAACAGCCCTATGTGTCGGGGACCCATGGCGAACGCTACGTGCTGAACTACGCCAACGAAAAGGCGGCGAATTACGGCAAATACGAAAACGCCGGCAAGATGGCGCCGGGCGCGGTGACAGCCAAGAACAGCTTCACCGTCAACGGCAAGGGCCAGGTTTCAGTCGGCCCGCTTTTTCTGATGGAAAAACACAATGCCGGCTTTAACGGGAACAGCCATGACTGGCAGTACACGCTGATCATGCCCAACGGACAAACCGTCGGCACCACGAACGGCAAAGGCAAATCGTCGGTCAAATTCTGCTACGAATGCCACAACGCCGTGGCCGAAGATCAGGATGCGATGATGTTCCTGCCGGAGGAACTGCGCGTCAACTGACACGCATCTTCACGAATATGAAAAGGGCCGGTCTGATGACCGGCCCTTTTTTGTCCGAAACGCCGCCGTTACTCGTCGCGGCTGACCGCGCCCAGGCCCGGGCGGTAAGTCTTGTTGTCGAGGAATTCTTCCATCCCGCGATTACGGGTCTGTTCCTTGTCCATGAACTGCAGCGCCTGGATCTTGGTCATCAGGTATTCGTATGACTGCGGGACATCCATATCGACCACCGCCCGCAGCGCCTGCTTTGTAAAGGCCAGCGCCACCGGGCTTTTCTCCATCAGTTCCCTGGCGAGGGCGACGGTTTCTTCGCGTAGCTTGTCGGCGGGCACGGCAATGTCGGCGAGGTTCATCTCGACCGCTTTTGTGCCGTCGAACGTGCGCCCCGTCATCGAATAGAACATGGCCTGGCGGAACGGCATGCGGTCGACGATTACCTTCGAGACGATCCCGCCCGGGATAATTCCCCAGTTGATTTCCGACAGCCCGTAAATCGCATCTTTATCGGTCACCACCAGATCGCAATTGCACAGGGCGACGAACGCACCGCCGAACAGGTATCCATTGACCATGGCAATCGTCGGTTTGCGCGAATTGCTGAGGATATCCCAGCTCCAGTGTTTGTTCGCATTGAAGGCGCGGTAGAACGCGTCCGGGTTGTTGTCGGTCTCGCGGAAATATTCCTTGAGATCCATCCCGGCGCTCCATGAATTGCCGGCGCCGGTCAGCACGATGACCTTTGCCGACGGATCCGTTTCGAGATGCGTCAGAATATCTTCCATCTCGAAATGCAGCTGCGGGTTCATCGCATTGCGTTTTTCGGGCCGGTTGAAAGTGACCCAGGCAATGCCGTCATCATCGATTTCAACAGCGACACAATCGTAATGCTCGCGTAAGGCCATCCTGAGTTCCTCCCGTTTTTGGTATTTGGCGTATACCCGCGTTATACGCTAGGTTTTGACCATGTCCATAAGCTTCAGAACAGATTCGCCAGACGAGAAAGCCTTTCGCACCGAGGTCCGTGACTGGATCGACGCGACATTGCCCGATGACCTGCGCGGCTGGTCCACCCGCCCACCTTTCGACAAGGCTATCTGGTGGCACCGGCAATTACATGGCAAGGGCTGGATCGCTCCGGCATGGGCAAAGATCCATGGCGGTATGGAAGCGACGCTCAACCAGCAGATTATCCTGAAGGAAGAACTCGCCCGCGCCGGCGCGCCGGAAATCTCCGCGCAGGGTATCAATCATGTCGGCCCGATCCTGATGGCGTTCGGCACAGAGGCCCAGAAAGAACGTTTTCTGCCGCCGATCCTGACCGGCGCGGAATCATGGTGCCAGGGCTATTCGGAACCCGGTGCCGGATCGGATCTCGCCAGCCTGCGCACCCGCGCGGATATCGACGGCGAAGATTTCATCATCAACGGATCCAAGATCTGGACGACCTGGGCGCAGTATTCCGACTGGATGTTTGCGCTGGTCCGCAGTGATCCGGATGCGCCGCGCAAGCAGGCCGGCATCAGTTTCGTGCTGATCGACCTGAAAACCCCCGGGATCGATATCCGCCCGATCAAAACCATCGCCGGCGACGAGGAATTCGCAGAAGTCTTCATGGATGACGTTCGGGTGCCGATGACCAACCTGGTCGGCGACCTGCACGATGGCTGGCGGGTGGCCAATGCCCTGCTCGCCCATGAACGCCTCGGCACGGCCAATCCGCAGCTCCTGTTCGAGGCGCTGGAACGCGTGAAGAAAATCGCCCGGGCCAGCGGTGCGCTGGACGATCCGTATTTCCGCGAACGCCTCGCCGAAGCGGAAATCGACACCGTGGGCTTTGCCGCAATGTTCGCCCATGCGGCCGAAATCGCCAATGCCGAACGCTCGCTCGGCCTTGATGCATCGATCATGAAAATCAACGGGACCGAAACCCTGCAGCGCCTGGCAGACCTGTTGCTGGACGCCGCAGGAACGGATGCAGCGCTTACGGGACGTGTAATGACCGAAGACGGCCCGATAGAGATCGCGCCGCTGTTCCTGCAGGTCCGCCGCGCGACGATCTATGGCGGATCAAGCGAGATCCAGCGCAATATTCTCGCCAAACGGGTCCTGGGCCTGCCGAGCTGACCGCTTTGCCGGCAGTGACGCCTGTCACTGGACCCGAGGCACCCGTCCCCTTAAATTCCGACCCTCGATGGGCCGGAAAGACCCGAGAAGAACGGATATCGCCATGAAATACGTCCCTAAAAACCTGATTGCCGCCGGCATCCTGTCCATCGCCACGGCGACGGCCCCAATGATCGCCACGATCACCGCACCGGCACCTGCGCAGGCAGCGGATATCCTGCCGCTGGTCGATGCCCATCTCCATTACAGCCACGATGCGTGGGACGGCCTGCCGCCAAAGGACGCGGTCGCGGTGCTGCGGCGCGCCGGCCTGAAGAAAGCCTTCGTTTCCAGTTCCAGCGACAAGGGCACGCAGATGCTCTATGCGGTGGCCCCCGACCTGATCGTGCCGGTCCTGCGCCCCTACCGGAAACGCGGCGAGCTGGGCACCTGGTTCAAGGACCCGACGGTGATCGAGCTGCTGGAAAGTCGCCTGAAAAAGGGCGGATATGCCGGGATCGGCGAATTTCATATCTTCGGCGAGGATGCCGATGGCGAGATATTCCGCAAGGTCGTGCAGCTCGCGAAAAAATACAAAGTCTTCCTGCACGCGCATTCCGATGCCGATGCGGTAGAGCGCATTTTCAGGCAATGGCCGGGCGCAACCGTGCTGTGGGCCCATTCCGGCTTTGCGGAACCCGATGGCATCCGCCCGATGCTGGCCAAGCATACGCGCCTGTGGTCGGATCTCGCGTTTCGCAGCAGCCACGGGTCAGGCGGCAAGGCCGACCCCGAATGGGCGAAACTGTTCGCCGAATTCCCGGATCGTTTCATGATCGGTACCGACACCTATACGCCGGAGCGCTGGTATTTCGTCGAAGAACACGCAAGCTGGAGCCGCTCTTGGCTTAATTCCCTGCCGCGAGACCTCGCCGAACGGATCGCCTGGAAGAATGCCACCACGCTGGCAAACTGGGCCCTGCAGATAAAGGACTGACGATGCGTCATTTTTTACCCGGCACCCTTCTCTGTGCGTCCTTGATCGCCGCCGGGCCGGCCCTCGCCGATCATTGCCCAAGCGACACCTTGTCCAAACTGCCCGAACAGTTGAAAGACGGCGGCACGGCCATTGCCTATCAAACGAACCCCGCAAAAATCGAAGTCGGCAAGCCGTTCAGCATTGAAGTGGTCGCCTGCGTCGATGGCGACAAACACATGGCGCCGTCGCGAATCCGCGTCGATGCCGGTATGCCGATGCACGGCCATGGCATGAACTACACACCGAGCGAGCGTAAAATCAGCCCCGGTCATTCGTCTTTCGACGGCATGGTGTTTCACATGCCCGGCCACTGGCAAATCACGTTCGATGTCTATGAAGGCGACACACGCCAGCGCCTGACCCGGAAAGTTTCCCTCAAACGATGACGCTTCGACGGACCGCCTGCGCTGCCCTGTTGGCCGGTGCCACCCTGCTTGTGACTGGCGCCGCGCATTCGACAGAAATCTTCGACGAAGACGAGGTCGCCCTTATCCTGTCTCATGGCCCGTGGCCGGTAAAAACCGACCCCGATCCCAGCAACCGGATGTCCGGCAAACCGGCCGCCATCGCCTATGGGAAAATCCTGTTCGAAAGTAACGACCTGTCGATCGACCGCCAGCGGAGCTGCGCGACCTGTCACCAGGAAGCGCTGGGCTTCGGCGACGGCATCGCGCGCGGCTTCGGTATCGCCCGGGTCGACCGAAACCCCCCGCCGCTGTACAACATGCGCCTCAACCGCTGGTTCGGCTGGGACGGCAAATCGGACAATCTGTGGGCACAGAGCATCGCGCCGATCCTGGATGCCCGCGAACTCGGCATGACGCCCGAAATCCTGAAGGCCCGCCTGGTGGAAACGCCGGATCTGGCAGACGGGTACCGCGACGTCTTCGGTGCACCCCTCGCAACCCATGACGCAGAGACCGCCATGGTCAATGTCGCCAAGGCCCTCGCCGCCTTTCAGGAAACCATTGTTTCCGGCAAATCATCCTTCGACCGGTTCCGCGATGCGCTCGCGGCCGAAGACAAAGCAGGCATCGATGCCTATCCCGATCCGGCCAAGCGCGGTCTGAAACTGTTCGTCGGCAAGGGACGCTGCGATCTCTGTCATTTCGGCGCCAATTTCACCAATGGTGAATTCCATGATATCGGCATGCCCCATTTTCCCGCACCGGGCCGCGTCGACAAGGGCCGCTATGGCGGTATCCAGCACTTGCGCAAAAGCCGGTTCAACCTGCTCGGCCCGTTCAACGACGACGGCTTGCGCGCCACGGCGGGCTTTACCCGCCACGTCCGGCTGACCCCGAAGAACTGGGGTGAATTCCGCGTACCTTCCTTGCGCAACGCCGCCCTCACCGCGCCCTACATGCATGACGGCAGCAAGGACACCCTGGCAGACGTGGTGAACCACTATTCCGAAATCCCGGAAGAACGCCTGCACCAGGACGGCGAAAAACTGCTGCGCCCGCTGCACCTGTCGGACGCGGAAAAGGCGGATCTGGTGGCGTTTCTGCGGACGCTGTAGGCCCCGTCCGGTTCGGCCGGTGGCCTGTCTTTGCCCCCGGTGTTAAAAAGAACGCATAAACAGGGAGACGCCGGATATGGGCACAGCAAAAAATATTCTCTTCATCATGTGCGACCAGCTGCGCTGGGATTACCTGTCCTGCAACGGACACCCGCATCTGGAAACGCCGCATATCGACGGGCTTGCCGCGAAGGGCGTGAACTTCACCCGTGCCTTCGTGCAGTCGCCGCTCTGCGGGCCCTCGCGCATGTCCTACCTGACCGGGCGCTACGTCCACAGCCACGGGGCGACCTGGAACGGCGTGCCGCTCTCGGTCGGCCAGCGCAATATCGGTGATTTCATCCGCCCCCACGGCCTGCGCTGCGCGCTCGTCGGCAAAACCCATATGGAGCCGGACGCCGAAGGCATGGCGCGGCTCGGTGTCGACAAGGTCTCCGAGCTCGGCGTGCTGACATCCGAATGCGGGCTGGAGCCGGTGGAACGCGATGACGGGCTGTGGCCCGACAAGCTGGTCGATCCGAACTACGCCTATAACCGGTACCTGAAATCGAAGGGCTATGACGGCGACAATCCGTGGCATGACTGGGCCAATGCCGCCGAAGGCCCCAACGGCGAAATCCTGTCGGGCTGGTATCTCGGCAATAACCACCTTCCCGCCCGCGTCCGGGAAGAGGATTCCGAAACGCCCTACATGACCGGCCGGGCGATTGAATTCATGGAAGAACAGGGTGATAAACCGTTCCTGTTGCACCTGTCCTATATCAAGCCGCACTGGCCCTATATCGTGCCGGCGCCCTATCACAACATGTACGGCCACAACCAGATCGTCCCGCCGGTGCGGTCTGACGCCGAACGCGCCCATCCGCACCCGGTGATCGCGGCGCATATGCAGCACCCCGAAAGCCAGAACTTTTCCATGGACGACGTGCGTGACAACGTGCTGCCCGCCTATATGGGCCTGATCAAGCAGATCGACGACCAGATGGGCCGGCTGTTCGCCTGGATGGAAGAGGCCGGCCGGATGGACGACACCATGATCGTGTTCACGTCGGATCACGGCGATTATCTCGGCGATCACTGGCTCGGCGAAAAGGAAATGCTGCACGAATGCTCCGTGCGCGTGCCGATGATCATCTACGATCCGGATTCCGCCGCAGATGGCACCCGCGGCACCACCAGCGAAACGCTCGTCGAATCCCTCGACATGATCCCGACTTTCCTGGATACGCTGGGCGGGCTGAACGATCTGGAACACGTGCTTGAAGGCAAGTCGCTTGTGCCAACACTGCATGGCACGCAGGACGGAAGCTTACGCGATGCGGTGTTTGCCGAGATCGATTATTCGTTCAAACCGGCACGTGTTTACGCGGAAAAAGAACCGGCCGACGCGCGGGGCTTCATGATCCGCACGGCGCGCTGGAAATACCTGTTATGGGAAGGTTATCCGTCCCAGCTATTCGATCTCGACGCCGACCCGGACGAGCTGAACGACCTCGGCGCCACGCCGGAACATGCGGCGCTGCAGGCAGAACTGCATGAACGCCTGTTCCACTGGCTGCGCACGCGATCGACCCGGATCACGATCTCGGAACAGGCGGTGCGCAACCGCACCGGCGGCGCGCCCAAGCAGGGGATCATCATCGGAGAATGGACCGAAGCCGAGACCATCAAGGGCGACCCGGAGTCTGATTACTGGATGAAGTGACGCGGCCGTAGACAGAAAATAAGCCGCGTCATCCCGGGCGTGTCCGCTTCTCGGCGTCAGCAGGGGCTCGGATCCTGATGCAAACACCGCTCTGGATCCCGGCACAGGGCCGGGATGACCATAGAGTCTGGACATACCGATCCTGAAACCCCTGCGGCCCTGACGTTTTTCCCGCTATCGGCCCCAGTCAAAATTGTCATCCCGGGCTTGTCCCGGGATCCAGAAATTGTGTCAGACCAAAGGCTGGACCCGGGCACGAGGCCGGGGTGACCCAGGTACTTGTAGCGGCGCCTAAACCCCCGCCGCCTTGCCGTCGGCCCGTGGGTCGGATCCGCCTTCCATGACGCCATCGCCACGTATCGACACCCCGCCCGCATGGCCCATCAGGTCCGAGAACGGCGCAATCACCTCTGTATCGTGACCGGCGGCGGCCAGATCCTCCACCAATGCCGGATCGAACCGCGATTCCAGCTTCAGGTTGGTGCCGGTATCGCCCCAGGTCCGGCCGAGCAGGAAGCGCGGCGCGGTGATCGCCTGCTGGATCGACTGGCCGAAATTCACATGCCGCGTATAGACCATCGCCTGCGTCTGCGGCTGGCCTTCGCCGCCCATGGTGCCGTAGGACAGGATTTTACCGTCCGTCAGCTCGGCCATGGCCGGGTTCAGCGTGTGGAACGGGCGGCGGCCGGGGGCGAGACGGTTCACGTCACCGTCGCGCAGCGAGAAGCTGGAGCCCCGGTTCTGCCACAGGATGCCGGTATCTTCGAGCACGATGCCCGACCCGAATTCCCAGTAAATGCTCTGAATGAACGACACCGCGTTGCCCGCATCGTCGATTGCCCCCATCCAGATGGTATCGCCGTCCTTCGCCGGGACCGGCCAGGGCAGCGCCGTTTCGGGATCGATCCGGGCGGCCCGGGCATCGAGATCGGCGGGTTTCAGGAAATCCGCCGGGTCGACATCCATCGCCGCCGGGTCCTGGACATGGGCATTGCGGATGATAAAGGCCTGCTTGATGGCCTCGACCAGCCCGTGAATATGGGCGAAACCCTCGGCGTCTTTCACGCCCAGCCGGTCGAACAGACCGAGGATCATCAACGAGGACAGCCCTTGCGTCGGTGGCGGCATGTTCCAGACCGTGCCGGTCGAGAGTTGCACCGAGAGCGGCGCACATGTCAGCGCTTTATGGGCGGCCAGGTCATCCGCCGATACGGGTGACCCGGCGCGCGCCAGATCGGCGGCAATATCCTGCGCGAGCGCCCCGGTATAGAACGAACCGAACCCGTCCGCGGCCAGCCTGCGCAATGTTGCACCGAGCCGCTCCTGGCGGAAAAGATCGCCTTCTTCAGGCACTATACCGTTCAGCAGGAAGGCCTCGTCGTACCCCGGCAATCCCTTCAATTCAGCCAGTTTGGCGGTTGTGGTCCGCGACTGGTTTCCGGTGGCCGGAAACCCCTTCTCGGCATGGTGGATCGCCGCTTCGAGCAGGCGTTCGCGGGACATTTCGCCGCCGAGCGATGCCGCAACCGCCAGCGCGGCCTGCCAGCCGGACAGGGTGCCTGCAACGGTATTGGCGGCCAGCGGACCCCGGCTGGGAATGGCGTCGAACCCGGCATCCCGGTACAACGCATCGGTCGCCTTTGCCGCCACCGCCCCGCAGGCATCGATGCCGATAGGATCCTTCCCGGGAGGCTTGATGATCCAGAAACTGTCACCACCCAGAGCGTTCATATGCGGATAGACCACGGGGATGGCGGCGGCCATGGCGATCATCGCCTCGACCGCATTCCCGCCATCCCGCAGCACATCCTGCCCGGCATCCGCCGCCAGATGATGCGGCGCGGTGACGATACCGCCCGTGGCGAAGACAGAATTAAGCAACACGGCTCTCCTGGCCCGCCGCCAGATGAATCTCCGCCACCGGATGGTGCCCGACTTCGAAAACCGGGTGACGCAGGAACAGCTCCGGGTCATGGCCCGGCACGACACGGTCTGTCTCGTCGCCAACGGCCGCGCGGATGGCGCGGTAGACCTTGATCAGGTTCCAGGTATTGCCCTGCACATAAGCCGGCGGCCACATGTTTTCGATATTCTCGTACCAGTAGACACAGTCTCCGGCGACGACATAGGGCCCGTCCGGGGTCTGTACCTCTACCCACTGGCACCCGAAGGTGTGGGATTCGAACGCGAGACGACACCAGACCCCCGGCGCAAACTCGGTGTCGCCGTCCAGCAGGTTGACCCGGCCGGCCGCGATCAGCGCATCGACCGTATCAAGGTCCTTTTTCTGCATCGATGAGAGCGGCCACATTTTCGTATCGCTGCCGAGATCGCCCGGCATCTCATAGACCTCTTTCCAGCCTTCATATTCGGCGCGCTGGACGTGGAACGTGGCGTTGGGAAACCGGTCCAGGTTGCCGGCATGGTCGAAATGCAGGTGGGTCAGGATGACGTCTTCGATGTCTTCCGGTGCAAACCCCACCTTGGCGAGGATGGTGTCGGGATGTTCGACGTTCTCATATGTCTTGCCGCTGGGTGACCAGTCACCCTTCATGCCGGTATCGATCAGGATGGGTTTTTCCTGCCCCGCCTCGCCGCCATGGATAAGCGAATAGACCATCGGGTTACGGATACGGCCTTTGTTGGAATTGACCAGCGTGCCGCCAAAGAAATCCCGCGGCATGTCTGACCGCGCGTAGCGGAATGCCCAGATAGACCAGTCAGCAGTCATTTTTTTATACTCCAATCTCGGCGCCGGCCCTCTGTCCCTCCCGGCCACCCACGGGATGATCCTTATGGGTGGCCGGGAGGGACAGAGGGCTGGAGCGTCGTCACAAATTAGGGAACAATTATCACGGAGCCCGTTGTCTTGCGTGCAACCATATCTTCCTGTGCCTGGACAATATCGTCCAGCGGGTATTCGCGGCTGATTGAAATATCGAGGATACCCTCCGCGATCGCCTCGAACACATCCGCTGCCATTGCCCGTTTGGCCTCGGGCGAGGACATGAAGTGGGGCAACGACACCTTGGCAAAGAACAGCGATTTCGCATTGAGCTGCATCGGGTCGATGGGGTCCATCAGGCCGGACATATGACCATAATTGATCAGGTAGCCCGTCGGGCGCAATGCGGCGACATTGGCGTCCCAGACATCCTTGCCGATGGCGTCATAGACCACGTTCACCCCGGCACCGCCGGTGAATTCTTCCACCCGCGCGGCGATATCCTCTGTGCGTGAATTGATGACATGGTCGCAGCCGCTGGCCTCGGCGATTGAGAACTTGTCGTCGCTGCCGACCGTGCCGATCACGGTCGCCCCCAGCGCCTTTGCCCACTGGCAGAGCAGCGTGCCCATGCCGCCCGCCGCGGTGTGTACAAGCACCGTGTCGCCCGCCTTCACGCGGTAGCTCTGGCGCAGCAGGTACTGGGCGGTCATGCAGCGCAGGAACGTGCCGGCGATATTCTTTGGCTCGATTCCGGCGGGTACCGGTATCAGCGACTCGACGGCTATAATGCGCTTCTCGGCATAGGCGCCCAGCGCAAACAGGTAGCACGCCGCGTCGCCCGGCTTGAAAGCGGTCACGCCGGGGCCGACAGCCTCGACAATGCCTGCGCCATCGAGGCCGACCACGGCGGGCAGTTCGGGTTTGAGGAAATACTTGCCTTCGCGCAGCATGGTATCGGCGAAATGCAGCGCCATGCCTTTCTGGTCGAGCAGGACTTCGCCGGGGCCAGGTGCACCGATCTCGTCATTCTCGATGCTGAGCACGTCAGTGCCGCCATAGGCGTGAATGCGAACAACCTTGGTCATGATAATTCCCTTTAAAGTACGGTTACATCGTCGGGCAGCTGGCCGAAAGACTGTTGGCAAGCGGCGCGCGCCTCCATCTCGGCAGAATTGGCGTCATCATGGGCACCGCCCATCTGTTTTCGCTCACCGTCCTGCCAGATCGACCATAGCCAGTCGACGGAGCCGTCCCGCTGCGACCAGCGCTCTACGATAATCTGGATCATGCTGTGCTTATGCGGAGCGAAACGGCGTGAGTCAAACGGGCGGGACTCACCGGTGATCGATCAGATGAATAAACGAGCCGAAGACGTTGCCGGACTGCAGCCCCGCAGGTCCGAGATCATTCCCCGCCGCATCAGAGAGATCAAACAACGGCCGGGCATCGCCGAGGCCCACGGTGCTGGCATAGTGGAATTCATGCGCGCCGTAGACGGTCGCCGCGGGACCCAGCGGCGTTTGTGCCGACAGCACTGCATTCCGGTAGCCGAGGTGCAGTTTGCGCTGCGCAAAGCTGGTTTCGACCGGCAGCAACCCGGCCATCCGGTGCGCCTGTCCATCGGCATCGGTGAGGGTTTCTCCAAGGATCATGTAACCGCCGCATTCGCCATAGATTGCCGCACCCCGCGCCGCCGCATCGCGCAGGCCGGTGAGGAAACCGGCATTGGCGGCCAGTTTTGCGGTCTGCAGTTCCGGGTATCCGCCGGGCAGATAGACCGCATCGCTTGCCGGGTCCGGCGCATCGTCCGCGAGTGGCGAAAACAGCATGATTTCCGACCCTGCCGCGCGCCAGCCATCGAGGACATGCGGATAGGCAAAACGGAACGCATCGTCTGACGCAACCGCGATACGCTGACCCAGCGGCGATATCGGCAGTGACAGTGGTGGCAACTCGGGCGGCGGCGCATTCTCTCCGTCGCTTTCGCGCAGGATGGATTTCAACGCCTCCATATCAAGATGACGTTCAACAAGATCAGCGGCCGACTCCAGGAACACCTCCAGCGTCGCTATCTCGCTTGCCTGGACCAGGCCGAGATGACGATCCGGCACGCTGATATCGGGGGACCGGGGTATACAGCCCAGTACCGGTATCCCGAGCGGTGCTGCCGCATCGCACAGCATCCGGGCATGGCGGTCGCTGCCGACCCGGTTAAAGATCACACCGGAAACCGTCACATCGTCGCGGAAGGTGGCAAACCCGTGCACGGTTGCCGCCGCGCTCTGCGCCTGCGCCCCCGCATCCACCACCAGGATCACCGGCAGGCCGAGTATCGCCGCCGTATCCGCGGTCGACCCCGCAGACGTTCCGGGGGGGGATTGCGCGCCGTCAAACAGGCCCATGACGCCTTCGCCGATGACGATATCTGCATTTCCGATCACCTGTGCAAACAGAGAGGAGACCGTTTCGGAGCGCATCGCCCAGCTGTCGATATTCAGGCACGGCCTGCCGCTGGCCGCCGCGTGAAAGCCGGGATCAATATAATCCGGCCCCACCTTGAAGGATGAAACCGCAACGGTGCTTCGGGCAAAATGGCGCAACAGGCCGAGGGTAATGGTGGTCTTGCCGCTGCCCGAGGACGGCGCGGCGATTATCGCCCCCGCAGCGCCGGACATCGCGTTTAACCGACGTCGCGCGTGCGGCGCGTGCCCAGGGGGTCGGCGTCGAGAATTCTGCCGGCGAGAGCACCCGCCCAGTCGAGCCCGGCACGCAGGCGAACCACTTCACCGATCACGACCATCGCCGGGGGTTCGATAGCTTGCGCAGCGACATCCTCGACACAGGCGCCGAGGGTGGTTTCAAGGACACGCTCATCGGGCTGCGATGCGCGGGAGACCACGGCGACGGGCTCATCCGCCCGGCGGCCGCCATCCATCAGACGGGTGCGGATAGTGCCGAGATGTTTTATCGCCATGTAAATCACCAGGACCGGCGAACCCGCGGCGAGGGACGGCCAATCTATGCCGTCGGGAATCTCGCCCGACGCGCCGTGTCCGGTCACGAACGTGACGGCGGAATTGGTTTCGCGGTGGGTCAGCGGAATACCGGCATGGGCGAGCCCGCCGACACCGGCGGAGATGCCCGGAATAACACGGAAAGGGACCCCGGCGGCAACCAGCGCCAGCGCTTCTTCACCGCCGCGCCCGAAAATAAACGGATCACCGCCTTTAAGCCGCAATACGCGTTTGCCTTCGCGCGCGAGCTTCACCAACCGGGCCGAAATATCCAGTTGTTTAGGCGACGGCTTGCCGCCGCGTTTTCCGGCATAAATGATTTCGCAGTCAGGCCCGGCCAGCGTCAGCGTCCGGTCGTCCACCAGCGCATCGTGCACAATCACGTCCGCCTGCCGCAAACCGTTCAGCGCATGCAGCGTTAACAGCCCGGGATCACCCGGGCCGGCACCCGTCAACCAGACCCATCCGGGTTCAAGTTCGGGCATATCGAATGTGAGCCGTTCCATAGAAACTGCGTAGCACATATAACGTCAGGATGTCACGTAGGCCCGAAGGAGAATTACGACGCGGATGGACGACCGGCGCTTGCGCGACGGCGGCCGCCAAGGCTGCCTATACCGCGCTTTTGACGGGCGATTTCCCCGACCCCGTGCAGATCACCCTGCCGAAAGGTGAAACACCGTCCTTTGCCCTGGCGCGGGAAGGAATGGCTGAAAACAGCGCTTTTACGGCCATCATCAAGGATGCAGGAGACGATCCCGACGTCACCCACGGCGCACTTATCCAGGTAAATATCGAAATCGCCAGTGCAGGCGACGGCGTCATCTTCCGCGCCGGCGACGGGGTCGGCACGGTAACCCGCGAAGGCCTGCCCCTGCCGGTGGGCGAGCCCGCGATCAACCCGATGCCGCGAAAGATGATCCGCCAGGCGATCGACGAGACCGCCGCCGCCCATGGCGCACCCGGCGACGTCATCGTGACCGTATCGGTCGAAGGTGGCGCAGCTCTGGCCGAGAAAACCTGGAACCCGCGCCTCGGCATTCTCGGCGGGATTTCGATCCTGGGCACGACCGGCGTCGTTGTCCCCTATTCCTGCGCTGCGTGGATCGAATCGATCCATCGCGGCATCGATGTCGCCCGCGCCGGGGGTGAACCCTTGATTGCCGGGTGTACGGGAAAATCGTCCGAGGAAAAAACCCAGGAACTGCTGGGTCTGCCTGACCACGCAATGATCGACATGGGCGATTTTGCCGGCGGTATGCTGAAGTATCTCCGCAGACACCCGGTGCCGCGTGTCGTCATTGGCGGGGGATTCGCCAAGATCAGCAAGCTGGCCGAAGGAAACCTGGACCTTCATTCCGGGCGCAGCCAGGTCGACCTGACCTGGATGGCCGATGTCGCACATGAACTGGGCGCGTCAAAAGAGATCGCCGCGCAGATAGAAGGCGCCAATACCGCTGCCGAAGCCCTGTCGATCGCCGGCACGGCGGGGCTGGAACTTGCCCCCGAGATTGCCCGGCGCGCACAGGGCGTCGCGCGCTACACGCTTGCCGGTGCAGAAATAGACATCGACGTCTTCATCTATGACCGCGCAGGCAACCTCGTCGGGCGGTCGGATGAATAAGCGTCCCCGCATTCTGATCCTGGGGGGCACGGGCGAGGCCATATCATTGACGACCGAGGCGGCGACGCGTTTCGATATCGTTTATTCACTCGCCGGACGCACCATAAACCCGGCATTGCCCGAGGGCGTGACCGTCCGGAGCGGCGGGTTCGGCGGGCCGGACGCTCTCGCCGCGTGGATCAACCAGAACCATATCGCCGCCGTGATCGATGCTACTCACCCCTTTGCCGACCGGATTGCCGCCCATGCGGTTCAGGCCTGCGCGGATGCCGAGGTTCCTCGACTGAAGCTTCTGCGTACCGCCTGGGAACAAACGGCGGGCGATGCCTGGCACCGGGTCGCCGATATCGCGGCGGCGGCGTCACTATTGCCGACGTTGGGCACACGCGCTTTCCTGTCCGTCGGCCGGCAGGAGCTTGGCGCGTTTTCAGATGTGGCCGGGGTGGCGCTGGTGATCCGGTCGATCGATCCGCCCGATGCCACCGACCGCCTGAAGGGCGCCGTCTATATCGCGGGCCGCGGGCCGTTCACGACGGCGCAGGAATCGGCTCTGCTGCGCGAACACGATATCGATGTTCTGGTGAGCAAGAATGCCGGCGGGGCCGCAACCTATCCCAAGGTCGCCGCCGCGCATGCAGCCGGTATTCCCGTCATCATGATCGACCGGCCGCCCCCGCAACCAAGCCCGATCGTCTCGGATGTCACGGCGGCGGTGGCCTGGCTGGACCGCCTCGGCGGCTGATTGTATCGCGTCAGCCCTTGCGGCGCGGGCGCAGCACATGCACGTGATCGGCATCGTAAAGGGCCGAATCGGTAAACCCGTCCGGCGCAAGCACCTGCCCGACCAGAATAAGCGCCGTGCGCGTAATTTTCGCGGCGCGGACCTTCTGGCGAATATCGGTCAGCATGCCTTCAACCACCTGCTCATCGGGCCAGCTTGCCCTGTAGACAACGGCAACAGGGCACTCCGCACCGTAATGGGGGATCAGCGTCTCGCAGACATGTTTCAGGTTTCGCACCGAAAGATGGATCGCGAGTGTCGCCCCCGATTTACCGAGCGTATCGAGATCTTCGGTATTGGGCATTGCCGATGCCTTCATCGCCGTCCGCGTCAGGATCACCGTCTGGGCGACATCCGGCAGCGTGAGCTCACGGCGCAGCAATGCAGCGGCGGCGGCATAGGCTGGCACGCCGGGCACGATCTCGAAGGCGATCCCCAGCGCATCAAGGCGGCGGATCTGTTCGCCGATCGCCCCGTACAGGGACGGATCGCCTGAATGGACCCGCGCGACGTCATGGCCCGCCGCATGAGCCTTTTCCATCTCCGCGATGATGTCATCGAGCGTCATCGATGCGGTGTCCATCACGACGGCGCCATCCGGCGCGTGGGCGACCACCGCTTCGGGCACGAGCGAGCCCGCGTAAAGACAGACAGGGCAGCGTGCAATCACGTCCCGCCCGCGAATAGTCAGCAGGTCGGGATCGCCCGGCCCCGCGCCGATAAACCAGACTGTCATCCTGTACCCTTCATATCGTCGTTCTTTTCCACGGCCTGTTTGCCGGCATAACCACGTGGCGTGTAGACCCAGTGACGCCCATCGCCGCGGCCGACCGTGCGGCTCTCGGACGAACCCACCAGTACGACGGTGAGCATATCGACATCGGCCGGATCAAGCGTGCCCAGCGTAACCACCCGTACCTGTTCGCCATCCCGCCCGAGATTGCGGGCAAGAACTACTGGCGTGGTTTCCGGCCTGCCCGTCAGCAGGATTTCCCGCGCCTTGCCGAGCTGCCAGGTCCGGCGGCGCGAAACAGGGTTATAGAAAGCGACAACGAAATCACCGTCAGCCGCGGCTTTCAGCCTGCGCTCTATCGCCTCCCACGGGGTCAGCAGGTCGGACAGCGATATGGTGCAGAAATCATGCCCCAGAGGTGCGCCGGACCGTGCGGCAGCCGCCTGCAACGCGGAAATGCCGGGACACACCTGGATGGCGACCCGGCCCCAGTCATCCCGCCCGCCGGTTTCCAGCAGCTCGAAGGCGAGCGTCGCCATCGCGTAAATACCGGGATCACCGGAGGAGACCAGGGCGACCGTCTTGCCGGTCGCCGCCAGGTCAAGTGCTGCGCGCACCCGGTCGATCTCTTCGCCGAGCGGAAAATCATGACGGGCCTTCCCTGCCGCACGTTCCGCCAGGATATCCAGATACAGCGTATAGCCGACCAGGTCGGTCGCCTGCGCGACAGCGTCTTCGGCTTCCGCGGTCATCCAGCCGTCACTGCCGGGACCGGTGCCGACAACCAGCAGTCTGCCCTGGGGCTGCGCGGCGCCATTCCCGGCGATCGGATCGGGCGATACCGCGATTGCACAGGTTGCCCGGGCAGATTTCTGTTTCCCGACCGTCAGCTCGGCGGCAGCACCGGCCGCGGCAAGCGCCGCGCCCTCGGATACGCCATGACAGCCGACTTCCCGAAACACGACATCGGACGGAGTCATAAGACGGGGTGTCTCCGCCTCGAGGGTCGCGGCACCGAAAAACCACGCTTCAACCCCCAGCGCGGCAGCGGCGGCATGCACGGCGGGCTCATCTGCTTTGAGGTCGAGCGAATAGATTCCGGCGATCGCCTCCGATGCGATATCGCCTGCCTCGAGTGTTGAATTCACCAGGGCGATCAGTTCCGCCGGGTCGGTTCCCCGTTCACACCCCACGCCCACGGCAACGCTTGCGGGGTGATACACCAGATGACCGGCATCACCCTCGATGCGATGCGGGGTTGCGGATATGCGAAGCGTCCCGCCCAGATCGCGCGGAATATCCGCATCGGCCAGAAACGGCGGTAATGGCTGATGGGCACCAACCGTCTGACCTCCCAGCAGATCGCCGGCAAAAGATTTCACGTCGTCGGGATTGGCCAGCGTCCAACCTGCCGGTGGACTGTCGAGCGCGACACCGAAGCGCACATCGCCCGCAGTTGTCACGGCGGCAACCGCGCCAAAAGCTGCCGCGATTTTCTGCGCCAGGTCATTCGCGCCATGATGACCGCCGAGCAACGGCACGACGGCAGAACCGTCTTCGGCAACCGCGATGACCGGCGGCTCCGATGTCTTGTCGGTCAGGCTTGGCGCCAGCAGACGGATCAGGATCCCCGCGGCACAGATGCCGATAACAGGTGTACCGGCCGCAAACAGGGCGCGCAGATGATCGCCGGTATCGTCGAAGGAGACCTGTGCGGAGTCCACGCGGCGCGCAAGGCCGTGAACCTCGGCATCCGGCAACACCGTCACAATCTTATGCGCAAGGTCGAGCCCGCCGGGGCCGAGAACAATAATCGCCGGAGACATCATTTCCAGACCTCATCGCGTTTGTGGACAAGGATCATGGAGAAATAGGGCGCGTTGCCGTCGCCCACCTCGCCAATCGGCACAATGCGCTGCTCGCCCATGGTGGCGCGTTCGATATAGCGGGCATTGGCCGTCAGGCCGAGTGCGTCAATCACGTTGCGGATCCTGTCGAAATGCCGCCCGACCTTGATGATTGCCACCGCATCTGCATCGGTCAGACGCTGTTTCATCGTGTCACTATCGAGCGGGCCCGGGATGACCGTCAGCACGTCATTCTTCGCGGAAAGCGGCGCACCAAGCGCGGCGGCGCAGGCGGTCAGGGAGGACACGCCGGGAATCACCTCTACCGGATAATCACCAGCCAGACGACCGTACAGATACATGAACGAGCCGTAAAAGAACGGATCACCCTCGCAGATCACGGCGACATCTTCACCCGCATCAAGCGCTTCGCTGATCTCGATCGCTGCCTTGTCATAGACGTCATCCGCGGGAAACCGTGCCGGCAGCAGCGGCATGCGGATGGGAATTTCGCGTTGGTTACCCGGCAGGTGTTCAGCGACGATTTCACGCGCGAGGCTCGGACCTTCTTCAGGCGCAGGCCAGGCCAGAACCGGCACCGATTTCAAAATACGCAGCGCTTTCAGCGTCACCAGTTCGGGATCACCCGGCCCGATGCCGACACCATAAAGGGTCCCGGAGAGTGCGGCCGCCATCAGGATTTCACCGCAGTCAGCTGGGTGACGGTCATCAGCGGTTTCCAGCCGGTAAAAGGCCCGACCGGTTCGGCCCGCGAGACGGCAATGCGGGTCAGGTCACCGCCCCGGCGTTCACGAAAAGCAGACAGGGCGATTTCGCCTTCCAGGGTAACGACATTGGCGACAAGCCGACCCCGGGGCTGCAACGCCTCCCAGCAGAGGTCGATCAGACCGGGCGTGGACGCACCACCGCCGATAAAAATAGCATCCGGTGCGTCGAGACCGGCCAGCACGTCCGTCGCCTGGCCTTCGATCATGCCGAGCCGTGGCACACCGAGCGCAATCGCATTGCGCGCGATCAGCCCGATCCGGTCGGAGCGGCTTTCGATTGCGGTGGCACGGCAATTGGGATGGGTCCGCATCCATTCGATGGAAATCGCGCCACAACCGGCACCGATATCCCACAAGTGCTGCCCCGGGATCGGCGCCAGCGCTGCCAGCGTCGCCGCACGCACTTCGCGCTTGGTCATATTGCCGTCGCTGGTAAAAGCGTCGTCAGGCAGGCCCGGGATACGCGGCAGAACAAGCGCATCGGGTCCGGCAACACAGTCAACGCCGACGGTGTTGAAAGGCGCGATATTCGTATGCTGCCAGTCAGCGGCCGTGCCCTCCAGCCCGCGCTCCTGCGGTCCGCCCATGTGTTCAAGAACATAAATTCTGCTGTCGCCATAGCCGCGCTCTGCCAGAATCTCAGCCACCTGCGCCGGGGTATCGGCACCATCCGACAGGATCATCAGCCGCGCGCCCGGCAGGATGAAAGGCACAATCAGCGATGCCGGTCGGCCATGAAGGGTCAGCTGTTCGACATCGGCGAGCGCCCAGCCGACACGCGATGCCGCCAGGGAGAACGCGGATAGAGACGGCACCACATCCATTTCATCGGCACCGAAATGCTTCGCCAGGGTGACGCCGATGCCGAAAAACATCGGATCGCCCGTGGCCAGTACACAAACCGGCGTGCCGCGGCGTTGGGCGATATGCGGCATCAGGTCGGTCAGCGGGCTCGGCCAGGTAAGACGTTCGCGGCCGTCTTCAGGAAGCATGGCGAGGTGGCGCTCGCCGCCGACCAGGGTCTGTGCGCCGTCGACCAGCATGCGCCCGCGCGGGGTCAGCCCTTCAAGACCGTCTTCGCCGATCCCGACAATACTCAGCCATCTTTCCGTCATGCTTCGTAACGCCCCGCGAGCGCGTTGACCGCGGCGGCGGCCATCGCACTGCCGCCTTTGCGGCCGAGGATGGTCATATAGGGCACATCATGGGAGCCGTCATTGGCCCCGTCATGAAGGGCAACCTTTGATTCAGCGGCACCGACGAAACCGACGGGGAAGCCGAGAATAGCGGCCGGTTTGCGCGACGGATCCTCCGCGATGACTTCAAGAAGGCGGAACAATGCCGTCGGTGCATTGCCGATAGCAACAACACTGCCCGGCAGGAACGGCTTCCACAATTCGACCTGGGCGGCCGACCGGGTCGTGCCCTGTTCGCGAGCGAGTGCAACCAGGTTCGGCAGGCGGATCATGCTGAGAATCTGGTTTTCCGCCGGCAACCGGGCTGCAATCACACCATCGGCCACCATCTGGGCATCGCAGATTACCGGTGCACCGGCCCCAAGTGCGGCCCGCGCGGCAGACGCGACCCCGTCGGACCAGCGCAGGTCGGCGGCGATTTCCGGCATGCCACAGGCATGAACCAGGCGAATAACGACATCGCCCATATCGTCCGGCACGCCGGACAGGTCCGTCTCCGCCCGGACGATCTCGAAGGACTGCCGGTAAATTTCATCAGGATCGCGCACATATTCCATCAGATTTTCAGCCGATCTCTTTTCTCAATGTCTTCGGGCCAAGCGGATGATCCGCATGGGGATACGGATGATGTGCGTGGTCGTGGCTGTGTCCTTTATCATGGTCATGGTCATGATCGTGGTCGTGGTCATGCCCATGATCGTGGGGTTTCGCCTCGCCCGTGCCGATGCCTTCAACATGGTGGTGATGGCTTTCCTGCGCCAGGCCGACCTCGGCCTCGAAGCCGAGCACCTGTTCGCGGTACTTGCAGAGCTGGCAGTTCATGTTGTTCTCGCCACGGCGGATCTCGTCGATGCGCTCCATGAATGTCTCGATCACCATCGGGTGGTCGTTCAGATAAGGCGCCTTGATGAATTCGATATCGGGATGCCGGGCCGCGACCAGGTCGGTGTATTCATAGATGCGCCGCACCAATACGCCGGTAAACAGGAAATACGGAAAGACCACGATCCGCTTGTAGCCGAGCTTCGCTGCATGTTCGAGACCCGGTTCAACCAGCGGAAAGGTAACGCCGGAATACGCCGTTTCGCCCCAGCCGAAGCCCAGACCTTCCCAAAGCATCCGCATGACCTTGGCCACATTGGAATTGGCATCCGGATCAGACGCGCCGCGGCCGACGACCACCAGAAGGGTTTCTTCCATCGGCACATCGCGACCGGCGGCATCCAGCGCTTCTTCGATCCGGTCGGCGGCGGCCCGCAGCATTTTGAGATCGATCGCAAGCTCGCGCCCGTAGCGGATATCGACGCCCTCATGGCCCGATGCCCAGGTGTTCAGCACGGACGGTATATCGTTTTTTGCGTGGCCGGCGGCAAACAGCATGCCCGGCACGGCCAGCACGTCGGTGACGCCCTGGTCAACCAGTTTGCCAAGGCCTTCCTTGATCACCGGGGTCGCAAATTCGAGAAAACCGTATTCGACCGGGATATCACCCGCCCGGGCACGAATGGCGACGGACAGTTTCTCAAACTCGGCGACAGCGCCTTCATCGCGGCTGCCATGACCGCAAACCATGATTCCTGTAGTCAATTTACTCTCCTTGTCCGGTGGCAATTGATTCCCGACGCGTGACGGGCGATTGTCCCCGGATGATGTTTCAGTGGTACTCCGCAGATGCTGCAGCCGTCCACCCCCTGCTGGTGGTGATGCTGGCGTTTGCCATCGACGTGGCCCTTGGCGATCCGCCCAAGGTGTACGCCCGCATCCCCCACCCGGTTGCCGTCTTCGGCGGCCTGATCGCGTTTTTCGACAAAAAGCTGAACCGCGAACAACGATCCGACCGCGCACGTTTCTGGCGCGGCGCGCTGACGACCCTGTTTCTGGTATCGCTGGCTGTTTTTGCCGGGTACGGCATCCAATGGCTGCTGTCCCAGGTGAAATACGGCTGGATCGCGGGGGCCGCTATCGCCAGCGTGTTCATTGCCTATCGCGGTCTTTTCAATCATGTCCGCGATGTCGCACGCGGGCTCGACGTATCGCTCGCCGAGGGCCGCGCGGCGGTATCCCACATCGTCGGTCGTGACCCGGAGACGCTGGACGAACACGGCGTTTCGCGCGCCGCGATCGAATCGGCGGCGGAAAATTTCTCGGACGGCGTGGTCGGGCCCATCATCTGGTTTGCGGTGCTCGGCCTGCCGGGGCTGTTTTTCTGCAAGGCGGTCAACACGCTGGACAGCATGATCGGCCACCATGACAGCACCTATGAGCATTTCGGCAAGTTCGCCGCGCGGCTGGACGATGCCGTGATGGCTGTCCCGGCGCGCATCGCCGGTCTGCTGATCGTGATCACGGCGGCCATCGGCATCGGGACACGCGGCGGCGAGGCGTGGTCGGCGGTGATCGACGACGCCGAGAAACACCGCTCGGTCAATGCGGGCTGGCCCGAAGCGGCGATGGCGGGCGCGCTCGGCCTGGCACTGGCGGGGCCGCGCCATTACCGGGATTTCATCGTCGACGATGCATGGATGAACGAAAACGGCCGTGCCGATGCCACCGCAGAGGATATCGGTCGCGCGCTGAGCCTGTACCGCAAGGCGGGCGCCGGGCTGGCGGCGATGCTGCTGATGTTCATGGCGCTCGCCTGAGCCAGAATTGTGTTTTCCGCTTGCGCGGAATCGCACCGGCCCTCTCCCCCTCCCGGCCACCCGTAAGGATGATCCCCCAGAGAAATTGGGCGGTGGCCGGGAGGGGCTGAGGGCATGAATTGCACGAAGGGCTGGCGCCGACGAATCCTGAAACACTTCAACCATCGATCATCGCCTCCAGATCGAGATGCGCTTCCAGATGATCGGCCAGTGCATCCAGCGTCGCATCGATCCCGGCCTCATAGGCCATTGCCTCCCGGGCCGCCGGGCGCAGCCGCTGCAGAAAAGCGGTTCGGAACGCATCGGATGAAAACAGCCCGTGGACGTAACTCCCGCAAACGCTGCCATCGGCAGAAACCGCACCATCCGATCCGCTCAAAAGCGTCAGCATCGGCTGCGCGGTATCGGGGCCGGACGTCACGCCGACATGCATTTCGTAGCCTGACACCGGCGTGCCGGTCTGACGCGCCGTGCCGGAAACCTCGACCAGTTTTTTGGCCGCCGTCAGCGTGGTCGTGACATCCAGCAGGCCCAGTCCCGGCGCTTCCGCCGGCGGGCCTTCGATGCCCTGCGGGTCGGACACCGTCCTGCCCAGCATCTGGTAGCCGCCGCAGATGCCGAGTACCGCCCCGCCGCGCCGGACATGGGCGGCAATGTCGATATCCCATCCCTGCGCGCGGATAAACGCCAGATCGGCAAGCGTTGCCTTCGAGCCCGGCAGCAGGACCAGGTCGGCATCGCCCGGCAGCGCCGCGCCCGCCGGGACCATCACCACGGACACATCCGCCTCGGCGCGTAGCGGATCGAGATCGTCGAAATTCGCGATGCGCGACAGGACCGGCACAGCGATTTTGATATCGCCGAACTGCGCGGCATCCCCGCCGACATCGACCCCAACATTAAACGCATCTTCACGCGGCAGCCGCCCCGCATCAGCAAACCACGGCACCACGCCAAACGACGTCATCGGCGTCCGGTCGCGGATAACGTCGAGCCCGCTGTCAAACAGGGAAACATCGCCCCGGAACTTGTTGACGATGAACCCCCGCGTCAGCGCGCGCTCGGCCGCGCTCAGCAGGTTCCACGTGCCGACCAGCTGGGCGATCACCCCGCCCCGGTCGATATCGCCGATCAGCACCACCGGCACGTTCGCCGCCTCGGCGAAGCCCATATTGGCAATATCGGCGGCGCGGAGATTGACCTCGGCCGCACTCCCCGCGCCTTCGACCAGCACCAGGTCGGCCTCTGCCGACAGGCGGTGATAACTTTCCAGCACGCTGGCCATCAGGCCGGGTTTCATCGCCTGGTATTCACGCGCCTTTGCATTGCCGACGATCTTTCCCTGCACGATGACCTGAGCACCCGTTTCCGATTGCGGCTTCAGCAGGACCGGGTTCATATCGGTATGAAGCGACACGCCGCAGGCACGCGCCTGCAATGCCTGCGCCCGGCCGATTTCGCCGCCATCGGCGGTGACGGCGGCATTGTTGGACATGTTCTGAGGCTTGAACGGGCGCACAGCCAGCCCGCGCCTCGTATAGGCACGGCACAGCCCCGCCGTCAGCACCGACTTGCCGACATCGGAGCCCGTGCCCTGAAACATCAGCGCAGGCGTCATGGAGTGTTTCCCGCCAGCATCCCCTAGAACTCTATGCCTTTCTGGGCGCGCACGTTCTGTTCGCGGAAGGGATGCTTTACTTGCGTCATCTCGGTAACCAGATCGGCGATCTCGATCAGCTCCGGCTTCGCGTTCCGCCCGGTGACGACGACATGCAGCATGTCGCGCTTGTTCCGGAACGTCTCGAGCACGTCCTCGATATCCAGATAGTCATACCGCAGCACGATGTTGAGCTCGTCCAGCACGACGAGATCGTAGCTCGGGTCGGCGATCATCTCCTTCGACACCGCCCAGGCCGCCTCCGCCGCCGCAATGTCGCGCGCCTTGTCCTGGGTCTCCCAGGTAAAGCCCTCGCCCATGGTGCGAATGGTCACCTGGTCGGGAAAATGGTCGAGCACGAGCCGTTCGCCGGTTTCCCACTTGCCCTTCACGTATTGGACGACGCCGATTTTCATGTCGTTGCCGATGGCGCGGGCGACAAGGCCGAACGCGGCGGTCGACTTGCCCTTGCCCTTGCCCGTATGGACGATCAGCAGGCCCTTCTCGACCGTCTTGTCGGCCAGCATCTTGTCGCGGGATTCTTTGCGCTTTTTCGATTTCTCGTTGGCGCGCGCGAGTTCTTCGGCGGTGGTGGGTTTTTTTACCATCAGGCAGCTCCCTTTAATTCGGTCAGACGCGACGCGGCACTGTTCGAGCGTGGCCGCCACAGGCCGCGATCCTGGGCTTCGAGGAGGCGTTCGGCCATCTCGCGCAGCGCGTCCGGGTTGTTGTCTTCCAGAAACCCGCGCACGTCGTCGTCATCGAGATAGGCATCGAAGACCAGATCGAAATGATGATCCTTCACGCAATGGGCGGTCGCGGCAAATGCAAACAGGTAATCGACCGTCGCCGCCATTTCGAACGCGCCCTTGTAGCCGTGGCGCATAACGCCGGCGATCCATTTCGGGTTTACGACGCGGGCGCGCACGACGCGGCCGATTTCGTCCTCGAGGCTGCGGATTTTCGGCGTTTCGGGGCGCGAATGATCGTTGTGCCAGACCGCGGGCTGATCGCCGGACAGGTGGCGGACGGCGGCGGTCAGCCCGCCTTCGAACTGGTAGTAATCGTCGGAATCGAGCAGGTCGTGTTCGCGGTTGTCCTGGTTGTGCACCACCGCCTGCACCGAGCCGAGGCGGCGTTCGAACAGGCGGTGTTCGGCCGTCCCCTCCGCCCCATCGCCATAGGCATAGCCGCCCCACGCAATATAGGCGCGCGCCAGATCCGCATCGGTTTCCCAGCCGCGCTCGTCGATCAGCGCCTGCAGGCCCGCGCCATAGGCCCCGGGCTTGGAGCCGAACACCCGGTGGCCGGCACGGCGGCGCGCGGCGTCTTCATCGACCCCGTCGGCGACCAGTGCCGCGGTATCTTCGGCGACGCGGGCGGCGAGCGGATTTTTATCCGCAGGTTCATCCATCGCGGCGACGGCGCGCACGGCGGAATCGAACAGATCAATCTGTGCGGGGAACGCATCGCGGAAAAAGCCCGACAGGCGCAAGGTGACGTCGACGCGCGGACGGTCGAGAACCTCCAGCGGCATGACATCGAACCCGGTCACCCGGCCCGAGCCACGATCCCATTGCGGCTGCACGCCCATCAGCGCCAACCCTTGCGCAATATCGTCGCCGCCGGTGCGCATGTTGGACGTGCCCCAGGCCGACAGCGCCATGCGCCTCGGCCATTCACCGTGTTCCTGCACGTGGCGTTCGACCAGCAGCGTCGCCGACTTCCAGCCCAGCGTCCACGCCGTCGGCGTCGGCACGGTGCGGGTATCGACCGAGTAGAAATTGCGCCCGGTCGGCAGCACTTCGGGCCGCCCCCGGGTCGGCGCGCCGGACGGGCCGGGCTGAACGAAATTGCCATCCAGCGCGGTCAGCGCGCCGGCGATTTCCGCATCGCCGCAAGCCTGAACCGCGGGGCCAATGCGATCCAATATCTGTTGCAGCACCGCGCGTGTTTGCGGCCAGTCGCCTTCCAGCGGTTTACCGCCGACGAGACCGAGCGCAAAATTTTCCAGCCGTTCCACTGTGTCGCCCTTGGTCCGCCATGGGTCGTCGCCGGGCAGCGCGGACGGCGTCGCGCCGGTCCACGGATCGCCCAGCACACAGTCGAGCGGATCGAATCCGTCGAAGCCGAGATCCGTGCTGAGCGCGCGGATCAGCGACTGGTTGCCGGCCTGCCCGTCATCGCGCGGCAGACGCGCGAGAGCGACCAGCAGCGCATCGCGCAAACCACCCACCGGGCTTTCGCCGAAGATGTGCAGCCCGTCGCGGATCTGCATTTCCTTCAGTTCGCACAGGTAATTATCGAGCTTGGCGAGCGCTTCGTCTGCCGGTTCCTCCGGGTCGATCCCGCAATCGAGATCGAGCCCCGACGAGCGCGTCAATTCCACAATCTGGTCGCGGAGCAATTCTATCCGGCGCGGATCAACCCCGGCGGCCTCGTAATATTCATCCACCAGCCGCTCGAGATCGGCGAGCGGGCCATAGGTTTCGGCGCGGGCCAGCGGCGGGGTCAGGTGGTCGATGATCACGGCGGACGCACGGCGTTTCGCCTGCGTGCCTTCGCCGGGGTCGTTGACGATGAACGGGTAGATATGCGGCATCGGCCCCAGCGCGGCTTCGGGAAAACAGGTTTCCGACAGCGCCAGCGATTTGCCCGGCAGCCATTCGAGATTGCCGTGCTTGCCCATATGAATGACCGCGTCCGCCCTGTACGGCCCGCGCAGCCACGCATAGAACGCGAGATAGCCGTGCGGCGGGACAAGGTCGGGGTCGTGATAGGTTTTTTCAGGGTCGATGTTGTAGCCGCGCGCCGGTTGCAGCCCGATCGCGATATTGCCGCAGCGGAAGGCGGGGATGGCGAAACTCCCGCAATCGGCCGCGCCCGCGATGTAAAACGGATCGGCCTCGGGCGCGCCCCATTTTTCCGTCACCACATCGCGTACCGCCGCCGGGAGGCCTGACAGAAACATCTGGTAGTCGGCCAGTGAAATCGTTTCTTCAACAACCCGTTCCTTGACCGCGGCGTTGGTCGGCCCGGCGAGCAGACGATCGACCAGTGCGTTGCCGTTGTCAGGCAGATCGCCGGTCGCATAGCCGGCCTCGGTCATCGTCCGCAGCAGGGTCATGGTCCCCGCCGGGGTATCGAGCCCGACACCGTTGCCGATGCGCCCGTCGCGGTTGGGGTAATTGGCGAGCACGACCGCAACCCGCCGGTCGGAAACCGATCTATTGCGCAGCTTCGCCCAGGCGGCGGCGAGATCGGCGACAAAGGCAATGCGGTTTTCCGACGGCAGATGTTTGACCACCGCCGTCTGGGTCGCATCGTCGAACCGGGCTTCGGATTTGAACGCCACCGCGCGGGACAGCACGCGGCCATCGACTTCCGGCAGGGCGACATTCATCGCGATATCGCGGGCGATCAGCCCGGTATCGCTGTCCGACCAGACCTGTTCGGTGGTCGCTGCAAAGACAGTCTGGAGAACCGGGCAGCCCGCCGCATCGAACGGTGTTTTTGTGCGGTCGGCGCCCGGTGTGGAGACCGCGAACCCGGTGGCGTTCAGGATCACATCGGGCGGGGCGTCTTCGAACGCGGCGGAAACAACCCCGACCGACACAGAGTCCTTCAGGCTTTGCAGATAAACGGGCAACGGGTTCAGGCCCCGCGCCCGCAGGGCGGAGATCAGCGCATCGACGGGTTCCATATTCCCGGACTGTACAAGCGCCCGGTAGAACGTGATCGCCGCGACCGGTGCATCCGCCTGCCACTGCGCCCGGATCGCCGGCATGTCGGGCGCCTCCAAACCCGGCCAATACAAGCCCGCCGTCATCAACGGGGCGGGTTCGCTCCAGTCGCTGTCCCTGCCCAGCAGGCTCGCGGCGAAAGCGAGCAGGTTGTCCGCATTGGCAGGCCCGCCATGCACGAGATACTGCCAGATGCGATGAACGTCCTCGGCCTTCAGGGTCGACTGCCGGGTCAGGTCCGAATCCGGCTGGTCGTCGCCGGGGATTGCGGCGAACCCGATGCCGCGCCGCCGACAGGCAACCGCGATCTGCTCAATGCCATAGGGCCAATAGCTCGCGCCGCCGAGCAGGCGCACGATCACCAGCCGGGCGTTCGACACCATGTTTTCAACATACAGGTCGACCGACATGTGATGACGCAGTTGCAGGAAATTTGCGAGACGCAGGCTCGGCACACCTGCACCCGCCCGCGCCTGCGCGCCCGCGAGGGCGGCAAGTTCAGTATCCGCTGCCGACAGAAAGACGATATCGCCCGGCGTCTGGCCGAGGTCGACCGCTTCCGCCCCATCGGAGACAACGCCCGGCGTCACCGCGAGCAGATGCATTTTTAGCCCTGCATCGCCAACACCGGTCCCGAGACCAGCGCAGTCGTGATGGCGGCATGATCAAGCCCGGTGAGACCGATCACAACCAGACGCGTGCCGCGCGGCTCATCTGCCTGCCAGGGGCGGTCGAAATGGCTCTGGATGCGGGCGCCAACGCCCTGGACGATCATGCGCATGTCCTTGCCCGGCACATGGACGAAGCCTTTGACCCGCAGGATATCGTGATCGGCCACGGCGGTCTCGAGCCGGGCGATCAGGTCTTCGGGCGTCACGTCGGACGGTACGGCAACCTCGAAGCTTTCGAAATCGTCGTGATCGTGATCGTCTTCGGCATCGTGGTGCGACGGGCGGGCATCGAGATCGTCTTCCGCCGCCGCATCTATGCCGAGCAGGATACCGGTGTCGATGATGCCATTGGCGGTCTTCACCATGCGCACGCCGGCGCGCAGCCGGCCGCCGACCTCGCCCGACACCGCGTCTATCGCGGCATCGTCCATCAGGTCGGTTTTGTTGAGCAGCACAAGATCGGCGCAGGCGAGCTGGTCTTCGTACAGCTCGTGCAGCGGGCTTTCGTGATCGAGCTCGTCGTCTGCGGCGCGCATCGCATCGACCCGGTCGGGGGCGTCGGCAAAGCGTCCGGCAGCAACGGCGGGGCCGTCCAAGACCGCAACAACGCCGTCTACGGTTACCCGCGTGCGCACTTCGGGCCAGCCGAATGCCTGTACAAGCGGTTTGGGCAATGCGAGCCCGGAGGTCTCGATCACGATGTGATCGGGTGGTTCGGGCAGCGCCAGAATTTTTTCGATCGTCGGCAGAAAATCATCCGCCACCGTGCAGCAGATACAACCATTGGCGAGCTCGAAGATATCTTCGTCCGTGCAGTCGGGGTTGCCGCAGCCTTTGAGCAATTCGCCGTCCACGGCGAGATCGCCGAACTCGTTGATCACGAGGGCGAGTTTCTTGCCGTTGGCCTGTTCGATCAGGTTACGGATCATCGTGGTCTTGCCGGCGCCAAGAAAGCCGGTGACAACGGTTGCAGGTATTTTTCGGGCGATTGCCATGTTTTATCCGCCTCCTCCGCGGAATTTAAAAACACGCATCGCCCCGTGACCTTCGCGGAACGCACCCCGGCCCGCAGTCTGACGATACGGCCTACGTCCGGTCTCCTGGCTCACGGGTCAATGCCTCGTTCCGGCCTTCCCGCGGGTCTTACCGCCGTGGCCATGTCGGAACAGGCTTACCGTATACAGTTGCGGGGGCAGCCGGGGCATGGATGTGCGCGCAGAGCGCTCTCACCTGTCCCCGTTCCCGGTTCGTCGGTCCGGCCACGTTAGACAAACGGCGGTCAAGCAGCAAGGCGTGATCAACCGTATTCAGTCGATGATTTGTCCCGGATACATTTTGGCGCGCACGTTCAGGCAGATCGACATATACGTTTTGACCGGGACCCGATGAAACCTGGCCCAAAAATAATGAATTGACAGAACTCGCATTATAAATGTTATAACATTGCATTATCAGCAACAACATCAAGTCTTTAAAAGACCTGTGCGAACCGGTTGAACGAACTGCAAATTCATGGAATGCGAGCAATGAAAAAACACACCTGCACCGCCCTCTCCGCCGCGATTATACTGGCATCTGCCCCCCATGCCGCGATCGCGGCTGATGCTTCGCCCTCAATATCGGGCGAAATTTCATTCGAGCTTCAGAATGACTGGAATTACGCGTCGGACGACCGGGAAAACCTGAATAACAACCTGTCCCCGACGGTGGAACCCTCGGTCACATTCCAGCTTTCGCCGCGCTGGTCGGTTTTCGCCCATGCGGTGATGGAACCGATCGGCGACGCCACCAAGTTCGAAAACCGGGCTTTTGAGGATATCGGCCTTTACATGGAAGACCTGTATGTCGAATTTTCGGGCGATCAGGTCGGTGCCAAAGCGGGCAAGCTGAACCCCGGGTTCGGTGTTGCATGGGACAGGGCAGCCGGCCCTTACGGCACGGACCTGGCGGAGGATTACGAAACGTCCGAGCGAATCGGCATCGTTGGCGACTGGCGCCTCGCCAACGGCGAATACGGCAGCCATACGCTCTCTGCCGCCACGTTCTTTGCCGACACGACCTTCCTCAGCCAATCCGCGCTCCGCGGTCGTGGGGACAACCGCAAAGAAGATGGCGGGCTCAGCAACACGGAATCGTTCGAATCTTTCGTTTTTGCCCTGAACGGCGAAAAAATGCCGTCTCTCGGGAACCTCGGCTATCACCTGTCTTTCAGACATCAGGCAGAAGGAGAGGGCAATACAGCGGATGAACAATCCATTGCTGCCGCCGTTTTCTCGAAATTTGATCTCGGCGGTAACGTGACCTTCGAGCCCCTTTTCGAAGCCGTGCATCAGACGGATCAGGGCGGCACGGCAGGTACCGACCGGCTGTATCTCACACTATCCGGCCAGATTGGCTGGAAGGGCTGGAACGTCGCGGCATCCTGGACCGACCGGGAAACGGATACCGCTGCCGCGACCGCCACGACGGATTCCCATTTTCAACTATCTGCGGGCTACGCATTTGATTTCGGCCTTTCCATCGATGTCGGCTGGAAAACATCCGAGGATGGCGGAAACGAAACACGGACCCTGGGAGCTGTTGCCGCATACGCAATCGAATTCTAGACTAAATTGACCATGGGGCTTGTCACGCCCCATGGTCACAGGCATAAATTGTGCTGACGGGAGAAATGAAGATGATCCAGAACGCACAAGGCTCTGCAAATTCGACTGCAAATTCGATCGATGCGCGCGCAAGCGTCGCTGCACCTGCGCTCCTGGCGCTGCTCCTCGGCGCCTTCCTCGTGCTTGGTACGGGCTTCGCGCATTCGGATACGATTCACAATGCCGCGCATGACAGCCGGCATTCGTTCGCCTTCCCCTGTCACTGAACAGGTAACGCTCAATGTTCAGGCGGATTTTCTTCACCGCCATTCTCGCCGGCCTGCTCGGCGGCCTGGCTATATCTGTCGTGCAGGAATTCACAACAACACCTCTCATTCTGCACGCCGAGGACTTTGAAAATTCCGGCGGCGACGGCTCACATAAACATGGCCTGCTTGATCGCAGCATAACGCTCATCGCGCCGGCTCTGGCGCATGGGCCGGCAGATTCTGCGACGAGCACCTGGGCACCGGGCGGCGGCCTGGAACGGAAACTCTTTACCACCCTTGCAAATATCATCACCGGAATCGGCTTTGCGCTGATCCTGACCGCCTGCTTCACGTTGGCGGGGCGACCCATCAGCGGACAGACGGGCGTTTTGTGGGGGCTTGCCGGGTTCGGGATTGCCAGTCTGGCACCGTCCCTTGGCGTGCCACCTGAATTACCCGGCACGCTGTCGGCCGATCTTGTAAGCCGGCAGTCCTGGTGGTTCCTGTGCGTTGCGGCGACCGCAGGCGGTCTGTGGGCAATGGTGTTTCGCAAAGGTGCCGGCTGGATGATCGGCGGCATTGTCGCCATCGCGCTGCCCCATCTGATCGGCGCCCCTCAACCGGAAAGTATCGGGGGCAACGTTCCGCCGGAACTCGCGGCCCACTTCGTTGCCGCATCGCTGGTAACGGCAGCGATTTTCTGGTGCGCGACCGGCTGGCTGGCCGGCACGTTCTGGGAACGCTTCTCTTCCCGGGAAGCCTAAGAACTTACCTGCCCGCTGACGGCAGCCTCGTCGAATGTCGCCATGCCGTTATGGGCGGCCAGAGCACAGCGGAGAATACCGAGCGCGACCGCCGCACCGGATGCCTCGCCCAGCCGCATCCCGAGATCCAGTAGCGGCGCCTTGCCCAGATGATCGAGCAGCCTTCTGTGGCCGGGCTCCCCCGAAACGTGGCCCGCCACGCAATGATCGAGCGCGCCGGGTGTCATCTTTTCCAGCACGGACACGGCCGCCGTCGTCACGAAACCGTCGAGGATGACGGGGATACGACGGTGGCGGGCAGCCAGAACCGCCCCGGCCATGGCCGCAAGTTCACGCCCGCCGACGCAACACAGCGCCCGCATGGGATCGCCGAATTCCTGCCTGTGAAGATCCATCGCTGCCGTAACCGCACGTGCTTTCAGGGCGACACCGGCCGCGTCGACGCCGGTGCCGGGCCCTGTCCAGTCGGCAGCCGCGCCGCCGAACAGCGCACAGGCAAGCGCTGCCGCCGTGGTCGTATTACCGATCCCCATCTCGCCGACAATCAAAGCATCGAGATCGTCTTTGACAGCGTCATACCCTGTCGTGAACGCGGCGGCGCATTCGGCCTCTGTCATCGCCGGAGCCTGGGTGAAATCTGCGGTCGGCGTATCAAGATCAAGTGGAATGACGTCTAACCGGGCACCCTGCTCCGCTGCAAGCTGGTTGATGGCAGCCCCCCCGGCAGCGAAATTCGCCACCATCTGAACAGTGACTTCCGGGGGAAAAGCAGACACGCCCTGTGCAGTAATACCGTGATTACCGGCAAAAACGAGAATACCGACATTGTCGAGCGATGCAGGGTGACGTCCCTGCCACGCCGCACACCAGGCCGACAGGTCTTCCAGACGGCCCAGCGATCCTGCCGGTTTGGTCAGCGTGCCTTCCCGGGATACCGACGCCGCTTCGGATGTGGTATCAGCCGCGGGAAGATTTTCGAACAGTTTTGCGATATCGTCGTAGTTCAAGTCTGTCTCCTTATTCAGGCAGCAGAAATAGCATCTAGGGAACAAAATGGCTGCTTCGGATTCATCGAACGGGAAATTTAATCTGCTGCAGGATGTCTATCTCAGCGTTGTCTTCCTGACGCGCCTCCCCGCGCCAGGCTGGCCGGAAGCGGCTACGCGCAAGCTGTCATCGGGGATGTGGGCGTTTCCCGTTGTCGGTGTCCTGATCGCGACAATCGCGGGGCTGGTCTATGCGATCTGCGATGCGATCGGCCTGCCGGTCTATATTTCGGCGTTATTCGCTGTCGTCGCGCTGATCATCACCACCGGCGGCCTGCATGAAGACGGGCTTTCCGATCTTGCCGACGGTATCTGGGGAGCCGCAACCCCATCGAAACGGCTCGAAATCATGTCTGATAGCCGGATCGGTGCTTTCGGCGCGATCGCCCTTATCGTCTCGGTCGCCGGTCGCGCGGCTGCAATCGCGAGTATCGGCCAGCCCCTCTTTGTGCTCGGCGCGCTCGTTGCCGCAGCGGCCGTCAGTCGGGCGACGATGCCCTTGCTGATATCGTTTGGGCGCCCGGCAAAAGCCGGCGGACTTGGCGCGACGGCCGGAAAGCCGAGTGCAGGAGTCTGCGGATGCGCCTTTCTGCTGGCCGCGGTGATTGCTGCGATCGCCTCACCCGCCGGCTGGCTTCAATGCCTGGTCGCCGCAGCGGCCGGTGCGGCACTGATTGCCTGGTTCGCACGGCGCAATCTCGGTGGCTATACAGGTGATGTGCTTGGCGCCGCCCAGCAGGTCGCAGAGCTTTTCGCCCTGACGATCATCGCCAGCTTCATCGCGGAGGCCGGTTGACGAAGCCGATACGCCAGCTTTCCGGCCCGAGATAATCGCATCGTGTGACCGAGAGGTTGTCGACGACATATGACAGGGATTCCACGGCAGCACCCCCCATCGCCGTCGACAGGAAGCTGCGGATACTCCCGGAATGCAGAACAGCAACAACCTGCCTGCCGACAAATTTCTCCGACCAGCTATGCGCCGCTGTGCCGACCCGGTCGGCAACTTCGGAAAAAGATTCACCCCCGGGCGGGCGGATATCGGCCGGCCATGATTTTTCGGTATCGCGAATTTCGGCCCAGACCTCCGCGCTGGGCCGCCCTTCCCAATCGCCGAAATGCTGTTCCGCAAACGCAGATTCGACATGGATTTCCGCCGGGGCAATACCACGCGCCGCGAGAATACCATCCAGGGTCTTGCGCGTCCGGGACAGGTTCGAAACCATCCATACCGGGTCTTCCGGCAGAACCGTCGACAGTGCGGCATATGTCTCCGCTGACGGCGTCTGGATATCCAGGTCCAGCGAACCGTAAACCGTGTTCCCGGGATTGACCGTGGGCGCATGCCGGACCAGCCACCATTCCGTCGTATCGTCGGTCATGGAAGCATTGCCTTTTCCAGTCTTGTCCAGTGGTCGTCGGTGCCGGGCAACCCGAATCGCAGCCAGGAAGGCCGCGCCGGGAAACAGCGTACGTAGACACCCGCGCGCCCAAGTTTTTCATAAAGCATCATGGCATCATTACGTGACACCAGCCGGAACAGATCAGTTCCGCCGACGATATCGAACCCTGCCGCGATCAGCAGTCTATCGAGGCGCAGGGCGCTCTCCGAGAGCCAGGACCGTGTTTCGTCCTGCCAGTGGCGATCGGCCAGCGCCTCGGCACCGATATCCGCCGCCAGCGACGATACCGGCCACGGACCCAGCGCCGCTGCTATGGAACTCGCGGTCGCAGGATCGGTGACGGCGAATCCCAACCGGAGCCCGGGAAGACCATAGAATTTCCCGAAGCTGCGCAGGGCGACCAGCCCTCCGTCCGCCTGTGCGGCAACAGATGCCGCCGGGTCGAGATCGGCAAACGCCTCGTCGACCACCAGCAAACCGCCTTTGGCCTGCATATCCCGGGCGAGGGCTGCAATATCGGCACGGTGGGGCGAACGCCCATCGGGATTATTGGGCCGCGTCACGACGACAGCGTCGAAATCCGCAGCCGCAGGAAGCTCGCCGATTTCGACGACATCATGTCCGGCGTGGCACCAGGCGGCCGCATGCTCGCCATAGGTCGGGGACACAATCGCCGTCCGGCCCGCGGGATACAATCGCGGCAGCCACTGGATCAGCGCCTGGGTACCCGGGGCCGCCACGATACGGCCGGGGCCACCCACCCCATATGCCACCGCAGCAGCATCCAGCAGGGTATTCAGCCGGGCGCTGTCGGGAAGTGCCAGCAAACCGTCCAGCATGCCCGCATCCACCTGCCAGGGCCGGGGGTTGATCCCGGTACTGAGATCGACCCATCCCCCGGCCGGATCGCCGAACCGGTCGGACGCCACGGACAGATCTCCGCCGTGGAACACCGCGGTCAATCGAGATCTCCTTTAAGGGCAAGCGGCAGCCCGGCGGCAACGAACACCACCCGGTCAGCCGCCGCAGCGACCGCCTGGTTGAGCGCCCCATGCTGGTTCCGAAAGGCGCGCGCCAGGGCGTTATCCGGCACGATGCCAAGACCAACCTCGTTCGCCACCAGCACCACCCGTCCCTGCAACCCCCCCAGGACATCAACCAGTTGGGCGGTCTCCGCCGCGATGTCGCGATCATCCGCCATCAGGTTGTTCAGCCACATCGTCAGACAATCGACCAGCAGCGTCGCATCGGGCGCATCCGCCCGGGCGATTGCCCCGGCGAGATCGAGCGGTTCTTCGACATTCGTCCAGGTCGCGCCGCGGCGCGCGCGGTGGACCTCTATCTTGTCGGTCATCTCACCATCGAAAGCCTGGGCTGTGGCGATATAGACCGGGCGTCCCGGAAGGCGCAGCACAAGATCCTCGGCATAGACGCTTTTTCCGGACGCGGCGCCACCCAGAACCAAAGTCGATGGGACATTGGCCATATCGGGGCTACGCCCGTCCCGCTGCCATATGCGCGCGGTACCAGTTCCAGGCCGTCGACACGATATTGTCGAGCGACGAATGAGCCGGTTGCCAGCCAAGGCCCTGCTGCGCATGAGATATATCGGCTACCAGCCGGGCCGGATCTCCCGCCCGGCGGCCGTCTTCAATGGCGGTCACCGGAGTGCCGACAATACGTCCGACCGCATCGATCACTTCGCGCACCGAATACCCGGTCCCGGCGCCGAGGTTGAACACATCCGACGCACCACCTTCAAGCATACGGCGGACCGCCCGCACATGGGCATCCGCCAGATCAGTGACATGGATATAATCGCGAATGCAGGTGCCGTCCGGCGTGGGATAGTCGGTGCCGAAAATCTTCAGGGCATCGCGGTCGCCTGCTGCAGCAGCAATCGCGAGCGGCATCAGGTGGGTTTCCGGATCATGATCCTCGCCGATCTCGCCATCGGCATCACACCCGGCAGCATTGAAATACCGCAGCACCGTGTTCCGCATCCCGGTCGCCACTTCGTAATCGGCGAGCATGATTTCGATGGCGCGCTTGGTATTGCCATAAGGATTGATCGGCAAAACCGGCTCGGCCTCGGAAATAAATTCAGCCTCCGTCAGCCCGTAGACCGTACAACTGCTGGAAAATACGATGGCATTCGTGTCCGCTGCCGTCAGCGCATCACACAGGTTGATCGCCCCGGTGACATTGTTGCGCCAGTATTTTCCGGGGTCGGTGACGGATTCGCCGACATAGGCGAAGCTCGCGAAATGGATGGCCCCGGCAGGTTTATGCGCGGCAACCACCTCTGCGATTCGGTCACGGTCGAGCAGGTCTCCCTGTTCCAGCGGCCCCCATTTAACCGCCCAGTCATGCCCGGCACAGAGATTATCGAACACCACGGGTTCATACCCTGCCGTCGCAAGTGCCTTGCAGGCATGGCTTCCGACATAGCCGGCACCACCGGTAACGAGAATCCTGGTCATCTGTCCACTTCATCTGTCATAGCGCGCCATTATCCATCGGTTGGGGCCGCACGCAACCGCTCTGGCCTGACCTGATACACATACGTCATACTGCATTCAATAAAAGGGAGGATTCACGCATGCCATACGCGACCGCTCAGGACGGCGTAAAGCTTTATTATGAAGAAGCAGGTGACGGCCCGCCGATTCTGTTCATCCACGAATTTGCCGGCGACTGGCGTGCCTGGGATCCGCAGGTCAGCCATTTCAGCCGACGCCGGCGCTGCATTGTCTATTCCGCACGCGGCTATCCGGGGTCCGATGTCCCGAACGATATCGAGAGCTATTCACAGGATATCGCCCGCGCCGACGCGCTTGCCGTGCTCGATCACCTTGGCATCGACAAAGCGCATATCGTCGGGCTTTCCATGGGCGGTTTTGCGACGCTCCATTTCGGTATGGCCTATCCTGATCGCGCGCTGTCACTGACGGTGTGCGGCTGCGGGTACGGTGCCGAGCCGGATACCCGCGAAGAATTCCGCAACCTGTCGCTTGCCGTTGCCGACAATTTCGAAACCCGCGGTGCCGCGGATTATGCGGAAGAATACGTCACAGTGCCGGGCCGGCTGACCTTCCGCGACAAGGATCCGCGCGGCTGGGCCGCGTTTGTCGCGCGGCTCGCCGAACATCCCGATATCGGCTCGGCGCTGACCCAGCGGGGCGTCCAGGCATCGCGCCCGGGCCTGTGGGACCTCGAAGATAAAATCCGCGCCATCCCCGTGCCGACGATGATCGTCACCGGCGATGACGACCAGCGCTGCCTCGCCCCCGGTCTGTTCATGAAAGACCTGATCGACCGGTCGCGCCTGTTCGTGCTGCCGAATACCGGCCACGTGTTGAACCTGGAAGAACCGGAGATATTCAACACCGTGCTCGACGAATTCCTGTCAGACGTGGATACCGGAAAGGCATAAAATGCCGGAACCCGATCAGGGTCCCGGCAAGTGACACAGGGGAGCCGGCCTGCTTTGTGCAAACCGGCTGGTTTATTGCCGCCGCGCATCGAACTACCTGATGTCGTTCGCAGGCATATAGTTACGGTCAGGCCTGACGGTGCGGTGACAAACCCGTGAAATTTTCATGACACCACGCAGATGCCATACTACCCCTTACGCGGTGGGCAGTTTGTACCCTTGGAATTTATCGCGCAGGTCCATTTTCAACAGCTTGCCGGTCGCTGTGTGCGGCAGTTCATCGACAAAGGCGACATCGTCGGGAATCCACCACTTCGCCACTTTGCCTTCGAAATAGGCGAGCAGTTCTTCCCGCGTCACCGAACTGCCCTCGTTGCGCACCACCACCAGAAGCGGGCGTTCATCCCACTTCGGATGGACAACGCCGACAACGGCGGCCTCGAACACGTCAGGGTGTCCGACGGCGACATTTTCCAGTTCGATCGAGCTGATCCATTCGCCGCCCGACTTGATCACGTCCTTCGACCGGTCGGTGATATGCATGTAGCCGTCTGCATCGATGGTCGACACATCGCCGGTGGAAAACCAGCCATCCGCGTCATGGCTTTGGCCTTCGCCCCGGTAATATTCGCTGCACACCCAGAAACCGCGGGCCTTGAGCTCCCCGAAGGCCTCACCGTCTTCGGGCAGGCGTTCGTTGATATCGTTCACGATTTTCAGGTCGACGCCGTAACACGGCCGGCCCTGTTTCACTTCGCGGTCGAGACGCTCGGCATCGGTCTCGTCCTCCATGCCGTGCTTCGGCCAGTTCACGGTGCCCAGCGGCGACATTTCGGTCATACCCCAGGCATGCAGGACATTCACGCCGTATTCTTCCTGCAGCTTGACGATCATCGCGCGCGGCGTGGCGGATCCGCCGATCACGCAGCGCTCAAAACTATCCAGCCGCTTGCCGCTGCGTTCGAGGTAGTCGAGAAGGCCGAGCCACACAGTCGGCACACCGGCCGAGAACGTCACCCCTTCGTTTTCTATCAGTTCATGGACGCTTTCGCCGTCCATCGCTGCACCCGGCAGCACCAGCTTGGCGCCGATCATCGTCGCGGCGTAAGGCAGGCCCCACGCGTTCACATGGAACATGGGCACCACGGGCATCACCGCATCCCGCGCCGCGATCCCCAGCATGTCGGGCGTCGCCGATGACCAGGCATGAAGGACGGTGGAGCGATGGGAGTACAGAACACCCTTGGGATTTCCGGTGGTGCCGGAGCTGTAACACATGGACGACGCCGTCCGTTCGTCGAATTGCGGCCAGTCATAATCGCCATCCTGCACGTCCAGCAGGGTCTCGTAGCAATAAACGTTGGGCAACGTGGTTTCCGGCATATGGGCTTCATCGGTCATGATGACGAAGCCCTTCACCGAGCCGACTTCGGAGGCAATTTCTTCAAGCACCTTCACGAATGTCAGGTCGACAAAGACCAGCGTGTCCTCGGCGTGGTTCATGATATAGGCGATCTGGCCCGCGAACAGGCGCGGATTTACCATGTGGCAGATCGCCCCCATGCCGGACACGCCGTAATACAGCTCGTAATGGCGGTATCCGTTCCAGGCCAGCGTGGCGACCCGGTCGCCTTCGCCCACACCAAGCGCCTTCAATGCCTTGGCCAGTTTCTTGGCACGCAATTCAGCGTCAGAATAGGTATAGCGGTGGATCGGTCCCTCGACCGTCCGCGAGACAATTTCCGTGCCGCCATGATATGCCGCCGCATAATCGAGCAGCGATGAAATCAGGAGCGGCTTGTCCATCATGAGACCAAGCATGGGGGCTCTTCCTTTGATTGTCCGTTCTTTTGCGGTTAAACCGAACCTATAGCCGGGTGCAGCGCATGACAATCACGGGAAAGGGATGGATGTGACATACGAAACTCTGTCATTCGACGTTGAAGACGGCGTCGCACGTATCGGGCTGAATCGCCCGGAAGCAGCAAACGCCTTCAACCCCGCACTTTGCCGTGACCTGTTCGATGCCGCCATCGCCTGCGATGAACGCGACGACATCCGCGCCGTTCTGCTGACCGGCGAAGGGCCCATGTTTTCCGCCGGCGGCGATCTGAAATTTTTCGAGGCACAGGGTGACAGGCTCGGCGCCTCCCTCAAGGAAATCACCGGCCTTCTGCATGCCGCCATCGGCCGCATGGCCCACATGGATGCACCCGTCGTCGGGGCAATCAACGGCATGGCGGCAGGCGCCGGGTTCAGCCTCGCCGCCTCATGCGATATCGCCATAGCGGGCAGCTCGACCCGGTTCACCCTTGCCTATACGGCGGCAGGCCTGTCGCCGGATGGATCATCGACCTGGTTCCTGCCCCGGCTGATCGGGTTGCGCCGCGCGCGCGAACTCATGCTGACCAACCGGATGCTGAGCGCAGACGAAGCGCAGCAGATGGGCATTATCGATCGCGTTGTGCCGGACGAAGACCTGCAGGCCGAAGCAATGGCCCAGGCAAAGGCCTTCGCAGCCGGGCCGACCAAAGCATTTGGCGCAACCAAGAGATTGTTGCAGGATACATGGACAAGCGGGCTTGAAACCCAGATGGACCGTGAAACCCGGTCGATCAGCGACCTGACCCGCACGGACGATGCCCGGGAAGGCATCAATGCATTCGTGAACAAGCGGAAACCGTCTTTCAAGGGCGAATAACATGAGCTGGATCGACCAAAACCCGGCAAAAACCCCCGCAAAGGGCGCGTCGGACGATACTCGTTGCCGATTGCGGATGCGCACATCTTGACAGCCGATTTTTCCCTCGCCGGTCAGGTCGCGCTGGTCACCGGTGCGTCATCGGGTCTTGGGCGTACCTTCGCCGGTTTTCTGGCGGATGCAGGGGCAAAAGTTGTGCTCGGCGCGCGACGTGCAGAGAAATGTGCCGAAGCGGCGGCGGAACTTGGCGACGCGGCTTTTCCGGTCGCCCTCGACGTGACCGATGCAGACAGCATCGAGCTCGCCCTCGACGCCGCGGAAAACGCGCTAGGCCCCGTCACCCTCCTGATCAACAACGCAGGCACGGTCACCAACCGGGCGCTGGTCGACACACCGCCGGAAGAATGGCGGCAGGTGATAGACACCAACCTGACGGGATGTTTTCTCGTGACCCGGGCGGTCGCCAGGCGGATGATCACGGCGGAGACCGGCGGGCGTATCGTCAATGTCTCGTCAATGCTCGGTCAGACGCCGACCGGACAGGTACATGCCTATTCGGCATCGAAAGCAGGGATCAACCAGCTGACCCGGACCTCGGCTCTGGAACTCGCCCGCCACGGTATTTCGGTGAACGCGCTGGCACCCGGGTACATTCAAACTGATCTGAACACCGATTTCCTGAACGGTCCGGCAGGGGAACGCATCGTCAAACGCGTCCCGCAACGCCGGTTCGGACAGATCGCCGATCTCGAAGGCGTGCTGCTGTTGCTGTCATCGCCCGCAGGTAGTTATATGACCGGCGAGATCATCACCGTCGATGGCGGCCTGAGCCTGAGCGGCATGTAAGGAATAGAATGGACTTCACCCTCCCCCCCGAGATCGAAGACTACCGCGCCCGGATCCGTACGTTCGTCGATACCCATATCATCCCGCTCGAAGCGGACCGGGCCAATTACGACGAGCATGAGAACATCCGGCCCGACGTGCTGGAAACCGTGCGCGCCAAGGTCAAGGATGCGGGGCTCTGGGCGCTGCAGATGCCGAAGGAACGCGGCGGTCAGGGATTGAACGTGGCGGGGATCACACCCTGCTACGAGGAAATGAACCGGTCGATCTTCGGGCCGGTCTGTTTCAATTGCGCCGCCCCGGATGACGGCAACATGACCGTTCTGAACAAGGTCGCGACCGACGCCCAGAAAGAACGCTGGCTGCAGCCGATCATCGACGGCAAGGTCCGGTCGTCTTTCGTGATGACCGAACCGGCGCCCGGATCCGGGTCCGATCCATCGGCGATGATGACCACGGCTGAAAAAAAGGGCGACAACTGGATCGTCAATGGCCGGAAATGGTTCATCACCGGGGCCGGCGAGGCACAGCATTTCATTCTGATTGCGCGAACATCGGACGACACCCGCAAGGGCCTTTCCGCTTTCCTGTTCGATGCCGACCAGCCCGGCTGGGAAATCCTCCGCCGTATCCCGATCATGGGGCCCGAAGAGCATGGCGGCCATTGCGAGCTCAGCTTCGACGGTCTGGAGATCCCGGACTCAAACCGGCTGATGGAGGTCGGCGACGGGCTGAAACTGACGCAGATACGTCTCGGCACCGCGCGGCTGACCCATTGCATGCGCTGGACCGGCATGGCCAAGCGGGCACTTGAAGAAACCTTCGATTATGTCCGCGAACGCAAGGCGTTCGGCGATACACTGGCCGACCATGAAGGCGTGCAGTGGCTGCTCGGCGAATCGGCCATGCAGATCGAGATCGGCCGCCTGTTGACCATGCGCGCGGCGGTCAAGCTCGATGCAGGGGACTTCGCCCGCAAAGAGGTCTCTATGGCAAAGGTCATGGTGTCGGAAACACTGCACAAGGCGATCGACACCGCCATTCAACTCCGCGGTGCCCGCGGCTATTCGAAGGATACGCCGCTTGAATGGATGTACCGCTATGCCCGCCAGGCCCGCCTGGTGGACGGATCATCTGAAACCCATAAAATGGTGCTGTCGCGCCACCTGCTGAGCGAAGGTATCGATTTCTGGAGCTGGGACTGACATGCCTCTTGGCCCGTTCATCCGCGATGCCGCCGGCGCAGACAGCGTCACGATAGAAGACGGAGACCTGCTGACCGGCGGGGCAATACAGGAAAACCGCGCCTTGACGGTCATCGTCCATGGCGGCGCTTTCGACGGCAGGCATGACCTGGTTCTGCGGGCGGAAGCAGCGGCCACGATTTCCGAAAGCCGGCCACTCGATCAGCAATTCGCGCTTCTCAATGCGGCTCAGGCGGCGGGCGTAACCGTGCCCCGACCGCTCTGGCATTGCGGAGATGCAAGCGTGGCGGGCAAGCCATTTTATCTGATGGAACGCATTTCCGGCTCGGCACTCGGCAACCGCATAACGCGCGCGGGCGCACAACCGGCCCTTGCTGAAACGCTGGCGCGGGAACTTTCCCGTATTCATGCGATTCAACCGCCACAGGCAGAGCTCGGCTTTCTCGGGACCATCCGCAGCACTCCGGCGGTGGACGCCATCGCGACCTACCGCGCCTATCTCGATGAAATGCCGGAACCGCACCCGGTGCTGGAATGGACCCTGCGCTGGCTTGAAACCAACGCGCCCGTGATGGGCGAGACGGTTCTCTGTCATCGCGATTTCCGGACCGGGAATTACATGGTCGATGAAGGCGAACTGACCGGCGTTCTCGATTGGGAATTTGCCGGCTGGGGTGACCCGCACGAAGATATTGCCTGGTTCTGCGCCCGCTGCTGGCGTTTCGCGGGACCACGTCTCGAAGCCGGCGGGATCGCGGATCGGCAGACCTTCTATCGCGCCTACGAACAGGCATCCGGGCGCAGCGTCGATCCCGGGCTCGTACATTTCTGGGAAACCATGGCGCATGTGCGCTGGGCCGTGATCGCGCTCCAACAGGCGATGCGGCACAGGTCCGGGGACGAGTTCAGCCTCGAACTGGCCCTGATCGGACGGCGTATCGCAGAGATCGAACACGAATGCCTGAACCTGACGGGAGCCCTGTCATGAGAAACCGGCCCGACGCCCGGGAACTGCTGGATGCTGCCGAGCGCACGTTGTCCGGTGAGGTTGCGCCCGATCTGTCCAACCGCCAGCGCTATAATGTGGCGCTGATCGCATCCGCCCTCGGTATTGCGGGTCGGGAACTCGACGGCGGTCCGATGGCATGGCCGGAGGAACTGGCGGCGCTGAAAGAACTGTATGGCGCCGACGGCCTGGAATCGGACGAAAAAGCGCTTCACCGGCTGAACCGCAAATTTGCGGCCGACCTGCGAGCAGGCGTTTATGACGCACCCGGCAAAGAGCGCAAAGCCGCCGCAAAGCTGTTGCGCGGCGACGTGCTTGCCCGCCTCGCGGAAGATAGCCCGCGCTATTCAAAATAAGGCGCTTCAACGGAATTCCCGCCGCTTTGACGTGCACCAAGTCTGACCTATCTTTAACCGATACGCAGAATGACGGAGGCCACCATGAAATTCACATCCCTTATGTCTCTCGCCGCCGGCGCGGCGCTGATGATCACCCTTCCCCAAACGGTGTCGGCAACCCCGGATACCGGAAAGCCCGCCCCCGTGTTCAGTGGCACCGACAGCCGCGGAAAACCTGTCACGCTTGGCGATTTCAAGGGCAAAACGGTGGTGCTGGAATGGACCAACCATGACTGCCCGTATGTCCGGAAGCATTACAGCGTCGGCAACATGCAGGCCATCCAACGCGATGCTGCGAAAGACGGGGTTGTCTGGCTGCAGGTGATTTCATCGGCCCCGGGGCTTGAAGGCCATGTCGACGGCAAGCAGGCAGATGCCCTGAACGCACAGCGCAAGGCCGTGCCGACAGGTGTGCTGCTGGATCCCGAAGGTAAAATAGGACGCCAGTTTGCCGCCCGCCACACACCGACCATGGCGATTATCGATGGCACAGGGCAGCTCGCCTATTACGGCGCCATCGATGACAATTCGAACTGGCACCCGGATTCGATCAAGGGGGCGCGGAACCATGTCCGTACCGCCCTCGCGGATATCAAAGCCGGGCGCGCGGTCAGCGTGGCGAAAACCCGCGCCTATGGCTGCAGCATCAAATACATGAACTAGACATCCGATGAGCCGGCGGAAAAGCATACACATAGACGGGTTCGCGCATAAGAACCCCATCCCCAATGCGTCGGTGATCGGCAATATGCTGGTCACCGGTGTCATCATGGGCCGCGACACGCGGAGCGAGGCCATTCCGGACACCATCGAAGCACAATGCGCGATCATGTTCGCTCACGTACGCGATATCGTCGAAGCGGCTGGCGGCACGACGAACGACATCATCAAGATGAACGTCTGGCTGAAAGATCCATCGGACCGGTCGGCGCTGAACACCGAATGGACGACAATGTTCCCCGATGCCGGGAGCCGCCCCGCACGTCATGCATTCACGCTGGAAGGCGAGTCCATCGTGATGATTCAATGCGATTTCATGGCGGTGCTTGACGGCTGACCAGTCGCGGGCACGCCGATCATTCCATAACCGGCGTCTTTTATGCCGAAAGTTAGCTTCGACTAACTTTTATAGCCTTGCTTTATATTATTAGCGCTTGCGAAAACACGTCGTCAGTTTAAAATCTGAGTGACTGCGGGAAACACCGCGGCACAATCGGTGGGACGGATGACAAGAGTTTTCGGGATCAGATTGACAGGTGCGTGCGCCGCACTCGTCCTGTTCGCGGCATTGGCCGCCCTTCCCGCTCACGCCCGCAAAAACGTCGTCACCACCATCGCGCAGATTGGCCAGCCACTGGCGGAAATCACCGCCGGCAAGGCAGACATCGTCACCCTGATGGGGAACGGCGTCGATCCGCATCTGTACCGGCTGACCAGATCCGATGTCGCAAAGATCAATCGCGCCGATATTATCTTCTATAACGGCCTCCATCTCGAAGCACAGATGCTCGACATGCTGGCCCGGTTCGCGGCACGGAAACCGGTCATCGGCATTGCCGATACCCTGACCGGCAGGAACCTGCTGCCCGGCGACGGCAAGACCCGTGATCCCCATATCTGGATGGACCCCGCATTATGGGAATACGCCCTGCGCTCGGCCGTCGACGCCCTGATACGCCACGATCCGGAAAACGCCGCGACATACCGGACCAACGCCGCTGCTTATTTCGAAAAACTCAGGGCACTTGACGATCGTGCCCGGTCGGCAATCGCCACGATTCCGGCAGAATCGCGCGCCCTGGTGACGGCACATGATGCATTCGGCTATTTCGGACGGGCCTACTCGATCGACGTCCTTGCCATTCAGGGCCTGAGTACGGAAAGCGAGGCCGGGATACGCAAGATTGAAATGCTGGTAGATACGCTCGTAAAACGCCGGATTTCGGCTGTTTTTGTTGAAACAACGGTATCGACCCGCAATGTTCGCGCCCTTATCGAAGGTGCCGCCGCGCGGCGCCACAACGTCCGCATCGGCGGCTCTCTGTATTCGGACGCGATGGGCGCCGGGGGCGGATATACCGGGACCTATCTCGGCATGTTCGACCACAACGTGACCACGATCGTCCGCGCACTCGGCGGCAAGGTGCCGGCAGTCGGCATTGGCGGTCAGCTGGCACAGGGGGCCGACTGAGCGATGAGCCCTCCCCGCCTGATTCCGTTCGAAAGCAGACAGCCGCGCAATTACACCGCGCCGTCACCCCTGTCGATCCGCGGTCTTTCCGTCGCCTATGACGACAAGCCCGCCGTCTGGGACCTCGATTACGACGCGCCGGACCGCGGCCTGATCGCCGTCATCGGGCCGAACGGTGCAGGCAAATCGACCATGATCAAGGCCATGCTCGGACTTGTTCCCGCCCTTGCCGGTGATGTCCGCATTTTCGGCAGCAAACTCCGCCAGGCACGACGGCGGATCGCGTATATCCCGCAGCGCACAAGCGTGGACTGGGATTTCCCGGCATCGGCCGAGGACGTTGTCGCCATGGGCCTGTACGGCGAGATAGGCTGGTGCCGTCCCGTGCGCCGCCGTCACCGCGACGCCGCCCGCGACTATCTCGACCGGGTCGGCATGGCCGATTTTGCAGGCCGCCAGATCGGCCAGCTTTCCGGCGGACAGCAGCAGCGGGTTTTCCTTGCCCGTGCGCTTGCCCAGAAAGCCGATCTCTACCTGATGGATGAGCCGTTCGCCGGGGTCGATGCCGCGACCGAACGCGCAATCGTCAATGTGATGCGCGGGGTTCGCGATGCGGGTGCCACTGTATTGTGTGTTCATCACGACCTGCAGACGGTGGCAGACTATTTCGATCACGCCCTGATCCTGAACGTCCGCGCGATCGCGCAGGGAACCGTCAAGGACGTGCTGACCGAAGATGTTCTCCAACGCGCCTATGGCGGGCGCCTGGCAGAAACCGAAATCCGGGCCATCGCCCGCTCCGCTTGAATCCGATGTCGGAAGAGCTCTATGCCGTCCTGACCTTTCAGGCCGGGTACAACACGTCCATCGTTCTCGCAGGCGTAATTGCGCTGGGCATAGGCGGCGGTGTGATCGGTGTCTTTTCGTTCCTGCGCAAACGTGCGCTGATCTCGGATGCGATCAGCCACGCCACCCTGCCCGGTATCGCCATCGCCTTTCTGATCGGCATCGCGCTTGGCGGCACAGGACGGAACCTTGCCCTACTGATGGCGGGCGCGGCGACAACCGGTGTGCTTGGCGTGCTCTGTGTTCAATGGATCCGGGACTACACCCGCCTGCCGGAAGACACGGCAATCGGCACGGTCCTCAGCGTTTTCTTCGGGCTCGGCATCGTACTGCTCAGCCATATCCAGACCCTGGAGGCAGCGGGCCAGGCGGGGCTGAACAGTTTCCTGCTCGGCTCCACCGCGGCCCTGACCGCCGGGGAAGCGCAACTCATCGGCGGGGCATCGCTATTAACAATCCTGATCGCCCTGCTGCTGCTGAAGGAATTCGGCGCAGTCGCGTTCGATGAAGGATTTGCCGCGGCGCAGGGCTGGCGTATCGCCCGGCTTGATCTCGCGATGATCGGCCTGTTACTGGCCATCGTTGCCATCGGACTCAAGACCGTCGGTCTGGTGCTGATCATTGCACTGGTCATCATTCCCCCGGCATCCGCCCGGTTCTGGACCGAGAAACTGGGCCGCCTGGTTGCCCTGTCAGGCCTCTTTGGCGGCCTGGCAGGATGGACCGGCGGCAGCCTGTCCGCCCTGTTGCCCGACATGCCCGCCGGCGCCGTAATCGTGCTGGCCGCCGCCACGATCTTTGCGTTCAGCCTGATGTTTGCGCCACGGCGCGGCGTGATCGGATGGGCAGTCCGGCGTTTGAAGATGCGCCTTCGCGCTGCATCGGTGCGTGGCCTGCTCGCCATGGCGGATGGATACCTGCCGCCGGATGGCCTGTCCTACCAGGTGATCCGGCTGCGCGGCTATATTGACGGAGATGCCCGGATTACCGAAAGCGGCAGAAGGGCCGCGGCGGAAATGCGCCGCCAGGACCGCCTGTGGCAAACCTATCGAACCCGACACCCTGATGCAGCGCTGGCCTTCAATCCGCTTTCCGGGCTGCGCATCGAAGACGTGCTTTCCGCCGATATCATCGCCGCGCTGGAGGGCCCGGCCAGATGACAGCCGCGGATTTCCTGTCCATCGACCTGCCGGCAATCCTTGTCGCGGTCCTGTCTGCGACGAGTTGCGGGTTACTGGGCAATTTCCTCGTGCTGCGCCGCCAGGCGTTGATCGGGGATGCGATCTCCCATGTTGCGCTGCCCGGGATCGTCGCCGGGTTTCTGATCGCCGGGACCATCGCGACCCTGCCGCTGATGCTGGGCGCGATGGCCGCCGCCGTCGTCGCCGCCGGGCTGATCGAAATCATTCGCCGTGCAGGGCGACTGGAATCCGGCGCAGCAATGGGGGTCGTGTTCACCACCATGTTCGCGATCGGGATTGTTCTGCTCGAACAGACGGGCGCCGCGAACGCGCATATCGACGCCGAACACGCGCTTTACGGAAACCTGGAATCGACGTTGTGGCTCGGTGTCACCGGCTGGGACGATGCGCTGACCTGGGACGCGCTGTCACAACTGCCGCGCCAGCTGATCACGCTCGCAGGCGTCACGATCGCCATCGCCGCCACCATCACCGCGTTTTACAAGGAACTGAAGGTATCGACGTTCGACCCCGGCCTTGCGGCCAGCCTTGGCCTGCCGGTGAAGACAATCTCAACTGCCCTCATCATCGTCGTCGCCCTGGCAGCCGTCGCCGCCTTCGAGGCCGTGGGCTCCATCCTGGTGATCGCGATGTTTATCTGTCCGGCAGCGACAGCAAGAATGCTGACCGACAGCCTGTCGCGCCAGCTCTGGCTGAGCGTACTGGTCGCCACGATTGCCGGCGTCGGCGGATATGTGCTCGCGGCGTTCGGCCCGCAGCTATGGGGCGATGCGGATTCGCTGAGTGCGGCGGGTATGATCGCTGTTGTCGCCGGATTACTGCAAACCGCTGCCATGATCGCCGCCCCGCGATACGGCATCCTGTCCCGCGCGATCCGCCGCCGGACCGGACGATTAGACCTGCCCGCCTGATCGCCTGTATATTGCCGGCATGACAGGACCTCTTCACGGCTTTCGCATCATCGACATTACATCGATGGTATCCGGCCCTTCGGCGACAATGATGCTCGCCGATCAGGGCGCAGACGTTATCAAGGTTGAAAACCCGGGCACCGGCGGCGATCAGACACGCGCCTCGGCCAACAAGCAGAACGGGTTTTCGGCCAATTTCATCAATAACAACAGAAACAAGCGCTCGGTCGCCCTGAACCTGAAAGACCCGGCGTCAAAGCAGGCCTTGCTGAAGCTGTGCGAAGGCGCGGATGTGTTTATCCAGAATTTCCGCCCCGGCGTGGTCGATCGTATTGGCATCGGCGAAGCGGATATCCGCGCCATTGCCCCCAATATTGTTTACGTCTCGATCAGCGGGTTTGGCGAAACAGGCCCCTATGCAGGCAAACCGGTCTACGATCCGCTGATCCAGGCGCTTTCCGGGCTGGCGACGGTGCAGGCCGGATCGGATGCAGAACGCCCGCGGCTGGTCCGCACCATCCTGCCCGACAAACTGACGGGCATTGTCGCGGCGCAGGCCATCACGGCGGCTCTGCTTTCCCGCGCCCGGACCGGCGAAGGCCAGCATATCCGCCTGTCGATGCTGGATGCGATTATCGCGTTCCTGTGGGGCTCCGACATGGGCAGCCAGACTTTCATCGACAGCCCGTTCCCGCAGCAGAATGCGGCAAGCTTCATCGACCTGATATACGAGACCGCCAACGGTCATATCAGCGTCGCGGTCCAGAGCAACAAGGAATGGGCCGCCCTGAGCCGTGCCTTCGGGATGCCGGAGCTTCTGGAAGACCCGCGTTTCGCGACCCCCGCACTGCGCCAGGAAAACATCGATGCGCGGCTGACCCTGACCCAGGACGTCCTGCGAACACGCCCGGCGGCGGAATGGATCGCCCTGCTCGAAGCGGAGGACGTTCCCTGCGCACCTGTATTGACCCGCACCGATGCGATCAATCACCCACAGGTCGTCGCCAACGAAATCGTGTTGGAGACAATCCACCATCTCGCCGGCGGCGTCCGCCAGGCGCGACCGGCAGCGCGGTTTTCGGGCACGCCCGCGGAACACCGTCGCGGCGGCCCGGCCATGGGCGAACATACCTCGGAAGTTCTCGGCGAAATCGGCTATACGGCGGATGAAATCGCCGCCCTGACGGGCATGAAAAAGGATGCGGCAGAATGATCGATTTCTATTACTGGCCGACGCCGAACGGATGGAAAGTGTCGATCATGCTGGAAGAATGCGACATCGATTACCGCATGATTCCGCTGAACATCTCGAAAGGGGAACAATTCGCCCCCGACTTCCTGACGATCAGCCCGAATAACCGGATGCCGGCCATTATCGATCACGACCCACCGGCGGAATATGATGGAAAGCCCGTCAAGATATTCGAATCCGGTGCCATCCTGCTGCATCTGGCGCGGAAGACAGGCAGGTTCATGGCGACCGACCCGGTCGGCGAAAAGGAAACGATGGAATGGCTGTTCTGGCAGGTCGGCAATCTGGGTCCCATGGCCGGGCAAATCAGTCATTTCGTCAATTACGCGCAGGGCGAGCACGATTATTCAAAGACCCGCTATGCAAATGAATATAACCGCTGCATCGGCGTCCTGGAGCGCCGCCTGACCGACCGCGAATGGCTGGCGGGCGATGCGTATTCCATCGCCGACATGGCGAGCTGGCCGTGGATACTGATTTCGAAACCGCTCGGCCAGTCACTCGACGATTTCCCGAATGTGTCGCGCTGGCGCAAGGCCATCAAGGACCGGCCCGCCGTCCAGAAAGGCGTCGATCTCGGCAAGGACCTGCGCCGCAGTGCGCCGCCGACCGATGAAGAACGCGAATTGCTGTATCACCAGACAGCGAAATCGACCGCGGCGATGGCAGAACGCGACACCTGAACGGCCATGAAACGCCCATGAAACGTCTTGCACAGATTGCCGTGCCCGCTGCCCTGATGCTGGCGACGGGGCTGACTGCGATGCCTGCCCATGCCTATGTGGACGCGGATGCATCCTATGGGATGGCGCTCCGTCATCACCATCCGACGGATGGCAGCGCCCGGAACTACCGGTTGGCGATGCTGTTATATTGCCGTGCCGACACGGACGGTCATGCCAATTCCGCCTATGCGATCGGGCTGCTCTATGCAGGCGGGCACGGGTTCAAGCAGAACCAGGCCCGCGCCTATGCCTGGTTCAAACGGGCGGCGGCACTCGGGCATCCGGAAGGGGCAACGATGGCCCGGATATTCCGTCAACGTGGCAAGCGAAGCTCGGCGCGCTGCCCGAATGGCTGGGGCCGGACAGCGCGGGCGAAACTTTATGCGCCGCAGGAAATCCGCGCCCTGGTCGCCAAGCTTGCACCCCAGTATGGGCTGGACCCAAAGCTGGTGCTCGCCGTCATCCAGGTTGAATCCGCCTATCAGGCTGACGCCGTATCCTCCGCCAATGCACAGGGACTGATGCAGCTTATCCCGGCCACCGCGACACGGTTCGGCGTGCGGGACGCCTTCAACCCGGTCGACAATATTCACGGCGGGATGCGTTACCTGCGCTGGCTGCTGAAGCGGTTCAAGGGCGATGTGACGAAAACCGTTGCCTCCTATAATGCGGGCGAAGGCGCGGTCAAGAAATATGGCGGTGTTCCGCCCTATCGCGAAACGCAGAACTACGTCCGCAAGATCCGCCGCCTGTACACCAAGCTGCGACACCCTATTTAATTTAAGCCGATAAGAGTGCGACCGACACGAACCCGACCGATACAGGGAGACACCGAATGCTGCGCCGCATCAGCCTGCCCACGCTCTTCATGCTCGCCGCCATCATCACGATGGTGCTCGCCGCGGGCGGCGTGTGGCAGTTCGCCAGGCCGGTGGACGAGATGCTGCGGGCACTCGCCCCGACATGGATCGGCATTGCCGCCGTGTTCTGGGTCCTGTGGCGCCAGCTGCCCCCGGCCGAAAACGGGAGCGCCGCAGTACAGCCCGCAACACGCCGCGCCGCCTCTGCATTCGAGCCTTTACGCCTTGAAGCACGCTACACCGATATATCCCGACTGCCGCTGACATCGCTGGACTACGTGGTCGTCGACACGGAAACCACGGGATCGGACGGCAACATCGACCGTGACGGCGATGCCATCATCCAGATCGGCGCCGTCCGAATTACGGGGGGTAAAATCACCGAAGATGATGCGTTCTCGCGATTGGTCAATCCGGGGCGCGCTATTTCCGCGGGTGCCGGCCGATTCCACGGCATCACCGATGACATGGTGTCGGATGCGCCCGCGATTGAGACGGTTCTTGCCGAATTTCTCGACTATGCCGGCAATGCGGTCCTCGTCGGGCACAACGTCGCCATCGACCTTGCCTTGATGAACGCGGTGGAACGGATCGACAATCCGGTGCTCGACACCATGCTGTTATCGATCGGGGCATTCGACAGTCGCCGCGATCACACGCTTGACGCGCTGGCCTACCATTTCAACGAACCGGTCCGGGACCGTCATTCCGCCCCTGCCGATGCCGCGCTGGCGGCGCGAATATTCCTGCGGCTATTGCCGGAACTAGACCGGGTGGGCGCGCGCCATTTCGGCGACGCCCAGGACCTGTGCGCTCATTCTGCCGAGAAAATCAGCGACCTGGGCCTGTAAACCGGCGCTGCGGATTCTAGCTTGAATGCTTGGCGCTGACCGCGGCAACGAAGGGTGTGATCTCTTCCGGCAGATCATCGATGAACATCTCGCGGAGCCCCATGTCGGCGCACATGCGCAGCTGTTTGGCCGTGGCTTCGGCCATGGTCGGCGGCACACCGATATCGCGCAGGGTTTCGCTGACCTCTTCCATCTCATCGGCACGGCGCGCGGCATGCAGTGCGACCCGGCCGAGGTGGTACCCGGCCTTGCCGCGCCAGTCGAGACCGGGGAAGCTTTCGCCGAGGCTCTCGATCACCTTGTCTTCGACACCTGCCCGATGGGCGGCGGTGAGCGATTCGACCAGAAGCGCTTCAAGCCCCTTTACCATCACGCTGCGGATCATCTTGATCGATGATGCCTGGCCGATCTCGGTACCGACGACCTCGACATCCATACCCAGCGGCGTCATCAGCGCTGCGGCTTTATCCGCCGCTGTCCCGGCAAGGAACATCGGCACGCGGTGACCATGCGGCGGCACATTGGACATCACGGCGGCTTCCACGTAATCGGCGCCGGCCGCATTGACGGAAACAGATGCTTCACGTTTCGCACCCGGAGAGGCCGAATTGATATCGAGGAAAATCTGTCCCGGTTTCATGTGCGGCCCGGTGGCATCGCCCGCCGCCGCGACCTGCTTTGCCGTCACAGCGGAAATCACGATATCGGCGCCGGCGGCGATATCCGCCGGAGACGCCACCGCCGGGATGCCCCGTTCTTCAAGCGCCGTCCGTACGGCCGCCCCCTTGGGCCCGCCACCGTCGGGTGCATCGAACAGGATGTCATAGGCGCCGGAAACAACCGCTCCCTCGCCCTGCAGCCCCCTGGACAGATACTGCCCGGCCTCGCCGAAGCCTATGAAAGCGAATGTCGTGGTCATCTGCTTATCTCCCGTGAAAACCCGGTTGGAGTTCCGCACCCTGAATATGGTGACCCCGAGTGGATTCGCCACCATGAAACGAAAAAGCCCTAGAAAGGCCACATTTCTGCCTTTTT
>ERZ807291.763-NODE-763-length-54351-cov-37.724013_pt1 | contig 54351 bp, 50 predicted proteins | sample MGYA00521257_ERZ807291 | MGnify/ENA primary metagenome ERZ807291 (study PRJEB31413, sample SAMN03169783) | marine metagenome | biome: Marine; feature: Water; material: Subsurface seawater | place: North Sea | collected 2011-04-28 | depth 1 m m ... | reverse complement strand
TGGTTTATAGGTTTAAATTAAATTCCATGTCATCAATCTTAGAGTAACTTATCATGTCTATTTCATTACCAGATAAAAGTTGAATTTTTTGTATTGTTTTTATTGCATTTAAGGATTGTACTTCTCCTTTGTTATAGCCAAAAAAGGTGCTTTGTAAAAGTTGGTTATTACTATATATTCTAGTTCCAACAATTTTATTTAGCGTTTTATCTATCAATAAAACCGATTCTTGGCTCATTGCTGGTTCTATATTGTTTAAAGGCATTCGTAATGTAACATAATTATCTCCTTGCTCAATAATTGTAATTGGACTTCCAGAAGATTTTTTAAGATAATTATTTTCTTCTTCTAAATTTTTTATAAACTCTTCTAAGTTGTCAATCAATTGATGTCCTTGCATAGTTGTAATAACATCATTAATATCTTCGGGAGTAAAATCTTTACCAATATCTTTTATAGTTTTTACTAAATCACTGTGATTTGGGATTGGAATATTCTCCGTGCTTAATAATTTACCATTTGCATCATAGAACTTAATTGTATTTCCACTAATTACCGTTTTTACAATTTTAGGACTGTCATCAGGCAGAATTTTATGTGGATTTCTGATTTTCTTACTAAAGTCTACTTCTTCTATAGTTATATCTAGTTGTCCACTTTCAAACAATTCCATTTTTATTTCTTGCTTTTCACTACTAGGATTAAGAGTTGCTAAATCTAAATCAGGTACGGAAATTCCTGCTATTTCATAATCTCTTGTGGTTGTCATTTTATAAGAAATTTCTAATAATGCTTTTGCAGAATTTTCAATATTTGAGTTTGTATCTGGGATATGCAGATAATCTTTATCACAACTTATTGTAAATATAGTTGCAATAGAGAAAATAATAATTTGTTGTAATCTTGTTTTTTTCATAATTTCTTAGTTTTTATAATTTTTTAACTGTGTTTTTCAATTTCAATATGGTTCTTTTCATAGGCAAGGTATTTTTAGGGTTTCGGTTTCGCATTACAGGTAACGCCGCGCTATACGCAGTGACGTTCTGGGTTTTAAATGGAAGCATTATCGGTTTGTGTATGAAACGTAGCGTGTAAAAAGACGCTAATTTTTCGGTCTTAATTGGATCGTCTTCATTCAATTTTCAATAGTTCTAAGCCTTCTCCTTTTTTTAACTTGTCACAGCTCCGCTACAGGAGTCCCATTATATAAAATAAAGGGAGCCTTAAATTGCGAGGCGATCAACAGCCAATTTATAGCGTACTTTTGGTTTACTGGTTTTGTGAAGATTACGACTTGGGGTCAAAATCTATATAAAATTACAGTCTATACAACCGATAACCTAATATAACTCATTTTTTAACAGTTAGTTTTTGCAATTAATTAGCTATAAATCAGTTGTTTTTGGTTTATATTACAGTTTTTACGGGCGTTATTAGTTGCACTTTTTGTAGCAGCGGTGGCGATGGGTTTTTTTGGAAGCAACGGCCTTTAATACTGCAGCTAAAAAGGAAACAGACCTCTTAATTAGTACCCTGCCAATAACTTTTAATAAAAGCTAAAACGAATTACAATCTAATTACCGATATTTGTTTTTCTAATAATTTAATTATGGCAATGAATAAAAATACAGTACTGGCTTGGGCCACATATATAATGATATTTATAGGAATCTCTTTAATCGCCTTAGGAGCGTTTAGATACAATGAAGTGGCCGGATGGGGCTTTGCATCAGTTGGAATAGGATTTCTTGCAAATGCTTGGGTGTTTAATGCTTTAAAAGGACGTGTGTAATGAGTGACGATAAAAAAATTATATTTTCAATGTCTGGGGTTACTAAGTCGTATCAAAGCGCCAATACACCCGTTTTAAAAAATATTTACCTCAGTTTCTTTTACGGAGCCAAAATTGGTATCCTAGGACTTAACGGCTCTGGAAAATCTACTTTGCTTAAAATTATTGCAGGGGTTGATAAAAATTACCAAGGCGATGTGGTCTTTTCTCAAGATTACTCGGTAGGATACTTAGAGCAAGAACCACAATTAGATGAATCTAAAACAGTCATGGAAATTGTTCGTGAAGGCGCTGCAGAAACAGTTGCTATTTTGGATGAATACAATAAAATAAATGACATGTTTGGGTTAGAGGAAGTGTATTCCGATAACGATAAGATGGAAAAGTTAATGAACCGACAAGCCGAATTACAAGATCAAATTGATGCGGCCAATGCTTGGGAATTAGATACCAAATTAGAAATAGCCATGGATGCGTTAAGAACACCGGATGGTTCTAAAAAAATTGGCGTGCTTTCTGGAGGAGAACGCCGTCGTGTAGCACTGTGTCGCTTGTTGCTTCAAGAACCCGATGTGTTATTATTAGATGAGCCAACAAACCACTTAGATGCCGAGTCTGTTCATTGGTTAGAGCATCATTTAGCACAGTACAAAGGGACTGTCATTGCAGTAACGCATGACCGTTATTTCTTAGACAACGTTGCAGGATGGATTTTAGAACTAGATAGAGGTGAAGGGATTCCTTGGAAAGGAAACTATTCGTCTTGGTTGGATCAAAAATCAAAGCGTTTAGCACAAGAAAGCAAAACGGCGTCCAAGCGTCAAAAAACTCTGGAGCGTGAATTGGAATGGGTACGACAAGGGGCTAAAGGCCGTCAAACCAAGCAAAAAGCGCGTCTAAATAGTTACGATAAGCTCATGAGTCAAGATCAAAAACAACTTGATGAAAAACTAGAAATTTATATCCCAAACGGTCCCCGTTTAGGAACCAATGTCATTGAAGCGGAAGGGGTTAGTAAGGCCTATGATGATAAGTTATTATACGATAATTTAAATTTCAATCTTCCTCAAGCTGGAATTGTGGGTATTATTGGTCCAAATGGTGCCGGTAAAACCACTATTTTTAAAATGATTATGGGCGAAGAGACTTCTGACAAAGGAAGTTTTAAAGTTGGCGAAACGGCAAAAGTCGCTTATGTAGATCAAAGCCACTCTAACATAGATCCAGAGAAATCAATTTGGCAAAACTTTAGTGATGAGCAAGAGCTTGTGATGATGGGAGGGAAGCAAGTGAATTCACGCGCCTACCTAAGTCGTTTTAATTTTACGGGAAGTGAACAAAATAAAAAAGTTAATATGCTTTCTGGAGGCGAACGAAACCGCTTGCATTTGGCCATGACACTAAAAGAAGAAGGCAATGTGTTGCTTTTAGATGAACCTACCAATGATTTGGATGTCAATACGCTAAGAGCTTTAGAAGAAGGCTTAGAGAGTTTTGCTGGCTGTGCCGTGGTCATTAGTCACGACCGTTGGTTTTTAGACCGTGTTTGTACACACATCCTGGCCTTTGAGGGCAATTCTGAGGTTTACTTTTTTGAAGGAAGTTTTAGTGATTACGAAGAAAATAAAAAGCAACGTTTGGGTGGGGATCTTATGCCAAAACGAATTAAATATAAAAAATTAGTTAGATAAATTTGTTAGAAATGCGTTCTCATTGCGAGCAGTGTAACAAGGCGCTGCCTATTAACAGCGCTGAGGCTATGATTTGTGCTTTTGAGTGTACGTTCTGTTTTGGGTGTGTGGAAGGCATTCTTAAAAATAAGTGTCCTAACTGTGGAGGTACTTTTGAAAAACGTCCTGTAAAAACAACGACTACCTAGCTTTTTTATATAAAGGGATTAAATAGCTAATGTTATATCCAAACCCTATACCAAATTTGCCACTGTCATAGGTGCGGCCAAATCCAGGGATATAAATATTTTCAAAGTTATCAGGTTCTGATTCAAAGAGTCGTGCTTTAATTTGCATATTTAAGCCGATAAAAAGGTTGTTTAAAACCTCTGTTTTAAGTCCTAATAATATTTCAATCCAACCTGAAGTTAAACCCGAAAAACTATCAGTATCTACCACTTCATTTTGCCCCCAAGTGAGGCTGTTAGTGTCGTAAATAGTGTAGCTATTTAAGGTTTGATTAAAATTTGAGAATCCAAAACGAAGTCCTGAGTATATCAAGTTTTCCATCCCTGCCCAGTTCTCGTACATATTGTAGTCCACTCCGGCTTTTAGATAAGTGCCTTTTGCAGTGCTGCTTAGGTAGTTGGTAGTCGTCGTCTTTTTTTCAGAACCAAGCTCTCCAGCGATGTATAAACGCTTTAATAAACGATAATCACCATTGATTTCAAACCCCATATAATCAGTTTCTAAAAAAGACCGGGTTATTTTACTTAAATCAGCCCCCAAACGCAGGCCATATTTTTCTTTGACTACAATGCTATCTGAGGCTTCTGTCTCCACCTCTTGGGCGTTAAGACTCATCAATAGACTCAAACATCCTAATGCGCTAATGAAGTACTTTGACATGGATTTCATTTTCATTTGTTACTTGAGTAGTTATTAAAATTTCAGAATTTATCATCCATTGATCATTGTCGGATGCAATGCTAAAGGTTTGAATTGAAAAGTTATTTATGTATCCACAAGCACGTGATACATACACAGTTTCAATTTCGTATGTAATCGTTATTGTATCGGGATTTCCACTAACGGGGGTGTCAATGGGGTTATAACTTTCATATAATTTAAACTGTGTTTGATTGCTGTTGTTTTGTAAGGGCAATGCAATTGAAGAACGGGTAGAAACAAGCTCGTTATAAATAGGAACTTCATTTGCATTGGTATCCAGTCCAATAGCAAATAAGCCCGGTACAGCTTTAATTTCGTCTGGTGCTGCAATGTCGTAAAACTCAATAATAATTCTTGGCGTTGTTTGAGTGGTCGCCGGACATACATCATCCTTTTCACAACTTATTTGAAGCAAGGCTATTAGCAATAAAAATAAATGCTGTTTTTTCATTTGTAACGCGTTAATATCTACTTTTATTCGACTTCTACAATTTCTTCTATGGATTTAGCTAATTTGAAATCCAATTCAGTAACACCACCAGCATCATGAGTCGTTAGTTTTATTTTCAAGAGATTGTATACGTTAGACCAGTCCGGATGGTGGTTTAGTTTTTCACATTCAAAGGCTATTCGCATCACAGCACTCATACAATTTTTGAAATTATCAAATTCAAATTCTGTATATAAAGCATTTTCATGGTGATCCCAATCAGGAAAATCTGTCAATCGTTTTTCAATTTCTAAATCCGTAAGTAATTTCATGTTTATTATATTTAAATCAAAAGTACAACTTTTTTAAAATCATTAAATTGTATCAACTAGTATTTTCTCGAATAAAACAACCGTTTCTATATGTGATGTATGCGGAAACTGATCCACTAGACTGATTTTTTTTATTTCGTATCCATGATTTCTCATTTCTTCAGTATCTCTAGCCTGTGTTGCAGGGTTACAAGATACATAAACAATCCTTTCTGCATTGATATTCATGATTTTCAATAGCGTCTTAGGCGCAATTCCAGCCCGAGCGGGATCTAAAATAATAGTGCGTATTTTATTTTTATACTCAGGATGTTCTGCTAAAAACTTTCCAACATCCGCCGTATAAAACTCTAAGCCGTCTATGTTATTTCTTTCCGCATTTTTGATCGCATCTTCAATAGCAGAAGCAACGATATCGACTCCAATAATTTTTGCATTCGTACTTCTAGATGCTAAAATCTGACCGATAGTTCCGGTACCACAAAACAAATCCATGACCACAGTATTGTCTATGGCTTCTTTGTTTTCTAGCGCATAATCAATGACTTTAGTATATAGTTTTTCTGCAGCTTTTGGATTGGTTTGAAAAAAGCTTTTCATGCTAATCTCAAAATTTAGCCCCAGTAATTCTTCTACTATTTTATCATCTCCAGCAATAAGTTCACTGCTTCCAGTAGTGGCAAGAGTTCTATCGCCTGTTTCGTCATTAATAGAATGTATTAACCCAGCAAAACGTTCTTTAAACAAGTCTTGCAAAAGTTCAGAAAATGCCGTTAAATCAAACTTAGGAAGGTCATAAGAGGTTGTCACTAAATTAAATAAAAGGTGGTTTGTTTTGTAAGATTTCCTCACTACAAAAAACCGGAAAAACCCTTCTTTTTTAGGACCATGCCATGGGTCTAAACCAGTGGCTTCACAGTATGTTCTTATGCGGCTTATGTTATCTTCTACTAAGGTATCAAATAAACCAGAATCTTTTTCTAGGTTGTCACCCATCCACCAAACACCACGTCTTTTAAAACCTAAAGTGAAAATATCAATATCGGTTTTGTTGACTCGGTCGTAACCAATAGCAGAAAATCCATATTCCATTTTATTTCTGTAATGAAATACATTTGGTGAGCTAACGAGTTCATCAAATAAATCATCAATATTTGAAACTTTCCCAATGCGTTTAAATAATGATAAGGTACTTTCTTTCTTGTATTTATGCTGTAATTCTATGGGCAGCTGTATGTAGGGCGCGCCTGGGATGTCTTGAAAAGGCACTTCGACTTCGTCTGGCGAACTTTCTATCACATCAATCAAGCTGCATTCTGCATAGTTCTTACTCGATTTTTTCACTTGAGCTTTCACCGTTTGACCAGGAATTGTGTTGGGAACAAATACCACAAACTCACCATCTTCGGATCGAATTCTGGCAATTCCTTTTCCTCCAAAAGCATAGCCTTCAATTTTTAACTCTAATATCTGACCTCTTTTTACAAATTTATTACGTTCTCTTCTTGGCATTTGATTCTATCCTAATAGTTGTTTGCAATATTAACAAAAGATATGAACGTATCCGAAGAATACTTATGAAATTGAGTTGTTTGATGTGAATTATATTTCTTAAATTTGTATTTGTTAGGGATGATTTCTTTCCCACGCTGAATTTTCGGACTCTTCGAAAGGATAAAGGTAGATAAGGAATGGTTATTTTATAAATTTATAAATTATTAAAAATGGCTGTTTTAAACAATATTACACCGCAAGAAGCGATCAATTTAGAAGACAAATATGGTGCTCATAATTACCATCCATTACCCGTAGTTCTTTCTAAAGGAGAGGGCGTTTTTGTATGGGATGTTGATGGAAATCGATACTATGATTTTTTATCAGCATATTCATCAGTCAATCAGGGGCATTGTCACCCCAGTATTGTAAACGCGATGATTCAGCAAGCTCAAACACTTACGTTAACCTCTCGCGCTTTTCACAATGATCAGTTAGGTCCTTACGAAGAATTTGTTACTAGATACTTTGGGTTTGACAAGGTGTTGCCAATGAATACAGGAGCAGAAGCAGTTGAAACCGCCCTGAAAATTTCTCGAAAATGGGCGTATGAAGTAAAAAGTATTCCTGAAAATGAAGCACAAATTGTTGTGTGTGAAAATAATTTTCATGGACGAACAACTACAATAATCTCATTTTCAAATGACCCTGTTGCTCGCGATAATTTTGGTCCTTTTACAGAAGGGTTTATTAAGATACCTTATGATAATGCAGATGCCTTAGAAGCAACTCTTAAAAATAATCCAAATATTGCTGGTTTTTTAGTGGAGCCTATCCAAGGAGAAGCTGGTGTTTATGTGCCTTCAGAGGGGTATTTAGCCAAAGCGAAAGCCTTGTGTGAAGCTCATAATGTTTTATTTATAGCCGATGAAGTCCAAACTGGTATTGCGCGAACAGGACGCTTACTGGCAACCTGTGGTAACTGCAGTTGTGAGAATAAAGATTGTTCTGGAACGCCTGAAGTTAAGCCAGATATTTTAATACTAGGAAAAGCACTAAGTGGAGGCGTATATCCAGTTTCGGCTGTTTTGGCCAATGATGCTATTATGAAGGTGATTACTCCAGGTTCACACGGAAGTACTTTTGGAGGAAATCCAATTGGAGCAGCAGTCGCTATGGCTGCTCTTAAAGTGATTAATAATGAAGAATTAACAGAAAATGCTTACCAGTTAGGTAATTTGTTTAGAACACGCCTAAATGCCTATATTGAAACGAGTACTATTGTAATATCGGTACGTGGTAAGGGACTTCTTAATGCGATTATTATTAATGACCATGAAGAGAGTGATACCGCTTGGAATATATGCTTAAAACTTAGAGATAATGGGCTACTAGCAAAACCAACTCATGGAAATATTATTCGTTTTGCGCCGCCATTAGTAATGACCGAAACTCAATTATTGGAATGTGTAGATATTATTACAAAAACATTGAAGGCTTTTGAGAAAAGTTAATATTTGATTCTTTTTTTATGAATTTATCAAACCATTCGTAAACGAGTGGTTTTTCTTTTTTATTAATAAATAGATACACCTTAAATGAAATGGTCCTATTATTTTATTTTATTTTTACAGCTAATCAATTTTACTAATGCGTTATTTTTTAAGTTTTTTAATTCTTATTTCATCTTTATTTGTTAATGCCCAATCTGTACTAGATGATTTTGAAGGCAGTGGAACTATTACTTCATGGGTAGGAGATGCCTGTGGTATTGATGTAAGTTTCACAAATCCACATCAAGAATCTATCAATACTTCTAATACTGTATTAAGATATGGAGATTCAGGGGGACTATATGCAAATGTAAGATTTGATGTGAGTCCTTATTTTAATCTTTTAGAAACAAATACCTTTAGCTTTAAAATATATGTTCCTTCGTCTGGGCTTACAGGTAGTCAAGAAAATAAAGTGTCTTTAAAACTTCAAAACAATAATTTGGGGACTCCTTGGATAACACAATGTGAGATCATCAAACCACTAGTTTTAAACCAGTGGCAAGAGATCGTATTTAATTATGAAACTGATTTTTATCTAAATTTTGATTCCGAATCAGGACCTCCAATATACAGATCCGACTTAAATAGAGTTGTTATTCAAGTGAATGGCGAAAATAATAATGATCAAGTTGTTGCTTATATTGATGATATTACGCATTTAGATACAGAAAACAACGATCCCGTGTATGACAACTTGGTTTGGTCTGATGAGTTTGATGGAACTGGTGCTATTAATAATTCAAACTGGCACCACCAGACACAGCTAATAGATGGAAACAGCTGGGCAAATGGCGAACTTCAACATTATACAAATCGCCAAGCAAATTCTTATGTTAGTAATGGGACTTTAAAAATCAAAGCTAAATTGGAAACATATGCAAATCAGGGAGTCACTAAAAATTATACATCAGCTCGATTAAATTCAAAATTTGCTTTTAGATACGGAAGGGTAGAAGTCAGAGCAAAACTTGCTTCAGTAGCGGGAACTTGGCCAGCGATATGGATGTTGGGGAAAAATATTAATGAGAACGGTGCTTACTGGGATAACTTAGGCTATGGTACTAGTTCATGGCCTTCCTGTGGTGAAATAGATATTATGGAACCTAATATTGAAAAAACCAGAGTTTTAGCAACTTGGCATTGGGATAATGGAAGCGGTTACCAGTACAATGGAAATCATATAAACACTACAAACGCAGACACCTCTCAAAATTTTCACGATTATGTTCTCGTTTGGACACCAGATTCAATGAAAATATATATGGATTCAAACTTAGTGAATCAAATGAATGTAGTGACGCCTTTTGATACTGATTTTTTTATTCTATTAAATGTTGCAATGGGTGGAGATTTAGGCGGAACGATCGCTTCAAACTTCAATGAAGATATTCTTGAAATCGATTACGTTAGAGTGTACCAAGAAAGTCCTCTTGGAATTGCAGATTTAGAAAGTAATTTCAAAATTAGCTCATATCCTAATCCAGTTTCTAACCTTCTAAATATTAAAATTAGTAATGTTCAAAATCAGACAGCTTTTTTAAGTTTATATGACTTAACAGGTCGTTTGATTTCAAACACTGAATCTAGTATTCGAGATCAAAAAATTTCTTACAATACATCCTCTTTAGTCACGGGAGTTTATTTTGTTAGTGTTAAACTTAGTAATGGTAGACAAGCAATTATTAAGTTCATAAAGTAATCCATTCTTAATTTTAAAAAAAAACCACTCCATTAGGAGTGGTTTTTTAATATTTAAATTATAAATTTTTTATTCTTGAGCAGCTATATGTGCATCAATTTGAGTTTGCATTCCTGTGACATCCATCCAGTCTGAAAACATAACTACTTTTCCATCTTCATTAAATGACACTACTGCATACCACTTATTATTAATAGTGGCACCCGAAGCCGTATGTGTTGCTGTCCATGTTCCATAGATACGAACTCCATTTGGTTTAGATGTTTGCTCTCCTAATTCCGAATAAAATGAGCCTCCCCAATATGCACTATCACTATCAATTCCTCCATCTCCAGCTAAGAAAGTGAGGTTATCAAATTCAGTCATGTACCACTCTGCAGCTTTCATTAGGTCTTCTTTTCCAAGTATTTTATTGTCATTCCACATTGGGGGACTCCATTTAACTGAGTCAGCAAAGTAAGAAGACAGAAGGTCTAGATTTTCAGTTGCAAATCCTTTTACATGATGGTTTTCAAATGCTTTTATGTTTCGTGCAAATGTAGCTTTGTCCGCTTCTGACGGCCCTGATGTTTCTGTTTTTTGACAACTAGTAAATGTCAAAATTGTGGTCAATAATAAAATTACTTTTTTCATAATTGTTTTTTTTGATTTATAATTCATCAATATAAGGTAAATTTTTATTAATTTCAAAACACAACTTAAGTTATAGCTATGACTGTATTGTATAAAACAAAAACCCTCTATATGATTATAGAGGGTTTCAATTAATTTAAGTTAGAGTTGCCCTAAAGCAAATATTCTGTGCTAATAAAGTTTGATTTTTTAGATTCTAAAAGATCCTTCAAAATAGAATTATTTGCATTATTCTCTTTAGTTGCTACAAAAGTTCTTATTGAGAACGATCGCAATGCATCTCGTACACTTAATGTACTAAATGCTGAATCCTTTCTTCCAGTGAAAGGAAAAACATCAGGTCCACGTTGGCAAGAACTATTTAAATTAACTCTACATACTAGGTTTACTAATACATCAATTAAAGGGGCTAGCGTTTTAACGTTTTCTCCAAAAACACTCACTTGTTGTCCGTAATTAGATTCTGCCATGTCATCTAGTACCTGTTGTACATCAGTAAACGTTATTATAGGAATAACAGGTCCAAATTGTTCTTCAACATAGAGGTCCATTGTTTTGTTTATGTTAGACATGACCGCTGGATAAATATAATTATCAGTAATCTGTCCTCCTTTAGCATTTAATATTTTTGCTCCTTTAGTCTGAGCGTCTTCAATTAATCCTTTTATATATGCTGGTTTGTTTGGCTCTGGAAGCGGGGTAAGTTTTACGCCGGCTTCCCAAGGGTTTCCAAATTTTAATGCATCTACTTTTTCACAAAAACGTTTGTTAAAAGCTTTTGAGATACTTTCGTGAACATATAGTATTTTTAGTGCCGTACAACGTTGCCCATTAAAGGATAAAGTTCCAGCAATACATTCATCTATTGCTAGGTCTAAATCTGCGTCTGGAAGTACAATTCCAGGGTTTTTAGCTTCTAGTCCCAATACGGAACGCAGGCGGTTACTTTTTGGGTGGCTATTTTGTAGTGCATTCGCTGAACTGCTATGTCCAATTAAAGCTAAAACGTCTATTTTACCTGTTTCCATAATTGGGGTGGCAAGTACACGACCACGACCATACAGTACATTTACAACTCCTTTTGGGAAGCTATTTTGAAAGGCTTCTAGTAGTGGAGATAATAAAAGTACTCCAAGTTTAGCAGGTTTAAACACTGTAGTGTTACCCATAATTAACGCAGGAATCAACAGTGCAAATGTTTCATTTAAAGGGTAGTTGTAAGGTCCTAGACACAAAACAACTCCAATAGGGCCTCTTCTAATGTGCGCATGTACCCCTGAGTGTTTTTGAAATTTAGCAGAATTCCGATCTAATTGTTTGTAGTCATCGATCGTGTCGTAAATATAGTCAACAGTTCTATCAAATTCTTTTTCTGAATCAGCTAGATTTTTTCCAATTTCCCACATCAGATATTTCACAACTGTAGCACGTTTGGTTTTCATTTGCTCGGCAAATTTTTCCATGCAAGAAATTCGATCCGCAACTTTCATTGTTGGCCATAAGCCTTGCCCATTGTTATACGCTGCTGATGCTGCATCTAATGCTTCAAGAGCTTGCTCTTTGGTGAGTTCAGGAACAGATCCAAGTAATGTTGGTTGGTAATCCTCGGTTGAAGAAATGGTTGAGAATACATCAGTCATTTTTCCTGACCATTCTTTTAACTCTCCGTTGACAAGGTAGTTTGTTTGCTTAATTAAATCATTTATTTGATACTCATCAGGGGCTTTTTTGAAAGTCATATAATCGTTTGTTAGTTAGTGTATTGCAAAATTAATTAATAATTAAATGTACTAGTGCTAACGAAACGTTAATCTTATTTTATGACTTTTGAATTAACCAATAAAAATCCCCTTTGTTAAAGGGGATAGATATTATTACTTAGAATTTTTCTCAAATTCTTTCATAGCTTCTTGAAATTCTTGAAACGCGTCTTCATAGCCTCCAGAAAAATAGATATAAAGATTGTAAACTAAGTACAATACATTTATAATTAAAATGATTAATGCAATTATTTTAGCAGTATTCATAGCCTTAAAATTCCCTTCGTAATCATCAGGGTTTTGTGTGGCATCTTTTATTTTGTTATGAGCAATAAGAAATGCTGGTCCTGAAATTAGAAATCCCAGACCGCCAAAGCAGCAGCATAATAATCCGATAATACTTAATACGTAAGTAAGCGTGGTGTTTAATTGTTTTTTCATTTTAATTTAGATATATAGTTGTTTAATAGTGTAGCTTGTTATTATTGTTACTATTGATAGTATTGACAGGATATTAATGCCTTTTTTGTAGTGTTGGAATTTATAAAAGTGCGTCACTATTATGTAACAGAAAAGAATTAATAGCGGGTAAATTGCAGCATACATATAAAAAGCATCTAGAAAAGATCCTTTCCATATTAAGAATAGTGCGCGTTGAAACCCACAGCCCATGCATTCATAGCCAAAAAGGGCTTTACTAAGGCATGGGATCATGAAATCTTCTAACGGCATAATGTAGCTTTAATATCAACTTTTCAAAGAACGAAAAATTTTTTCGTAATAAAAAATTGTCTTTACTATTTCCATTAATTCAAAAGCTGTAATTTTGAATTATAAATTATTCAAGATGTCTAATAGGTCTTTTTATTTCGTGTGTTTGGTTTTAGGAGTTTTCATGGTTCTAATTCAAGAATTTGTGGATGTGCCTGACCTATTAATTCAGATAGGTGGCTTGTGTTTATTGATGTTTGCATTATATAATATTACCAAAGGAATAGGGGATCGCCCTCATAATGATTCATTCATAGAAAATGACGAAGAAGAATGAAATTTAAAATTAATGACGCAGTTGCAGTACTTGACGATGATTTGTCTGGAACAATTACAAGTATACAAGGTTCTGAAATAACAGTAGCGACCTCCACAGGTTTCGACTTGGTTTTTGACTCTAATGAATTAGTTAAAATTAAAGAGAATTTAATGGGTGTACACTCATTGTTTTCTAACACTTCCCTAGACAGTGTGTTAACTGATAAAGAGTCAAAGAAAAGGCAAAACCCATCAAAAGTTTCCTCTAAAGACCGTAATCAGCCAACAATGGAGGTTGACTTACATATTAACCAACTTGTAAAAAACGCACGGGGGATGCAAAATCACGAAATGCTTAATTTACAATTAGAAACAGCTAAGCGACGTTTGGAATTTGCAATGCAAAAGCGCATCCAAAAAATTGTATTTATACATGGAGTAGGCGAGGGCGTACTAAAAATTGAACTTGAATATTTATTTAAACGTTATGAGGGTATAAAGTTCTACGATGCTAACTACCAAAAATACGGACAAGGAGCAACAGAGGTTTATATCTTTCAGTCTAAAATAGGATAATCAACGGTATATTTGTAGGTGCCAAGGAAAAAGCTGTCTGTAGATAAAATAGAGATATCAATGTCTTCTAAAGTAACATTAACTTTATAATCTCTACTAAACTGGTTTACTTTTACAACATCAATTTCATAAGTAGTATTCACTGTGCCATCTAAAAAACGAGCGACATTAGCCCCAATAGCGAGGTCATCAAATAAATTACCATTGTTATTTTCGTCTTCAAATTTGGTATCGGTGCCATCATTGTCGTCGTCCATGTCTAGGTAGTCAGGAATTGAATCGCTGTCAGTATCTTTCATGTCTGATAAATCTCCATCTCCGTTAGGATCAGGACTTTCGTTTATTGTTGGCACATTATCTCCATCATCGTCATAGTCTTTGTAGTTAGGTATTCCATCTCCGTCTGTATCTCCATCAAATTCTAAGGCATTGGGCACTCCATCGTTATCATCATCTTCAAAAGTGGTTGTGAATATAGCATCTCCACTTGAGGCTTCGTAATTATCAATTACAGAAACGCTAGCGTCTGGAATGTCTTGACATATATATGTGTTTGGATCTGCTGTATAGGTTCTGTAATTAAACCTTACAGAATTGCCATTAATAGGAATTGTTATAAGATTACCAGAGTCTTCAGGAATAAAAATAGCTTCTGCTTGTGAGTTATTTGGAAATAAAAGTGTTAAGGACTCAAAAGGATCATTTCTTGTATCGTACAAAATATAGCTTGAAGAGGTTTCATCTCCACAACGTGTTAGAGTTTTGTCAAAATCTAACTGAACAGAAATTACATCTCCATCATCGCAAGAAATGAAAACAAAGGAACTAAATAATAAGACTAGAAAGATTCGCATATTAAATTCATATTTACTACAAAAGTAACTGATTTGTTAAATAATTCGAATAAATTTGACTATAATTTTATTTTATTAGTTTTGTAAAAAAACCAATTGCTATGAACCCAATCTACCTTGACAATGCTGCTACAACTCAAATTAGAGATGAAGTTATTTCTAAGATGTCAGAGGTCTTAAAATCTAACTATGGGAACGCATCATCTACTCATGCTTTTGGTCGTTCGTCTAAATCTATTATTGAGAGTTGTAGGAAACGAATAGCTGCTCATATTAATGCGTTACCGTCCGAAATAATTTTCACATCCGGAGGTACTGAAGCTGACAATTTAGCTCTTAGGTCCTCAGTAAAAGATTTAAAAGTCACGCATATTATTACTTCAAAAATTGAACACCACGCCGTTCTTTACACAGTTGAACAACTAGTTCTTGATTTCGGAATAGATGTTAGCTATGTGGATATTTTAGAAGATGGATGTATTGACTATACTCATTTGGAGTTTCTTTTAAAATCCACTAAAAAGACTTTAGTTTCATTAATGCATATCAATAACGAAATTGGGACTATTTTAGATATTCAAAAAGTAGCTTATTTATGTCAAGCCAATAACACCCTTTTTCATAGTGATACTGTTCAATCTATTGGTCACTATCCTATTGATGTACAGCAAACCCCAGTTGATTTTTTAGTTGCTAGTGCTCATAAATTCCACGGTCCTAAAGGAGTGGGTTTTGCTTTTATTAGAAAAAACTCAGGTCTTAAGTCATTAATTATCGGAGGGACTCAAGAGCGAGGCATTCGTGCTGGAACTGAAAGTATTCATGATATCGTTGGACTTGACGAAGCTTTGTCCATATCCTATGAGTTTTTAGAACATGAAAACAACTTTGTTAAGGAACTGAAGTCATATTTTATTTCAGAGTTAAATACCCATATTCCAGGGGTTAAATTTAATGGATCTTGTAGTGATTCAGAAAATAGCACGTACACACTTGTTAATGTATGCTTACCTGTATCTGCCTCCAATGCTCCTATGTTTTTATTTCAGCTTGATTTAAAAGGAATAGCATGTTCTAAAGGAAGTGCCTGTCAAAGTGGGAGTGGTAAAGGATCTCATGTTTTATCACAAATTCTCCAAAAAGATGATATGGAAAAACCCTCTATTCGTTTTTCTTTTAGTATTTATAATACAAAACAAGAGCTAGACACTGTTGTAGGAATTCTTAAAGAGTTAGTAAACGAGACAAATTCTTAAAATCGCATTCCTAATCTAAGATTAAACACCCTAGGCGTTAGGTAATTTGGAATTGAATATTGTCGCTTGGAATATACATCTCTTACCCATGTATTTGTGATTGAGTTCTGAACATCAAACATGTTAAATATTTCAAGACCTACAGATAATTCTTTGAATGGTTTCTGCCAAGCCTTAGTTCCCTTTTTGTTAGAGTCAATAATAACATAGGACATCCCTACATCTGCACGCTTATAGTCTGGTAAACGATTTTGGTAATTATAGGGACTGGCATAACTTGGAGAACCACCAGGAACCCCAGTGTTATAAACTAGGTTTAAATACATTTTCATATTTGGTAACTGTGGTATATAATCCTGAAATAAAATTCCAAATTTTAAACGTTGATCTGTTGGCCGTGCAATGTGTCCTTGATTATTTATGTTTTCTTCTGTTTTTAGGTAACCAAAGGAAAACCAGGATTCACTTCCGGGAACAAATTCGCCGTTTAAGCGTAGATCCAGTCCATAGGCGTAAGCTTCTGCATTATTAGCCGCCGCATAGCGGATCCTTACATTTTCTACAGTATAGGGGTTTACATTACTTATATCTTTATAGTATGCTTCAGAAATCAGCTTAAAAGGTCGATCCCACATTTTAAAACTATATTCATTAGCTAAGACCAAGTGAACAGATTTTTGCGCTTTTACATTGCTATTGACAATACCGTCGCTGTCTCTTAGTTCACGATAAAAAGGAGGTTGGTAATACAATCCTCCACTCAAACGAAATAACATGTCTTTATTCCAATCAGGCTTAATTGCAAGTTGTATTCGCGGACTGATTACACTTTGTGAATTATTCGCAATTCCATCCCCTTTAACTGACCAACCATGATAACGAATTCCAAGATTCGCATAGACTTCATGGTTACCAATCATTGATCGTCGATTCCACTGTCCGTAGGCTTGGATTCGATTCAGCTGTGTACTATTTGTGGCTCGGATATTTTGAAAAGGAACGATAGGACCTTGGTCGGCTGCATAGGGCTGATCATTAAATTGATCTAAATTTGGTGGGTTTATTAAAAAACCCGCCGAGTCAATAACTTCCCATTCTACAATACGGTCTCTAATATCTTCATTAGTGTATTTAATAGACCATTCAAAATTATTATCTTCAGCTTTTAAGTACCCTTTATGCTCCACATTTGTAATTAAGGCATCTAAATCGTTCCGTGCATGGTTTAGTTGTGAGCCAATTCCTTCTGAAAACTCAACATCTCCAAGGTTTTCATCCCCTATATTACTGTTAACTTCACCAAGTCGGTATTGAGCAAGAATATCAAAGTATTCTTGTTCAGTTGTGTGAAAGGAAGACGCAATAAGTTTTAGAGTCAAATTGTCATTCACAAAATAATTTCCTTTGAATGCCCCAAAATAGGTTTGATATTTATCATTTTCCTGCCCGTCATAAAACACTAGTAGAGCGATCGGATCATCTAAAGTGCCAAAGTTGGTTTGACGAGTTGTGGGCTCATATTGGTAGTCGTTGATTGCTAAATTTCCTAAAAAGCTTAAATGAAACTTATCTGAAAAGCGATATGTTAAATACGTTTGAGCATCTGCAAAAGTTGGATTAAAATTGGTTTCAGTTTCTTTTGATTTTACAAGAAGGCTGTTATCTCTATAACGTAGCCCGGTGATTGCTGAGAATTTAGAGTTTTTGGAGACTGTTTCTGTGGTGATACTGCCACCTAATAAATTAACGTCCGCACGGACTCCAAAACCAATAGGGGTTCTATAAGTAATGTCTAAAACTGAAGATAATTTATCTCCATATTTAGCTTGAAAACCACCGGCAGAAAAGTCCAAATTTTGTACCATATCCGTATTCACAAAACTAAGTCCCTCTTGTTGTCCAGACCTTACTAAAAATGGACGGTAGACTTCTATTTCATTTACATACACTAGATTTTCGTCAAAATTCCCTCCTCTAACAGAGTACTGTGTGCTTAGTTCGTTTGTAATGTTTACTCCAGGAAGCGTTTTTAGTAAATTTTCAACCCCAGGTTGTGCGCCTTTAATAGTTCTAATAATTTGAGGGGATATAGTAGTTATCCCTTCAAGTTCTTTTCGTTTTGACCCAGTAATGACTACTGTTTCTATTTGTTCATAATTATCTTTTAAAATTGGATTAAACTCCAGCTCTTCTCCATTTTTCAGATTGAAAGTAGCCTTAATGAATTTATAATTTAGGTGAGAAATTCTAATTTCTACATCCCTTTTAGCAGGGATTTTAAGGAGATAGAATCCGTTTATGTTTGTGGTTGTGCCATTTGCACCCGAACTAATATTAGCTCCTTGTATTGGCCGGTTTTGCTCATTGAGTATAATGCCTTTAAGAGTGGCTGTTTGTCCAACAACCAGTGTTGGCGTTATCACTAGGAGTAGTAAAAACGTATAAGCAAGAATTGGTTTCAAATTAATAAAGTTTATTTTTTATAAAATATTGTTTCAAATGTAGAACTATTCCCTACATTATCCGTCACAATGATTTTTAAATTATTTTTTGTTTCTATTATAATGTTGTCATTAAAATCATAAGTAAGTAGTTGTGTTTTTGTGTCGTATTCCATCAATATCCATTGGTCATTAATAGTTGCTCTGTAGTTCTTTATTCCAGAGATCTCATCACTAATTTTAACTTTAAGGTAATTGTTTTTACTAATCCAACTCTCGTTTTTAAAGTTTATTGCATTTATCTTAGGGTTCTCATTATCGATTCCCAAAGTATAACTCCCTAAGTACTTCGTTCGTGTAGTAAGACTATTTCCGCGCTTTTTTGTAGAGGCATAGTAGAGCTTGTTTCCGTAACGCGAAACACTTCCAATGAATAAATGGTCTTTATCATGCCCCTTATATTTGCTAATATCAAAACTAATAGTCATTGATTTTTGTAGAGGAATTATTGCGGTGTGCAGCTTTAGAGTGTCATTGGAAACTTGAAACTGGATATCGACGTCTTCGTAAAACGTGTTTTTTGATATCTGCACGCTCACATGATCTTTTTCTAGGAATATTTCTTCTGAGGCACTAATGTGTTGAAGGTCTGGATTATTGAGTTTTGTGTTTATTAATTTTTTAAAAGCTCCTTTAATAGGTATCTTCAATTCCGATTGATTGCCTTTAAAGTCACTCACAATTATTTTGTATATAGAACTTGTATCACTTTCTATTTTTAGAGCTCCATTGTTAGTGTGTGCTTTGAGAATAGATAGGGGGTTGTTTTTCTCAATAAATAACTTTTGAATTCTTTTTTTGTTTTTATAATAGAATTCATAATCGACATAGCGGTTAAGGTGCTTTGTTTCATCAAACGAAAACCGCTTAAAATCAACGTCTATACTTCTACTCCCGTTGTAGGAAGTTTCAATTTTATTCACCCCATTTTTATTAGAAGCTAAGTCTTGTCTATCTGTACTGATAATTCCAAATCCAATCTTGCCATAGGCAGTTATAGGCTCAGATTTATAAGTTCCATCTTTTTGTTTCAAGATTCTAATCTCAACTCTTTTTGTCTCGCCTCCAATATGACTGTCTTCTGAAAGAGGGTATCCAAACAAACCGTAAATGACAGGCGGCCTAGTATCTTTAATATCAAAGCCAAACAGTAGAGGGTTTATTGGCCGCTGTTGATTGTCCCTGATTTCAAAATGTAGATGTGGACCTGCTGAGCCTCCTGTGTTTCCAGTAAAGGCAATTAACTGCCTGTCTAAGACTTTAATAGTCCCTGCTTTAGGGAACAGTTCTAGCTCAAAAGTCTCTTTTTGATACTGTTGCTCTTTGACATAAGCTTCTATAGTAGGAGAAAATTTTTGTAAGTGTGCATACACGGTCGTGTAGCCATTTGGATGTGTTATGTATAATGCTTTACCATAACCATATCTTGAAATCTTAATACGGCTCACATACCCTGCAGCTGAAGCATAGGTTTTAAATCCTTCTTTTCCTTGTGTTTTTATATCTAAACCAGAATGAAAATGATTAGTTCTTAATTCAGCAAAGGAACCAGATAAAATTAAATTAATATCTAGAGGATCTGAAAAGTAATGTTGGGGATAAGGGGTTTGTCCATAACAAAAAGAAATAAAAAAAAGAAGGCTAAAAATAGTAGTTTTCATAAAAAGAGATAGAGTTGCTAATTTATAAAATTGAAGCTAAATAGAAAAATAAATAGGCGCATGTCTATAACGACATGCAAATAAAAATAAATTTAAGCTAAAACAATTGCGTTATTAATTTTGGAATGTTAAATTTGTGAAATAGGTATTGAAAATGTAAATGAGTAAAATAGAGCTAATTGTTAATTCTTTAGAAGAAAAAGTACAGAAAGTTTTGTATGAACTAGCTGAGTTAAAAAATGACAACACAACTTTAAAACAGGAATTACTTGATGCAAATGCTACAAATTCTAAGCTATTGCATACACTACAAGAAAAAGAGAGTGATTACGACACACTCAAATTTGCAAATTCAATCCTTGGCAGTCAAGAAAGTAAAAGAGAGACTAAACTTAAAATAAATACTTTAATCAAAGAGATTGACGATTGTATATCTAAATTATCTGATTAGAACAAAAGTAGATGAGTGAACGGTTAAAAATAAAATTATCCATAGCCAATAGAGTATATCCATTGACTATCACTCCTGATCAAGAAGAAGGGCTTCGTTTGGCCGCGCAAAAAATTGATTCAACTATTAAACAATTTGAGAAAAGTTACTCCGTTCAAGATAAGCAAGATGTACTAGCCATGTGTGCTTTGCAATTTGCAACTCAAAATGAACAAAAAACAATAAATAATACTAGTTTAAATGAAGATTTAGAATCTCGTCTAATAGCAGTTGACAAATTACTAGATTCACATTTAAACATCAACGTTCTTTAAATAAAATAAGCTTACTGCCTATATTGATCACTTTTTTGATAAACTCAACGGAAATTCTTTAAAAAGGAGTGCGTTTAAGTTGTAAAAGCATGCTGTCTTGTTACAGATCCTTGATCAGCTTTTCAACTCTAAATCTTGTATTTATGGAGTTTATACAAAAACCAGATTAATGTAGGCTTTTTTTTTAATTTAATAATTACATATGGAAACTAACATTATACTCATCGCCGCCGTTGCTGCTGTTTTAGGACTTGTCTTAGGACTAGTAGTCTCTAAGGTGCGCGAAAAAAATAACGCGTCTCAAGTCACTAAAAATGCGAAAAGAGATGCCAATTCAATCATTTCAAAAGCTAGATCAGAAGCAGAGGCTACAAAAAAAGATAAAATATTTCAAGCTAAAGAACGGTTCTTAGAGCTTAAGACCGAACACGAGCAAGTTATTCAATCTAGAGAAAAGAAAATAGTCGAAGCAGAAAAGCGTACTCGAGATAAAGAATCGCAAATTTCATCTGAACTTTCAAAAAACAAAAAACTATCTACTGATTTTGAGTCAAAAATCAAAGATTACGACCACCGTTCAGACTTATTAAATAAGCGGAAAGAAGAAGTTGAAAAGGCCCATAAAAGCCAAATCCAACAACTTGAAGTGATCTCTGGCTTATCTGCTGATGATGCGAAGCATCAACTGGTAGAGTCATTGAAATCTGAAGCAAAGGATGATGCTATGGTGTATATTCAAGACACGATGGAAGAGGCAAAATTAACAGCTGAACAAGATGCTAAAAAAATAATTATAAATACAATTCAACGTATTGGAACAGAAGAAGCAGTGGACAACTGTGTTTCTGTTTTTAATATAGAATCTGACGATGTTAAGGGACGAATTATTGGTCGTGAAGGACGAAATATTAGAGCCATTGAAGCCGCTACAGGGGTTGAGATTATTGTTGATGACACGCCAGAGGCCATTATATTGTCTTGTTTTGATTCGGTTCGTAGAGAAGTGGCGCGTTTATCGTTACATAAATTAGTGACTGATGGGCGTATTCATCCTGCGCGTATTGAAGAAATTGTTAAGAAAACTCAAAAACAAATTGAACAAGAGATTATTGAAGTTGGTAAACGAACCGTGATTGATTTAGGGATTCATGGGTTACATCCTGAACTAATCAAAACAGTAGGGCGTATGAAGTACCGTTCTTCTTATGGTCAAAATTTATTACAACACTCTAGAGAAGTTGCCAAACTTTGTGGAGTTATGGCTGCAGAATTAGGAATCAACCCTAAGTTAGCTAAGCGGGCAGGTCTTCTTCATGATATAGGAAAAGTACCCGATGCAGAAGCGGATATGGAAACACCTCATGCTATTTTAGGAATGCAATGGGCTGAGAAATATGGAGAAAATGCAGAAGTATGTAATGCGATTGGAGCTCACCACGACGAAATTGAAATGAAGTCACTAATGTCGCCAATTGTTCAAGTATGTGATGCTATTTCAGGAGCACGCCCAGGCGCAAGACGACAGGTTTTAGATTCTTATATTCAACGATTAAAAGATTTAGAAGATATCGCCCTAGGTTTTGGAGGTGTTCAAAAAGCCTATGCGATTCAAGCAGGTCGTGAACTACGTGTCATTGTTGAAAGTGAAAAAGTAACTGATGATAAAGCGGGAAGTTTATCTTTTGAAATTTCTCAGAAAATTCAAACTGATATGACTTATCCTGGACAGGTAAAAGTGACTGTAATTCGTGAAACACGCGCCGTTAACATCGCTAAATAAGACCTTACAGTATTATGAAAAAAGCAGCCTTTGGGCTGCTTTTTTAGTTTCTAGGATGAAATTTATTGATAACTTCCTTGAGATGGCTAGTATCGACATGCATGTAAATTTCTGTAGTAGTAATGCTTTCATGACCTAACATCATTTGAATGGCTCTTAGATCGGCTCCATTTTCAAGTAGGTGCGTAGCAAATGAATGTCTAAAAGTGTGAGGCGAAATATTTTTTTGGATCTCTGCTTTTTCTCCCAAGGTTTTTACGATTGTAAAAATCATGGCTCTTGTGAGTTGTTTTCCTCGACGGTTTAGAAACAAGGTGTCATTAAAAGCGGCTTCAATTTTCATTGCAACTCGAACTTGGTCTTTGTAAAGGTTTATATATTTCTGGGTCAAAGGACTAATGGGAATAAAACGTTGTTTGTCTCCTTTTCCAGTGACTTTTATAAAACCTTCCTCAAAAAACAAATCAGAAATCTTCAGGTTTGTTAATTCACTAACTCTAAGCCCACAACTGTATAAGGTTTCGATAATAGCGCGGTTACGTTCGCCATTAGATTCACTAAGATCAATAACACTCACAATAAGGTCAATTTCATTAACGGAAAGCGTGTCCGGTAATTTCCTTCCTATTTTAGGGGCTTCTATGCGTTCTAAGGGGTTTGAATTTAGATAATTTTCAAAAATTAAATAATCAAAAAAACTACGTAAACCCGAAATCAATCTTGATTGGGTTCTTGGATTGATCTCTTTAGCTATTTCATAAATAAATTCTTGAATTTGTGTGCTGGTTATTTGAAGCGGACCCAAGGTCATCTCGCGACTCTCTAAGTACGCTATAAGCTTCTGTACATCAAGGGTATAGTTTTGGACAGTATGTTTGGACATACCGCGCTCAATTTTTAAATATAAAGAAAAATCATTTAGAGCTTCTTGCCATTTCATTCTCGTTGGGTTTTCTTAAAAAGTCAAGTTACAAATATAATAAGGATCCATTTTAATGCTGCTTTTATTTTTTTTAAAATAATTAATAAAAGTATTTGAAAGACCCAAAAACCTATTATATTTGCACCGCAATGGAGAGCTGGCAGAGTGGTCGAATGCGGCAGTCTTGAAAACTGTTGAGGGTCACACCTCCAGGGGTTCGAATCCCTTGCTCTCCGCACAAGAAAACCCATAACATTTGTTATGGGTTTTTTGTTTTCATGGACTTTTTCTAATAAATTCAATTTAATATGTAGAGATGCACTTAAATGGAGAAGTTGTTTAAAAGTGCTCTTACACATTCAGGGATTCATTCAAATTTAAATTAACAAAAGATTAATTTTTAAAACCAGCAGTCTTTTTTTTCAGCCTATATTTGCACCACATATATTACTTCCATGCAGCACCTAAAACCACCAAAAATAAAAGATCAGAGAAAACCAAAAGTAACTTTAAAACAAGCCTTTAAAACAATTATTTGGCCCCGACGAAACTTGGTGTTTTTAGGCCTCTTACTTATTGTCATTCGAAGCCTATCTGGGTTTGTTTTGCCATTGCAAAGTAAGGTGTTGTTGGATGACGTGGTTCCTAATAATGATTACAGCCTGTTGTATTCTTTAATTTTTATAGTTATTGGTTCTATTGTTGTTCAAGCAGTCACTTCTTTTTTACTTACAAAAGTGTTAAGTATTCAAGCGCAGTATTTAATTAGTGAATTACGAGCTCAAGTCCAAAAGAAAGTATTGTCATTACCAATTAGTTTTTTTGATAACACCAAATCGGGCGCTTTAGTGTCTAGAATAATGAGTGATGTAGAAGGAGTGAGAAACCTTATTGGCACTGGCTTAGTTCAATTAGTGGGTGGCTCTTTCACAGCCATTCTAACCTTAATTATTTTATTAAAAATGAATGTGTGGATGACACTGTTTACGTTTATTCCATTGTCTGTTTTTGCGGTGATTGCTCTTAAAGCATTCAAATATATACGTCCTATTTTCAGGGCTAGAGGAAAAATTAATGCCGATGTAAAAGGACGATTAACAGAAACTCTATCCGGGGTTCGTGTGATTAAAGCCTTTAATGCGGAGGCTCAGGAAAGTGAGATTTTTGCTAAAGGAGTTGATGCTATTTTTCAAAATGTTAAAAAGAGTTTAACCGCCACAGCTATAATGACGAGTTCTTCCACTTTTTTAATTGGTTTAGCAACCACAGGAATTATGGGTATTGGAGGGCACTATATGATTCAAGGTGAAATTACGCCTGGAGATTTTTTGCAATTCACATTTTTATTGGCGTTTATGGTGGCTCCGATCGTTCAGATGAGCAATATAGGGAGTCAACTAACTGAAGCTTTGGCAGGATTAGACCGCACGGAAGAGTTAATGAGCATGGAAGCTGAAGAAGACGATACAAACCGCACCATTGAACTGAAGAATTTTAAAGGGGATCTTATATTTAATGACGTATCATTTGCCTATGAAGATAACAAAGAAGTCCTCCATAATATAGATTTTAAAGCGCCTTCTGGATCTGTAATTGCATTGGTAGGTAGCTCGGGCTCCGGAAAATCGACCATCGCTGGTCTTTCAGCGACCTTTTTAAACCCTCAATCTGGAATCATTACCATAGACGGAAAAGATGTGTCGAAAGTTAAATTACAGAGCTTTAGAAAGCATTTAGGCGTGGTTTTGCAAGATGAGTTTTTATTTGAAGGCAGCATAAGAGAAAATATAATGTTTCCAAGACCCAATGCTACAGAAGCCCAAGTACAAGCAGCCGTAAATGCAGCTTATGTAAATGAATTTACAGATCGTTTTGATGATGGCTTAGAAACATTGATAGGAGAAAGAGGCGTGAAGCTATCAGGTGGGCAAAGGCAGCGTATTGCCATTGCTAGGGCAATTTTAGCCGATCCCAAAATTATTATTTTAGATGAAGCGACTTCAAATTTAGATACAGAAAGCGAAGCTTTAATTCAAAAAAGTTTAGCTGAGTTAACAAAAAATAGAACCACCATAGTAATCGCACACCGTTTGAGTACAATTCGAAAAGCAGATCAGATTTTAGTGATTGAAAATGGCCGTATTGCCGAGCGTGGAAACCATGATGAATTAATAACTAAACAGGGGAGGTACTTTGATTTATTTACCTACCAGGCTAAGATTTAATTTAATATTCAAGTATTTTATATTTTAATTAGTGAAATTTGCAATTGAAAGCTCTCTATTATTTTATATTTTTGAAAAAAATATAAAATGAATATTGTCAAGGCACTAAAATGGCGCTATGCTGCCAAAAAGTTTGACCCATCAAGAGTTATACCCAATGATATTATTGAAGTCATAAAGGAAAGCTTTAATTTAACAGCGAGTTCTTATGGATTACAGCCTGTAAAATTGCTTATAGTAAGTAATAAATCTATACTTCAAGAGTTAGTTCCAATTACAAGTAACCAACAACAAGTGGGCCAAGCCTCTCACTTGTGTATATTTTGTGTAGATACTAATATTGATGAAGCTTATATACGCACCTATTTTGAAAATATAAAATCGATACGCAACACGCCAGATGCTGTTTTAAGCTCGTTTCGCGAGAGTCTTATTTCTAGCTTTGAGGCAAAGTCAATAGATGAAATATATAATTGGGGTGCCAAACAAGCTTATTTAGCGTTAGGAAACATGCTTACTGTTTGCGCAACTCAAGAAATTGATGCCTGTCCAATGGAAGGTTTTGACCCCGTTGGCTATGATGCGTATTTTAAGCTTAAGGAGCAAGGATTGCGTTCGGCGCTTGTCATGCCTATTGGGTACCGAGCAGAAGATGATATGTTTGCGGATATGAAAAAAGTAAGAAAAGATCTTAAAGATTCAATTATAGAAATTAAATAAAGCCTATGCCAGGATTTGAGTTGTTTGGAGACGCAGAGAAAAAAGAAGTACAAGATGTATTGAACAGTGGTGTTTTAATGCGTTACGGATTTGATGGTATGCGTCAAGGGCACTGGAAAGCCAAGGAATTAGAAGCAGAAATTGAATCTCAATTTGAGGTTCAGCATGCTCAACTCCTTTCTAGCGGTACTGCGGCTGTGAGTCTCGCACTTGCTTCAGCAGGAATAGGAGCTGGTGATGAAGTGATTATGCCTTGTTTTACTTTTGTGGCTAGTTTTGAAGCCATTATTATGTTAGGCGCCACCCCTGTGGTAGTTGATATTGATGATACTTTGACTTTAGACATCGAGGCAGTAAAAGCTGCTATAACCCCAAAAACCAAAGCGATTATGCCTGTGCATATGTGTGGAAGTATGGCGAATTTAGAAGCTTTAAAATCAATCTGTAACACACATAATTTAATTCTTATTGAAGATGCTTGCCAAGCAATTGGTGGGACCTATAAAGGTCAAGCCTTAGGTACAATTGGTGACCTAGGTTGTTTTTCATTTGACTTTGTAAAAACAGTGACTTGTGGGGAAGGCGGTGTTATGATTACTAATAATAACGATTATTACACAAATGCCGATCACTATAGCGATCACGGACATGACCACCATGGTTCTGATAGGGGCGCTGAAACCCATCCATTTATAGGGTACAACTTCCGTATTTCTGAACTAAATGCAGCTGTTGGTTTGGCTCAATTTCGTCGCTTAGATGATTTTATAGCCATCCAAAAAAAGCATTATACAATTATTAGAAATGAGTTAGAAAAATTAGCTGGCGTAACGTTTAGAACCGTTCCTGAAGGAGGTGAAGAAAGTTATGCATTTTTAAATTTTTTCTTAGAGGATCTAGAAACAGCCCGTAAGGTTAGTAGCGCTTTCAAATCCAATGGTATTGATGTTTGTTTCCATTATTATGATAACAATTGGCATTACATCCGAAAATGGGAACACTTAATTAATCAAAAGTCATTAGTTCCCCTTAGCAAAGAATTGAAAGAAGGATTGTCCTATTTAAAGCATAAAACGTTTGAGAAGTCTGATCACTATATAGGTCGCAATATATCCTGTTTGATAAAGTTATCTTGGACAGAAACGGAAGTTATGCAAAGAGCCAAAACGATGGCCTCACTTATTCGAACTAGTACTTCTTAGTACTTTATATACTCAATAATTTCGAGTCCATATCCTATAATACCAACGCGTTTTGTTTGTTCGCTGTTAGAAATAAGACCTAGTTTGTGAATATTTAAATCGTGCAAAATCTGTGCGCCAATTCCAAAATCTTTAGTATCCATTTTAATGTTTGGAGCCTTGACGACAGTTCCTTTTTGTTGGGTTGTTCTCACTATATCCAATCGCTTAAGAAGGTTTGCAGGTTGAGTACTTTGGTTAATGAAAAGGATAGCACCTTTCCCATGTTTATTAATTTGCTTAAACATTTTATCCAACTGATGATCGGCATTGTTTGTAAGCGTTCCTAAAATATCATTATTAACCAATGTAGAGTTAATTCTTGTAGGCACTGTTTCATTTGTGCTCCAAGTTCCTTTGGTAAGTGCAATATGAACAGCATCATTAGTGGTTTGTTGGTAGGCTCTTAATCTAAAATCTCCAAAGCGCGTTTCGATTTGATAGTCTTGCTTTTTTTGTATTAAAGAGTCGTGCTCCATTCTGTAGGCGACAAGATCTTCAATAGAAATAATTTTCAAGTCAAACTTCTCAGCTACTTTTCTTAGTTCAGGCAATCGCGCCATCGATCCATCATCATTTAGAATTTCGACTAAAATTCCTGCTGGCTGTAAGCCTGCAAGCCGTGCCAAATCGACTGCAGCTTCCGTATGTCCTGTACGTCTAAGTACACCTCCGTTTTTTGCTTTTAATGGAAAGATATGACCTGGTCTTCCTAAGTCGTGCAGTTTTGTATTTGCTTCCACTAAAGCTTTAATGGTTTTAGAACGATCCGAAGTGGAGATTCCTGTAGTACACCCATTCCCAATTAAGTCGACTGACACTGTAAATTGGGTGTTGTGTAATACCGTGTTATTTTGAACCATCATGTTTAAACCGAGCTCATCACAACGAGTTTCAGTTAATGGGGCGCATATAAGTCCACGTCCATGTAAGGCCATGAAATTAATCATTTCTGGCGTTACTTTTTCAGCCGCAGCAATAAAGTCGCCTTCATTTTCTCTGTTTTCATCGTCAACTACAACAACAACTTTTCCTAAACGGATGTCATTTATAGCATCTTCAATACTATTTAACTTTGTAGCGTTTTTCAAATTTTGTTCGGAAATGGACATTTTTTATTTTTTGTAAAGATATTATAAGTAATTCAATACTTAAGTTATTTTCAATAATTCTTCTTCCATTTTACTTGTGAAAAAGCTTCTGTAAAAATAAAACAGAGGCAGCCCTAAAAGGATTAGAATAAACGATTTTTTAAAGAAATTAACAGATATTATTTTATAAAACTGAGATTGATTTATAACTGATTTTTGCATAACAATCAAATAAAATACAATACTAACAATAGCAATTCCTACTAATAAACTTCCAAGAGTATCAAATCCAATGTTGTTAAGTACATATCCAATCAACCCAGTAAATAGAGTTAAAAGATAAAAAACGAGTGCCAATTTAGAGTTTTCTTTAAAGTCTATGTAAAGCCGAAGTGCGTTCTCATAAGTCGGGTTTGTTAGGTAGCCCCCCATTTTTAGTTCCAGTTCACTAACCCCACGTTGATTAAGCGTTTGAAGAGCAGAATTCCTGTATTTTAATGAATGCCCTAAATTTCGATATTCCTTAATGATTCCTATTAGTTGAGTGTTTTCATATTCTTTTAGTTCACTAATTTTGTCCGCTGGTGTTGGAAGGCTTCCACTTAATTCCGAATCATTTGAAGAGATTACAAGGGTCTTTAAAGGAATTAATATACTATCAACGTCAATTAGTGCACGGTCTTTAGTCGCTCTATTTGTAAGGTAAACACTAAATGGTAATAAAATTAAGGATGAAAGCCATGAAGCCAAAACAGGATCCATACTGCTGTCTTCTGAACTATTTTTTGCAAAAATACTGATGAAGTGATAGGTTAGAAATATTAAAATAGCAATAACTAATGGGAGCCCTATACCACCCTTACGTATCAGTGCTCCAAGTGGTGCGCCCACAAAAAATAATATTATACAGGACAGGCCCAATGCAAATTTATCATGCAATGCAACAATGTGTTTGTTGATGTTTACTTGAGAAAGTAACATTCTTTTAATTTTCACTTTCAAATCTTTTTTAGCCGTTTTCACAGAGTTTTGTGAAATATTAATTAGCTGAATGGCTTTTTGGTCATTAAATAATTTTAGAATGTTTAAATCGCTAGATAAGCTATCCTTCTCAGTAATTTTATAGTTTTGATTTAAACTAGGCTGATTACTTCGCTGCAACATTGTTTTAGTAAAATTAGTAAACAAAAGATCTCTAGATTTGTTAAGTGAATCCAAAGCCGTGTTTAAATCAATTACGTTTAGCATTGTGTGCTTAGTTACTTTGTCTTGACTTTCAAAGTCAATATCGTTAAATTTTGAAAGATCTATGTTTATGATATACTTTTCAAAAGTACTTTTTACTTGAGGTTTGTTTTTGGTTCGTTTTGTGTAATCTGCAGGTTGAATTTCATCATAATAGTTACCATCTATAAGGACGAGCTGTAGAACGTTTGAAGATTCGTCACTTATGAATTCTCCGGTATTTGATTTAATAACCGTGTAATTTCCAGTGACACCCCCCTTTTTTTGGTGAATAATTACATCTTTGAGGTACTGACCATTGTCACCACTCTTCTCAGAAACCTTGATGTTTATATCATTTAATTGATTAAACTGACCTTCAGCAATAGCCATCGCTGGCTTTACTTTTGCAATATTTCTTCGAAGGTTGAAGAAATTAAATTCAGCCAATGGAATCACACTATTTGCAAAGAAAAAACTCAGAACTGCTAATAAAACAATAAAGATACTTAGACTCTTCATGGCTCTTTGAAGTGATATCCCTGTTGACTTCATGGCGGCAAATTCATAATTTTCGGAAAACCCTCCGAACACCATTATAGATGCTAATAGTATTGTCAGGGGTAAAACCAAAACAACAATCCTTGGAGACACATAGACAAGAAACTTAAAGATAATTTCAATTTCTAATTCTTTTCCTGCTAACTCAGAAATGTATACCCAGACAGATTGCAGTAAAAAGATCATCATTAGTATGGTGAATACACTAATAAAGGTCTTAAGAAAAGTAGTTAATATGTAGCGGTCTAGAAGTTTCAATTTATACCCTAATCTAATTGATTGATGTAATACTCACTATATTTTTTAGCGTCAAATTCAAAAAAAGTTTTAGAGAGGGGTTGGTTGGTTTTGAATGAATTGATAGTTAGGATTGTTTTTGTGTCATTACTTCCAACTTCAATAAGGTTATATATATGTTTGGTATTTGAGTCAATTCCAAGTAAAACATATTTAATTTCAGATTCAGAATCAATAGGATTCAATTTAACATACTGGATTTTTCGTCCCATTATATTTTGAATAATATCCATTGTATAGCTATATCCCTCTTCATAAAAACTCATTAATTTACTAGGGGTGATGGTGTTTTCGTCTGTAGTATTATTTGAAGAGATTGTTACCTCTTCATCCTCAGGACTAATTGTAATTAGGGATTTTCCATCGTTGATTCTTGTAATACCTAAAATATTTAGCACATATTTGTCACCTTTTAAAGTCACGTCACCACGTGTTTCTTGTTTAATGTTTTCTTCTGTATTTTCAAGCACATATTTAAATTCTAGGGACATGCTTTCATAGCCTTTCGCTTTAGCACTCACTTCATCTAGCAGGAATTGCGCTTCAGCATCCTTATTCTGGCTTTGACAGATAGACATGGATAGCGTTAATATAAACAGGATATAATTTCTCATTTTAATTTGTAATTTCTTGATCTAGTAATTGGTTAAGCGCTACCAGGTCGGTAACTAATACTTGTCTGGCTTTACTACCTTCAAATGATCCAACAATTCCTGCAGCTTCTAATTGATCTATTAAACGACCAGCTCGGTTGTATCCTAACTTTAGTTTTCGTTGTAACAATGATGCAGAGCCTTGTTGTGCTATGACAATAACTTCAGCTGCTTCTCTAAAAAGTTGATCTCTTTCATTTATATTATTATCAATACTTGTGCCAGAGTCTTCACTAACGTACTCGGGAAGAATATAAGCACTTGGGTAGGCTTTTTGAGACCCAATATATTCTGTTAACTTTTCAACTTCTGGGGTATCTACAAAAGCACACTGAATTCTAACCATGTCATTTCCTTGGGTGTATAACAAGTCTCCACGACCAATTAACTGATCAGCTCCAGAACTGTCTAAAATAGTTCTAGAATCAATTTTAGAAGTTACCCTAAAAGCTATACGTGCTGGAAAATTTGCTTTAATAATTCCGGTGATTACATTTACAGACGGTCTTTGAGTGGCAATTATTAGATGTATGCCAATGGCTCTAGCTAACTGTGCCAGACGCGCAATAGGGGTTTCTACTTCTTTACCAGCTGTCATAATCAAATCTGCAAACTCATCTACTACTAAAACAATATAAGGCAAAAATTTATGTCCGTCGTTTGGATTTAGTTTACGTGCTTTGAATTTTTCGTTGTATTCTTTTATGTTTCTACAAAATGCATTCTTAAGCATTTCGTATCTATTGTCCATCTCAATACATAAAGAATTTAAGGTGTTAATAACCTTGGTATTATCAGTGATGATCGCATCTTCACTATCTGGAAGCTTAGCTAGGTAATGCCGCTCAATTTTATTAAAAAGCGTAAGCTCTACTTTTTTAGGATCAACTAATACAAATTTGACTTCTGCAGGATGTTTTTTGTATAATAAAGAGGTTAAAACAGCATTAAGACCAACAGATTTTCCTTGGCCTGTAGCTCCAGCCATTAACATATGAGGCATCTTTGCTAGATCGACTACAAATGTTTCATTACTAATAGTTTTTCCTAATGCAATCGGAAGCTCCATTTCTGATTTCTGAAACTTTTGCGATGCAATAACTGAATGCATTGAGACAATAGTAGCATTTTTATTGGGTACTTCAATACCAATCGTTCCTCTTCCAGGGATAGGTGCGATGATTCGAATACCTAATGCAGAAAGTGATAAGGCAATATCATCTTCTAAGTTTTTTATTTTTGAAATTCTAATTCCAGCTTCTGGAATAATTTCATATAAGGTAACTGTTGGCCCTATAGTGGCCTTAATACTAGCAATTCCAATTTTATAGTTACTGAGAGTTTCAACAATTTTATTTTTGTTTTCTTCGAGCTCTTCTTGGTTGATAGTAATCCCTTCAGTATCGTACTTTTTAAGAAGGTTTAAAGAAGGAAATTGAAACTTTGATAGTTCTAAAGTTGGGTCAACTTCCCCAAAATCTTCAACTAATTTAGCTGCAAGGTTGTCTGTTTCGGAGACTTCTTCTTCGCTAATTTCAATTTCCATCTCAACGGACTCTTCAATCGGTTCTTTGTTTTTTGGAGGCTTAACGGTTTCCAATTTATCTTCAGAATCGATACTTGAATGGTTCGAAATAGTGGGTTCAAGATTTTCCAAAGAAAGTTCAAATGATGATTTATCAGAAGTTACTTCTTCAATAAAGCTAGTGTCTCCCAAGGATTCTAATGAAGACTTTTCATCAGAAAATTCAGATTTAATTTCATTTTTGGTCCGTACAAATAGATTCCCTATTTGTTGTGGAGTTACCTTGAAGCGCATGGCTATATAAGTTATAAAACCAAACACTAGTAATAGAGCAGTTCCAATTTTACCAATATAGTCTTGAAATAATATGTTTAATTCATATCCAATAGAACCGCCTAATTTTGGAGCGCTGTGAAATACAAATCCAAATAATATAGCACCCCATATAACAATTAGAGTTCCCCAAAACCAATTACGCCAAAGTCTTTTTTTAGATGAATTTGCTAGAACTGAAACTCCAGATAGTAAAATAAGCCCTGAAAAAATAAATGAGCTGATCCCAAAACCCTTGTAGATTAGTAATTCACTAATCCAAGCTCCGATTTTACTTAGCCAGTTATCAGTTTGTGCTGCTCGGTTCGTAAAATCCCCTAAAGCGCTTTGATCATTTTCACCAGTAAACAAATAGGATAGAAGTGCAATAAATAATAAGACACCAATGATTACTAAAAAACTTCCCATTACTAATCTCTGAGAATTGGTAAGGGAAATATTTATTTTAGAAAAACTTTTTTTTGGGGTCTTATTTGTTGATGCTCTAGCCATTCCTATTCCTCTGATTTTAACAAAAATACAAATTACAATCGTTTATTTTGTTAATGGGGGTTATTTTGTTTTAACATTATTTAAAAGGAGTTTTACAGCGTATTTATTTGAAATTATTTTGTTTTTAATTTGTTTACTTGGACCGTCATGTAAATAACTTCAAAAAAAACCAAATCACAAATGGTATATAACTGAACAGAATCTTCAATTTTAAATAGTGACTATGACATTACTCAATAAAATGCAAAGCCCCGTAATTACTAATGTGTTTTTAGCTGTGGTTGTTAGCTTTTCAAGGTCACTATTTTTTTCTTTGGATAGTGTTTTGGATACCGCTAACAGATCTGGGTTTTTATTAACGGCGAACCCAATTACTATCAAAATCCCGACTATCATTAGGTAACCAAATACCATATTCTAAACTATTAATCAATAGAAATAAATATAACAATTGAAGCCTCTTAATACTATTATATTTATGTAAATTTGATTTTAATTAGCGCATTAATATGGAAAAAGATTTAGGAAATTACCGCAAATCATATGATAAAGGATCTCTTTTAGAGCAGTCTATTAATAAAGATCCATTTGATTTATTTCAATTATGGTTTAACGAAGTTGACACCCACTTTCAAGATACTGAAACAAACGCCATGACTTTGTCTACTATTGGCAACGATGGGTTTCCAAAAAGCCGAGTGGTGCTTTTAAAGAAATTTAGTTCGGCTGGTTTTGTATTTTACACAAATTATGAAAGTGAAAAAGCGAGGGCCTTAGCAGATACTCCCCAGTGTTGTCTTTCTTTTCATTGGGAAGGAGCAGAACGCCAGGTCATCATAAAAGGAGTTGCTGATAAAATTGATCCTTTACAAAGTGATGCTTATTTTCTTTCACGTCCCAAGGGAAGTCAACTAGGTGCTTGGGCTTCTAAGCAAAGTACTGTTATAGATAACAGAGCTGTTTTGGATACACAACTTGAATCTTTAGAAAATGAATATAAAATAAAGCCCTTGAAACGTCCAGAGTTTTGGGGTGGTTATATAGTCAAGCCTGTTGAAATTGAGTTTTGGCAAGGCCGCGCAAACCGACTTCACGATAGAATTAGATTCAAACTGTCTGCTAATAATAGCTGGGATATGGATCGTTTGTCTCCTTAAAACAATGAAAAGTATTATATTTATTAGACACGCTAAATCATCCTGGGAGTTTAATCTTCCCGATAAAAAACGTCCCTTAAATAAAAGAGGATTATTTGAATCTGATTTCATGTCTTCTTTAGAGCTTGTGAAATCTTTAAAACCAGAAGCCGTTTTCTGTAGCAATGCGGTAAGGACCCGAGAAACTTGTTATGCTTTTTTGAAAAATGATGTTTTTCCAGACGACATTGTTACTTACACTGATCATTTATATGTTTTTGATCATTTGGATTTAAAAACATTTATAACCACTTTAAACCCTAAACTTTCAAAAATATTTATTTTTGGACATAATAATGCCCTAACTAAACTTGTGAACCAACTAGGAGAGGTCGCTATTGAAAATATTCCAACTTGTGGAATTGTAAAAATTAATTTTAAATCATCAAGTTGGGATGCTTTAAAAAAGGGGCAAGTAGAATTCAAGTTATTTCCTAAAAGCTTTATGCCTTCATAAGTTAGCCATGAATACTTTCACTAATACTTAGGGATTTCATGATTTCAGCTTCGTATTCTAACAGACTTTCCCACTTTTGATCTACATCATCTCTATCACCATACTGTCTGGCAAAACCTAAAAATGAAGTGTAATGATTAGCTTCACTAATCATAAGTTTTCTATAAAACTTAGCTAATTTTTTATCCTCCAAATGTTCTGATAAAAGTCGGAAACGTTCACAACTTCTAGCTTCAATTAGGGCTGCCAATAGTAAGCGATGAACTAATTGTGTGGTTCGACTGCCGCCCTTTGGGAAAAACTGTAATAATTTTGAGACATACGTATCTTTTCGGTCTCGACCTAAGGTAAACCCGCGCTCTAATATTAAATCATGAACCATTTTAAAATGACTCATTTCTTCTTCTACTAACCCTATCATTTCTTTAACTAAGTCCGTATACTCAGGGAAACTTACAATAAGTGAAATAGCAGTGCTCGCCGCTTTTTGTTCGCAAAAGGCATGGTCTGATAAAATTTCTTCTAAATTTTTCTCAGCAATATTAACCCATCTTGGGTCTGAAGGCAATTTTAATCCTAGCATAAATTATATATCTAAATCAAATGTTTTTCGTAAAAGTTCAACATGCTTATTTTTTTCTACTAATTTTTCATATTTATCTTCCGGGGTGTAAGCGTATTTTTTCTCCATCGTTTCGTTTACTTTTATATCTAAAGTGATTGAGAAATTATTCACTGCTTTCCTCAAGTATTGGAGTAATTCAAATTGTTGACGTTCAACTTCAATTTTATTAGTAGTATTTGGAAACTCCAAGCGAATGGTGTGGTCATCAACTAGCTTTGGGGTGTCAATTTGAAGTATGGCAGCTAAATTATACTTACCATCAGTTTCCAATTTAGTAACAAAGACAGCCCAGTATTTAAGAAGGTCTTCTTCTGTAAACGGATCGTTTGGTAAGTCTTCCTCCTTAACAGTCACTTCCATGAGTTTAATTTGGTGTTCCTTTTTCTTTCGAATACTACTCAGTGAAAGTCCTGAAGCAGGTCTTTGAGTGGTTTGAATAACTGGAATAGGCGGAGTTGTTTTCTGAACGAGCTCTTTAATGATAGGTTCTGTTTTTTCAGGTGCTTCAACAACAGGAGTCGTAATTTTAACAAGGGATGAAACTGAGCTTTTTATTTTTACTTCAGAAACATTATTAGATTTAAAATAGGAGGCAGGGATTATATATCCACTAGACTTTTTTTTTTCTCCATCAAAATTGATAGAGGCAAGCTGCATTAAACAAAGTTCGACAAGGAGTCGTTGATTTTTGCTAGTTTTATATTTCAAGTCACATTCATTGGCCAGCTCTATAGCATTGATTAAAAATGCTTGAGATGTTAATTCTGATTGTTTTTTGTAAGTCTTTTTAGTATCCTCTCCAACTTCAAGAAGTTCAATAGTCTGTGGTGTTTTACTAACTAACAAGTCTCGAAAGTGAGAGGCGAGGCCAGTGATAAAATGATGTCCATCAAACCCTTTAGACAAGATGAAGTTAAAATGCACCAATAACTCAGGGATTTTATTTTCTAAAATTAAATCTGTTGCTTCAAAAAAGGTGTCATAATCTAAAACATTTAAATTTTCAGTAACGGCTTGACGTGTGAGGTTTTTCCCTGAAAAGCTAACAACTCTATCAAAAATTGAGAGCGCATCTCTCATGGCTCCATCTGCTTTTTGAGCGATGATGTGTAAGGCATCGTCTTCTGCAGTGATCCCTTGTTCTTCAGCAATTACCTTAAGGTAATTCTTAGCATCATTTACAGTAATTCTTTTGAAGTCAAAAATCTGACAACGAGAAAGAATAGTAGGAATTATTTTATGTTTTTCAGTGGTCGCAAGAATAAAAATACAGTGCTTAGGTGGCTCTTCTAATGTTTTAAGGAATGCGTTAAAAGCAGAAGCCGATAGCATGTGGACTTCATCAATAATATACACTTTGTAATTGCCTACTTGAGGTGGAATGCGAACCTGATCTGTAAGACTACGAATATCATCTACAGAATTGTTGGAAGCGGCATCTAATTCGAAAATATTAAATGCAAAATCTTCATTTTCATTTTCCGAATCATTACTATTAATCATTTTAGCAAGAATACGAGCACATGTTGTTTTACCAACGCCTCTAGGGCCTGTAAATAATAAAGCTTGTGCTAAATGATTTTGATCAATTGCATTTTTTAAAGTATTGGTAATAGCAGTTTGCCCAACAACATCTTTAAATGTTTGGGGTCTGTATTTTAAGGCCGATACAATAAAAGGTTCCATAAATATCTTGTTAAAACAAATTTAAAACTTCATCTAGTAATGGCTAAATTAAACCCCCTAAAATTAAAAGGAGTTATTAACAATTTGTGTACTTTTGCGTCAAAGCAGATCGCCTTATCGCTGTTCGTTTTAACGAGGAGAGGAAAGTCCGGACACCGTAGTGAATTATAGTGGCTAACGGCCACCAGTCGTAAGGCTAGGAAAAGTGCAACAGAAAGAATGTACAGGTTAAGCTGTAGTGAAACCAGGTAAACTCTATAGGGTGCAATGTCATGTATATCAGTGCTTGAGCGCGTCACGTGCAATGCTGAAGGGTAGGCAGCTAAAGTTTGCTAGCAATAGTAAACAAAGATAAATGATAAGGATTGCACATTGTGTGATACAGAATCCGGCTTATAGATCTGCTTTTTTTTTAGTTTTCGAAAAAACTAAAGCGATTGCCTCCGTAGCCCTTTACTTCCGAAAAATGTGGTGATTCAGAAAGATCTGTTTGTTTTGAATGTTCGATAATAAGAACGCCCTCTTTTTCAAGCAGCTGATTTTCAAAGACAAGTTCAATAATTTTCAAAAACTTCTCATGTTCTAGTTCGTAAGGAGGGTCTGCGAAAATAATAGTTTGAGGTTGCTTAGTTTTCTCTAAAAACCCGAACACTTCAGCTTTGATTACTTGGATAGGCATTTCAAACTCTTCAGCGGTTTTTCCTATAAACTTTGTGCAATGGAAATTCTGATCCACAGCGATTATAGACTCTGTTCCTCTAGAAGCAAATTCATAGCTAATGTTTCCAGTTCCTGCAAATAAATCTAAGAAAGAGATGTCATGAAAATGATAGCGGTGATTGAGAATATTAAAGAGTGCTTCTTTGGCCATGTCAGTTGTTGGACGAACTGGTAATTTTTTGGGAGCCATTATTCGTCTGGCTTTAAAAGTTCCTGAAATGATACGCATTATAAGCTGTTTAGTAATGTGAAATTTTTGGAGCTTGAGTCGTTACTATAAAGCATGGAGTCGCTATTTAGTAAGTTTACATCTCTTATGTATTTGTAAGCGATTTTATATAATTCATCACTTTTGTCAATAGATCCCATTAATACTAGCGGGAATTCTTCTGGATTTAGTTGTAGTTGTTCTGCAGTGAATAATAAATAATAAATGAAATCTTCCTTAGTAATAAATTCAAAGCGATTATAAAACTGTAAAAAATTATTTTTAATCACGACTATTTCAAAATGAGAGGCTTCTATATTGACATACATTTTTGGTTGTTTGGTGTTTTTTTCAAGTGTTAAAACACGATTTATTAAAATAGATGCACTGTGTTTATATTCAAACCCCCCAAACCGATCAAAAATAAAATTATTAATATTTACTAAAGGAACGTAAACTACCATTATATCAGCAATTTTCACTTGATCATAGGTTATAAAATCCGTTTTTAGAATTTTGGAATTAAACTTTAAATAGTCAATTAGATTCGTTTCGTCAAACAAGGGCTTAGGAACTAAAGTAGCTAGCTCATTACAATGTATAACAGTGACTTTAGAAAACTCATTATTTAACGCTTCAGAAGTGTTGAAGTGGTGAATGAGTTGATCTAAAAGTTCTTTAGGGGTTTGTTTTTTGTCAAAATTCACTGACTCCAAATAATCAATCTTGGAGCTCACTGAATTCAAAACAAAAAAAGAAAGTCCACTCAAGTTTACTTGAATGGACAATTCATTTATAGGTTCTGATATGTTATTGCTCTGAATAATTTTTTGGCCAGTTTCCATTAGTATTTATTTCTTCCATAGATCCAACTTTCAAAGTTGGTCCGTTAACGCCTTCAACCGAAATCACTTCAGATTCTAAATCTACTAAGTTCTTGTCTTGGTCAAATAGGATTATTTTTTTCGAAACAGAAGCTTCAAACACAGGAATGTAAATCCCATTTTGTTCCAGTAGTCCAGACTTCAACTCAAATATTTGACCTTCTTTTCCTGAGGGAACATTCATCATGGATTTGTAGCGAGTATCAGCACCAAATAAGGAGTCTAATACAGGAACAAACCCTAGTGTATCAATAATTACAATATCTTTTGTAGTATCAACTCCGTATAAGCGAGTTAATTCTTTATCAATTATAGTGGAATCTCTTCGTTGTGTGATTGTAAATTTTTCATTTTCAATAAATTTAACTAAACTATCCCAGTTTGGTTGAAACTGTCCAGTCACAGATCTGTGTGCTAACTCAGCATCCCTAATGTCTTTAAGGTTTTCAATAACAACTTTATAACGCTTCTCTTTTAGTTGGTTAAACTTAATCTCTCCATAAACAGACATGAAAGTAATGTAACCTAGATAAATTATTAAGGTCCATAAGCCCAGAAGAATAAAAGGCTTGTATTTTTTTGGAATTGATTTATCAATAAAATAAACAATTACAATTGTCAGTACAACGACTAAGACTATTCCTAAAATTACCATAGTTTTTTTTAATTATTATGAGACTTCACAAATCTACAATTTTTTTTTATTCAATAAAGTGAATGTTAGTAAAAATCATTTCTATATTTGAATAAATAATTATCTGCACTACAACCTAATGGATTCTAATGACTTTTATAAATTACTAAAAACAAGTTTTCCTTTTACACCAACATTAAAACAAAACATTGGTTTACAGCAACTTTCTAACTTTATTTTCAGTACAGTTGCCAACGAACTTTTTGTGTTAAAGGGGTATGCAGGTACGGGTAAAACAACTATAATAGGAGTTTTGGTTAAAAACCTATGGAATGCTCAAAAGACGGCTGTTTTACTCGCTCCAACAGGTAGAGCAGCAAAAGTTATAAGTAATTACTCCAAAAGTGAAGCCTTTACAATTCACAAGAAAATTTATGCACCACGTCCAGAAAAAAATGGTAAAATGACATTTGTACTTTCTCCAAATAAGCACAAAAAAACATTGTTTATTGTAGATGAAGCTTCAATGATATCCGACATTTCTAATCAAGCTAAATTATTCGGAAGTGGCTCGTTATTGGATGATTTGATTCAGTATGTATATTCAGGTCAACAGTGTAAGTTATTACTTATTGGAGATACCGCACAGTTGCCACCAGTTAAATTAGATCTAAGCCCCGCTTTAAATGAGTCTAACCTGGAACTCAACTATAACAAAGAAGTGATTCGCTTAGAATTAGATGAAGTGGTAAGGCAAGGAGAGGATTCGGGAATTTTGTTTAATGCCACTCATTTAAGAGAAGCCGTTTCAAATTCTTACTTTGATTCTTTTCAGTTTAATCTCAAGGGATTTAAAGATATTGTTCGCTTAAATGACGGGTATGAGATTTTGGACGCCATTAATGATGCTTACAGTACGTTAGGAAATGAAGATACTGCATTAATAGTTCGTTCTAACAAACGCGCAAATTTGTATAACGAACAAATACGTTCACGTATTTTGTTTAATGAAAATGAATTAACTGCAGGAGACTTTTTAATGATTGTTAAAAACAATTATTTTTGGTTAAAGCCAACAAGTGAAGCTGGTTTTATTGCCAATGGAGATATTATTGAAGTACTAGAAATATTTAGTATCAAAGAATTATACGGATTTCGTTTTGCGGAAGTTAAAATTCGTATGGTTGATTATCCTAAGATGCTCCCTTTTGAAACGGTATTGATGTTGGATACTATTAAATTAGAAACCCCTTCGTTACCCTACGAAGAATCTAATAAGCTATATCAAGAAATTTTAAAAGATTTTGAAGACGAATCATCTTCTTATAAAAAGTTTTTAGGGGTTAAAAAAAGTAAGTATTTAAATTCCTTACAGGTAAAATTCTCATATGCAATTACATGTCATAAATCTCAGGGTGGACAATGGAATACTGTATTTGTAGAACAACCCTATTTACCTAACGGAATTGATCGTGATTATCTCCGTTGGCTGTATACAGCCATTACCCGTGCTAAAGAAAAGCTATATCTTATAGGGTTTAAAGATGATTATTTTGAAGATTAAAGATATACAGTTTTCACATATTTAATTTACTAAAATTTACGTAATTTTGATTATCCATCAAATTAATATTCAATGAAAATAATTGCCATGATTCCTGCTCGTTACAGTGCGTCTCGTTTTCCGGGAAAACTCATGCAGGACCTTGAAGGTGAAAGCGTGATACTTAGGACCTACAAGGCTACTATTAACACTAAATTATTCAGCGATGTATATGTAGTGACTGACAGTGAGGTTATTTCTCAAGAAATTAAAAGTCATGGTGGTCGTGTTATTATGAGTGTTAAGGAACATGAGTCTGGAAGTGATCGTATCGCAGAAGCTGTTAAATCGGTTGAATGCGATATAGTAGTTAATGTCCAAGGAGATGAGCCTTTTACAGACTGCGAGAGCTTAAAAAAAGTCATAAGTGTATTTGAAAATGATTCTGAAAAAGAAATTGATTTAGCATCTTTAATGGTTCATATTACGGATCCTGAAGAAATTCAAAACCCCAATACAGTTAAGGTTATTGTGGATCAACGTAATTTTGCTCTTTATTTTTCAAGAAGTCCAATTCCGTACCAAAGAGATAATTTTGTTGACACAAAGTACTTTAAGCATAAAGGAGTCTATGCTTTTAGAAAAGAAGCATTACTTGATTTCACTAAACTTCCTATGAAAATGTTGGAAGTGTCTGAAAAAATAGAATGTATCCGATATTTAGAGTTCGGAAAAAAAATTAAAATGGTCGAAACCGATGTTCAAGGGGTGGAGATAGATACTCTAGAAGATTTAGAACGTGCCAAAAATATTCTTAGAGAAAATAATTAAATTAGTATACATTGAAAAAGATAGATTTAAATAGTTGGAATCGTAAGCAACATTATCACCATTTTAATGCGCTCTCAAATCCTTATTTTGCTGTTACAATCCCGATTGATATGTCTATTGCTTATAAGCGTGCAAAGGATCATAATTATAGTTTTTTTGCTGTATACTTACATGCGTGTATGAAAGCTATCAATCAGACTGAAAACTTTAAATATAGAATCATTGATAATGAAGTCTTTGAACTAGAAGTGATACATACATCTGCTACAATGTTAAGAGAGGATAAAACTTTTGGGTTTAGTTATATTCTTTTCACAAATGATTTTGAACAATTTAACATCAATATTAAAAATGAAAAGGAACGTATTGAAAACTCATCAGAACTTTACCCTCCTGTCTATGATTTAAATTGTATTCATTGCTCTGCCTTACCATGGTTTAGTTTTTCATCACAAAAAGAACCTTTTTCAGGTCTAAAGGAATCTATTCCTAAATTTGGTTTTAGTAAAACTTACAACGAAGGAAGTAAATTGATAATGAATGTATCAATTAGTGTAAATCATGCGCTGGTCGATGGCTATCATGTAGCTCAATTTGCCGATAAGTTCCAGCAATATCTGAACTTTGAATAATTTTTTATTAAATAGAACGTTTATGATTTATGAGTTTTAAAAATTCCCCCATGGTTGCCAAAGTAGTTTTTGGCCGTGGCAGCTTTAACCAACTTGGAGAAATTATTACTCCCATGCGTAAAAATGAACGCGCTCCTTTTATATTTTTGGTGGATGATGTATTTGAGTCTCAAATAACTCTCACCTCTAAGATTCCATTACTTTATAGTGATCAAATCCTATTTATTTCTGCTAATGAAGAGCCTAAGACTTCCCAAGTTGACAGTTTAGTGGAAAAAATTATTTTAAGCTCTAGTATTTTACCTTCAGGAATTATTGGAATCGGGGGGGGGACAGTTATGGATTTAGCTAAGGCCGTTTCATTGATGCTTACTAATAGCGGATCTAGTGAGGATTATCAAGGATGGGATTTAATAAAAAATAAAGGAATATATCACGTTGGTATCCCCACTATTTCCGGAACAGGTTCTGAAGTTTCAAGAACAACAGTATTAACAGGGCCAACCAAGAAATTAGGGATTAATAGTGACTTTACTCCATTTGACCAGGTTATTTTAGATCCTGAGCTAACCGAAAATGTTCCAAAAGATCAATGGTTTTATACTGGAATGGATTGTTATATTCATTGTATTGAATCTCTAAATGGTAATTTTATAAATTCGTTTAGTAAAACATATGGCGAAACTGCACTAAAGCTATGTGAAGAGGTGTTTTTAAGTTCTCCAAGTCCTAACATAAGCCAAGATAAATTAATGATGGCCTCATGGCATGGTGGTATGAGCATAGCTTACTCACAAGTTGGAGTAGCACATGCATTAAGCTATGGTTTGTCATTTTTATTAGGAGTCAAGCATGGAATTGGTAATTGTATTGTTTTTGATCATCTTGAAGCATTTTATCCTGATGGAGTAAAGTTGTTTAAAAAGATGAAGAGAAAGCATAATATTACATTACCTAAAGGACTATGCGCAAATCTTACAAATCAACAATTTGACATCATGATTGATGTTGCTCTGAGTCTTGAGCCATTATGGGAAAATGCCATTGGAAAAGACTGGAAGTCTCAAATTACAAGGTCTTCGTTAAAAGATCTTTATTCTAAAATGTAAACATGCAAACAATTTCAAAATTTATATACCATCGTTTATTAGGGTGGAATTTCACTGGCTTCATGAAATTTGATTCCGTGAAAAAGGCAGTTATAATCGCTGCACCTCATACTAGTTGGCATGATTTTTATATAGGAGTCTTTTTGCGTTCTGTTATCCAAATGGAAGCTAACTTTGTTGGAAAAGAATCTCTCTTTAACCCATTAACAGCTTGGTTTTTTAGATCGCTTGGAGGTACTCCTATTAAACGAAATGCTAATGAAAAGCAAGTAGATGCGATTGCAAGACTTTTTACAAATAGAGATGTCTTTCGTATTGTGTTAGCGCCAGAAGGGACAAGAAAAAAAGTAGACACTTGGCGAACCGGTTTTTATTACATCGCCAAAAAAGCAAATGTGCCAATAGTTATGATCACATTTGATTTTGAAAATAAAGTTAATTGTATTTCTGAACCCTTTTTTCCTACGGATGATATTGACGCAGATTTTAAGTTTATGCGTTCATTTTTTGAAGGTGTCAAAGGAAAAGTTTCTAAATATTCTTAACTATTCTAGCATGGTATGATAAACGTTTTGAACATCATCATCTTCTTCCAGTTTTTCTAACAATTTATCAACGTCTTTTACTTGCTCTTCACTTAAGGGCTTTGTAACCTGAGGGATCCGCTCAAATCCAGATGAAAGAATTTCTATTTCTCGCGCTTCTAAAGCAGATTGTATAGCGCCAAAACTTTCAAAGGGGGCGTAAATTAAAATTCCATCGTCATCTGCAAACACTTCTTCTGCACCAAAATCTATAAATTCAAGTTCAACTTCTTCTGCATCTAATCCGTCTGCATTAATTCTGAAATTACAGCTATGGTCAAACATAAAAACCACCGAACCGGAAGTTCCCATATTACCATTACATTTATTAAAATAGCTTCTCACATTTGCTACGGTACGGGTATTATTGTCTGTAGCTGTCTCAACTAATATCGCTATTCCATGTGGGGCATAGCCTTCAAATAACACCTCTTTATAATCGCCTTGGCTTTTATCACTGGCGCGTTTAATGGCCCTTTCAATATTGTCTTTAGGCATATTAACAGCTTTCCCATTTTGAATAACTGCTCTTAATCTGGAATTACTATCTGGATCGGGCCCACCTTCTTTTACAGCCATAACGATGTCTTTTCCGATACGTGTAAACGCCTTGCTCATTGCTGACCAACGCTTCATTTTTCTTGCTTTGCGAAATTCAAAAGCTCTTCCCATAGGTTCCTGTTTATTAAGTTTAACAAAAATAAAAATGCTTGGCTCAAAAACAAATATTATGAGACCTAAATAGTTAAATCATATCGTCAATTACTTCCTTACTTTTCATTTGAAGATGTTTAGGAAGTTTATTGTCTCTTGGCAAGACTGCTAAATAGCGGGAATCATTAGTAGTGTAAACAAGTTTATATCTAGTATTTATAAAATTCATTTTCGATACAATCTCTTTAATGAAATCATCATGACATACTAAGTCTGAGCTTCCCAGGTGAAAAGTCCCAAATTTGTTTCTGTTTATTATATAATGTAATTGTTGAGATACTTTTTTGGCGGTAATCACATTCATTATTAGGTTTGGAAATAGCTCTATTGGTTCATTTAGTTCTATTAATAATTTTATCTCGTTATTACGTGGTGATTGATTACCAAACACCATAGGTAACCTAACAATTGCCACTTTTTTAGCTGGTAACTTTAAAAATAATTGTTCAAGTCTAATTTTAAAATGGCCGTAAATACTGTTGCTAAGTGTAGTGTCATTTTCGTAGCTTGGGAATTTGCTATAGGCATCAAAGACGTTTGCAGACGATAAAAAAATGATTTTACAACCCTTTTTTTGATTTACATACTCATAGAGATGTTTATGAGCTGTGAGTTGAGCGGAAAAATTCCCTCTCAAGGATGAGATGATAATAGTGGGTTTTATCAAATTTAATATTTCAAAGATATCATCTTCTTCAAAGTCATACTGATAAAAATGTGTGTTTTTTTTTAGTACTGATTTCGAAGTCTTATATGTGCCAAATGTTTGAAAATAGGGGTGGAGCTCTCTATAAATAACACCACCTAAAAAACCACTAACTCCCAATATAAGAACGCGGTGTTTTTTTAATGTTGCCATAGCTAAAACGTGTTATTTTTTATAAAAAGGGAGTTTAACTATTTTTGCAGCTACTTTATGTTTACGAATCGCAATACGTATGTCGGTCCCTATAGCTTTATGATCACTTAAAACATATCCTAAGCCAATCCCTTTGCCTAAAGAAGGTGCCATTGTACCAGACGTCACAATTCCAATTTCATTTCCTTCTGTATCTTCAATTCGGTAGTCTTTTCTTGGAATTCCTCGTTCCAATAACTCAAAACCAACCAGTCGTCGCTCGGTTCCATTTTGTTTTTGAAGCTCAAGAGCTTCAGAATTTGTGAAGGTTTTTGTGAATTTAGTTACCCATCCCAAGCCAGCTTCAATTGGTGAGGTTTCATCGTTTATATCATTCCCATAAAGGCAGTACCCCATTTCAAGTCGTAATGTATCTCTTGCAGCTAATCCAATAGGTTTAATCTCGTAAGATTTACCTGCTTCAAAGACGCGTTCCCAAATTTGTTTAGCATCTGAGTTTTTACAATAAATTTCAAAACCACCACTTCCAGTGTATCCAGTTGCCGATATAATAACATCTTTAACTCCTGCAAAATCAGAAATTGTGAAATTATAAAAATTAATACTTGATAAATCTACACTAGATAAAGATTGCATTGCATCTACTGCCTTTGGACCTTGAATAGCTAAAAGCGAGTAGTCTTCACTACTGTTTTTCATCTTAGCTCCCATTGAATTTTTAGAAACAATCCAATCCCAGTCTTTATCTATGTTACTAGCATTAACGACTAGTAAATAGGAATCTTCTTTTAATTTGTAAATAATCAAGTCGTCTACAATCCCCCCTAAGTCGTTAGGTAAACAACTGTATTGCGCTTTTCCTATTGTTAGTTTAGAGGCATCGTTTGAAGAAACCTTTTGAATCAGCTCTAGTGCCATTGGCCCCTCAATAATAAATTCACCCATATGTGATACATCAAATACGCCAACCCCTTCACGAACAGTTTGGTGTTCAAGCGTTACTCCTTCATACTGCACAGGCATTATATACCCGGCAAAAGGAACCATCTTTGCATTAAGTGCTTCGTGTATTGAATGGAGTGCAATTGTTTTCATAGTGAATCGTATTTTCACTACAAATTTAAACAAAAATAGGAACTGAAGCTGTTTATAGCTGCGTTAAAAAAGCCTTAAATTCTGTATAGTTATTAACCGCTGTTGCTACTTTAGTTTTATCAATGACTGCCTTAATTTGTTCAGGTAGCGGAATATCAATGTCAATAACTGATTCTACAACATCTAAAAACTTAGTGGGGTGGGCTGTTTCTAAGAAGACACAATGCGCTTCTTTATTGGTAGTCAAGTAGGATTTACTTCCTAAATATCCTACAGCTCCGTGAGGATCTGCAACATAGCCAGTTGTTTGATAAATCTCCTCTAAAGCTTCTTTGGTTTCTTTATCGGTAAAACTGAATGAGGATAAATTTGATTTTAAAGTATTAAAATCGTTGTCATAAATGGCTTGAATACGAATAAAATTACTTGGGTTTCCAACATCCATTGCATTACTAACTGTTTGAACTGAAGGCTTAGGCTCATAATTAGTAGATTTTAAGTAGCGTGTTACTACATTATTGTCATTATTAGAAGCAATGAAATGTTTGATGGGTAAGCCTAGCTTTTGTGCAATCATACCCGCACATACATTACCAAAATTTCCGCTTGGAACTGAAAAAACAATGTCTTTGTATTTGTTTTTTAACTGCTTGTAAGCAAACATAAAATAAAACATTTGAGGAAGCCATCGAGCCACATTAATTGAATTTGCAGAAGTGAGTTGCATTTTTGAAGTAAGTTCTTCATCTAAAAATGCTTTTTTTACCATGTCTTGACAATCATCAAAAGTGCCCTCTACTTCTAAGGCGGTAATATTTTGTCCTAAAGTAGTTAGTTGTTTTTCTTGAATATTACTTACTTTCCCACTTGGGTATAAAATAACGACTCTTACGCCTCTGACCCCTAAAAACCCATTGGCAACTGCACCTCCAGTATCTCCTGATGTGGCTACTAATACGGTAACTTCGTTAGAGTTATTTTTATTGAAATAGCCTAAACATCGCGCCATAAACCGTGCACCCACATCCTTGAAAGCCATTGTTGGACCGTGAAATAATTCTAATGTAGATATAGAATCTGTGAGTTTGACAACAGGAAAATCAAAGTTTAGTGTTTCGGACACAATAGTTTTTAAAACAGCTTCGGGAATTTCGGGGCTTATGAACTGTTTGATGGCTTCATAGGCAATTTCTTCATTCGATAAAGTTTCAATTGTATCAAAGAAAGAGGGATCCAATGCCGTTATATTTTCAGGAAAATATAAGCCTTTATCAGGTGCAAGTCCTTTTATAACTGCAGTTTCAAAAGTGGTATTGGGAGCTATATTATTTAAACTGTAATAGTTCATTTTTAATTTTAGTTTAGTTTTCGGATTCCCTCCATATTAATTTTAGACACATAGACTTCAAAGGCAATATTTTGCGTTGTATATGCCTGTCTAATTGCACTTTCAACTTTAATTGCAGTCAAACGACTTTTACATAAGCTAAAAACTGATGGGCCAGAACCAGAAATACCAGTACCTAAAGCTCCATTTTTCAAAGCAGCTTCTTTGATTCTTTCAAATCCAGGAATTAATTGGCTTCTAAATGGTTCTACAACTACATCTGTTAAAGAACGACTAATTAGCTCATAGTCATTTGTGTGTAATCCATGAATCAGACTTCCTACGTTTGACCATTGTGTAATGGCATTTTTTAAAGAAATATTTTCTGGTAATATTTTTCTAGCATCTGCTGTTTTTACTTCAATTTGGGGGTGTATAACGACTGCAAATAAATCATCGGGTGTTGGGAGTTGTAAAATCTCTAAGGGCTCTAAGCTTTTTACTAATGTAAAGCCTCCAAATAAAGCAGGTGCAATATTATCTGCATGTTCGCTTTGACTTGCAATAGCTTCTCCTTTCATTGCAAAAGCGGTAAGTTCTAGAGCAGAGTAGGGGTTGCCTAACAAAACATTCATTCCATAAACACTTCCGGCTGCACTAGCTGAGCTACTTCCAACTCCGCTTCCAGGCTTGATATTTTTATAAATTTCTATTTCAAATCCGCATTCTGGATTTGCAGCCTCATACAAAGCCATTGCTGAAACACCAGCAACATTTTTAGTAACATCAAAAGGAAGGTCATAGCCTTCAATTTTAGTTATTTTAATGCCTTTATTTATTGTTTTCCGAATAATCATTTCATCTCCAACAGCCTCTAAACAAAAACCCAACACATCAAAGCCACAAGACACATTGGCGACCGTAGCAGGCGAAAAAAGTTTTATTTCATTCATTTAGTTAGTTATTTGATATTCTAATGATGTCAGCAAATAAGCCAGAAGCTGTAACTTCAGAACCTGCACCTGCGCCCTTAATAATCATTGGCTGTTCCCTGTATCTATTGGTGTAAAACATCACAATATTGTCCTTGCCTTCCAAATTATAAAATGGATGCCCTTCAGGAATCTCTTTTAAACCTACTTTAGCTTTTCCGTCTTTAAATTCCGCAACATACTTTAATTTACATTGGTTAGATGCTGCTGCAGAGTATAACTTTTGAAAATCATTCTCTGTGGTCTTTAAAGTTTCATAAAATGCTTCTACAGTTTCAGCAGCCATACATTCTTTAGGTAAAAAGGCCTCATTTTCTATGTCTGACATATTAAGCATTTCGCCACTTTCACGTGCTAAAATTAATAATTTTCTAGCCACATCAACTCCACTTAAATCAATTCTAGGGTCTGGTTCAGTGTAGCCTTCAATTTGTGCCTGTTTCACAACTTCGTGAAAGGTAGTGTTTTCATTAAAATTATTAAATATATAATTTAAACTTCCTGAAAGAACAGCATGAACAGTGTTTATTTCATCCCCTGAATTTATGAGATGTTTTAATGTGTCTATGACCGGAAGTCCCGCACCTACATTTGTTTCGAATAAAAAAGGAACATTGTATTTGTGTGACAACTGCTTTAAATCTAAATAGTTTTCAATACTACTAGAACAGGCTATTTTATTACAAGCAACGACAGCGATACTATGTTTTAAATACTGTGCATAATTAGAAGCTACAAGATCACTAGCTGTGATGTCAATAAAAATGGAGTTTCTAAGGTTAAGCGCTTTTGTAGCTTCAAAAAAGCCAATAGGATCAGATTTTTCACCTTTTTTTAAAATAGAATCCCAGTCCTTTAAATCAATTCCATCTTTTTCTAAGGTCATTTTTTTAGAATTAGATAAACCAATCACTTTTAATTTGATCTTCAGGTTTGTTTTTATATATTTTTTCTGTTGTTCAATTTGATTAATTAAAGATTTCCCAACATTTCCAACTCCTGATATAAACAGATTAATTTGTTTTGTCTCTGTTTCAAAAAAGCGTTCATGTAAACAGTTTAATGCCTTTGTAACATCTGATTCTGCTATTATGGCAGATATATTACGTTCGGAGGCTCCTTGAGCAATGGCACGAATATTAACATTGTTTCTCCCTAAGGTGCTAAACATTTTACCACTTATCCCTTGGTGACTTTTCATCTGATCACCTACAACTGCTATAATTGATAGGTTAGTCTCAACCACTAGTGGATCAATTTTAAAAAGAGATATTTCATTCTCAAATTCCTTATCAATAACATACTTAGCCAGCGTGGCTTCATTGTCTGCAATTCCTATACAAATAGAATGCTCAGAAGAGGCTTGAGTGGCAATAATTACATTTATCTTTTCTCTTGCCAGCGTTTCAAATAACCGTTTTGAAAACCCAGGAATACCAACCATACCATTTCCTTGCAATGTTAATAATGCAACATTATTAATATTACTAATTCCTTTGATAGGATTAGGGTTTCTGTTTTCAACAATATGAGTAATTAAGGTACCTTCATCTTGGGGGGCTAAGGTGTTCTTAATTAATAGAGGGATGTGTTTTGAGAGTACGGGTAGTACGGTAGGCGGGTATAATACTTTGGCTCCAAAATGAGATAATTCAATAGCTTCTAAATAAGATAACTTTTTGATAGGTTTGGCATTCTTAACTGATTTTGGGTTTGTTGTAAACATGCCGCTTACGTCTGTCCATATCTGAAGTACACTGGCATTCATTGCAGCAGCTATAATAGCTGCTGTATAGTCCGAGCCTCCACGACCTAGTGTTGTAATTTCTCCATTTTCAGATTTTGAGATAAACCCTGGAAGTATGGTTATGATCTTGTCATTACTACCAAAATAGGTAATAATGTTTTCATTTGTTTCTCCAAAATTTACAGTAGCGTTTGTGAAATTTGAATCTGTAACGATTAGATTTTGTGAATTTTTTAATTGAATATTTAAGTCATGTAATTTCATCGTTTCGTAAATAATTAACGAAGAAAGTAATTCTCCAAAACTTAAAAGTTTATCTGTAGTTTTAGGGGACAGTTCATTTATCAAATAAATACCATCTAATATTTTTTCTAGCTTTGAAAGGTGGTTTAAAACAATGTCTAAAGTGGTTTCGTGTGCTTCCCCAGTTAATAAGCCGTCAACAACTTCAATATGCTTCAAGCGTAAGGATTCAAAATCTTCTTTGTAGTTTTTGTTTTTTTCAATAGCCTTGTTAGCCGCCGCCAGTAATTTATCTGTAATTCCTCCAATAGCAGAGACAACTACGGATACATTTTCTGATAAAGATTCATTTTTTATAATCTCTATAACTTTCTGTATGTTTTTTGCGGAACCTACGGATGTTCCACCAAATTTTAAGACTTTCATTTTATTTTTTTTGAATTATTTAAAAACGATTGTTTTGCATTAAACAATAGTTTGAAAGAGGGTTTATATATCAATTAGACCCAAAAGGGTAATAATAAGCATTGAAATTGTGATAAACCTAATGTTTGAATACAACAATCCCGAGGAGAGTGAGTGTGACTTAATATTTGTACTGTTCATAATAAATAAATATACTCTCAAAAGTATCAAATTTACAGGGCTAAAAAAAAAATTACTATAATTTTATAGATTAATGAATTTAGAGGGTTTAAATTTTTAATACTTAGCAAAAACACACTTATTTATAAACATTTCTTAATGTAAAGAAATACCATAAATTTTCTAGTCTCTTCTCCTTTCTTCAAAATGTTGATGACTGTTTAATAAATAGTGTTTAAATATTTATTTTTTATGGATTTAAAGCAATCTTATTATTAATTTTGCATATAACTTTTGAATAATACAACACATGCAACGCGACGAACAAATTTTTGAATTAATTAAAGCTGAAAAAGAACGTCAAATCAATGGTATTGAATTGATCGCTTCTGAAAACTTTACAAGTGAACAAGTAATGGAGGCTACGGGCTCTGTCCTTACCAACAAATATGCTGAAGGTTACCCTGGTAAGCGTTATTATGGTGGTTGTGAAATTGTTGATGAAGTTGAACAAATAGCAATTGACCGCGCTAAGACTTTGTTTGGTGCTGCTTGGGCTAATGTACAACCGCACTCTGGTAGTCAAGCAAACACTGCTGTGTTTCATGCGTGTTTAAAAGTAGGGGATAAGATCTTAGGATTTGATTTATCTCACGGGGGCCACCTAACACATGGTTCTCCAGTTAACTTTTCGGGTCGTTTATACAATCCTGTATTTTATGGAGTTGAAAAGGAAACAGGCGTTTTGGATTATGATAAGATTCAAGACATTGCAACCAAAGAACAACCTAAGTTAATTATCGCTGGTGCTTCTGCTTATTCTCGTGATATTGATTACAAACGATTCCGTGCTATTGCAGACAGTGTAGGGGCATTATTACTTGGAGATATTTCTCACCCTTCAGGACTCATTGCTAAGGGAATTTTAAACGATCCTTTGCCACATTGCCACATAGTTACAACTACTACTCACAAAACACTTAGAGGCCCTAGAGGCGGGCTAATTATGATGGGTACTGATTTTGAAAATCCTTTTGGAATTACCTTAAAATCTGGTAAAGTACGTATGATGTCTTCCTTATTGGATTCTGCTATATTTCCTGGAAACCAAGGCGGGCCTTTAGAGCACGTTATTGCTGGAAAAGCCATTGCTTTTGGAGAAGCTTTAACAGATGATTTTTTACATTATATTTTACAAGTTAAAAAGAATGCGGATGCGATGGCTCAAGCCTTTGTAAAGCGCGATTACCATTTAATTTCTGGTGGGACTGATAACCACATGATGTTGATTGATTTACGAAACAAGAATATTACTGGAAAAGATGCAGAAAATGCATTAGTGAAAGCGGATATTACAGTCAACAAGAACATGGTGCCTTTTGATACTCAAAGTCCATTTGTTACTTCTGGGATTAGAGTGGGAACACCCGCAATAACAACTCGTGGCATGAAAGAATCTGATATGGAAACGATTGTAGCGCTTATTGACGATGTTATTAATAACCATGACGATGAAGCTAAGCTTGAAGCCATTGCTCAAAAAGTAAATGCACTAATGAGTCACCGCCCTTTAGTTTCTTAAATAACCGATAGTTTTATATAAAAAAAAACCTGCTATTAAGCAGGTTTTTTTTGTTTCTAGTATTGTTTGTTAGGA